>QWCH01001566.1_pt1 | contig 80212 bp, 60 predicted proteins | sample 1972671 | NCBI WGS metagenome assembly QWCH01 (sample SAMN09866713, study PRJNA288562) | Human gut metagenome isolate term3_stool, whole genome shotgun sequencing... | isolation source: gut | host: Homo sapiens | place: USA: California
TATTGCCGTTGCTACTAACTCAGGTCAGATTAAGACTGGTTCTATGAGCCGTACCGACCGTATTGCGAAGTACAACCAGCTCATCCGCATCGAGGAAGAGCTTTGCTGCTCGGCTAAATATGGCTACTGCAAATTGAAGTAAATCTGATAGATTACTTATTTATATAAATAGGGTGCATCATAAAAACGAATTATGATGCACCCTTTTACGATGATATCTGCATTATCTGCTTGATAACTTCTCTCATGAATTGTCCTCTGTCATGTTTTCTCGCAGATATCTTTCTTTTGGTTAGCTTTGATCATTTGTTCCGTTCACCATATGCGTACGCAACAAAAGAAACGAGAGATACTTAAAAAGCAGTATCTCTCGTTGACGTTGGTCTTATGTCTGTCAGATTACAGATTGTCTGGTTCAATCTGGAAGTAGCTCTGTGGATGGTCGCAAACTGGACATACAGCAGGAGCTTTCTTACCGATAACGATGTGTCCACAGTTACGGCACTGCCATACGCAGCTGCCATCGCGTGAGAAGACAATCTCGTCTTCGATGTTCTTCAACATCTTGCGATAACGCTCTTCGTGGTGCTTCTCAACGGAACTTATACCAAACCTTGGCATGCTCTTTCTCATTGCGTGCTGTTTCTTCGAAGATAGCAGCCAACTGCTCATAGCCTTCTTTCTTTGCCTTAGAAGCAAAGTAGAGGTACTTGGTGTGAGCCTGACTCTCGCCTGCAAATGCAGCCTTGAGATTCTCTTCGGTCTTTGTTCCCTTAATAGCTTCTGGATCGAAAGCTTTGAATTTCTCTGCTTTAGCATGACATACAGGGCACTCTTTTGGTGCAGCTTCTCCTGCGTATGCGTATCCACATACGGTACAAATAAATTTCTTCTTCATAATGTTTTTGTATAATCGTAAACGTTTTCGTATTTTATGCGTCTCTTCGCTTGTGTCCCTACTTTTCGGTGTTGACAACGTTAGCAGAAGGCACTACCCTACAAAGATACTATTTTTATCCTTGCATTGCAACAAAAATTGTATTTATTTCATTACTTCTTTTTCTAAATCTACATCATATCGTTTTATTGCTATGGTCGTCCCCACCTTGTTTATCCGTTCACTTCTTCGATTGGCGTGGGGCTTACGTCTACTGCAGTTGGTTCGATGCCCTTGTGGTGGTTTGTTTTTTTGTGTTTCACTTTGAACCGGTCGAAGCCCTCCCCATAAACACCAATGACGGCACTCTGGGATACAAATGCTGCGGGGTCGATTTCGTTGATGAGATAAAAAATCTTGTTTGATTCTGACTTCTTTGCCAATACAAACAGCATTTTCATGTTTTTACCAGAAAAGAATCCTTGTGCATTGATGACAGTACACCCACGGTGTGGATTTTCATTGATTTGTCGACCTATCTCTTCGTATTTGTCAGAGATAATAAAGAACTGTACCGACCTGCGCATACTGTTCACCACTTGATCTACACAAAACGAGGTGATGAACAACACAACATATCCGTAAATCACTTTCTCCCAATCGTGTAATGCCAAGAAACTGGAAGAGATAATCACTACATCACAAAGTAAAATAACGCGTCCCAATGAGATGTCGCGATATTTGTTGACGATGGCAGCCACAATATCTGTTCCTCCAGTACTACCATTGGCTGATAATCCTAAGCCTACTCCCGAGCCGCAAAATACGGCGCCGATGACACTTGCCATAAAAGGTTGGTCGCTCAATAAGGAGACGTCCTTCATATACGTTTGTACCAGCGAAGTAAGGGCTGTCAAGATAATGATACCGTAAATCGTTTTGATACAAAAACGCAGTCCCAATATGCGTAAAGCAAAAATAATAAGGATGGCATTCACAGCAAAATAACTATACTGTACTGGTATTCCTAATCCCCAGTATAATACTGAAGAAATACCCGGTACGCCACCTGTTGCAATGTCATTAGGTAACAAGAAAATTGTCCACCCGATACAGTAAAACATCATCGCGATGGTGATGAATACGTAATCTTTTAGCTCATTTGCGCTAAAAGGATTCTTTAAACCCGTTTTTTTCATGTCTGTCATTGATCATTGATTTGTTTTTGCAAAACTTCGTTCTCCGTTTTTCTCAACTTCCTTATAGGGGGTTGTCTTTGATGAGTCTTTGCTTTGCAAAGATAGATGAAGAAAACCTATTATCAAAATATTTGTGATTGTAAATTTTGAATAGTTTTACATGCTTTCTTCTGCACCTCGTTTTGAGGTACCAATCTTTCATTGAAGAGCGAGATTTTTATAATAAAAACCACCAACCCTGCCGCATTTGTAAAATTGGTGATGTGCCGCATGAGAGGGTAATTAATGCTGAATTTTCTTTACAAAGTGCCTCTCATAACTCGCGTGAAATCAACCAACGGCAAAGTTGGTCGCAAATACGCGAGTTATGAGCGATGTTCGTAATTTGTTGTTATTGAGAGTGTTATGTTTAAGAGTCCTCTTCTCATCCCCATTTTTACCGTTTTTTTGCGGCTAAAGCATTGAGATAAGCCTGCTATTTGCATGCTTTAATGCCGTTGAAGCATGTGAATAACACCTCTAATACATGTTTCCAAGAGCGTAAACTCAACGTTTTAGCTTCAATCGAGGTTTTATTTGTTAAAATCAACCCATTTTTGCATGTCGTTTGCCTATTAATTTTTTCTATTTCGCAGATTTTAGATGACCGTTTTTTGGTAAAATAACAGGACAAAAACATGATTTCGAGAGTGCTATTGTTAGTCTTTAACGTCATCCCTTATGACACGGTGAAATTGTAGTCGAGTGTCCCAATATCCTCTTACAAGCTATATTTTCTTTTCTTTGGTGTTTGTTCGTTGTTCAATAACTATCTGCCATGCCCGAAGTAAGCAATGCGATTCGTTGGATGCGATAAATTTATAGTGGGAGCTGAAGAACAAAGATTTTTTCATATTTAAGTCCCTTTCTCAACTGAAAGGACCGTGCGGTGAACCCTAAAATAAAGCGTGAATGCGGTGGTATCTCGTATAAAGTCCGTAATTTTGTAGCGGGTTAGGAAATTTCAGCCGTTACTTTGAGGTTGGTTTGCTTCACAGTCATGGCTTTTGATCAACCGCCTTTTATGCACACTTCCATGATTCAACGTGAAAACTCCGTAGGCAAAGGTTTTGAAGCTCATTGCTTTCATCCACTTAGCACCAATGTGGAGCGTCCACAGCAATTGAACAATCCTTTCAATTATCGTCCGCATCCCCTGGCTCTTTTGGCAGCGGAGCAGTTGCAGCGTTATGTGGTATCGCAACCAGCATGGCAGGAAGAGATTGCATTAGGAAAGATGTTGGGCGTTTTGGTAGTGGAAGATGCCCAACATTCATTGGGCTATTTAGCTGCTTACTCGGGGCAAATCGGTGGGCGTAGCAACTGGCATGGATTTGTGCCTGCGGTATTTGACTATCTTGGGCCACAGGGGTATTTTAAGAAACAAGAGGCTTTCATTACTCAAATCAATGCAAGGGTTAAGTGTTTAGAGGTTGATGAGGAATACCAAACGTTGAAAACGAAGTTAAAGGAATATGACCAAAAGGCAGCTGCCCAACTGACATTGTTTCAAGAAGAGATGAAAGCCGCCAAAAAGAGGCGTGACCAACAGCGTAGAGAGCTAACTCTGAGTGTAGAGCAACAAGCTGCCCTTATCAAGGAGAGCCAGTTTATGAAAGCGGAATATAAACGACTCAAGGAGCGGTTGCGCATCGGAAGGACACCACTTCTGCAATTATTAGCCGAACACGAGCAACAAATGGAAGATGCAAAAGCACTACGCCGAACCCTATCGGACGACTTACAACGGTGGCTTTTCTCACATTTCGTTATGTTGAATGCGAAGGGGGAGCAACGTAACCTCCTTAGCATCTTTGCCCAAACAGCGCAAGGTGTACCGCCTGCGGGTGCAGGGGAGTGTTGTGCGCCCAAGCTTTTGCAGTATGCTTATCTCCACCGTTTGAAGCCTGTCTGCATTGCTGAATTTTGGTGGGGTGCATCCCCCAAGACCTCTGTACGTCATCACGGGCAGTTTTACCCTGCTTGTCGAGGCAAGTGCCTGCCCATTCTTTCTTTTATGTTGCAAGGTTTAAAGGTGGATGCAGAGCAGTCTGTCGAAGAGCAACACAGTCAACTCCATGTCGTTTATGAAGACGATGCCCTCATTGTTGTGGACAAACCAGCAGGTATTCTTTCTGTCCCGGGACGTTCTCTGCGCCCTTCTGTCTACTCCATTTTGCGAAGTCAGATGCCCTCGTCGGTTGAGTTGTTTTCCGTCCACCGTCTCGATATGGCAACATCGGGTTTGCTGATATTGGCAAAAAACAGCTTGGTTTACCGTCATCTGCAACGCCAATTCAGGACACATCATATACAAAAGGAATATATAGCCATCTTGGAAGGAGCGTTATCTCAGCGGAACGGCGTTGTTACGCTGCCCCTTCGTCCCGACCCCTTTGACCGTCCGCGGCAGGTAGTTGATTGGGAGCATGGCAAAAAGGCTGTAACTTCCTATCGTGTGTTAGGTGTACGACAAGGTAAAACTTGGGTAGCTTTGTTCCCCGAGACAGGCAGGACGCACCAGTTACGCATGCATTGTGCGCATGCAGAAGGGCTCAACTGTCCTATCTTGGGCGACCCTCTCTATGGTCATCATGCCAATCGACTTTACCTGCATGCCACTTCTATTACCTTTGTGCATCCCATTTCGGGACAACTCCTCACGCTACATGCCCAACCACCCACTGACTTTCAAGACGTTTTTATGGGGAGAAAGCAAGGATGATTTTCTGGGTTGATAGGATTTGCGGTGATACCTACGGGGTTGCGATTGCTTCAATACAACAACAGAGAGGTTGCGATACGAGCCGCAAACCCCTCTGTTTCCTTTCTTATTATAATAAGGTATATGTCTTTTTATCTAATAAATAGCAATTCACGATATTTAGGCAGTGTCCATAACTCGTCGCTAACGATGAGTTCGAGTTTGTCAATTTGATAACGTATCTCTTCCATCTTTGGCGCAACGGTATCGTGATAGGCAATCGCTTTGTCGCGTTCAGAGGTTATTTTGTTGGCTATCTTACGTGCATTTATCAGTTCTTCCACACCTGTCTCAATGCGTTGTGTACGCTCGGCAATCTCTCTAATAATCTTTTTGTTACGGCAAGTGAGCTGTTCTGCTTCAGTTCGATCGAATATGTTGAACATGTGGCTCACATTCTCCGCAATTTGACTTTGGTAATGCGTGGCAACAGGGATGATATGATTCATCGTGAGGTCGCCCATCACACGTGCCTCTATTTGAATTTTCTTGGTGTACATCTCCCATTTTACTTCATTGCGTGCCACCAACTCATTACGTGCCATGACCCCAGTGCTTTCAAACATCTCGATACTCTGTGCGTCTAAGTATCTGTCAAACACGATAGGACAGCTGTTTTCACAGTCTAATCCACGGCGTTTGGCTTCCTCTACCCATTCGTCGCTATAGCCATTGCCGTCGAAGTGAATAGGTTTGCAGGTTTTTATATCTTTGCGCAGAACATCAATGATAGCCGATGTTTTATCTTCACCCTTTGCAATGAGTTCATCAACTCGTTGCTTAAAGTCATTAAGTGCCTCTGCCATGGCGGTATTTAGCACAATCAACGCACAGGCACAGTTGGCTTCTGAACCGACAGCACGAAACTCAAAGCGATTTCCTGTAAATGCAAAAGGACTGGTACGGTTGCGGTCGGTATTGTCAAGGAATAGTTCTGGAATCTCTGGAATATCGAGCATCATCCCTTGTTTGCCATTTAAGGTAAAGAGATCGTCTTTATCGGCTACCTCAATATGATGTAATAAATCAGAGAGTTGCTTTCCCAAAAAGGAGGAAATGATAGCAGGTGGAGCTTCATTGGCACCCAGTCGATGCGCATTGGTAGCACTCATGATCGAGGCTTTGAGCAATCCGTTATGCCGATATACACACATCAGCGTTTCTACCAAGAACACCACGAAGCGCAAATTGTCCTCGGCGGTTTTACCCGGAGCGTGGAGGAGTACGCCCGTATCTGTGCTCAAGCTCCAGTTGTTGTGCTTTCCGCTACCATTGATGCCTGCAAATGGCTTCTCGTGTAGCAGTACACGGAACCCGTGTTTGCGTGCTACTCGCTTCATGAGCGACATCAACAGCATGTTATGATCGTTCGCCAAGTTACATTCTTCAAAGATAGGTGCCAACTCAAATTGGTTAGGAGCCACCTCGTTATGACGCGTCTTGCAGGGTATCCCCAATTCGAGAGCACGAATCTCCAAGTCTTTCATGTAGGCTTGCACACGTTCTGGAATCGTTCCCAAATAGTGATCGTCCATTTGTTGGTTCTTTGCAGCATCGTGTCCCATAAGGGTTCTCCCTGTTAGCATCAAGTCGGGACGAGCATGGTATAAATCTTCATCCACCAAGAAATATTCTTGTTCCCAGCCCAAGTTAGTGTGTACCTTTTTTATCTGTGTATCAAAATACTGACACACCGCAGTTGCAGCTACGTCAACAGCATGCAACGACCGCAAAAGGGGAGCTTTGTAGTCTAACGCTTCGCCTGTGTAAGAAATGAAAATGGTAGGAATACACAGGGTGTCATCAACGATGAATACAGGTGAAGTAGGATCCCATGCCGAATAGCCTCGTGCCTCGAAGGTATTGCGAATGCCACCATTCGGGAAAGAAGAGGAATCTGCTTCTTGTTGTATCAAAAGTTTGCCACTAAACTCTTCTATCATTCCTCCCTTGCCGTCAAACTCTACAAAGGCATCATGTTTCTCGGCGGTGCCTTCAGTGAGAGGTTGAAACCAGTGTGTATAATGTGTAACCCCGTTTTCTTGTGCCCACTGTTTCATGCCTGTTGCCACTGCATCGGCGATGGCTCTATTGAAGTGAGCCCCATTATCAATCACATCAGATAGTTGTTGGAATACATTTTCGGGCAGATATTTTTGCATTTTTGCGCGATTAAAGACATATTTGCCAAAATATGCAGAAGGTCGCTCTTTCGGTGTTACTATTTTTAAGGGCGCTTTTTTCGATGCTTCTGCAACAACGCGAAATCTAAAATTATCCATTTTTATACTATTTGTGGTGTAAATCTTTAGAACTCCATCTTGAAAAGATACCGCTAATGGTACAAACAAGTTAGCAGTTGCAAAATTACAAAAAAACTGAAAGTCGTGACAGTGTGTACCCTTCTTTTTTTAAGCGATAGTTTGATGCGTCCATTCTCAACGATTAATGCTTTGGTATGAAACCTTTTTCTCGCTCTGTCTGTAAGATGCGAGCCAGCTTGTCAGTTACGTCAGGGTAGTTGGTAGCCACGTTTTCTCGCTCATATAGTTCTTTACTCATGTCGAAGAGTTGTGCGTTTGGGCAGTTGCCTGTCTCTATTTTGGGTCCCCAAGTAATCATCGGGTTTCCATTGCTCGGCTCTATGTATTTCCATTTTGCTGTTCGCACCGACAGTACATGTGCGCTTGACTGCTCAATGACATACGGTCTTCCTGTCTTGTCCGTACCTAACAAGGCGGATACACTATTTTGGCTGTCGGGTGCACTGCCTTTGGGAAGGCGCACTTGTAGCAGGTTGGCGAGGGTTGTCATCAGATCTATTTGGCTTACCAAAGCCTGAGATTCTTGTTTGGCTTTTACCTTGGCAGGCCAACTCACGATGAATGGCACGGCTGTTCCTCCCTCGAAGGCGCTGTATTTGTAGCCACGAAAAGGACCAGATGGACGGTGTCCACCCAATTTCTCTTCAGCTTGGTCTTGGTAACCGTCATCTATCACAGGACCGTTGTCACTGGTTAGGATGATAAGGGTGTTTTGCCGCAGTCCCAATTCATCGAGAATTTGCATGATTTTCCCTACAGACCAGTCGAATTGCACAATGGCATCGCCTCGCAATCCCATAGGACTTTTGCCCCTAAAGCGTTGGTGTGGAAATCTCGGCACATGTACATCGTTGGTTGCAAAGTACATAAAGAACGGCTTGTTGCAGTATTCGCGTATGAAATTTACCGCATGTGCTGTGATAGAGTCGGCAATGTTTTCGTCTTTCCACAACGCTTTTCCACCCCCTTTCATATATCCAATGCGTCCAATTCCGTTTACAATTGCCATGTTGTGACCATGACTGGGCTTGAGATTGTACATCAGTTCAGGGTTTGTCTGTCCCGTCGGTTCGCCTGGGAAAGGCTTTTTGTAGCTCACCTCAATAGGTGCTGAAGGATCGTAGTTAGCCACTTTCCCGTTTTCAATGAATACGCAAGGAACACGATCACTGGTGGCTGCCATGATATAATGGTAGTCAAAGCCCAAGTCTCCCAATGATTGAGCTAATGGTGCGTTCCAATCTTGCTCCGCTGTTTGGTCGCCAAGTCCCAGATGCCACTTGCCAATAGCACTTGTAACATAGCCTTTGCTCTTGAACATGTCTGCCAGAGTGAACTGTCCTGGACGGATAATCATGCCCGCATTGCCCGCTGCCACATCGGTGTCTTTGCGTCGCCAAGCATACTGACCCGTGAGAAGTGAGTAGCGAGATGGCGTACTGGTGGCTGCTACGGCGTGTGCATTGGTGAATCTGATACCGCTTTTCGCCAGACTGTCCACATGAGGTGTACTCACTCGCTGTGCACCATAGCACTGCAAGTCGCCGTATCCCAAGTCGTCTGCTACGATAACAATGACGTTGGGTGATGGACTTGTTTGGCTTGTTTGTGCGCAGACAGCACTCGAAACAGCTGGTGTAACGATGATGGCTGCCATCATTCTTGGATGAATTATAAGGGATGTTTTGGCCATGGTGTGTATTTTGTACGGTCTGCAAATGATAGTAACGAAAAAAGGGGCTTATCACATCGTTGGATGGATAAGCCCCAGCTTTAATCGCTATGATGCGAAAAATGTATTACAACTGAGGACCAGCAGCTACAAGAGCCTTACCAGCTTCGTTTGTAGTGTACTTGTCGAAGTTCTTGATGAAGCGTTGAGCCAAGTCTTTTGCTTTCTCGTCCCACTGTGATGCGTCACTGTAAGTATCGCGTGGATCGAGGATTTCGGTAGCAACACCTTCCAACTTGGTAGGAACTACGAAGTTGAAGTAAGGCATTGTCTTGGTAGGAGCCTCATCAATAGAGTGATTCAAGATAGCATCAATGATACCACGAGTGTCACGGATAGAGATACGCTTGCCTGTACCGTTCCAACCTGTGTTTACTAAGTAAGCCTTAGCACCATTCTTCTTCATCTTCTTTACCAACTCTTCAGCATATTTTGTGGGGTGCAACTCAAGGAATGCCTGACCGAAACAAGCTGAGAATGTAGGAGTAGGTTCGGTAATACCACGCTCTGTACCTGCCAATTTAGCAGTGAAACCAGAGAGGAAGTAGTACTTGGTTTGCTCCTCGTTCAAGATAGATACTGGAGGTAATACGCCGAATGCGTCTGCAGACAAGAAGATTACTTGCTTAGCAGCAGGACCAGCAGAGATAGGCTTTACGATATTCTTGATGTGGTAGATAGGATAAGATACACGAGTGTTCTCTGTGCGGCTCTTATCTGTAAAGTCAATCTTACCATTTTCGTTTACAATTACGTTCTCCAAGAGAGCGTCACGCTTGATAGCATTGTAGATATCAGGTTCTGACTCTTTGTCAAGGTTGATAACCTTAGCATAGCAACCACCTTCAAAGTTGAAAATACCTTTATCGTCCCATCCGTGTTCATCATCACCAATCAACAAACGTTTTGGGTCGGTAGACAAGGTTGTCTTACCAGTTCCTGACAATCCGAAGAAGATAGCGGTGTTCTCACCGTTCATGTCGGTGTTAGCAGAGCAGTGCATTGAAGCAATGCCTTTCAGTGGCAAGTAGTAGTTCATCATAGAGAACATACCCTTCTTCATTTCACCTCCATACCATGTGTTCAAGATAACCTGCTCTTTGGTCGTTACGTTGAAAGCAACGCAAGTTTCAGAGTTCAAGCCCAGTTCTTTGTAGTTCTCTACCTTAGCCTTAGAAGCATTGTAAACAATGAAGTCTGGTTCTTGGTCGAGTTCTTCTTGATTAACAGGACGGATGAACATGTTTGTCACGAAGTGAGCCTGCCATGCTACCTCAACGATGAAGCGAATCTTCATACGTGTGTCTTTGTTAGCACCGCAGAAACCGTCTACTACGAACAAACGCTTGTTAGAAAGTTCTTTCTTAGCCAACTCATTAACGACCTTCCAAGTAGACTCTGTCATCTTGTGGTTGTCGTTCTTATATTCGTCAGTAGTCCACCAAACGGTGTCGTGAGAATTAGCGTCGTCAACAATGAACTTGTCCTTAGGTGAACGACCCGTGTAAATACCTGTTTGTACACAAACTGCACCCAGTTCTGTCTCCTGACCTTTCTCAAAGCCCTCAAGGCCTTCTTTGGTCTCTTCTTCGAACAACAATTCGTAAGAAGGATTGTAAACTACCTCTGTTGTACCTGTAATACCGTACTTTTCGAGTACTGATTTATCAAACTTTGCCATTATATAAAAATGTATTTAAGTGTGAATAATTATTCTTGATCAATGAATTTCTAATTCGACTACAAAGTTACAGAAAATATATCCGTCGACAAATTTTAGGTTATAAAAAATATATATATCGTTTCTGTTTTAGGTTAAAGAATTGAAAAAAGAAAGCATTGTTTTGATATTTGCAATTTTCACTTTGCAAAAACAAATGGAAATGGCTACTTTTGCAGGTTGAAAACATAACACATTGAAAACAATGAAGATTATCAACTTTAGTGAGTCGAACTCGATTATGAACCAGTATTTAATGGAAATAAGAGATGTTGACTACCAAAAAAACCGTTTATTGTTTCGTAATAATATCCAGCGAATAGGTGAATTAGAAGCCTATGAGATATCCAAGACTCTTGATTATGAGAAGAAGGATGTCACTACGCCTTTGGGAGTTGCACAGGTGAATATTCCTGCCGACGAGGTTGTGTTGGCTACGATCTTTCGCGCAGGCCTTCCGTTCCATAACGGTTTTCTAAATATCTTCGATCATGCGGGCAATGCTTTCGTGTCTGCTTATCGTCAATATATTGACAAAGAGCAACATGAGGTGGGTGTGCATGTGGAATATTTGGCTACACCGAGTATTGAAGGTAAAACCCTCATCATAGCTGATCCAATGTTGGCAACGGGGGCTTCCATGGAGTTGGGTTATCAAGCTTTCCTCACAAAGGGAACGCCTAAGCGAATCCATGTAGCTTGCGTCATTGCGACACCAGAGGGTATCGACCACATCAAGAAAACTTTTCCCACGGAAGAAACTACTATCTGGTGTGGAGCAATCGACCCAGGTCTTAACGAACACAAGTATATTGTGCCCGGTTTTGGCGATGCTGGTGACCTTTGTTATGGAAATAAGCTGTAACCACAGTCGTTAGCTCACTGACATAGGGTTTTAATTGATTATTTTTCCTGTTGAAGCAGCATACGTACTCACTTGCTTTTGAAGAGATGTTTTTGTGAGAATGTATGCAGTTCGGTGGTTTTATTTTTTGTTTTTGCTACCTTTTTACAATCTTCAGTAGTTCCTTGAAATCGTCAATGATAAAGTCGGTGTGCAGTGACGTCATTTGTTCACGCGTGCCATTACCATAGGTAACACCGCAAGTAAATACATTGGCGTTTTGCCCCATTTGGATGTCATACACCGTATCTCCAACCACCATTGCCTCTTGAGGTTGAATGTTTAGATGTGTTAAGGTCATTAGCACGGACTCAGGATGAGGCTTCGCATTCGAAACATCATTGGCGCTCACTACAAAGGGAATGATGTCTTTCAATTCAAAGGTATCTACAAAGTTAAGAAGAGAGTGCTTGGAGCGACTACTGGCAATAGTAAGTACGTATCCTAAGCGGTGTAATTCTCGCAAAGTTTCAAGTACATTTGGGAAAAGTGGCACAGCACCGGGAACATTGTTTTCATGAAACACCTTGTCATACGTTGCAACACATTGCTCACCCATTTCGTCTGTCATAGGGATTAGGTCGGTAAAAGTCTGTTTTAAGGGCAGTCCAATCATTTTGGCGCATTGCTCTCGGGTGCGTGGTTCTAAGTGAAGTTGCTCAATAACTTCTAACATGGTGTTGGTAATCAGTGTCTTGGTGTCCGCCAAAGTGCCATCAAAATCAAGAATAATAGCTTTTAAGTGCATGTTTGTTTTGTTAAATGGAAGCACAAAGATAATCAAAATATGGCTATCTTCAGGCGAGTAGTGGATAAAAATGGAAAAACAAATGGAAAGGAGAAAAGTTATTACGCTACTTTTTCGTGTACACAATTCTTACGTTGAAGACTCATATTTTTACAACGAAAAGGTTCTTATCAGACAGCGGAAATAAAATTGTTGATGTGCAGTTTCTAAGACGCATCAATGCTGAATTATCTTTACAAAGTGCCTCTTATAACTCGCATATTTGCGAACAACTTTGAAGTTGGTCGCAAATACGCGAGTTATGAGCAATGTTTGTAATCTATTGTTATTGAGAGTGATATGGTAATATCATCGTTTTTCATTCGTAAATTTACTACTTTTTTGCGGCTGAAGCATTGAGATAAGCCTGCTGTTTGCATGCTTTAATGCGGTTATTACATGTAGATAACACCTCTAAAGCGTGTTTCCAAGGCCGTTAAGTCAATGTTTCAGCCTGAAAAGGCGTTTATTTTGTGAAAATCAGCCCATTTTTGTAGGGCGTTTGCCTATTGATTTTTTCTATTTTGAAGATTTTAGATGACCGTTTTTTGGTAAAATAACAGGACAAAAACATCGCATTTCTTTATCTAAAAATGATAAAATTGAAGCGTCATGGTTGTTACAAGAAGAAAAGCAAAAGAAGCGCATGAGGTAAGCCGTGCCAAGCGTTTCATTCCTAAAGGCTGTTGTTGAAACAAAACGAAAAACTGGTTTTTCATCATCAACCACCTATTTATAATAGGGAGAACCCCGTGTGCTATGTGTCTTAAAATACGTGAATTGTGCGTTTGTTACAAAAGATTAGGTTATTTTTGCATATTAAACTGATAAACTGCACGATAATAAAATGGGGCTAACAAGTATAGCAAGCCAATTCTTTCTGTCGCGTCAAAAAGAGATTGAACGATGCGCCAGACACACTGAATCAATGCAACAGCAGGTACTGATGAACCTGTTGGAGCAGGCTAAAGATACAGAGTATGGGCGTAGCCATCTCTTTGGGAATATAAGGTCGTATGAGGAATATGTAAAAAATGTGCCTGTCTGTACTTATGAAGAACTGAAAAGTGACATTGACCGCATGCGACATGGGGAAGAGAATGTGTTGTGGCCCGGTCAAGTGAAGTGGTTTGCCAAATCGTCAGGTACTACTAATGATAAGAGTAAATTCATTCCCGTGTCTAACGAGGCACTTCATCACATTCATTATCAAGGAGGAAAAGACACAGTGGCACTCTATCTCCTTAATCGTCCTGATAGTCGGATTTTCGACGGGAAAGCCTTAATATTAGGAGGAAGCCACTCTCCAAATTATAATGTACACAACTCTTTAGTGGGAGACCTTAGTGCAATCCTGATAGAAAATATCAATCCTCTTGTTAATGTGATGCGTGTGCCGAAGAAGTCTACGGCACTTTTGCAGGATTTTGAAGTAAAACGAGATCGTATTGCAAAAGAAACATTACATAAAAATGTAACGAATATCTCAGGAGTTCCCTCTTGGATGCTGTCTGTGTTGGTGAGAGTGATGGAATTAAGTGGCAAGACGCATTTGGAAGAGGTATGGCCTCACCTTGAAGTTTTCTTCCATGGAGGCATTCCTTTCACGCCTTATCGTCCGCAGTATGAGCAGCTCATTACCTCTCCGCAGATGTGTTACATGGAAACCTATAATGCCAGCGAAGGATTCTTTGGCATACAAAGTGACTTAGATGACTCTTCCATGCTCTTAATGACGGATTATGATGTGTTCTATGAATTTATTCCGATGGATGAATTTGGAGTAAAGGAAGACCCCACAGTCGTACCATTGGAGGGCGTTGAGCTGGATAAAAACTACGCCATGCTCATCTCTACATCTTCTGGATTGTGGCGTTATATGATTGGTGATACTGTGAAGTTTACCTCAAAAAATCCCTATAAATTCATTATTACTGGTCGTACAAAGTACTTCATCAATGCCTTTGGTGAGGAATTGATTATGGACAATGCAGAAAAAGGGTTGGCTTATGCGTGTGAGCAGACAGGTGCAGAGATTTCAGAATACACCGCAGCACCCGTATATATGGACAGTAATGCCAAATGTAGACACCAATGGTTGATTGAGTTTGTCAAAAAACCAAAGAGTTTACAACAATTTGCGTCTATCTTAGACAAGCGTTTGCAGGAATTAAATAGTGACTACGAAGCCAAACGCTTTCACAATGTCACACTGCAACATTTGGATATCATCATGGCACGCACCAATTTGTTTAATGATTGGCTGAAAATAAAAGGGAAAATGGGTGGACAGCACAAGGTTCCACGTTTGTCTAATAGTAGAAAGATTATTGAGGAATTGCTCGAACTCAACACCTCTGAACAAAATCTTGTTAAGGGATAATTCTCATTTATACTGAATGAAAATGCGTCATTTGTACTTTTTCAATTATCTAAAGTCACTTCATTGCAATGCAGGCAAGGTGTTCTCGCTTAGCGCAGTGTGGTATGTTCTCCTTTTGTGGCTTTCCTCTTCCATGATGATGTCTTGTGCTCGCATGGGAAGTCCCGATGGAGGATGGTACGACGAGACTCCTCCAAAAGTGGTCAGTACGTCACCTAAGGAGGGTTCTGTGCACGTCACGGATAAGAAAATATATATACAGTTTGACGAATTTATTAAGATTGACAATCCAACAGAGAAGGTTGTCATCTCTCCTCCACAGATAGAAGCGCCAGAAATCAAGTCGCAAGGAAAGCGAATCGTGGTGGAACTGAAAGATTCTTTGAAGCCAGACCTCACTTATACGGTCGACTTTAGCGATGCAATCTCGGACAACAACGAGGGAAACCCATTGGGAAATTATACTTATAGTTTTTCAACAGGTTCGAAGATTGATACCATGGAGGTAAGTGGTTATGTGCTGGAAGCCGAAAACTTAGAACCCATTAAGGGAATCTTGGTGGGGCTTTATGCCAATCATAGCGACTCTATCTTCCGACATAAGCCCATGTTGCGCGTGTCTCGAACCGATAGTCGTGGCAAATTCACCATTCGTGGCATTGCTCCAGGCACTTATCGTATTTACGCTTTGCAGGATGTAGATGGTAATTATTTCTATAATCAGAAAAGTGAGAAGTTGGCTTTCACGCATGACCTGATTACTCCAAGCTCTAAACCTGATATTCGACAAGATACGATTTGGGCAGATTCGCTCCATATCAAGAATATTCTGCAAGTGAATTATACGCATTTCTTACCAGATGATATTACGTTGAGGGCTTTCACCGAGATACAGACAAATCGCTATCTCATTAAGACGGAGCGTAAAGAGCCTAACTTCTTCTCGCTGTTTTTTAGCTATGGCAGTGACCAACTCCCACAAATAAAAGGTCTTAATTTTAATGATAAGGACGCTTTCATCATGGAATCGACCCCTCGAGGGGACACCTTGACGTATTGGTTACGCGACACAACGCTCATTCATCAAGACACATTAGAGGTTCAGTTAAGCTATCAAGCCACCGATTCTGTGGGACAACTGCATCAACAAGTGGATACTGTTTCGTTATTGTCTAAGATTCCGTATGCAAAGCGATTAAAATTGGAACAGAAAAAGATAGACGAGTGGACAAAAAAACAAGAGAAAGCTAAAAAAAGAGGCGAGCCTTACGACTCTATTATGCCAAAAGAAAACTTGGATGTACAAGTTACCGCTGGCTCGGCAATGACGGCTGATAAGAATGTAAGCTTTCATTTTGAAACCCCTTTGGCAAAGATTGATACGTCTAAGATACATCTTTATGCCAAACATGACACGCTTTGGTACGTCTCTCCGTATGAATTTGAGCAACAACGAGATACTACCGTGAAGGCTCTCAATAAGGCTTATTTAGAACATACGCGCAACTATGTCTTGCGAGGCGAGTGGCGTCCAGGGATAGAGTATAGTCTTGAACTTGATAGTGCTGCCTTTATTGATATCTATGGAGTGGCATCAACGAAGAAGAAACAAGGATTTTCTGTTCAATCGAATGATGAGTTAAGCACTATTCTATTAACCATTGTCGGTGCAAAACAGTCCCCCATGGTGGTTCAGTTGCTTGACACTTCGGATAAACCAGTGAAGCAGGCGCCTGTAGTCAATGGTGAAGCACAATTCTTCTATGTAAAACCGGGTGATTATTATGCGCGTTTGTTTGTAGACACGAATGGAAATGGTCGCTGGGATACGGGAAATTACGATGAGAATAGGCAGCCTGAAGAAGTTTATTATTATCCAAAGAAGATTACATGTCGTGCAAAATGGGACTTTAATGAAACTTGGAATCTCACCCAGACGCCTCTGTATCAGCAAAAGCCTGCACAAATAACAAAGCAAAAAGGCGAGCAGCAACGCAAAATTCAGAATAGAAATGCCAAGCGTGCCCTCGACTTAGGTAAAAAATATGTACCAGGTATGTTGAAATAATACCACGAAGTGTTATTCTGATGAAGAATCACGACGTTGCAAATACATCGTATTGGTACAAAAATAAGGAACAAACGAATATGAAATTATTGAAAAAAATCACATTATTATTACTATTATTGGTCTCATCAGTCGCTGTACAAGCACAGTGTGATATGAAGAACACGGCTTTTACTTCCGGTGAGCTTCTTACCTACAATCTTTATTTTAATTGGAAATTCGTATGGGTGAAGGTGGGAAATGCTTCCATGTCCGTGGTACGTTCCAACTATAAAGGACAGCCAAGTTATCGCGCTTCATTAATTACCAGAGGAAATCGTAAGGCGGATCATCTCTTTGTATTGCGTGATACGTTACAAGCTTATACCTCGCTTAACTTGGCACCGCAGTACTATCGCAAAGCAGCACAAGAAGGTTCACGTTATTATATAGATGAAGTTTTTTATACTTATCCCAATAAGAAAGTCTATGTCAAGCAACATCAGATAACCAGTAGTGGTGAGCATCTATGGAGACAGGGCTACAAGAACGAATGTGTGTTCGATATGTTGAATATCTTTTTACGTGCAAGATCGTTCGATGTGTCCAAGTGGAAGAAAGGCTACGCTTATCGCTTTACGATGGTTGACGGTGAAAAGTCGATGCCTGCCATGTTGAAATATCATGGGAAAACCCACGTCAAAGCGGATGATGGGAAAAAATATCGTTGTTTACAATTGTCATATATGGAAAAAGAAGACAAGTCGTATAAGAAGATTGTCGACTTTTTCGTTACCGATGACACCAATCATATCCCCGTACGGTTAGACATGTTCTTGCGTTTTGGCTCGGCAAAGGCTTTCTTGGTGGGGAAGAGAGGCGTAAAAAACTAACTGCGAAATACGAGAGATGAACTTTCAGGTCAAAAGACAAGTTTCCTTCTTTGATCTCTTTCATCGTTCATCTTCTCTTTATTTGCAGTGATTTTATTCGTAGCTTTTGTTGAAAAAGTCCCTTTCTTTATTTGCTTATATAAAGTAATATAAAAAGGTGGCAATTCCCTCTACGGCAGGTTTTCGCTGTCCTTCGATTTCAATTTTGAAGTTAATTTCTGTTTTGCAAATGCCACGAAGGTTGCTAATAGCGTGCAACTTGGCAGTCATCCTTACACGACTACCAGTAAGAACAGGCTGTCCAAAACGCATCTTATCCATACCATAGTTGACTAACATCTTGATGTTGTTCACCTTAATGATTTGTTCCCAAAGGTGTGGTAATAGAGACAAGGTAAGATAACCGTGCGCAATAGTACTCTTGTAGGGGCTTTCTACTTGTGCACGTGCTTCGTCTACGTGAATCCATTGGTGGTCTAAAGTAGCGTCCGCAAATAGATTAATGCGGTCTTGTGTTACTTCCAACCATTCGGATGCACCTAAGTCTTTGCCTAAGTAACTGGCAAAATCTTCGTAAGAATTGATGATTACTTTTTCCATATACTGCTCTTTTGTTGTAAATACGTCGCTGTGAAACAAACCGTTATATGCGGATTGTTCCCTTTAGCATCGTATTTGATGGTTTCATGATACAAAGGTAGCAAAAGCAATTTAATTAGACAAATCGCACAAACAATGGTTGTTGGTACGCATCCATAAACTGCTTGTTAACCAAAAATATAACGTTAAAGTTGTCGTTTTTCAATAAATGGCTTACCTTTGCATGATACCGCAGAGATTATTTACTTCTCACAGCATTAGTTTTAGCAATTTCATGAAAGAGTTTATACAAGTTTTTAGGCGCTTCGTGCCACCCTACAAACGTTATTTATGGGCGTCCGTCTTATTCAATATCTTGTCAGCAGTATTGAATATATTTTCTTTTGCGGCGCTCATTCCCATTCTTAACATTCTGTTTAAGGTGAATCAAGTGCAGGTAACCACACTCATGCCTTGGCCTGAAGCCATTAAAGATTTACCCCGTGTGTTAGCTAATAATGCCAATTATTACGTTCAGGTGATGATTGATACCTATGGTTCTACGACCACCTTGCTGCTGATAGGCTTGTTTTTGGCTTTCATGACCTTTCTAAAGACGGCAGCATACTTTCTGTCTTCTGCCACTATCATGCCGATACGTACAGGTGTGGTGCGTGATATCCGCAATCAGTTGTACCGCAAGATTACCAGTTTGTCGCTGGGATTCTTCTCCGAAGAGCGCAAAGGTGACATCCTCGCTCGTATGAGTGGTGATGTACAGGAGGTAGAAAACTCTATCATGGCTTCGATAGACATGCTCTTCAAGAATCCTATCCTCATCATTGCCTATTTTGCAACCTTACTTATAATATCTTGGGAACTTACACTGTTTACCATTGTGTTTGTTCCTATCTTCGGATGGTTAATGGGAATTGTCGGTCGTAAACTTAAACAAAATAGCATCAAGGCACAAAGTCTCTGGAGCGACACCATGAGTCAGGTCGAGGAAACGTTGGGAGGACTACGCATCATCAAAGCCTTTTGTGCCGAAGAAAAGATGAATAAGCGGTTTGATAAGATTAACAGTGATTATCGCAATCATATACTTCGAGTCAATGTGCGGCAGCAAATGGCGCATCCGATGAGCGAGTTCTTAGGTACAGTGATGATTGTCATCGTGTTGTGGTTTGGTGGTACCTTAGTACTCAACCAACAAACGCTCAGTGGTCCTACGTTTATTTACTACTTGGTGATGCTGTATAGTATCATCAATCCTTTGAAAGAACTATCAAAAGCCAGTTACAGCATCATGAAAGGATTGGCTTCGATGGAGCGAGTAGACAAGATATTAAATGCGAAAGTCACCATACAAGATTCTCCACATCCTGTTCCTATCAAGGAATTTAAGCATCAAATCGAGTTTCGGGATGTGTCTTTCAGGTATGGAGAGCAATGGGTGTTACGACATATCAACTTGGTGATACCCAAAGGAAAGACGGTAGCATTGGTGGGACAGAGTGGAAGTGGAAAGTCTACTTTGGTGGATTTGATACCACGTTACTATGATGTACAAGAGGGCGAGGTGTTGATTGACGGTATCAATGTTCGTGATTTGGGTATTCATGACTTGCGACAACTCATCGGGAATGTGAACCAAGAGGCGATTCTATTTAACGATTCGTTTTATAACAACATCTCTTTTGGTGTCGACCATGCCACGCAAGCAGAGGTAGAGCAAGCAGCTCGTATTGCCAATGCCTATGACTTCATTATGGAGTCAGAAGATGGATTCGATACCTGCATTGGAGATCGAGGCGGAAGGTTGAGTGGTGGGCAGCGTCAGCGTGTGTCTATTGCACGTGCTATCTTGAAGAATCCACCAATTTTGATACTCGACGAGGCTACCAGTGCGCTTGACACCGAGAGCGAACGCATGGTGCAAGATGCGCTGGAGAAGCTCATGAGCACACGCACAACGGTGGGAATAGCACACAGACTGTCTACTATCAAGCACGCCAATGAAATATGTGTGCTTCACGAAGGGTGCATTGTAGAGCGTGGTACGCATGAAGAACTCATGAATAAGGATGGCTATTACAAGAAACTGCACGATATGCAGGAACGATGATATAATGAAAAACGAAAGCTAAAGAGTGAAATGGAAAAGGTGAAATACAGCGTTGAATCGTCTAAAAGCAAAGCTGCCAAACAGTATTTAGCACCATTTGGGTCATTAGTAGTGAATATCTTTATGGCGTTTGTGGTGTATCTCATTGCCCGAGTGGCATTCCTTTTAGAGAATTTCAGTTATTTCTCAGAAGGTTTATCCTTCTCCCAAGTGGGCGAATGGTTTTGGGGCGGCTATATTTTCGACCGTTCTGCCATCACTTACACCAACTCCTTGTACATTGTCATGATGCTCTTCCCTCTGTGGATCAAAGAACGTCGAGGCTATCATCTATTGTGCAAATGGGTCTTTGTGGTTGTCAATACGCTTACTTTGGTCATCAATTTATGCGATGCTGTGTATTTTCCGTACACCTTGCGTCGTACTACCACGAGCGTATTTCGTGAGTTCAGCAACGAGAACAACTTGCTGGATGTGTTCTGGGGCGAGCTATGGGGACATTGGTACTTATTATTGCTCGCCATTGCTGTGGTATGGTTGATGTGGAAACTCTATCTCATGCCACGCACCCACCACACCTATTATGCCACGCTGGGCAGCCGTATCGGCTTCGGAGTGGTGCAGTTGCTTTTATTACTCGCCATTACACCGCTTGCCATAGGTGCATGTAGAGGTGGACTTGAGTCGGGTATTCGCCCCATAACTGTGAACAATGCCAACCAATATGTCAACAGACCCACCGAATGCGCCATTGTTCTCAACACACCCTTTGCGCTTATCCGCACCATTGGAAAAGATGTATTCGAGGTGCCACCTTACTTTGAAAACCTCGAGGCAGCCGAACGAGTGTTCTCACCCATTCATCATCCTGTCTCTACCCATCCGTTTCAGAAGAAGAATGTAGTGGTACTCATTGTTGAGAGCTTTGGAAGAGAGTACATTGGTGCCCTGAACAAGGATTTAGAAAATGGCAACTATAAGGGATATACCCCCCATGTAGACAAACTCATTCAGCAGAGTGCCACCTACCAGTATTCTTACTGTAACGGTCGTAAGAGTATTGACGGAATGCCATCTGTGCTTTGTGGCATTCCAATGTTCAAAGAACCCTTCGTGTTGTCGCCCGCTTCGATGAACAATTACACCAGTATGGCAGGACTTTTGGGCAAGGAAGGCTATCACACAGCTTTCTTCCATGGGGCTAATCGTGGTAGCATGGGATTTATGGCATTTGCTAACAAAGTAGGATTCCAGCAATACTTCGGACGACAAGACTATGCTGCAGACAAACGATTTGGCGGAGATGCCGACTTTGATGGACACTGGGGCATTTGGGATGAACCATTCTTACAGTATTGGGCAACGAAGATTGGCGAGCTAAAAGAGCCTTTCATGACGGCTTGCTTTACTGTGACAAGCCACACTCCTTATGTGATTCCTGATCAATATAAGAAGGTATATCCAGAAGAGGGCATTGTAATACACAAATGTATTCGCTATACCGACATGGCTATCGGTAAGTTTTTCGAAACTGCAAAGAAGCAACCTTGGTACAAGAATACGATTTTTGTGCTGACCAGCGACCATACCAACCTGAGCGATCATCAGCAATATCAGACCGATATTGGCGGTTTTTGCTCACCTATCGTCATCTTCGACCCCTCGGGTGAGGTAAAGTCTGGCATTTATCCAGGCATTGCACAGCAAATAGACATATTGCCAACAGTGCTCAGCATATTGGGCTACAACAAGCCTTTCCTCTCTTTTGGCTGCGATCTCATGACAACCCCCATGAAAGAGACATATGCTGTGAACTATCTCAACGGTATTTATCAGTATTGTAAATATGGCTACGTGCTGCAGTTTGATGGGCAACACACCAAAGCCATCTATCGATTAGACGACAAGCTCATGCAGCACAACCTCTTGGGAAAGGTGAAAGAGCAAGCACAGATGGAGCATGAGCTAAAAGCTATCATTTGGCAATATATGTACAGAATGGTACACGACAAGCTGATGCCATAGGTATGCAGTTGTAATTCGTGATTTGATGTGTGCAAACTCTTTGCATGGAGTCGTGAGGCGATAAAGGATAGCGTTTTTGTTGAAGTTTTGCATGGTGATTGAAGCCCCAAAAAACACCCTGCAAAACTGTCAAAAAACTTAACAAAAGGCTTTCTATAACCTCAATATTTTCATGCAGATGATAAGTTGCTCGCAAATATCGCAGTATTTGAAGAGTTTTGTAAGTACCAGAATATGAGTTACTTATCTTGAAAAGTGTAGATAACGTCGCCTTTCTTTCCTTTGTTTTAGTCGTTAAAGCAATGCTTTAAGGGCGTTAAGTCATGTTGATAAGCCCCTTATCCCATGTTTACAGCACTCCAAAAGTATTACTTTAAGGGCATTCACCCATTGCTTTAGCAAAATCAGCGCATATTTTGAGCTGTTTTAGCAGCATTTGTGAACAAAAATGGGGCGTATTTTCGTCTATTTTGAAGATTTTTTCTGACCGTTTTTTGGTATTTTTTTAGGACAAAAAAGGCATTTATTCCATGCACTTTTTGTATAGATTGATGAGCTGGCGAGTTACGTTTTCAGTGTCAAATCGATGCACATATGCCTTGGCTCGAGCTATGCGACCACTCCTGTCCGTCTCGTTCAACAAAGTTAGCAATGCTTCTCGCATGGCTTGGACGTCATCGGGATGAACATATAAGCACTCTGCTCCTCCAGCTTCTTCGAGACAAGACCCTGTACAAGCCACGACAGGTAGCCCACTGTGTATAGCCTCAATGATAGGAATGCCGAAACCTTCGTAGCGAGAGGGATAGACAAAGCACCCAGCCAGCTGATAGATAGCGGGCAAGTCGGCAAAGGGAACATGGTGCAACAGAGTGATGCGACTTTGCAGATGGTGTTGCGCAATGTAATTTTTCACCTTCTCTGTGTAGGGTGTAGATTTGCCCACCACCACCAAATGAATGTCGGTAGGCATGTCCTTGAACGCCTTTACTGCCAGCAGTACGTTCTTGCGCTCTTCAATACTGCCCACGTTGAGGATGAAACGAGTGGGCAAATGGTACTTCTCTCGAACTTCTTGCAGCTGTCTTTCGGTACAAGGGTGTTTGAAAACCTCGTCACAGTCTTGGTAGATGACCGTAATCTTGTCGGGCGAAACGTGTCCGTATTTCACGATGTCTCGCTTGGTACACTCGCTAATGGCAATAATATGTGTGGCTTCGCGACAGGTCATGCGAAACTTATAACGATAAATCAGCACATCCCACCAATGATAATATTTTGGAAAGCGTAGGAAAATAAGGTCGTGGATGGTCACAATACCCTTCACACCCGATGCCTTGATGCCACGTGGCAACTCGTTGGAAAGCCCATGATAGAGGTCGATGTGGTCGCGCTTCAGGTCATTAACGATGCCCGCAAATCGCCACCAAGCTTGCGCCAGTGGATGTTTTTTGCCAGTGGGGTAAACATAGCGCACGCATGGTTGTGCAGGAATTTGGTTGCGCAACTCTTCGTTTCCGGCGTTGGGCGCATACAGACGGATGTCCAAGTCAAGGTCTTGGGCGTGAAGAAGGTTTTTTACCAAGGTTCTACTGTAGTTACCCAATCCTGTTTTGTTGCGTACAATTCGTTTGGCATCAAAGCCTATGTGCAGTAATTTTGAGTGGTTCATGACAAGCTGTTTGAACTTCAAAGATAGATGAAAATAGCCAATGAAACAACTAAACGAAACAAAAACTTGGAGGAAAGGGGTGAAATGCGTATATTTGTCACCAAATATCTTTGCATGAATCTACTTTACAGGTTAGGCTTTGGCATCTCCTATCTGCTGTCCATGCTACCGTTGAGGGTGCTTTATGTGGCATCTGATATTATTTATCTCATACTCTATCGCCTGATGCATTATAGGTATGAGGTGGTACATCGTAATGTCATGGCATCGTTTCCGCATTCTTCAGCGGCGGAACAAGAGGCTATGATACGAGGATTTTATCATTGGTTGTGCGATTACTTTGTGGAGACGCTCAAGATGATGTCAATGAGTAAGCGGCAAATGCAGCGAAGAATGCAATTTATCGGTACGGAGGAAGTCAACAAAGTGATAGCAAAAGGGCAGTCTGCGGCTATCTATTTGGGGCATTATGGTCAGTGGGAATGGATCACTTCGCTCCCTTTTTGGGTTTCCAGTGAAGCACAATGTGCCCAGATATACCATCCCTTAGAGAATAAATGGTTTGACAAAATGGTGAAGCACATGCGTGAAAAGCGAGGAGCCGTGTGCATCTCGATGTCAGAATCGTTGAGAAAAGTGGTGGAATATCGACAGAAAAATATTCCGCTCGTCTTGGGATATATCTCCGATCAGGTGCCTTTCTGGAACAACATACACCATTGGGTAGACTTCATGCATCAGGATACGCCCGTGCTGACGGGTACGGAGCGCATGATAAAACGATTAGGACAAGCCGTATTTTATGCCGATGTGCGGCGTGTACGGCGTGGATACTATACCTGTGAGTTTAAGTTAATCACCACAACCCCGCAGACATGGACTGACTTCCAGCTAACCGACCGCTATTTTGAATGTTTGCAAGCCAGCATAGAGTATGACCCAAACCTCTATCTATGGAGTCATAATCGTTGGAAGCGAACCAGAGAAGAGTTCAACTTACGGTACGATGCGCAGACAGGGAGGGTGGATTTGCGTGATTTAGAAACGATTATGTCTGAAAAAAGAGAGAAGGAGTCACAGCCATGATATTGGTAAAAGGTTACGGGCAGATGTGCAATAACATTCTGCAATATGCGCATTTATATGCTTTCGGGCGTGAGCATGGGGTAAAAGTCATATCCATGCGTTTCTCGTATAAATATCGTTATTTCGCAATTTGCAAGAAGTGGTATCACCGTCCGATGACTTATCTGATGGCAAAGCTGCTGATACGGTTGCGTTTGGTGGACTGTATCATGGGCGATAACACTCCCGAGATAGACCGCAAGTTTGCACAAGTCCCCCTCATTGCGTGTGGCGGCTGGGGTTGTAGGTATGACGAATTGTTCCGGAAGTATCGGTCGGAGATAGCACAACTATTCTGTATCAAACCTGCCATTCAGCAGAAGGTGAACAACTGGATGCAAAAACATCCAAAAGCTGATATCAACTTCGGTGTCCATATACGTCGAGGTGACTATAAAACGTGGCAGGGAGGAAAGTATTTCTTTGGAGATGAGGTATATGTACGACTTATCCAAGAATTTCAAGCATTACATCCTCAACAGAAAATCAATGTGTTTATCTGTACCAACGATGCACGGCTGGATATCAACAAGTATCGCCAAACCTGCCCGAATGTGTATCTTTCAAAAGGTTCTGGTATCGAAGACTTGCAGTTGCTTAGCCAGTGCGACTATCTCATGGGCGTAAAGAGCACCTTCTCTCTGTGGGCATCGTTCTATCGTAACATCCCCCTATATTGGATCATGGATGCAAATAAAAAGCTGGAAAACAATGACTTCGTGCATTTTGAAGATGTATATATGAGCGTGTGAAGCCTTCATGAAAGAAGTTTTATCAATAACTTTGTGAACAACAACATGGAAACAACCAATCCCAAAGTATCCCTCCTTGTTTCTACCTATAATTGGAAGGAAGCATTGAACCTATGTGTACGTAGCATTTTTGCCCAAACTGTACTGCCAGATGAAATCATTATAGCCGATGATGGGTCAGGAGAAGATACGTGGGCAGTGATAGAACAGCTGCAAAAGGAAAGTAGTGTGCCTGTGATACACGTGTGGCATGAAGACAAAGGCTTTCGGCGAACAGAAATCATGAACAAAGCTATCGTGGCTGCTTCGGGCGACTATTTGTTACAAGTGGATGGTGATGTTATTCTGTCGCCTTACTTTGTGAGCGATCACTTAGAGGTCTGCCAACCCAATTGCTTCGTGTGTGGCTCTCGAGTGAAGCTTGGAATAGTCTTGACTTGGCGGCTCTTGTCTCATCAGAAGTTTGAGTTGAGTTCTTGGAAGTTGCCTTTCAGTTTTGTACTCAATAGTTTTCGGTCAAGACGCTTGCGCGCCTTTTTAGCAGATAGGTATGCACGCAAGATAGACCACTTGCGAGGATGCAACATGGCTTTTTGGCGTTCAGACCTGTTCAAGGTAAATGGTTATAACGAAGACCTGTTGCAGTGGGGACACGAAGACAGCGAGTTGGCTTTCCGATTGCATTATGCTGGTGTGCACAAGCGAGCCTTGAAAATGGGTGGTAATGTGTATCATCTCTATCATCCAGAGGCGTCTAAGAGCAACGAAGGGCGACATTTGGCAGAATTGGAACGTGTGCAGCGAGAACGACTGACATGGTGTAAGAATGGTTTGGACAAGTATGAAATATAAAAAGATGAAGAAAAAGAAAATACTTTTTGTAATTAGTTATTTCTTAGATGGTGGAGTAGAAACCGTATTGATAGAATATCTTAGAAATTTATTAAAGACAAAAGCTTATGATTTAACGTTAGCAATAGCTTATAAGATAGATGAGGTAGAAGTATATCACAACAGAATACCCAAAGAAGTGAAAGTGGTATATTTGGTAACTAATCCCATTTTGCTAAAATACAAGTGTCGTAAACCCGCTAATAAGATAATTAAACTAACGGATGAGATTTTCATCAATCCCATTAGGCGTTATGTGCAATCACGCAATTTACATAAATTGGTAAAAAAAGCAGATGCTGTTGTTGATTTTATTAGTTCACAAGGTAGTTTTTTAAGAAAAGAAAAAACCAATAAAATTGTTTTCATACATAGTGCGATAGAAGAAAATTACAAGCGCGATCCAAAGGAAGGAGAAAAGCAAAAGCGAAAAATACCCACTTACAATCATATTGTAACTATTTCTAACGCCATGTATCAAGAGGCTTGTAGATTTTATCCTGAGGTGAAAGACCGTATTTGTATGATTTATAATTCGGTAGATACAGACGAGTTGCAACGAGCTTCAGACGAGTTTGTCGCAGATGAGCGTATGGAAAAACCATATATTTTGAGCATTTCACGCTTAGAGGAATATCCAAAAGACTTCTCTACTTTAATTGCTGCTTATGCACTTTTGCGAAAATATTACGGACATACAGAAGAATTGTATATAATAGGAAAAGGTCCGTCTTTACAGCAACTTCAACAAAAAACAATAGAGTGTGGTGTTCAAGACCATGTACATTTCTTAGGTTTTATGTCGAATCCCTACCCCTATATAAAACGGTGTGAGATATTTGTGCATAGCTCTCAGTACGAAGGATTACCAACAGTTATGATAGAAGCGCTGTTGTTGGATAAAATGATAGTAGCCACCGATTGTCCAACTGGTCCTCGAGAAATCTTAAATGGTGGTAAAGCGGGTATCCTAACCCCTGTTGGCGATATAGAAGCATTAGCCAAAGCCATGCATGAAGCATTGACAGATAAAAAAATGCAGCAGCAGTTTGCTGAAGGAAGAGCAACACACAAACGTTTATTTACATTCGAAGCAAACAGAGAGGCTTTTTGCAAACTCTTGGAAAGTAAGTAATAGCAGGGGCGTTATGACTTGTTTTTTCGCTCTTCTATCAATTTGGCAACGACCGCAAATTGATAGAACGCATCCCATACGGCATGGATAAAACCGGGCGCACCATCACGAAAACCACCCTTAAGAATGTAACTTTTGAAAAATCTGAATGCAGGACGTGTTAACAAGCTGCCTGCTCCATAATTCTTGTGGCGACGACGTGGCACCTCGTAGTCGGAATAAGTATCTGTCTTCTTGAATAAGGTAGCAATGCTGTCGTTTGCCAAATGCTCTATCGCCAAAGCGTGGTTGCGCTTGGGGATGTAGGAGATAGTACCGTTTATCTGCGGTACTGCATGGATGACTGCGGGCCAATGAGCCACCTCTTTGCGAAAGAAGCGGAGGATATAGTCAGGATAATGGGCATGCAAGAACTGTCCCATGAAATAATTTTTGCGCGGAATATATAAGCCGTCTGCACAATTTGGGGTAGCAATGTGGCGATAAAGGTACGCTCTTAGCTGCTCGCTAATCAGTTCGTCGGCATCTACAACCAATATCCAAGGGTGAGTTGCGTGGTCAATAGCAAACTGTCGAGCTGGTTCTACAATATTGTAATTGCCTTTTGGAAAGGTAATAACCTTGCACCCCATTGACTTCGCTATCGTTATTGTGTCGTCGGTACTCTCCATGTCGCACACAATAATCTCGTCAAAGTGCTTCACGGAGTCTACTACTTGCGCCAAATGTTTCTTGGCATTATAGGTGTTGATGACAACAGAAATTTTCTTTTCCAAATTAGTGTGGTTCATAAATCTACTTTATAGGGTAAGGTTTTCCAGCACAAATACGTTTTCTCTTATAGTTAAATTGGTGGTTAAAAATGCTTAGTGAAGGACGATATTCTTTGGTTTGTATCTCCATAAGATCAAGAATGCTATGTATCATATCATCTGTCATGAATGGACGGTGTGCCGACAAGCGAATTCTATTTGTGATGTATGGATAGTTTTTCTGGAAAGTTTTAGACATATACACCAACATGGGGATTTCTACTTTCAGATTATTGATACCAATGTCACCGTGACCAGCAATCCTTTTGTTGATTTCCATCACATCTTCACCGTGATCAGAGGTGTAGATAATCAATGCGTTTTTATCTTTAAAACGGTTGATAATGGCGTTGACGATACTGTCATTGTAGCGCACAGCGGTATCGTAAGTTGCTTTTGTTTCTTTTATTTTGTTATTCTCACCTTGTTCTACGTTTGTACTAAAGGCCTTAAATGTTTTTGGATAGCGGTTTTCGTATGCCATGTGTGTACCAATAAGGTGAAGTACAATAAATCTCTTAGGTTTTGTTTGCTTTAAGGTTTGGTCTAATAAAGGTAGCAAATGCTCATCGTAAGGCTCTGTAAAGTTACTTTTTGAATCTCTAACGCACACAAAAGAATTTGACTTGCAACGCTCTGCGAAGAACCTTCCATGATTACCGTATATGCCTGAAGACTCTTGATTTGACAACCAAGTGGTATAATAACCAGCTTGATTTAAGATACTAAATAGGTCGGTATATTCATACCACTTCCCCTTTGCACCTTGTCTATAAAATGTAAATAATTTCTCTAACACCTTAATTGTGTGTCCATTTGGACTTATAACATCGGTAAAATTGACTAAATCGCCAGTTTTTTCAAGGTTACTTAAATAAGGTGTTGTCTGGAGATGATATCCATATATTCCCATATGATTCCTTGTAGTAGATTCACCTAATATATAGACAACATACGGTATAGTACTATTGTTCTTTAATAGCTTAGGGCGTGTATTCCCCTTCTGTTTCATTTGCTTTAATTCTTGCATGTCGTTGATAGCGTCACGTGTAAGAAAAATAGTAGAAACGACAGAACAGCATTGACGTAATAACCTATCTTGTGTAGTTGTTTTCTGTTTTATAACATCTTTCACAAGGTTGACTACTGTAAAAAATGATGCAAAAGTAAGCCATACTGACGCGAATAAAATAGCTGAACGCTTATATTGTAATTTTAGTATTAATAGGCTATATGCCGATAAAACAAAAATGACTGCACAAATGCTTCCATACACCCGTAAGTTTAATACGTTGGCTTGCAGGTATTCTATTGCCTCGGTATAATTAGTAGCTAAAAGGATTTCGAAAATTGCACTATCTGGCAAGCTGCGATAATAATATAGAAAATGCAAAAAGAGAAATAGTAATAAAACCGATAATAACTCAATGATGCTTTTGGTTATACGCATAACTCTTTTATATGGAATAAGTGATATTATGAGAGTTAAGCAAACAATGGCAAAGCACATATATAAAAAATGGTGTATGCCACGACCAAACGATGACATATTAAATAGGTATGGAATATTGATAAACAGCATAAACATGATGAAGCGAAAATGTTGTTGTATGAAATTTACAATCCCATTCCATATTTTTTTACTTCTACTTATGTCTTGTGGATACATAAATTGATTTTCGGCTTGCATAATGTGAATATGATGTATCTATTTGCAAAGATATGTTTTTTTAGTAATATCATATAAGACTATTATATATTTTTTTTACTTTTGCAGCAATTATAAGTTATAATAATTAAGCATGAAGAACTCATTCCAATGCAAATGCAGGGCATTCTTAGCCAAACCTTTCTTTCACGACAAACGAACACTGTTGTGGCTGTGGACACTTTTGCCCATTATCGCCACTGTTTTCAAGTTGCATCGCAACAATAATTATCTGATATTTCGTGGCGTTTTCTGGCATACAGTGAACCAAACATCGCTGTATGGGGCGTACCCCAACGAATATTTTGATGTAAATCATTATGGACCTTTGTTCGCTTTGGTTGTTGCTCCCTTTGCTGTAATGCCCGTATGGTTAGGCATGTTGTTTTGGAATGTAGCACTCTCGCTCTGCTTGTATGTTGCCATTAGTAGGTCGCAACTCAAGTACAAACAGCAAATCTTTATTTATTGGTTTTGTGCAGAGACGTTGCTAACGTCCTTGTTCATGCAGCAATTCAACATTGCCATTGCTGCCATTATCATTGCTTCGTATTTCTTGATAGAGCGAGAGCGTGACTTTTGGGCGGCATTCCTCATCGTGTTAGGAACCTTTGTCAAGCTATATGGGGTGGTAGGACTGGCTTTTTTCTTCTTCTCCAAGCACAAAGGACGGTTCGTTTTGTCGTTGCTATTGTGGGCTGTTGTGCTGTTTGTTGCACCTATGCTGATAAGCAATGCCGACTATGTGATAGGGCAATATCACGAATGGTACGTTATCTTGTTAGAAAAGAATGGGGAAAACCTCCAATCTATTGCCCAAAATATCTCCTTGTTGGGCATGGTTCGTCGCATTACGGGCAATCTTTTATATTCCGATTTGTGGCTCATCGCTCCAGCGTTGGTATTGTTTTTCATCCCTTACTTTCGCTTTTCGCAATACAGAAATGCGATGTTTCGCCAAACCTACCTTGCATCGGTGTTGCTGTTCGTCGTGCTTTTCAGCACAGGTAGTGAGAGTAGTTCATACATTATTGCCATTAGTGGGGCTTGTATATGGTATCTGTCTGCGCCGTGGCAACGCAATCGTTGGGATATAGTCTTCATGGTGTTGGTGTTAATGATATCAGGATTTGGCTCGTCCGACCTCTATCCTCGTTGTATACGGCACGACTTGATACAGGTATATTCGTTAAAAGCCCTGCCATGCACCTTGGTTTGGCTGAAACTATGTTATGAAATGATGTTCAAGAATTATGCTTCCGCTGATGTAGATACACAAAGTGAAGCATCAAGAAGTTGATAGGAACAGCCACAACCATCACCAATATGGGCGAAAGCCATTTGCTCACGTCCAACCAAAGAAAGACATTTAGCAAACCAATCTCCATGAGATAGTTGACAATATGACTCCCCACAAAGCCCGCAGCATTGGACTTTGTGGGCTTTTTGTGGAAAGTAAAATAAGTAGTGAGTACATAGTTGCACACCAATCCTACCCCATAGCCTGCCGTATAGGAAACATTCGCATTGGTAAACATCAAGAACAGGCAATAAATGCCATAATGAATCAGCGAACAGACCGTTCCTACCAACCCAAAACGAACGATGCGTCCTGCATCTTTTCGCAGTTTGGGGTGTCTTTCTCCGTATGCTTTGAAGCTATTTTTCATCCGCTCCAACAATTTTGGTTACATGGTATAGCGGTCTGTTTTTTACTTCGGTATAAATCTTTCCGATATAAACGCCCACAATACCTATTGACAGCAAGATGAATCCTCCTACGAGCCAAATGCTCATCATGATTGATGCCCAACCCGGATAGGCTGTTCCTACGACTAATGCATGAATGACATAGATGCCAATGCCGATGCTTAGAAAGATGAAAAGTAAACCAGCATACAGTATGAAATATATGGGATGTACGGTAAACGAGGTGATGCCATCGAGTGCCAAGCTTAGCATTTTGCGCAGTGTGTATTTGGATTTACCTGCCTGTCGCTCGCTGATAGGGTCGTCGACACATGTCGATGGCAATCCCAGCATAGGTATCAATCCGCGCAAATACAAATTGCGTTCCTGATAGGTGGATAAGATGTCAAGGGCAAGGCGGCTCATTAAGCGGAAATCTGCATGATTGAACACGCTTTTCACGCCCAGTTTGTCCTGCAATCGGTAAAAGGCGGTGGCACTCAGTCGTTTTAATAGTGGGTCTGCCTGCCGTGAAGTCTTCACGCCATACACCACTTCGCAATTATTATGAGTGTATTCGTGAATCATCAGCGGAATGGCATTCAGGTCGTCTTGCAAGTCGGCATCAATCGTAATGACCGCATCTGCCCATGTTCGAGCCGTCATCATGCCTGCCATCATGGCGTTTTGATGTCCCACGTTGCTTGCCAAGTTGATACCTCGCACAAACTTGTTGGTTTGTTGCAACTTGCAAATAAGCTCCCAAGTACGGTCTTTGCTGCCGTCGTTGACAAATACCATCATGCTATCTGCACTGATGTGTCCCTGTTGTATGAGGTCGTTAAAAAGGGTTGTCAATCGGGCTACCGAGTTTTCCAGCACCTCTTCTTCGTTATAGCAGGGGGATATGGTGGCTAATCTCATCATGCTTTGTTCAATTTACTTTTTGCAAATTCGGTAAAGGTAACAAACACTTCCTCTTCTTTTTTCAGCATTTTGATGAGGTTGCTCAATCGTTGAACCATTTTGTCGCCACTATTTTTGCGGATGATATACGGCATCTTGTATTCACGGTGTGCGTTGAGGTCGTAGAACTCCCATGGATGAAAGTAGGTTACAAAATAGCCATCGTGTCGTAGTACTCGCCTTGTCATCCAGTGATAGAGTTGCTGTGGCAAGAGATGTAACGACAACCAGAACAGCGGAAAGCGTACCCAAGGCGTTACCGATGCTGGTATTTGCATCACTTCTCCGCGCATAAACCATGTGCGAGGCGTTGTGAGGTGCATGTATCTGCCAGGAATAAAGGCAGGATTTAGGGAAGAGTTGTACAGATAGCCCGCCTTTTCAATGTCCTTGTCTGACACGGGAAACATCCTTGGTTGTCGATAACCATGCACCTGTGTACCTGCCACACTTTCTACGATGCGTTTGGATTCAAACACGTCTGTAGGCTTAGGTTGCCAATGATCCACACCATGACAAGCCACCTCGTGCCCCTCTTGCATAATGCGCCTAACGGTTTGAGGCGACTGTTCGGCAAAGTTTGCCGTACAAAAGAAGGTAGCGTGTACTCCATTTTGTTGTAAGCAGTCTAATATCTTGTTTGTGCCTTCAACAGAAATACGCATCCCTTCTTCTAACGAGATGTTCACGCCGTGTTCTTTGGGTACATCAAATTCTTCGGTGTCGAAACTCAATAATATCATGACATTGCCTTTTCGTATAGTATTTGCAAAAGTAACAAATTATTTATTTCTTTTGAGCAAACCGTCTGGTTATTTGTCTTAAGGCTGGTTCTATAAATTAGCTTTGTTAGATTTTGAGCTTATTTTTGAGGTCAAAATGCAAGAGAGTGAAGGAGTGTAGCGAGCTACACGACTGAAAAATCTCCAACGCAACTGCATTTCCAAGTCGGTCTGCGTATTGCCGTTGATTTCTTGGTACCCTGTGCCCATCTTCTGACGATCCAAATAATGTGTAGCTCCTATCTTGACAGCCATCATTAGCTGTTCGTTGAGGTTGAAGCGTGTGTTGAAAGCCCCACGAACGCCCTTGCCTGCAAACATAGGGAATGCAAAGGTGTAGAGCATGCCGCGTTCGTAAGTGTACAAACGACTGTTGTAATCATCGGTGTGGAAATAAGCCAGTGTGGCAAATGCCTGTAACCGTTTGAACTTTCCACCCACATTTTCTGTCACCATGTATCCAGAGCTGTGTTTTGCACCTTGATAATACACCCCGTCAATCTGTGTTTTTGTAAACCATGCGCTGTGGGTGAACATGGCAGCGATACGTACTCGGTGCGTGTAGGTGTTGAGGAGAGCCGACTTGTCTGCGGTGTCTTTTTGTTTCATCTTGTATCGGTAACGTACCTGCAAGTTCCATTGTCTATGTTGATAAGTGGCAAGTGTCATCACATCCCAAGCATGACTCGACTGTGAGGCTTGATACCGAGCCCATGGGAAATAGGAAAAATCAACGTAAGTCATCATCGATAAATGGCGAAAAGGCTGCCAATTGGTGCCGAGAAAGATGCCACTTTCGTTTTGACAATGTCCACCTTCGCTAAAACTTTGCCCCAAAAGAGCGTAATATCGGTAGGCATAAAATCGCTGAATGGCTATCACCGACCAATTGGGTAGGCATTGGTAGCTAATGCTGTTAATGGTTGCGAGTGCTTTGTGGTTACCAGTTGCGGTTTCTCCCTGTATGGAAAGCCGCCTGCTAATGTATCCATAGTCGATGCTGGCGTTCCAAAATGACTTGCCTTGAGGAGCATATTGCCGATAAGTTTGTTTAATATTGGGTTGTAACTCCTTGTCCAAAGTCGTTGAAAATGCGGTTGCTCCGACATGAAAGCCATGACTGAAATACTGCAAATGTCCTCCTGCGACAAACTCAGAAGTGTTGTGTTTGCGGCTCATCTCTCGCATTGTGCGATGATAGCCCGATGTGACAATGGTGGCTATGGTAGTACTGTCTTTGTTCAGTGTACCGTCTATGTATCGATAGGATGCGAAACCAGTGAGGTCAAGTCTATTCGCTACCTGCACCGTAGCAGCAACTCCTTGCAGATAATTGGCTTCCGAACGTGACGAGTGCGCACGAATAGTATTGTACTGGTTGCCCAATGATGCCAAGGTAGTGAGTTTCCCGAGCATGAAGTCACGATTCATAGCCACGCCAAGTCCAAATTTAGCACGGTATCTCCCTATGACCAACGACTTTATCTTGCCTAACTTATTAGCCTGCGCATAGAAAGAATAATAGTCGTAACCCCATTTGTTGCGTCCTGCAAACCATGGTTCGCCCGCATCTTGCGAGGCAACGATGCCCATTTTGCCATACAGTCCATACGACAGCTGGTAACGCAACCAGTGTTTGTATGGGTAACCAAGGTAGCCATTGTCATCTCCTTTGCGTCTATAAAAAGGAATCTTGCCCGTTGCAATCAATTCATTGCGCCCATATCGCAAGAGGTCTTTCATCGAAGGAAAGGCAGAAGTGGGAGAAGGGTTGATGGTCACGAAATAGGAAAGCAGCTTTCTCCGAGTCAAGTCCAATGATTCAATCATCGCCAGTTCACCAACACTCCGCAGTGGGGCGTATTGGTCTATATATTCCACGAGTTCCTCAATTTGCTGTTTGGTCAAGAATGGCAGCTGTGCCAAGTCCTCTCGAGTGGCGTGATTCAAGTCAATGGGATGTGCAGCTTGCTCACTCAACATCTCGTACATCTCTTCCAAGTCACCCGATTCAATACCTTCTACATCGCTAAGTTGCTCTAAATAAGTTTGCCAAGATGGAATATCTTGGGCGTAAAGCCATGTACAGCAAAACCAAAACAAGCCAAAGAATAATTTCTTTTTCATGGTTGAAGGCTGTTTTCCAATAGTTCAACAAAAATAATGTGAAAAACTTAATAACGCAAATAAAAATAAAATTATTTCTTGCAGTCCGAAATTATCATTACATTTGCTGTGCTTTATGAATAGAAACATCACGGTTATATTGATAGTCATGTTGTTGGCAGCTTTGCAAACACATGCACAGAATCCACTTCCAAGTACGCCCCTTCACCCCGAAGAGCGTGAGGTAGATATGGACAGCCCAACTTTTGAGCCGATGGTCAAGGTAGGAAAAGTGCTTCGTGGGCGTGACTCTATTCAGTACATGGAGTTTAATAACATCTATGTCTATCCGCAACCAGTGTTCAAGAGTGCGCAGCAACGCATGGCATATAACAGATTGGTGCGCAATATCAAGAAGGTATTGCCCATTGCCAAAGAAGTAAATCGCATCATTATCGAGACAGGTGACTACCTTCAGACATTGCCCAACAAGAAGGCAAGAGACGAACACATGAAACGAGTGGAGCAGGGTATTAAAGAGCAGTACACGCCACGTATGAAGAAACTCAGTTACCAACAAGGCAAACTACTCATCAAGTTGGTGTATCGCGAGTGTGACTCGTCTTCTTACCAGCTGATACAAGCGTTTATGGGACCTATTCGCGCAGGCTTTTGGCAGGCTTTTGCTTGGGCTTTCGGAGCAAGTCTTACCAAGAAATACGATGCCGAGGGGGTAGATCGTCTCACCGAACGCATTGTGTTGCAAGTGGAGGCAGGGCAACTGTAATGTTCATTTTTGGCTCTAAAGATTTGATAAAAATGAGGGCAACTATCAACTTGTATCAGATTTTTGTGAAGAACGCAGTGCTTTATTGTCCATTTTTCTCACGACATTCCATCCTTCTACACTTTCTGTTTGCATGCTATTTTTGCTTTCTCTGAATGCTGAAATATCTTTACGCGACCCCTCTCATAATGCTCGTATTTTTCACCAACTTATAAATTGCTTGCAAATACGCGAGTTATGGCGAAGTTTTTATCTCCCTGATACACAATAGTGTATGAAAAAAGGGTGCGAATGTGTGCTGATAAAGCAATGAGATAATGCCACAAAAGTAATGGGATAAGGTGCTTATTCGCATGGGTTTGTGCCCTTAACTCTTTATGATAGGAGCATTATCTGCATGCTTTAAGCCCGTGAAGCCATATTTTTGCTGTTTATAAGTCTTAAAACTTGACAAAAAACCATCTATTCTTTTCTATTTTAGCACTTCTGGAGACCCCCAAAAAGTGTCAGAAATATTGACAAAAAACGAAAAAAGAATATTGTACGAACATAGGGAATTTCAGCTAATTCCCTATAATAGAAGCAAGGATTATTGAAAGCTACAACACAAGGGATAAGCCCATTATCGAATTTCTCTAATGAGCTTATCCTATTTAAGAAGGTTGTTGCATTTATATGTTTCGATTATTTCAGCACTACACCACTATTGTCCGTAGGGTTTTGAGTCAGTGTACCAGGATATGCGTTAATCGCCTTTTGTGGTATGTAATAGATTACTCTGTAGTCGGTGGCGGGAATGTCTTCCTGTTGTCGATGCGGTCCAGGGTAATGCCGCGTCAAGGATTTTCCGTTTCTGAACACGTCATAGCTGCGTTCGGCTTGGAACGCCAGTTCTAACTGCCGCTCTTTGTCTATTCTCATGCCTGCATTCGAAGCGTCAAGCGATGGATATCCTGCATTAGGTATGGAACGTTCTCTTATGGTGTTAAGGTCAATGCGTGCTTTTTCGTATTCCCCTAACTTCGCATAAGCCTCAGCCCGATTCAAGTATATTTCGCCCAAACGACTGATGATAGGTGAGTGAAGGTGTGAATCTTCACCCTCACGCGAACATTTCACAATGTAGAATTGAGGGTAGGCACGATTTAGATGGATGTAATAATCTATCATACCAGCATATTCTTTTTCGTGATACACAATCTTATACGTTCCTTGTTGCTCGTCTATTGGCTTCAGGTTATAAGTGATTATTCCCTCCTTTTCAGTCTTTTCAATACATTTTACATCTTTTCCATCACGCTGAATATTAAACTGCGCATAGTTGCGATCTCCTTTCTCGTTTTGATAAATAAACCGAAAGACCTCTGTCTTCTCCTTCCCGTAGGTAGGTTCAATGAAGGCAGCGCGTGCATCTATGATGCGATAGTGGTCAGGACGCCAGTCATTTCGACCTGTTTCGTTGAGCAAGTCAATATATTTGGCACTGGCATACATTTCACCCCAACCCATTCCACCTATGTTGGCGTACATTCCACCGATGCCATAATAGTGATCATAGCCAGAGAATTCAGATGCTACTCGCTTAACTACAAAGATAGACTCCTTGTTACTTTCTGGTGTAAAGGTGTTATATTTCATAAAATCATTACGTGACAGCAATTGGTACTTCTTTGAGTTGATGACCTTATCAGCGTATTCTACCGCCAACTTGGCATACTCTCGGTTTGGGTTTTCATAGGTACCGCTCATATAGAGATAAACTCTCGACAGTAACGCTTGTGCTGCTTCCTTTGACGCATAGGCAGGACCTTTGTCGATAGTCATTAGCTTTTCGGCTTGTTTCAGGTCATTGATAGCTTGTTCATAGGTAGCCTTTACAGTGGCACGGTTGTCAAGATGCAAGTTTTCTAATACGTCATCGGGTGTACCGTTGACGATGGGAACGCCCAAATTCTTGTCGGGTGCTTGATAATAAGGTCTACCGTATGCGCGACAAAGATAGAAGTACATCATGCCTCGTACGAAATAACATTCTCCTAACTGGTTGTCTATTTCTTTTCCTTGTCCTTCCTTTACCATCTTGAGGATATTCGAAGCCTGTGCAATGGCTTTGTAACCCTGATCCCAGAAGCTTTGCAAGCGGTAGTTGTTGGGAGTTCTCGAGAAGGAAATAAACTCAAAAAAAGCATCTGTAGAAGAACCACGTATCATCATGTTGTCGCCTGCATATTCGCCACACCTGTGCATGGGGTCTGACCACGACTTGAGTTGAGCGTACATGCCTGTTACTAAGGCGTCGAGATTTTCACTCGGATTTTCTTCTACTTGTTTAGACTGCATCTGTGTTGCAGGCAACCTTTCGAGGTCGCAAGCTGTCAGTGAAATGGCTGCCAGCCATATAATCCATATTTTTTTCATTGTAGATAAGTGTCTTTAGAATGTTAGATTAAGTCCCAGCATAAATTTCCGTACCATGGGATATACATAGGTTCCTCCAGTATTCATCACGCTCAATACACCCTTGTCGTTAGTTCCTGCAGGTAATTCAGGATCTACTCCAGAATAATTGGTAATGGTAAATAGGTTTTCTCCCGTTAGTGATATGCGCATATTCTTAATGCCAAAGCGGTTCAGGTCTACATTATAACCTAATGTGAGTGAGCGTAACTTTAAGTAGTCGCTGCTCTCAAGATATCGAGATGAAGCTTGGTTACCCTTGTCTTGGTTGTTGTACAAGGCTCTTGGATGCGTAGCTTCATCGTTGGGCTTTTGCCAACGTGTCCATCCGCTTTGTAATTTCATCTGATTGCGGTCGCCAGCGTATGCACCATCCGAGTCGAATTCTTGTCGATAGTAGCTGTATATCTGTCCTCCAATGGAATAACCAAAGTTGGCATGCAAGTCAAAGTTCTTATAAGAAAGAGCTGTTGAGACGCTTCCGAATAAGTCGGGCGAGGCTTTACCGCATTTGAAATCCGATGCCTTGGCATAGTTCGATGTGGTTACCTTATTGCCGTTTTTGTCTGTAGTGTACCACATAGGACGTCCGTCTTCCTTGTTTACGCCTGCCCACTCTTTCATATAATATGTATCAACGGGCTCGCCAATTTCCAAGATACGCTGTGCTGTACCAGCTATGTTTGTTCCATCGCTAATCAAAACAGGCTTTACAATGTAGTTACCGTTATCATCCAACTGTTTGTAAAGGTCACGCAATTCGTTAGCGTTGTGTGTAAGATTCAAATCAACAGCCCATGTAAGATCTTTGGTTCTGATGATATCACCGCCTAAGGTCAGCTCTACTCCTGTATTGCGCATTTTGCCTATGTTCTTCCAAATGCTCGTCACGCCAGTCAATCCTGTGACGGGTACCTTGTAGAGAATGTTGCTGGTATTCTTTACATATCCGTCTAACGTCAGACGAATGCGGTTTTTGAAAAGCGATAAGTCTAAGCCAATGCCCGAAGTGAATGTCTTTTCCCATGTGAGGTTGGGGTTTCCAACCTGACTAATGAGTGCACCAGGCGTACTATCGTAATTTACACCTACCGAGTAAAGCGAATAAGAGGGATACAACTCAATAGGAACGTTACCAACAGAACCGTAAGATGCACGCAGCTTCAGCAAGTCCACACATTCTAATGTGAACCATTTTTCGCGGTTAATACTCCACGCTCCACTGACGGATAAGAAGTTGCCATAGCGATTGTTGATACCGAAATTGGATCTACCGTCACGACGCAGTGAAAGTTCTGCAAACAGCTTGTCATCGTATGAATACTTCCATTGTGTGAACAAAGACTGCTTTGCCCATGCTGTTGGCGCGCCTTTCAGTTTTTCAGGCTTAGAGGTTGTGCTGAGAGATTCAAACCCTTGCACAAATCCTGTACCATATGCGTCAACATAATTATGCTCGTAGTCGTTGAACTCGTATGCGAGCATACCGGAAACACGATGTGCCTCAAAAATTTTTTCAAATCTTAAGATTTGGCTGGAGTATCTGCGAACCCAACTTTCTCTCCATTCGGTGATACGTCCATGTGTGTCTCCTCCTGCTGCGCTCGAACGTGGGTCGTAGTATCCATGATTTTCAAGGTTGCTATAGCGATAGTTGTTAGACGACGTGAACGACAACCAATCGGTAAAATCTATTTTGAAATCCAATCCACCTACCACTTCGTATTGTTTCTCTTCGTTGTGGTTCCATTGCAAATCGTATAGATAGTTGGTTCCCTTGCTGTTTACCCAACCCGAATATTGGTTAGGTACCAAGTTTCCTTGTTCGTCATAAGGACTGTCCCAAGGCATCATGTAGTACATTGAACCTACATCGTGTTGCTTGTCGGAAACGTTGCGAAGCGAGCCACTGAACGAAGGTGTGATGCTAAGCCAACGGGTTGGCTGGTACGACAGACTCATGCGAGCCGAATATCGATCGTAATCGTAGCCTTTTACTGCACCCTCTTCATTGTAATAGCCTAAAGAGAAAAATGATTTCAACTTATCATCTCCACCTGAAACAGTCAGGTTGTAGTCTTGTGTGAAACCAGTTTGTGTAGCCAACTTAAACCAATCGAAGTCTTGGTTTCTAAGATCAGGCGTCCATCTCTTGAACTTAACTTGGTCTACATTGGCAAACGACTTGTAGAAATCATAGAACTCGGCACCGTCCATCATTTGCATGTGACCGCGACTCAGCGTGCTGATACCTGTTTTCGCTGTGATGTTGAAGGCTGTTCGACCACTCTTAGCCTTTTTTGTGGTTACAACTATTACACCATTGGCACCTTCCGACCCATATATGGCTGTTGAGGCAGCATCTTTCAAAACAGTTAAGCTCTCGATATCTGCAGGGTTCAATTCTCCAGGACTGTTACCAACGATGATACCATCGATGACCCATAATGGGGCTGTAGCACCATTGATAGAGGTTTGCCCACGTATCACAATTGCTCCCGAAGTACCAGGTCGGCCGCTTCCTGGTGCAACATAGACTCCTGCTGCTTTTCCATTAAGCATGTTTTCTACAGAGGCAGATGTGATATCTTTGAGCTTTTCGCTCTTAATATTAGCCATGGCACCCGTCAAACTCTCTTTGCGTTGGGTTCCATAGCCTACCACTACTACTTCTGAAAGTTCTGTTTCCTGTGGTTGCAAGGTGACTATCATGCCGTCGGTAGCCACCACCGTTTGGTCGGTAAAACCGACATACGACAAAGTGATGCGATTGTTTTTCTTGCTGAGCGTTAGGATAAAATTACCATCAGCATCGCTTATGGTTTTGTTAGCAGTACCTACTTCGGTAATAGTTACACCGACGAGTGGCTCACCTGCCTTGTCTACTACCTTTCCTCTCACTCCATTTTGTTGGGTAGAGGCTGCGATTGTTTGTTTTGGAGGTACCATATGCCCATGATTAGCAAAGACCAAACATGGTAAAGCAATGGCACAGACGAGCAACAAGCTTCTTGCTTTAGCGTCAATAGTCATTAGATCACACATTTTTTGATAAGGTTATTGGTTAATATTAATGAATAATCATTGTAAAAATGCAAAGTAAAAAAGTAAAAGAGTAGCAAATATATAGCTTTTTATCGTAAGCAGTGAGCTTTTTGATATATTTAACTAATGAAAATATTAAATATATTTTTTTACTAATGGCAAACAAAAAGAACCACCAATCGTATGTAGTGGTTCTTTTGGGTTGTGGGATTTATTGGTTCAATGACAACTCCTATTCAAGCTGTTTGTCGATAGCAAATATCGATGTTCAGTTTTCTTCGCTAAACAGTACTTGGATAATAGTTTGTCCTACAGCCTTGAGCGTATTCTTGTCAATATGCTCTATCGTGTCGTAGATGGTGTGCCAAGTGGGACCAAAGCTGCTTTGCGTACAGTCGGGATAATAGGGGATGATGTCGATGGTAGGTATTTTGGCATTTTCGTTCAAAGGGATGTGGTCGTCGGTAATATAGCCTCCGTCTTGTTTGATAAAATAACTTCCATAGCCAGCAGCACTTGCAGCCGACCACACCTTATTGATAATCTCTGGCGCATATCGTTTGGAAGCCAATTCTTGGTAGAACTTTGCTCCTTGACCACCCACCATATCCAACAAAATGCCATAGAGGGGTTGATAGTTGTCTGGGAGGTTTTTCGACCAATACTGCGCCCCCAACGCCCATGCATCTTCTCCGTCTTGTTGCTCTGCCCATTGCGGAGTCCCCCAGTCTTCGGCATCAAAGCAAACGAAGTCAACCCCGTAATTCAGTGTAGAGTCTTTGCTAAGCAGTCGGGCTATCTCCAACATCACCGCTATTCCGCTGGCTCCGTCGTTAGCAGCCATTACAGGTTTGTGCCAATTGGTACTATCTGGGTCGTTATCTGCCCATGGTCTACTGTCCCAGTGCGCGCATAGCAAGATGCGCTTTTGTGCTTCTGGCTTGTATTGTGCCATGATGTTGGTAGCCTTTAGCAAGGTGCCATCGTAGCCTTTCAGTTCAGCTTTTTGAGTACTTACATGACAACCGAATGCCTTGAACTTTTCAATAATCCACTCCGCACATTGTTCGTGTGCTTCGCTGTTCATGGTGCGAGGGCCGAAACTGCATTGTGCTTCAATATAATGGTATGCAGAATCGGCTTCAAAAGCAGGACCAACAGGCTCGTTGTGCATGGCGCTTTCCATTTCATTTGTTGTTTCTGTCGAAGTTGCTTGTGTGGAATGCCACCCCCAAAAAGCAACAGCAGCCAAAAGGATTCCTGTTCCTACTCCCATGATTATTTTCTTTTTCTTCATTTCTTTGCTTGGTTATTCGTTGTGATGTGCCAGCCTGTGCGTCTATTTTATGGCTGGTTCTATAAATTACCACCGCACATAATCATCAAATGTTTATGAATTACGTTTTGTTATCTTTTGGCTTTTTTTTGTTCAAAATGTAAGTTCGTTCAGTCGTGTAGCTCGCTACACTCCTTCACTCTCTTGCATTTTGACCTCAAAAATAAGCTCAAAATCTAACAAATCTTCATCGCTGTAATGGCGACGCAACAACTGAATGGTGAAGTTAATCATATACGATGAATCAGCCATACCACACACCCCACCGTCTCCATCAAAGTCAGTTCCGATGCCAACGTGGTCAATTCCCATGATTTCAATGGCATGTTCCAAGTGACGTACACCGTCGAGAATACTGGCTTTAACACTGTCAGAGCGCAAAAATCCATGGTAGAAAGTCGTCTGTACCACACCTCCTACCTTGGCGATGGCACGCAGTTGGTCATCGGTGAGATTGCGTGGGACATCACAGAGAGCCTTGCAGTTGCTGTGGCTGCACACAATAGGCGACTTACTGATGTCTATCGCATCGTAAAAACTCTGTTCGCCACCATGCGAGAGGTCGACCATAATGCCACAATTGTTCATTTCTTGAATCACTTTCTCACCGAAATCGGACACACCGTGATGCGTGTTGATGCTCTTGCGAGCACTGTCACAGATGGCATTGTCACCATTGTGGCACAGTGTAATATAGGTAATACCCCGATGCGCAAAATGTTGCACGTTGCGAATATCGTTTTCTATGGCAAGACCATTCTCAATGCCAAGCACGATACTCTTTTTCCCCTGTCGCTTGTTTTCGTAGAGTTGCTCGGAATGACGAGCGAGTGCAAGGTATTTGTTATTTGCTTTTACAATTTCTTCTATCTTGTCAAAGATAAGGTCAGCGTATGCCTTAGGTCCTTCAACCTTAAAAGGTGCGATGTCTGCAAATGTCTCTCCGGGCGTGGTTTGCGGCAGGTAAGCCACCATGGTCACAGCATCTTGGTGACCTTCAGACATTTTGTGCAGGTCTACAAGGATACGACTGTCACGCTGCTCAAAGTGTATGCCTTGTGGAAAAAACATAGGCGTGTCGCAGTGTGAATCGAGGGTGAGGATGCGTTGGTGTAGGGCTTTGGCAGTTGCAAATTCTGTTGCACGCTTGACAAGCCATTCGAAAAGAGGAAGACCTGCCTTTTCCAACCATTCTGGATGCCACTGAACGCCCAAGATAGATTTATATTCAGTACTCTCCATTGCTTCAATAATGCCATCTGGAGCAGTAGCTGTGGCAATAAATCTGTCTCCCGTATTGCTTACCGCTTGGTGATGAAAAGAGTTAACAAATAGCTTTTCAGATGGATAGATATGATAGAGCGTGCTGTTTTTTGCAATCGAAATGCTGTGTGTCGGTTCGTTTTTATCGGCATCCTGATCGTGTTTAATTTGCGTATGGATGTCTTGTGTCACCTCTCCTCCCAAAGCAATGGCAAGCGTTTGCATTCCTCTGCAAATGCCAAGCATAGGGATTTGTCGATGATAAGCCAACACTGCAAGCCGCAATTCAGCTAAATCTCTGGTGGCATTGATATGCCCCAACCCTTTTTCTGGCTCCTTTCCCAACCACAAAGGGTTGTGGTCAGCCCCACCCGAAAGTATCAACGCGTCGATATTTTCAAGGGTGTTGATCATTACATCGATGTTCTCTATCGGTGGAATGAGCAATGGCGTGCCTCCAGCCTCGGTTACTTGCTGGTAATAACGTTCGCGTATAGAAGCATCACCATCGGCATAATTGGTGGTAATGCCAATGATGGGCCGGTGCTTGGCGGGTGGAAAAGATGAATGAATACGGTCTAAATCAGCACGAAGATCGAAATCTATCATAGTTCTTCCACGTTAGCAGGAACTTCACGTTTAATACTTTGATCTAATGAAATCAAGGTTTCGGTACTTACTACACCTGCAATCGTCTGTATGTGGTTGTTGAGTAAGTCCATCAGCTGTTCGTTGTCGCGGGCATATAGCTTGAGTAGCATCGTGTAAGAACCTGTGGTAAAGTGACATTCTACTACCTCTGGGATTCCTTGAAGTTGCTCAACCACCTTTTTGTACATGCTTCCACGTTCCAAATTGAGCCCAATATAGGTGCATGTAGAATAGCCTAAACTCTTAGGGTTCACGTTGAAACTACTACCAGTAATGACTCCATTCTCTATGAGATGTTGCACACGTTGGTGAACAGCCGCACGAGAAACGCCACATTCTGCGGCGACATCTTTGAATGGCATGCGTGCGTTATTTGACAAGATACTTAAAATCTTCTTGTCAAGATTATCAATTTTTTCTGAATCTTTTCCCATTTCTTATTGTCATGTTTAAGTTAATCTGATAGCAAAAATAAGAATTTTAATTGAAAAAATCAACAATCGGTCTATAAAAATAACACTTACCGCTCATTATAGCCTGTGGATGAGAAGAATTAAGTAGGAACTATTGGTGTAAAAAGTAAAAAACCTATTGCCAAAAATACTTATACTTTTTGGACAATAGGCTCATATGTATGGTCTGTATTCAGCGTTGTTGCACCCTTTGGGGCGTATGGCGAATACGAATAAGGACTGTTATTTCTTACCTTCCGGCTTTGTTGTTTTTTCCACACTGATAAGTTCTACTGTGAAAATCAAAGTGGAATATGGCTGTATCTGTCCTGCTTGACGAGCGCCATATGCCAATTCTTGTGGAATATACAATTCCCATTTACTACCTACAGGCATCATAGAGAGGGCTTCTGTCCAACCTTTAATTACCTGATCGCAGCGAAACGAAGTGGTTTGTGGATTGCGTTGGTAAGAACTGTCGAATATCTTTCCGTCAATGGTCTTGCCTTCGTACTTCACCGTTACCTTATCTTCTTTCTGTGGCACTTCTCCTGTTCCCGCAGTGATGATTTTATATTGCAATCCACTTTGGGTTGTCTTAACGCCTGGTTGTGTCGAATTATTTTTCAACCATGCTGTGTTCGCATCCTTATAAGCTTTCTCTTTAGCCTCTTTGGCAGCGGTTGCACGCTCACGGAACAGTTCCGAGGCTTGGTTCACAGTGTATATGGTTGTATCGTTCTGTATTCCTGCCATAAAACCTTGTTCAAAGATTTTGGTATTTATCTCTTCTGGAGTTCCTTTGAAAGCTTCAGTTGTTTGTGGAAGAATACGGCTTTTTACCATTCGTGCAATGGCTTGACCTGCATGACGTGCCTTAAACTCAGGCGTATCTACCTGCTCCAATGCTTCTTGAAAAGCGGTTAAGAACTCGTTCATGTGTGCTTCATCAACTCCATACTCGTGTTGTAAAAAAGGAAGTAGTCCGTTGGTTGCTGCCATACCTGTAGCAAAGCTCAACGAATCTTGCGGGGTTAAGATGGCTTGTGCTGTACTTTTAGTCTGTTTTTTTTGATGCTTCTTTTTGTCAGTTGTACCCCATGAATTGATGGATATGGCTAAGAAGCATAGCGAAAAGAGAATGATTTTCTTCATAATTTAATGGTAAAATTAAGAAAGACTCACCTTATATGGATTGCTCTGTTTCCTATTTGTATCAGAAACCAGCACATACAGGGTGAGCCTTTGTACATGTGATGATGTTGCGAACAGCAACTTATTTTTCAATGCTTAGTAATTCAATCTTAAAGATGAGTACAGAGAATGGCTTAATCTGTCCCTGTTCACGCTCTCCGTAAGCTAAGTCTTGAGGGATATACACTTCCCAAACAGAACCTACTGGCATGTGAACGAGTGCATCTGTCCAGCCTTTGATGACCTGATTGGCACGCAAGGTCACAGGGTTTCCACTCTTGTATGAGCTGTCAAATACATTACCGTCTAAAGTTTTGCCTTCATAGTGAACCTTTACCATAGAGGTATCAGATGGCATTGCACCGTTACCAGCTTTGATAACTTTGTACTGTACACCGCTTGGTAAGGTCTTTACATCTTTCTTATTCTTGTTTTCAGCAAGGAATTTCTCACCAGCTGCCTTGTTGGGGCCGTATTCTTTTTCCATCATCTTGCTGCGAATGGCAACCATCTTCTTTTGAGCTGTCTCGCCAGCCTGTTCAATTGTCATCAAACCCTTCTTGCCAGTTGTCCCTGTAATGAAACCAGCCATGAAGTTTTTCAAGGAGATACTCTTGGTAGAGTCACTACCAAATACTTCTTGATTGATACCAGTAATCATTTGGTTGCTAATCTGTTGTCCAATTTGGATACCTGCATAATAAGCAGCGCGAGCTTTATCATCGCCTGCATTAGCACCCTCGTTTAAGCCTTTGATGAACTGATCCATATAAGTGGTATCGATGTTCATACGAGCTACCAAGAAGTCTTTCAGACCTTGTGTCTGTGACATACCCATGGCATAGCTCAGGGTGTCAATATCGGTCTTTAGATCTGCTTTAGGAGTTGAATTGCCACAACCTGTAAATGTTGCAGCAGCAATAGCCAAAGCGGCTACAAAAGTCAGTTTTTTCATTGTTTATAGTTTTATTAAATTACTTCGATGAGTTCTACGTCAAATATGAGTGTTGCGAAAGGAGGAATAGACGAACCTGCACCATGCTCGCCATAACCTAAGTGGTAGGGAATGAAGAAACGGTATTTGGCACCCTCTTTCATCAGTTGTAAGCCTTCTGTCCAACCTGCAATGACTTGGTTTAGTCCAAATGTAGCTGGTTCTCCACGCTGAATGCTACTATCAAAAAGGGTTCCGTCTACCAACATTCCTTCGTAATGACATTTCACTTGGTCGGTAGCTTTAGGTTTTTTACCTGTACCTTCTGAAAGCACTTGATATTGTAAGCCTGACGGTAAAGTAATCACTCCCTCTTTTTTTGCATTTTCGTTAAGGAAGTTTTGTCCTTCTGTCATGGCTACTTTTCCTTTTTCTGCGGCAGCCGCACGCTGCTTGGTCTCTTGTTCTTGGAAGAAAGTTTGTACCAAGGATTGTGCTTCCTCATTGCTAATTTGTGGTTTTGTACCTGCGATTACATCCTTAATGGCTTGTGAAAAATCGTCTATATTAAGCCCTTTGGCACCCATATCAGATAACTGTTGACCGATACCGAGCCCCAAAGCGTAACTTACTTTGTCCATATTCAATTAATTATAGTTGGTATGTATTGTTTTAAAACAGGGACAAAGATAACAAAAAACTATCATAGACGAGATTTATTTATCAAAAAAATACTATTTTTGTAGAAATTAAACTGCACCTCAACAAATCAAGTGAACTTGTTTGTATTCGGTTTGTATTATTTTTGTAGAAATTAAACTGCACCTCAACAAACTAAGTAAACTTGTTTGTGTTCGGTTTGTATTAATTTTGTAGAAATTAAACTGCACCTCAACAAACTAAGTAAACTTGTTTGTGTTCGGTCGGTTTACTTTTATGATGATGAAATGGCACAATCATGTCTACTTTTAGGAAAATAAATTTATAGACAACAATATAATCATGAAAAAGATAGTGTTTTTGACAGGCGCTGGAATGTCAGTGGAAAGTGGGTTTAAGACCTTTCGAGGTAGTGATGGACTCTGGGAGAATTATCCAGTAGAGCAGGTGGCATCTCATGAAGGTTGGGAAGCCAATCCTACGCTGGTAACTAACTTTTATAACATGCTTCGTAAAAAACTGTATGATGCTCAGCCTAACGAGGGGCATCGACTAATACAGCAGTTGGAAGAGAAGTATGATGTAACAGTTATCACGCAGAATGTCGACAATCTGCATGAACGAGCTGGTTCGTCACGTGTTGTTCATCTACATGGTGAATTAACAAAGGTCTGCTCCAGTCGTGAACCTTATAATGAGGCTTACATTCGTGAACTCACGAAAGATAATGCGGAGGTTACTCCCGGTGCAAAAGCTGATGACGGTTCTCTTTTACGTCCTTTCATCGTTTTCTTTGGTGAGAGTGTACCTATGATTTCTGTAGCTGCACAGTATGTTCAACAGGCTGATATCTTTGTGATTATAGGAACCTCTCTTAATGTTTATCCTGCTGCTGGATTGGTGGGATATACAAAACCAGGTTGTCCAATTTATTTAATTGATCCCGATCATGTCGGAACCAGTGGTATTGCTCGCCTCGAACACATTCAAAAAGGGGCGAGCGAAGGGATGAAAGACTTGCTTCGGATATTGGATTAGCCGCTTCTTGTGGACGAGTGGAAGTGGGACAAACTATGAGGTGTACCATCTGGTTGCATCCTCTCGTCTGCTTAAAGATACGCATGAGTTCGGTAAAACAGTCTATTTTGGAGCGAAAAACAGTCTGTTTTCCTTACCAAAACAGTCTGTTAAATAACGGTGAAAAGTTTGATGATCTCCAAAATAATTAGTATATTTGCGATAGACATCATAATGATGCAGATAAAGAAACGTGATTACACGATTCAAGAGTTCAATCAACAAGAGGAGGAATGCTTATGATGAGTGAATTAATTGATATGTTATACACCGAGGATTGCTCCATGGTGTTGCTACACGAGGGGAATATTCGCACTTTTAAGGGGCGTGGTGTTCGGACGCTCTACCACCTTTTGAACGAAGCACCCGAATCTCTCTTAAAATCTAAGATAGCTGTGAAGGCGGTAGGTAAAACTGCCGCACGTGCCATGACCGAAGGGGGCGTGGTAGAAGTCTATGCCGATGTGATGAGTCAAGAGGCTTACGCATGGCTGGAAGACGCTGGTGTGAAAGTGAATTGTGAAAAGAAAGTAGACCATCAACGCTTTTTGAAAATATGGGCGGAGATGGGAGAAATCAAGGATTAAAGATTCACATTCAACTCGTAGTTTTGACTTTTAAGAGTATTCGACAGCTAAGGCGCCTTGAACCACTACACATTGTGCTGGCGAATACCCATGCGCGCTTCAACCACGTTCACTACATAGTCACCGAGTTTTTCGCACTCTTGGATAATATCCATGTAGATAGTACCAATAGCATAAGTGTATAGGTGGTTATTGATATCTGTGATATTTTTTGTTTTGAGTTGATTGCGATAGTTGTTAATCTCGGTTTCGATATTGAAAGAGCGATTGACGTCAAGGTTAGATTTGCGCCCAGATAGCATCACATTCATTTGAGTAAGTGCGTCATCTGTCAACTCAAACATCTGATGCATCTGCTCATATTGTTTCTCCGTGAACTCTTCTTTACCTGCACGTTTACGTTTCAATGAACGAGCTATATTGTAACAACTGTCCCCAATGCTTTCTATCTCGGTAATTTGTCGAAGCATGGAACGGATTTTCAACTTGGTGTCATCGCTGAGATGTGCCGTTCCAATCTGGTCTAAATAGTTGGCAATCTCTATTTCCATGTTGTCACTGATGCCTTCGTACTTCTCTATTCTGTCAAAAAGTTTTGCAAACTTGTTTTCATCCTCTATTCCTAACAACTCTCTGACCATGTTGAACATGCGCTGGATACGTTCGGCAAAGGATTGAATCTCTTTGTGTGCCTCCAAAACAGAAAGCTCTGGAGTCTTCATAATGCCCATCTGAATGAAGCGTAAGCGGAAGTCTTCTTCATCATCTTTTTTGCTTGGTTTAATCATCGCACATACTAATTTCTCAATTTGTGGAATGAACCAAATGAGAACAGAGGTGTTCAATACATTAAAAGAGGTGTGAAAAGCAGCCAAAACAATAGGAAGTTTTACAGCTAATTGCTCTTGTGTCAGGACATGATTGGCAGGATCGTAATGGACAAGATCGCAAACGCCATTTACAAAAGGATAGAAAATACAAAGTACCCAAATCACTCCGATGACATTAAACACCAAATGCGCCAAGGCAGTACGCCGAGCTTGTGTGTTTGCCCCTAAGGCTGCAAGGTTGGCAGTGGCGGTAGTACCAATGTTTTCGCCCATTACCAAGGCTATTCCGAGATAAATCGGTAGCACACCAGTAGAGCATAATAAGATGGTAATCGCCATGACTGCAGCAGAAGATTGGACTAAACAAGTAATAACAGTACCAATCAATAAAAAGGAAAGAATGGTAAGATATGAATCTACATCAAATGACTTAAAGAAATCGATGATTGCAGGATTGTTCTCTAATTGTAGTTCTTTTCCAGCTACACTAAGTAGTACAAGACTGAAAAACATGAAGGAAAGTCCGAAGAGGAAATCACCAATATAGCGCATCTTGCGGCTGTAGATGAGGATAATGCCGACCAAAAAAGCAGGAAATACAAAACTTGTCAAGTCTACGGAGTAGCCCAACGACATAATCCATGCGGTGAGCGTGGTACCAATATTCGCACCCATGATGACCGATATAGCTTGTGCCAAGGTGAGCAAGCCTGCATTTACAAACGAAACCGTCATGACCGTGGTTGCCGAAGACGACTGCACGGCACAGGTAATGAATGTTCCAGTGAGCATTCCCGTGAATCGATTGGTGGTCATGGCTCCTAAGATGTGACGTAACTGTGCGCCCGCCATTTTTTGTAATGCTTCACTCATGACTTTCATGCCATAAATCAGCAAGGATAGAGAACCAATAATCTTAAAAAAAATAGCTAAGTACTCACTTGTTGTCATCATAATTGTATTGTAATGCGATATATTTTTGTACTTCGAGAAAAATGATTAACTTTACATCGTATAACTTTCACGAACTTAAATCAGTAGACCAAATGAAACAGATGCTGCATATACGTTGCAAAAATAATAAAAAAATTAAAGACGTAGCTATTGGAAGCACACTTTCTGAAGTTTTTGATGAATTTAAATTAGAAATGCCCTTTGGACCTATCTGTGCAAGGGTGAATAATAAAGTTTGCGGCATGAACTTGTGTTTATATCATAACAAGGACGTTGAGTTTTTGGATATGTACAGTAGTTCTGCACAGCGTAACTATACGCGAACTTTGTTTTTTATACTTTGTAAGGCTGTACACGACTTGTATGCAGGGTCGGAAGTAGTGATTGATATCCCTGTATCGAATGGTTATTACATTAACCTAAAGATAGGACATGAGGTGAGTGAGGAGGATGCTGTACGTATACGTGAGCGCATGCAACAGATTATTGATGCTAAAATCCCCATTGTGCGCTATCAAGTTCCTACGGAAAACGCCATTGAGATGTTTGAACACAAAGGGGATGAAGCTAAGGTGAAACTGTTGCGGAGCATCGGTTCGTTGTACACAGTGTATCATCAGATTGATGATTATGTGGACTATTATTATGGTTCTTTATTGCCCAACACGGGAGACATTTATCTTTTTGGACTGGAAAAATATTACGAGGGGCTGTTGCTGCGTATTCCTTCTAAAGAAAATCCAGCGAAGTTAGGCGAATTGATACGACAAGACAAGATGTTTGAAGTATTCTTGGAGCAGCATCGCAGACAGCACATATTAGGGGTAAGTACCGTTGGCGATTTTAATGAAGCAGTGCAGCAGGGACATGCTACTGATATGATAAACATCAGTGAGGCACTTCAGGAAAAGAAAATCTCACAGATAGCTGATAGCATTGCCATGCATCCAGATGTTCGAATGGTTCTCATCGCTGGTCCTTCTTCTTCGGGGAAGACAACATTCTGCAAGCGATTGAGCATCCAATTATTAGCCAATGGCATTCGTCCTGTGCAGATTTCGCTTGACGACTACTTTGTAGATCGTCATCGAACACCGTTAGACAGCAATGGAGACTTTGATTATGAAAGCCTCTATGCTTTGGATCTTCAACTCATCAACGAGCAATTTAGTGCGCTTTTCCGTGGAGATGAAGTGGAATTACCCAAATACAATTTCCTGACAGGAAAAAGCGAAAAGAGTGGAAAGAAAATGCGTTTGGAAGAGCGGCAAGTATTGGTGGTTGAGGGAATCCATGCTTTGAATCCTGAATTAACCGCTCAAATACCCAACGAACAGAAGTTTAAAGTATATATTTCAGCATTGACTACGATTCTTTTAGATGACCATAATTATATTCCAACAACAGACAATCGATTGTTGAGGCGTATCATTCGGGATAATAAATATCGTGGCGTGAGTGCGCAAGAGACCATTAAACGATGGCCAAGTGTAAGAGCTGGCGAGACAAAATGGATTTTCCCTTATCAGGAAAATGCGGACATCATGTTTAATACTGCCATGCTTTACGAGCTTGCCGTCATCAAGTCGCAAGCTGTCCCATTGTTAGAACAAGTGCCAGAGAATTGCGAAGAATATGCGGAGGCTTACAGATTGCGGAAGTTCTTAGCGTACATCAAGCCGATTTCTCACAGAGATTTGCCTCCTACAAGTCTTATTCGGGAGTTTTTAGGTGGTAGTTCTTTCAGGTACTAACCCTACCTTTGTTCTCAATCCCTTTTCCCTTCGTGGAGAGATACAAACTTACAATAAAAGGCTTGACAAGGAATTCCTTATCAAGCCTTTTGCTATAATGGTGCTGATGTGGCGTTTTATGTAACGCACTATCAGCCTTTCCAAAGCTTTAATCATTTTCAGCAACTTCCTCAATCGTCTCTCCAATGCAAGCATTCGGCTCTTGTATGTGGAGCATGGAGCAGACTGTAGGGGCTATATCTACAATGTGTGTAGTTTTTGCTGTTTGTCCATGTTCAACTTTCCAGCCCATAAAGATGAGAGGAATGTGTGCATCGTATGGATTCCAAGCACTGTGCGTGGTGCCAATGTACTTCTCATCTACCTTAGCAGCCACTACGTTTGGGTTGCAAACAACTTGAATGTCTCCGCTACGATGAAGGTTATAACCATTTGCTAATTGTTCTTTTAGTTTGGAAGGCAGAGTGGTAGCATTCAAATTTTGCATATCTACCACAAAAGTGAATTGTGGGTCTTTGCTTAAAAAGTTGACAGCTTCCTGCTTTACTTTGTCAATTTGAAGATTTGCTTTTGCTATAGCTTCTTGGTTAATGTGCAGGGAATAAGCGTAAAACCAATTAAATAAGCTGTCTACACCAAACTTTTGTTGTAAATGAGCGTTTAGCTTATCCATAGTAGCTTGTGCATCGTATCCACCTGCTGGTATGCGTTGAGCCTTCATCTCATTAGGGTTGTGAGCACCACCATGGTCAGCAGATAAGAAAAGAAGATAGTTGCCACGACCAACTTGTGCATCTAATGTCTTTAGAAATTGTGCCAATTCTTTGTCTAATTGCAAATAAGCAGCCTTTACTTCAGGACGTCGAGTGCCATAAATATGACTGATAATATCCGTTGGTGACACACTAACGCATAACATATCCGTCGTATTTCCCTTGCCAAGCTGTTCATTTAGGAGTGCAGCTTCTGCCAACTTAAAGGTTATGGTAATACCTTTCGTGTTGGCAAGCATATCGAATCCTGGTTCTGCCTGATTGTCTTTGTTGAATTTGGTCACCCATTGAGGCAACTTGTCCATATAAAACGAGCTTGTAACAAAGTGTCCGGCTTTCTTGTCCCACCAATAGGCAGCATTCGCAGCATGTCCTGCTGGAAGTATCGCAGCGCGATCTTTTAATGCAATGCCAATCACTTTTGATTGATAGTTGGTGGCAATCCTTAGCTGGTCGCCTATCGTTGTGGCAAGTAGATTATGAGGTGACATTTGCCCTGCACTATTATTGCTTCCTACACTCTTTACATTTTTATCAAAACAGCAATACACGGGTTGTCCATTCAGTCTGAAATTGTTGCCTGCAATACCGTGAAGTGCGGGAACAGTTCCTGTATAAATGCTTGTATGTCCAATAGCTGTGACCGTTGGTGTGTAGTTGATAAGCGTTTTCTCACAGCTGAAACCTTCGTTGAGCAGTCTTTTGAAGCCGCCTTCTCCATATTCATTGTAATAATAATAGAGGTAGTCCCATCGCATTTGGTCTACTGCTAACCCGATAAGTAATTTGGGTCTTTCTACTTGTGCCTGACTGATCAAGGCACATAAACATAAAACACAACTGATTAATATTTTCTTCATAACTTTGATAATATGAGTTATTGTTCAATGAACATATGCCATTTTTCGGAATGAGGCTTGTTAAATGTTCACTTTTATAGATTGCAAAGTTAGTGATTATCTGCTCAAAAAAACCAAAATAATATGACATTCGTGGTACAATTTAATTTTTTTGAGTATCTTTGGACCGAAAGGAGAGCAAACCATGGAAAAGAAAACACAAGATAATTTATCAGATAAATACGTAGACAGCATTGAGTTGCGACAAATAGATAAGTTCGTCTGTGATGAGATGTCACGCCAGATACACCGCTATATCAAGGCGATGTCTGGCTCAAAGACCATGATGGAAAAGTTTGAAGCAAATTTGTCTACGCTGACTATTCCGCAAAAAGAAGAAGCCATTGCTCGTTATATTGACTTAAACCGCAAGGTGTTGAGCGGATTAGACTGGCAAATAGTGGTGGCACGTGCCATGGCTAATTACTGTGATACATTCAGCTATTTGCTCACATTGATGCATGATGAACGTAAAATGGCGTTTTATTTGGAGCGTGTGAAGAGTAAATACATTCGGTATCATGAGGTAATTGAGGAGCAAGGCAAGTTTGGTCTCAAGAATTATCAGGGAGAAATCATGGTTCACCCCATATACGATTTTGTTCGTACTTGTTATGTTTATGTCGATGACCTCATGACTATGCCTGTAATTGTGCAAAAAGGGGACAAGATGGGACTGATACTTCCCGATGGAAAGGATACCATCGTCGCTCCTTTTGAGTATGATGATATTTCCTTGCGAGATGAATATCCTTATTTTGAGGCTATTCGTGGCAATGAAGAGGGATATATAGATAGGTATGGGAAGTTCATTCCAAAATAATTTTTCTTTGATATAACCGAACAGTTTTTCATAAAGTATATGACGAAACAAGAAGAGCGATTGGGGTTGTGCAATGCCACCAATCGCTCTTTTCAATCTTGTTCACAATGTTCAATCCATAGCATTCATGTCAATTTGCATGAATAGAGATAACGTACGTTATTTTTGAAGACGTGGTATTACGCCCCTAATCCTGTCGTCAAAGGCTGAAAGAGCAGCTTTGGCGCCTTCGCCCATGGCAATCATGATTTGTTTGTAAGGTACGTTGGTCACATCTCCAGCGGCATAAACACCTGGCACGGACGTTCTGCAATAGTTGTCCACCTCTATCTCGTGGCGTTGATTTAACGGAAGCGCCTCACGGAAAGGGTCGGCATTGGCAGCCAATCCTATCTGTACAAAGATACCGTCTACCGATATGTCTCGTTCTTCATCGTTGTTGCGGTTCTTCACACGAATAGCTGTTACTTTCTGTCCGTCGCCCACGATAGCTGTAGTTTGTGCCATGGTGAATATTTCCACGTTATCCAAGCTCTTCGCTTTGTCTTGTAAAACGGTGTCAGCTCGTAGGGTCTCGCCAAATTCAAGCAAGGTTACCTGTTTGCAGATGCCTGCCAAATCGATAGCCGCTTCCACGCCAGAGTTGCCTCCTCCGACCACTGCCACATGCTTGTTCTTATAGAAAGGACCGTCGCAGTGGGGACAGAAGTGTACGCCATGCCCCATATATTTAGCTTCGTCTTGTACGTTGAGCTTTCTCCAACTTGCACCTGTAGCAATGATGACCGCAGGTGAGATAAATATTTCACCGCCTTTTACGTGTACCTTTTTCAGTTTCTCGTCGAAAAATGCCTTGTCAACCCTTCTGTTGTCAAACACATCAATAGGGTATTCCTTGAGGTGTGTTAGGAGATTGTCAGCCATATTCGCTCCTGTTGTCTTGGGAACAGAGATGAAGTTTTCGATGCCAACCGTATCTTTCATCTGTCCACCGATATTATTTGCAATGATAGCTACATGCAAACCCTTGCGTGCAGAATAAATAGCAGCGGACGCTCCAGCAGGACCACCTCCCACAACGACGACATCGTAATGGCGTTCCACCGGTTCTTCGTTCTCATCCTCTTCACTGCCAATCATGTCTTCTAACTTGGTGAGCAGCTCTCCCAAGCTGCCTCGTCCAATGTGCAATAACTCTCCGTTGGCATATACCGTTGGCACCGCTTGAATATTCAAGCGCTCTACCTCGTCTTGAAACAAGGCGCCATCTATCATTTCGTGCGTAATTTTTGGACTGATTAGCGCCATGACGTTCAACGCCTGTACGATGTCGGGACAGTTGGTGCAGGTTAACGAGACGTATGTTTGCAGTTTGATGTTTCCTTTGAGACGTTGGATGCGCTTGCAAATCGCATCATCGGGCAGGTTTTTGCCCTTGCCATCGGCGTTTAGGACAGCCAAAAGAAGTGACGTAAACTCATGACCGTTGGGAATGCCACGAAACATTACTCCTGTTTCTTCATTGTCTTTCAGCAGAGAGAACTGAATAGTCATGTCATCGGTCTCCACAAATTGTGCCTTAAAAAGCTGGGATGTGGAAATAAAGTCGTTGATAAATTCTTTTAGTTCTGTGGCTTTTTCATGTTGCGGATGCGCCGTTACTTTGAAGATATATTGATGGGTTAAGTCTTTAAAGACATCTTTAACCTGTTGTAGGATGGTTGTATCTAACATTGTGCTATAACTTATTATGTGAAGGTAGTCTGTTCTTCTTTGCGTTTCTTGCGGAAATGCAAAAGGAATAAAAAAAGGTAGCTGGAGAAAACAACAACGATACTTGGTTCGTAGGTATTTTCTTTCAGCTACCAGTCAAGTTTGGTTCTTGTGTCTTTTTATAGTTTTCCTACCAAGTCGATACTTGGTTTCAGTGTCTCTTCGCCCTGCTTCCACTTCGCTGGACAAACTTCACCGGGGTGAGATTCTACGAACTGTGCTGCTGATACCTTACGTACCAACTCGTCTGCGTTGCGACCAATGCTATTGTCTTGAATCTCTGCAATCTTAATCTTGCCCTCTGGATCTACCAAGAAAGTACCGCGATAAGCTACACCTTCGTCTGCTTTGTACACGCCAAAGCCCTTTGCCAATACTGCCAATGGGTCGGCAAGCATGGTGTAGTTAATCTTCTTGATGCTGTCAGATGTGTCGTACCATGCTTTGTGTACAAAGTGGGTATCGCAGCTAACAGAGAACACCTCTACGCCCATCTTCTTTAATTCTTCGTACTTGCCTGCCAGGTCAACCAACTCTGTAGGGCATACAAAGGTGAAGTCGGCTGGGTAGAAGAAGAAGATTGCCCATTTGCCCTTGATATCTTCGTTTGAAACTGTCTTAAACTCTCCTTTTTGGAATGCCTGAACCTTAAACTCAGGTACTTGTGCGTTGATAATTGTTTCCATTTTTATTGTTTTTATTTTATGATTATGTAATGTAATGACCAAACGACTTATTTCGTTTGTAATCATTACAAAGTTACTAATAAACCTGTAAATAAAATCAATTCTTAGCCATAATAATGCAAATAATAACCATAATTATAGCTTTTTCTTCGATTTTAACATATTTATCAATGTATTCCTCTTTTCCGCTGCTCCTTTCGTATCGGATATTTATTATCCCACATTTGTTCATCTTTCATAAGATAGAGACACAAGCAACGTTTTGCTTATAATAAGAGTCAACTACAGCTCTATCATTTTGGACAGATGTTTTTATAAAGAAAAACATCCATAAAACAGCCTATAGTAAGATTGACAACACGCAGGATTGAATGATAATTAATGCTGAATTTTCTTTACAAAGTGCCTCTCATAACTCGCGTGAAAACAACCAACAGCAAAGTTGGTCGCAAATACGCAAATTTTGAGCGACTTTTGTAACTTCTTGTTATTAAATGTGTTATACTTATGTCGTCTCTTTTCTTTCGTATTTTTACCACTTATTGGCGATTGAAGCATTGAGATAAGCCTGCTATTTGCATGCTTTAAGGGTGCTACTGTATGTGAATAACACCTCTAATACATGTTTCCAAGACCGTTAAAACCATATTTCAACTTGAAAATGCGCTTATTTTGTTCAAATCAGGGCATTTTTGCATGTCGTTTGCCTATTGATTTTTTCTATTTTGAAGATTTCAGATGGTCGTTTTTTGGTAAAATGATAGGACAAAAACAGTAGATGTCTTTACGACGAAACGTTAGTATTGAAAAGTATGATAACGAACATCGTTAAAATTTATGGCTGCCATTTGGTGGCGTTTATTAAATTCGATACCTTTGTACACGAATACTATAATATATGCAATGGAGGTAATAGAGAATCTTTTCAGGGGATTTCCTGAACTCTGGGGCGGAGGAGTTGCCCATTCGGTGATGATATTATCGTTGGTTATCACGATTGGTTTGTCATTGGGCAAGCTGAAGGTACGCGGGGTGTCGCTGGGCTTGGCTTGGATATTGTTTGCGGGTTTGCTATTCGGTCATTTCCAGTTTAATTTGGACGAACATTTGCTTCACTTTCTCAAAGAATTTGGGTTGATATTGTTTGTCTATTCTATCGGACTTGAAGTAGGACCCGGTTTCTTTTCTTCTTTCAGACGAGGCAGCAATACGCTTATTGGGTTGGTGACAATAGTGATAGCCATGAGCTTGGTTATCGCCATTTCCATTTATTACATATCGGATACACCGATTACCACTATCGCCGGAATTTTGTCGGGTGCTGTAACGAATACGCCTGGCTTAGGTACTGCACAACAGGCTTACAGTGACCTGTGTCACATAGATGCTCCTACCATTGCCAGCGGCTATGCTGTGACCTATCCCATGGGTGTGTTGGGAGTTATCATTTCGTTCATTATTTTGAAGTGGGTACTTCGGATTAATGTGAAAAAAGAAGAGGCTGCTGCATTGGGTGGTGTCGGACACTTAGAAGAGGTGACACTTAATACTTTTGCAGTGAAAGTGAGCAATGAGATGATGCAAGGGGTGACGGTAAAGCACCTCAGAGAGCTGTTGAAACGTAATTTTATGGTCTCTCGCATTTATCGAGAGGGAACCCAGATGCATCAAAATATCGTCAGTGCACAGACAACGATTCAGCTCGGAGATAGCCTACTCATCGTCAGTCGACCGAAAGATGAAGAACCAATTTGTGCTTTGTTGGGGGCAAAAGAGGAAATAGACTGGAAGAAGTTTGGGAAACAAATGGTATCTCGTCGCATCTTAATCACCAAATCATCGGTCAACGGCAAGACTTTAGAGCAGATGAAAATACCAAAAACTTTTGGTGTGAACGTGACACGTGTTAATCGTTCGGGTGTTGACTTGGTGGCAACAGGACAATTGAAACTGCAAATGGGCGATAAATTGACGGTGGTGGGCAATGAACTTTCCATCAGTCATGTAGAACAAGTGTTGGGCAACTCTATGAAGCGTCTCAACAGTCCTAACTTAATTCCTATCTTCTTGGGTATCGTTTTAGGATGTATCTTGGCAAATGTACCTTTCTTTATACCGGGTATTTCGGCAAGTCTACGCTTAGGTTTGACGGGTGGTCCTCTCATTGTGGCTATTTTGATTGGTTATTTTGGTCCTAAATACAATTTGGTGACTTACAACACTATCAGTGCCAACCTCATGTTACGTCGCTTCGGATTGTGTATATTCTTGGCTTGTGTGGGACTTGGAACAGGTGAGGACTTTGTCCAAACCATTGTATCACAGTCGGGTATGCAATGGATTTTATACGGTTTGTTGATAACAATGTTGCCCATCCTCTTCGGGGGAATCATAGGCAGATATGTATTCCACATTAATTACTTCACGCTGGTGGGAGTGCTGGCGGGTGCCCATACCAACCCTCCTGCATTGGCTTATGTCAATGATATGACGCAGAGCGATTCTCCGTCGGTAGGTTATTCCACCGTATATCCGTTTGCCATGTTCTTAAGAATTCTGACAATACAGATGATGATTTTTGTGTTTGGATAAAGTTTCTTGATAGATGACTAAGAATAAACAAATAACGACAGATGCACAGCTGGTGCATCGTAAACTGGATTTACTGTTACAAGTAGGGTGCTACTTGATGGATTGTTCTGCTGACACCACTTTGATAGTTCGAGATATGAAGCGTGTAGAGGCATATTTGGGACTGGAGAGTCAGTTTCTTCACGTGTATATCAACTATAATGTCATTTTGGTGAACTACAGTGATGAAAGTACTTCCTATACAAGATTTCGCAGATGCGATCGCCATGCCATTGATATGGCTGGAATTACTCGAGTAAGTCACCTTACATGGGATGCTATTCGGTATAATTACAGCTTAGATGAGTATCAGGAAAAATTAGATGAAATCAAGAAGAGACCACGCTATTACACGCCTTGGCAGGTAGCCACTGCCGCAGGCTTTGCCTGTGGTGGTTTCTGTATACAGTTTGGTTGTGATTGGCCGGCCTTCTTTTATGCATCATTGGCGGCTATCCTTGGTTTCCGATTGCGTATGTTTTTGGGAGCGAAGGGTGCCAACACATACATTTGTATTTGCGTGGGTGCATTCATTTCCACGATTGTGGCATGGCTCAGCTCGTTCCTTTCGCTAAATGCAAGCATAGCCTCTTTGTTACCATCGTTCATGCTTACCAACACTCCTTGGCATCCATTGTTGGCGTGTGCTTTGTTCATTGTGCCAGGTGTTCCGCTCATCAATTTCGTGAGCGACATGCTTGGTGGACACATACAGACAGGGTTAATCCGTGCACTTAACGTTTTTCTCATGATTGTAGCCATGGTCTTTGGTATCGGTTTTGCTATTAAGGTTTGCGGAATTGATAACTTTGTGCGCGATTTGTCAATGACGCCTCACCACACTTATTGGGAGTTTGCTATTGCGGCTGCTATTTCTGCCATGGGATTCTCTACCATATTTAATACCCCCAAACGCCTTTTGCCGATGATAGCCATAGGAGGTATTATCGCAGTGTGCAATCGTAATTTTGTCAACTTGGGTCCCAGTACGGGTAATATAGGATTGGATCAAGGGCTTATAATAGGCTCGTTGGCAGGCTCAACGTTAATCAGTTTGATATGTACCATGGCAATGCACTGGTTTCATACGCCTCATCAATGCCTGTCCATACCCAGTGTGATACCAATGGTACCAGGAGTTTTAATGTACAGAGCAGTGTTCGCTTTTGTAGATATGCAAGGAGTAGTGGGCGAAGTGACGGTAGGCATGCACAACTTCATGCTTGCTTCTTTGGTTATTTTGGTTATTGCCATTGGGGTGGCTATTCCGAACATCTTTGTACATAGTATGCTGTACAGTCGGCGAAAAATAAAATTATATCGTTTATTAGTTCAACGCAAACACATGGACATTGAGAATATAGATGCCAAGATACAGTAGTTTTATTAAGAGTGTGGGCATGGATTGTAAATCAAGACATACCTTTACATTCATGGTAAAAAGATGATATGGAAATTAGACAGTTGAAATACTTTCTCAAAGTAGCCGAAACGCTCAATTTTTCTGAAGCAAGTCGGCGGTTATTTATAACGCAGAGTACGCTTTCTCAGCAAATCAGTCATCTGGAACAGGAGATTGGTTTGCCACTGTTTGAGCGAAATAGTCATGAGGTTTATCTCACAGAACCCGGCAAAGAATTGTTGCCTTATGCCATGAAAGCCGTTGTTGCCACAGATTCTTGCATCGCTCACATAGAAGACTTAAAGCAAATGATAACGGGCGAGTTGAACATTGGTGTGACTTACTCGTTTAGTACCATCATGATGGATACGATGGTAGATTTTATGAAAGCCTATCCCGGTGTGAAGCTCAATATCTTTTATCATTCGATGGACGAACTCTTGGAGATGTTAAAGAGCAGGAAGGTAGATTTTGTTTTAGCCTTTTTACCGCTTCAGTCAGACAAAGAAATTGACAGTCGTATTATCTTTACTAACCGTCTGGCAGCCATCGTCAACCAAAACCATCCCTTGGCAAAGCAGCAACGCATCCACTTAAAGGAGTTGGAGCGTTTCGGACTGGTGTTGCCTGCACGTGGTCTGTTGGCTCGGCATGCCTTTGAACGACTGATAAGTCATCAAGATTTGGAGCTAAAAGTTAAGGTTGAAGTGAATACCATCGACTTGATATTCCAACTGTTGCATCGTTCCAATTACATTTCTATCTTAGCAGAGTCCACGGTTGTACATGAGGAAGGCTTGAAAGCGCTTCCTTTGGACACGCCAGACAACCAGATGGAAGGGTGCATACACTTTTTGAAGGATGCTTATATGAAGCATTCTGCACAAGAATTTATCAAGATGCTGTGTCAGTCTACCAGCATCTTGACAAACTTTACCTTAAAAGATGTGTTGCAATAGGGACGACTAATGGCGAGCATTCCATTTTACAATTCCAACAATTAATAAGGAACATACAATAATCTCGGCTACAATACAATAAATCATCATTATCTTTTTATTTTTTTTATTTTAACTGTGGTTTTCTGAGACTGTAACAGTAGTGTTGTTTCAGCTCTGTAAATAATTACCAATCCTGTAAATAACTGATAACCAAAGCAAAGATACAGGGTTCTTTTGCATTCTTGAACGGATTATTATGATAATTTCTTAAGGTAGTTATCGCTTGTATCAATACCACTCCTCATACGTACCTCATGCCTAAAGTGATTGCTGTCCGTAATATTTGAGGCTTGCTTTGGTACACGAATCTGTAAGGCACAATTTCGTTGGAAGAAATATCTGTGTTTGTTTTTTGGGGTATTCCTTACTTTCTCTTAACTTTGTGGTCGGCTCATGAAATATGTAGATGTTATCGTTCCGTTGCCATTAGAAGGCACTTTTACTTATGCTGTACCCGAAAACTTAAGGGATAGGGTGCGGTTTGGAGTACGTGTTGCCGTAACGTTCGGCACTTCAAAGGTGCATACGGCTATCGTTGTTCACGTACATGACAATGTGCCTGACTTTAAGGTAAAGGCGATTATTGATGTTATTGACGACCAACCGATGCTCTTAACGCAACAATACCAACTGTGGAAATGGCTATCTGTTTACTATATGGCACCCCTTGGGGATGTCTATAATGCAGCATTACCCGCAGGTTTGAAGGTAGAAGAGAATTATAAGCCTCGCATGGAGACGTATATAGACTTGTGTCCGCCTTATCGTTCGGAGCAAGCGTTGAACGTAGCTTTCGACTTATTGAAGCGAGCGCAGAACCAACAAGAGGTGTTGACGCACTTTTTACGCATTTCGCATTGGGAAACTTTAAAAGGATCCGTAACGCGCGAGCCTGTCGTAGACATTACTCGTGAGGAATTAATGAATGTGGCACGCTGTTCGTATGCGGTGATGAAGCGGTTGGTAGAGCGTAAAATCTTGTTCACTTACGAGCGAGAGGTAGGACGGCTCGGTGATGGGGGCGAAGAACATGTAGAAAACATCAAGCGTCTGAACCAAGCGCAACAAGATGCTTATAACCAAATTGTTTTTCAGTTTCTTAAAAAGAATGTGATTTTATTGCATGGAGTAACCTCGAGTGGTAAAACAGAAATTTACATACACCTTATTAAAAAGGCGCTCGATGAGAAAAAGCAGGTGCTGTATCTACTACCAGAGATTGCGCTCACAGTGCAAATTACCAGTAGGCTGAGACACGTGTTTGGCAACAAACTGGGTATCTATCATTCTAAATATAGTGATGCCGAACGAGTTGAAATATGGAAGAAACAGCTTTCGTCTCATCCCTATGAGGTGATATTGGGTGCACGTAGTGCCGTGTTCTTGCCCTTTCAGCAGCTTGGATTGGTGATTATTGATGAAGAACACGAAACCTCTTTCAAGCAACAAGACCCTTCGCCACGCTATCATGCACGGTCGGTAGCTATCATGTTGGCTCAAATGTATGATGCCAAGACTTTATTGGGGACGGCTACACCATCGGCAGAAAGCTATTATAATGCGACACAGGGCAAATATGGTTTGGTGAGTTTGACCACTCGTTATCAAGGAATTGAGTTGCCCGAAATACAAGTCATTGATACGAAAGACTTGCAGCGACGCAAGATGATGACGGGACCATTTTCGCCCACACTCATTGCTGCCATTAACGAAGCCTTGCAAAACAACCAACAGGTGATATTGTTTCAAAACCGACGTGGCTTTGCACCCATGATAGAATGCCGCACTTGTGGTTGGGTTCCAAAGTGTACCAATTGCGATGTATCGCTCACCATGCACAAACGCATGAACTTATTGACTTGTCATTATTGTGGTTATACTTATCAAGTTCCTACTGTATGTCCTGCATGTGGTGCAACCGATTTGCGTGGCAGAGGCTATGGGACCGAGAAGGTGGAAGAGTATGTGAGGCAATTGTTTCCTGAAGCTCGTGTTGCCCGTATGGATTTAGACACCACTCGCACACGTAATGCGTACGAACGGTTGATTGACGATTTCTCTTGTGGGCGTACTAATTTGCTCATTGGCACGCAAATGGTGAGCAAAGGCTTGGATTTCGACCGTGTTAGTGTGGTGGGAATACTGAATGCGGATACCATGCTGAACTATCCAGACTTTCGTGCTTACGAGCATGCCTTCATGATGATGGCCCAGGTAAGCGGTAGGGCAGGCAGGAAAGGCGCACGTGGTAAGGTGTTGCTGCAAACCAAAAATAAAGACTTGCCCGTGATAAGACAGGTGGTAGAGAATGATTACGAAAGCTTTTTTAAGGCACTGTTAGACGAACGTAAGATGTTTTCCTATCCTCCTTTTTATCGCTTGGTGTATGTGTTTTTGCGGCATCGTTACGAACAAGTGGTTGAAACAGCGGCAGTAGAATTGGGAAGCAGGCTACGACAAGGGTTGGGTGAGCGTATTTTAGGACCAGACAAACCTTCGATAGCACGTGTTAAAAACTTGTATATCCGCAAAATTGTCATCAAGTTGGAGAATGGTATTGATTATCAAGCTGTGCGGCAATATTTGCGAAGTGTGCAACAACAACTCTTGCAAGACAAGCGATATGCAGCCCTACAAATGTATTACGACGTCGACCCCATGTAAATATCGTTGGACAATATTGCTTCTTTTTTATGCGAGATAGGTGGAAATATCTCGCTTTTCTTTTCATCGTTATGAAACATCTCTTTTATGCGATTGTAATATCTATGTCCTAATTTTGCATTCGTAAAAGTGAACAAGCTAACGATATGAAGAAGATTGTGTTAACGACAGTGCTGATTTTAGGCATCATTCCTGTCTGTCTTGCTGATTCTTTGACTGGTATAGTGAAAGATAAGTCGACAGGTGAGACGCTCATTGGTACCGTAGTTCAAGTGAAGGGTGAGAAACATCATGCCACCTCTACAGGCTTGGACGGTTCTTTTGTGTTGAAAGATCTGCCCAATCAAGGCACCATTACGCTGATAGCCAGCTACATTGGTTATCAATCCAAGGAGGTTCAGGTGGATATGTCCGCAGGAAAGTCTATCAATCTGGAGCTGGAACCCGAACTACAAGAACTAAAAGAGGTGGTTGTCAAGGGATTTCGTACAAAAGACACCGATGTAAGCGCTTATGCGATGGTGAAAAATTCGTCGCAAATACTCAATGTGATGAGTGCACAAGCCATTCAGGTGTCACCCGATGTCAATGTGGCAACAGTGCTGCAACGTGTCTCTGGCGTAACAATGCAGCACGATGCGTCGGGCGAAGCCTCGTATGCCATTCTAAGAGGAATGGACAAAAGGTACAATTATACATTGGTTAACGGCGTGAAAATACCCAGTCCTGATGACAAAAATCGCTATATTCCCTTGAATATCTTCCCTTCAGATTTGATGGACAGGATACAGGGGCAAGCGATTTCTTTTGGCAAGGCGATAGAACACAATCTCCATTCGGACAAATCAGTTACGATTTTTTAAGTGCGAAGCGTGGAAATACTACCTCTACTGCGCCATACGAGCGTTATGGAAGTACGTATGATGCGACCAATGCCGATTTTAAGAATGGTGGAACTCAACTTTCACGTCGTAAAGTACCAATGCCCAACGTCCATGCAGGCATCTCTATCGGCAATCGTTTTTGGGATAAAAAGCTTGGAGTGATATTCGCTACCAATCTGCAGAATACGTATCGTGGCACCGAACGCGAGCTCAATAAGGAGGTGATGGCTAACGGTGAGGAAGCTGCCTATATCAGTGCCATCAAGAAGAGGCTCTATTCCATCCACGATCTCAACCTGGGTGTGCATGGAAAGATTGACATCACGCTTGACAATCACAAGATAGAGTGGTATAACATGTACGTGCGTCGCCAAGCGGACAACACACGTTACAGCATGGATATCACGACTGATTACGACTTTGACCTTGCAAATGGCAACTGGACACGTGCGGATGAGATGCGTACTCTGACACAAACACAGAATATCTTTGCATCAAATATCAAGGGAACGCATCATTTCACGCGTAACCTCACGGTAGATTGGGCAGGACTCTTTGCCGATGCCAGAGAGAAAGATCCTGACCGTATCTATACCACTATCAAGAACACGGTGACAGAAGGCAAGGTCACTAAGATATTCCCAGCATCACAGGAGCGACGTTTTCAGCATAACGATGATAAGGACTGGACTGGCTATGTCAATCTTTCGTGGGCGACTCCTTTCAGTGAAGGACTGAAAGCGGTGTGGAAAACAGGTGCTATGTATCGCAACAAGAAGCGTAACAATCGATATTACTCTTACATATCTGTACCCTCAGATAATGGTATTCTATTGTCTTCTAATGATATAGATGCGTTTCATGGAATTGACTGGACACTCAAAACACCTCGTTCGCAAGCCTCACAACTCAATTACGACTCTAAAGAGCGAATAGGTGCTATCTACGGTATGGTGACACTTACTTCGCCAATCTATGAGTTGGTAGCTGGATTTCGTGCCGAGCATACCAACCAACTATACACTATGCTGCAACGTTTTGAGACAACGGGTTCTCTTGGTGAACAGTCGTATTGGGATTATCTGCCGTCTGTTTCATTTCGCTGGACATTTAAGGACAAGATGAATCTTCGTTTCAGTTATTACAAGAGCATCAATCGTCCAGGATTCTATGAGCTTGTGCCTTATCAGGTGGATGGTGAGGACTACACCGAGAAGGGTAATCCGTTATTAAAATGTGCACGCATTGACAACCTCGATTTGCGTTGGGAGTGGTTACCATCGCAAGATGAACAGGTGCTTTTGGGTGTTTTTTATAAATATCTCAAAGACCCGATTGAGACAACTTTCGATGTAGACCAGCGTCAGGGTAATGCCAGCTACTATATGCCTCAAAACCTTGGTAATGCCAGAAACTATGGTATTGAGCTTGATGTGGTGAAGTATATCCGTCACTTTGGATTCAAGGCCAACTATACTTATACACATTCGGCCATCACCACAACCAAGAAACGCTATACTGCAAAGAATCAAGTGGAGAATGTTGACCAAACGAGGCCGCTTATCAATCAGGCACCGCATACCGCTAATTTATCTTTGCTTTATAAAGATACGCAACATGGGTGGAATGGACAACTGGCAGCTGCCTATACTGGAACACAACTCGTATTGGTATCCCCATATTTTGATTCTGATGAGTGGGAGAAGCACCTCTTTTCGCTTGACCTGAGTGGCGAGAAGCGTTTCAACAATGGCATATCCTTATTTGTTAAAGCCAATAACCTGCTCAACTCTAAGCGCGAACGGTACCTAAGAACCGTTAATGAGTTTAATACCAAGATACCAGGACAAACAAACGACCGTACCATTGTAGGAACCTACAAGTATGGGCGCACATTTCTGGTTGGAGTGAGAGTTAATTTGTAATCATCAACTTTAGTAAAATTTAATATGAAGAGATTTAATTTGTTTGTAAGCATATTAGCTGTAACCCTTGTGGGAGGCATGAGTTCGTGTGAAAACGAAAACATTAATCCATACGATTACGCTGCCAAAACCGATACCATAACCATCAATACAGGTGACGCAAATACAGTGAAGACGACTATAGCCTCTTATCCCACAGGCTCTATCGTTTGGTCGCATGACACTACACTCACCTCTTCGTTCAAGATTCCTGCTGGTGCTTCCCTTTATATCGAGCCTGGCGTGAAGGTCACAATCAGTTCGAAGCCCTTGGAAGATCATCCTATAGAGATTGTGGCATTAGGAAACTTTTACGCTATGGGCACGAAAGAAAAGCCCGTAGTTATCAGCTCGGATACAGGCAAGCCCAACGACTGGGGTGGTATCATCTGTGGATACGATTGTGAAGAGGTGGTGTTAAGTCATACAGAGATAGCCCATGCTGGTGCTACTCCAACGGAAAGTTCCCTTTCTTTTCAAAACAAATTGTTCAAGACCACCATTGATGGTGGGGTACCTGCCACCAAACTTATTTCACAGGTGGTAATGGAATTATTTATGGGTCCGTGTTTGCCGATAGTGGTAATGAGAGTGATGGTGGTGAAGCTATCAATGTGAAATCGGGATGCATACTCGACATTGCCTATAACCTAATATACAATGCCTGTACCAATGCGTTTAAGCTTTCAGGGTCGGGTGTGGAGAAGAACTTTGCATCGAAGCTTGTTATCTATAACAATACAGCTATTGACTGCGGGTGGCGCCGAACGAAGAATAAGAAAGGTGGAAATGTATGGATTGAGAAAGCTATTGCGCCCGTTTTTGTGAATAATTTAATGGTGGACAACCGTTATGGAATCCGTCAACCCGGTAAGGATGGGGCTGATATAGACAACAGTGTGCTTTCTCCCAATTATTTCTTTGCATCCACAAATACAGGAGTGAAGCAGCAAAGTAAAGACTTCAAGATGATTGTCTGGGATGCCAACAATCTCACCAGTCATGCTCCAGAGGATTTGTCTAAATTATTTATTAAGTTTACTCAAAACGATAAGATGAATATCAACTGTGAGAGGGATGACCCTGCCAATGGGGCTCCCTTGAAATGGAACCCAGCATGGGACTTTCATCTTCAGCTTGGCGTACCCCAACTCACTGGTGCACTTACGGCAGTGAAGCCTAACTTTCCCAGAGGATTGGCTTTCTTTGGCATGAAGAAAGTAAAATGGGTGAGCAATACTGATGACCAAAATTATTATTTCTCTTCATCTGTGGCCAGTAACTTCTTTGGAGCATTTGGTGCAAAATAAACATCAATCAATATGAAAATGAACAAGTTTTTCAAACAGATATTATTTGTTGTCACCTTACTTTTTTCTTTCATTTCCTCTCAGGCGCAAACCCCTGCTGATTGGAAACAAATGAAAGCTGCTGTCAACCTGTATTGGGTGAATGATATGGGACGTAATGGTTATTACGACCAGAAAACTATCGCCCAGCTGATGGGTACCATGGCGGAGACTGTTGGACCTGAGGCAGTGATTGCTGTAGGTGATATTCATCATTTCAACGGCGTGCAAAGCGTTACCGATCCTTTGTGGATGACAAATTATGAGCTAATCTATTCTCATCCAGAGCTGATGTGTTTTTGGTATCCAGTTTTGGGTAATCACGAATATCGTGGCAATACCCAAGCTGTACTCAATTATGCTCATGTGAGCCGTCGATGGGCAATGCCAGCTCGTTACTACTCCAAAGTATTCGAAGGTGATGGCTGTACGGTGCGAATCGTATTTCTTGACACTACTCCCCTTATCAGTAAATACCGAAAGAATACCGAAACTTATCCTGACGCTCATTTGCAAAACCTTGAACAAGAGCTGGCATGGCTGGACAGCACGTTGACTGCTGCACACGAAGATTGGGTGATTTGTGTGGGTCATCATCCCATCTATGCACAGACTTCCAAGTCGGAAAAAGAACGTGCCGACATGCAGAAATATCTTTTGCCCGTGCTTCAGCGACATTCCAATGTGTCGGTATATGGCTGTGGTCATATACACAACTTTCAATATATCAAGAAAAAAGGTGACAAGATTAACTATTGGGTCAACTCTGCAGCAGCTCTCTCACGTCCTGTACAGCCAACAGATGGCACACGTTGGTGCAATGGGGCCACAGGATTTACTGTGATTAGTGCCAACAAACAGCAACTCACCCTCTATGCCATCAACAAAGAAGGTAAGATACTCTACACCCTGCCAGTGAAAAAGTAGCCACAACACTCTAAAGCAAACTACGGAGCAGCAATGTTTTAGAATCCACAGCGCTCGCCTTTTGTATCAAGTCATGGTGTAATTACATGGACTCTTTTATAATCCAGCTGGTGGAGGATAAGACGTGCAATGCGTAAAATTGTTCGAGATATGTCAACCATATTTGCCCAGTAGCTCTCATGATTGAGCGAAGCTCTTCGCACGGGCTCTTATAGTGAATATTTTTTACAAAATATTAATTTAGATGAATAATGACAATTATTTATCAATAATTTGTTTCTGTGTTTGTATTTGTAACAAATTTTCCGTACCTTGCGGATTGTAACAAAAACATTATTAATATGAAATCGAAATTAAAGCTATTCACACTTTTCCTTTTTTCACTGTTTCTAACAACAGGGTTTGTCGCATGTAGTGATGATACAGACCCCACAGATCAAACCATTTTTGTAGACTCGTATAAGGGTAAGATTTCTTATGTTAACATTGGATCGGGTAAAAAAGTCAGTGCTGACGACGGTAAGGTTATCGTTAGCAAGTTGGGTGACACCTATTCGTTCAGATTTGACAATAGTATCCCTGATTTGACAGGCATCAAGTTTGAGAAAAAAGATGACAATACATTTGTTAGTCTTGGCTCAGATGGTCTAAAAGGTATAAAGATTACTGCTTCCGAGCTTCACATCTTAATGGTGAAAGGTGGCGAAACTTGGACAGCTGATTGCAGGAGATAGACCTTTGAAACGTAGTCTCATGACTACATATTTTATAAGGTTGAGCTTATAGAACTGACCTCAGTGATATAAGAAATACTGACAAACAATATGAAGAGGGGTGTACAATTCTTAAGTGAATGTGCACCTCTTCTTTGATGCTTATATGAACAAGTGTTGAAAAATAGACTCGCTGTGACTCAAACGATTGCATTTTGTTCTTATTTGCGACGAAGTCGAGCAGTTGATTCCAAAGATGCGAGAATTGGAGGATGGTGTAAAGAGAAGTTCAACTACCAGACATTAGTTTTGTTTCACAATGAGTACGGTTGCATAAGCCGCCATTCCTTCTTGCCTCCCAACAAATCCCATGCGTTCGCTGGTTGTAGCTTTGATAGAGATATTGTCTTCATCGGTATTCATGACTTGTGCCAAACAGGCTTTCATGGCAGGGATGTGTGGGTTTATCTTAGGTTGTTCGGCGCATATAGTGGCGTCTATATTACCCAGTTGATATCCTTTGGACGCAAGTAGCTGCATTGTTTTTTGCAAAATTACTTTGCTATCCATATTTAAAGTTTCGTGGGCTGTGTCGGGAAAGTGATATCCTATATCACGTAGATTTGCTGCACCCAAGAGCGCATCACAAATAGCATGAATCAAAACATCGGCATCGCTGTGCCCCAGCAATCCCTTGTCGTGGCTAATCTTGATGCCACCCAACCAAAGAGCGCGACCTTCTACCAATTGGTGAACGTCATACCCAAAGCCAATGCGAAATGAAGGATAGGACATGGAGTTGAAGTTTATGAGTTTGTGAGTTTTTGAGTTGATGAGTTTTTAAGTTTACGAGTTTACAAGTTTACGAGGTGACGAGTGGACAAGTTTACAAGTTAAGAGGGCGTATCTACTAATAATGAAAGGCTTCCTCCCTTTTGGTGAGGGGTAGGGGGTGTGACGCTTACCTCTTCAGCAAGTCTTTGATGCCGTCCATATCGAAACTTAAAGAGAAGCGAAGGGTTTGATCCAACGGATTACTCTTTGCCATGGCAATGACATAACCTGCATCCAATGAGAACACGCTCATCTTGAAACCTGCTCCCACAGTAAAATATTTTAGGTTACCCTTATTCTCCGATTGGTGATGATAGCCTGCTCGAAGGGAGAACTGGTCATGATAAACGTACTCTGCTCCAACACTCCATTGGATTTCTTGTAACTCCTCTTTTGCACCATTTGGTGCGTCACCGAAGCTCTTAAAGATGCCTCCAATGCTCGAAACATCATAATAGTCTTTCTGTACTCGCTCTTGATAAGCCTCAGTGGATTCGCCTTCGTCCTGTTTAGGATAGGTAGGAACCAACAACTTATTCGCATCTGCCGCTATTGTAAAACGGTTATACTCATCAACTGGCACCATGAGAGAAGCACCCAAACGTAGGTTGGTGGGAATAAACTCACTGTTGTCACTGCCTCCAAAAGTAATTTTACTTCCGATATTAGAGATATTCAACCCAATGCCTAACTGACTTTCGCGTGCTCCGAGATTGATATAGTTCTGATAATAGGCAGCAATATCGGCAGCAAAAGCCGAACCTGGAGTGGTTTCTTCCTTAAAATCGTACGTTAAATCTGAATAAATCCAACGAACGGCAGCCCCCAACGAGAAGTGTTCACTCAACATCAAAGAGTACGCAATGTCTGCGGACATTTCATAAGGATTAATTGTCATTCCACCGTCTTTGGTTTGCCCAACATACGTGTTTACTTCACCAAGAGAGAAATAGCGAAAAGAACCAGAGATTGCACTGTAGTCGCCAATGCGATAATAACCCGCCAAATAAGCCAAGTCGATATCATTCACTAACTGTCTGAGCCACGGAGTGTAGTTCAATGCCACTCCTGCACGACTAATGGTAAAGGGATATTTGGCAGGATTCCAGAACTGCGAAACCACATCGGGGTCGGTGGCAGCACCTACATCACCTAAACCTGCCGCACGTGCATCGGGTGCAATCATCTGTGAGGTGACCGAGTAGTACACTGGATTAAACATGTTTCGTTTATCTTGAGCGGATAAGGAAAGCGCCGACAAGATAAATACGAAGAGGACACTTATTTTTGAAAATCTATTCATTCTATTGCGATTCTATGCGATTGGTATTTTCCTAACGAAAATAATAGCTAATTATTGCTTATTACAATGAGTTTCTTTGCCTTGGAAACCTTTGCACTTCCTTCGGAAGAGATGCGGGCACGATATAGATAAACGCCAGTTTGTAGGCGATTTCCATTCTCAACCGTAAGATTCCAGTTGACAGTTTGCGTGTTGGTTGTACTCACACTGCTTTCTTGATGATGCCACAACAGTCTGCCACTCAAGTCAAAAACCTCAATTTCCACATCAACCACTGCTCCTGCGCGATCGTGCTCAAGGATAAAGGTGGTGGCTTCGCGAGCAGGATTGTTGGTACAATCGATAGAGAACAACTGCGGTTCCATGCCTCGTACGGCATTGAAGGAGAGCTTGGTCGTTGAAGGATTGTTAAGCACATCCCAAGCTCGGAAGAGTAATTGATGAGGACCGGGTGCTAATTCGGGCAACTGATAGAAGGTTGAGCCAGCCGTGTAACTGCCAAAATCGTATGTAAAATTAGCGTTCAAATTATAGCTCTTCGACATATCTCCATCAATGATTAACTGCAAATCGTGACCGATACCGCTTCCCGATACGTTAATTCCATCGTCATCTTTAATCTCTGCTACGAAATAAGGGGTACTATTGACATTGCCACCATTGACAAAGGAGGGACTGTTGAGATAACAATAAATCGATGGACCAAGCGAGTCTGTCGTCAATTCTGCACCACCTCCTAACGTAAAGGCTTCGCTCACACCGCTTGCTCGCATTTGGTGATTGTCACTGATGGCATAAAGATTGAGCTTACCAGAGCCTTCGGAGTAATTGATATCACTCGGTACAGCAAACACAAAGCTAAACTTACCATTCTCCACCTTATTAGCTCCATTATACAAGGTTCTTGGACGATCCATAAAGGTGAGTGCCTCCTTGGTTTCTTGTTGGTCGTTGCGACGGCACACGATCTCTTCTTCATTATCACGAACGGTAGCAAAAACAAGGCCTTGGAAATCGGATACGCCCTCGATGTGTCCCTTCACCGTGACCGTACCCCCTGCCTGCAATGCCACAGTTGGCGTTGAAGCCAATGCTTTGCCATTGATAGAATCTACGACAATGCTGTAAGAGGGTTGATGAAGTGCAACAGCAGGGTCGCCTAAAAGCGCATATTGCAACTTGTTGCACGTAAGGTCTTTCTTGCCGGTAATCATTTCATTCTTCGCCAAACGCTGTGCTTCTCCTATCGTCACAGGGTTGCCATGGGCATCTTTACTCAACACATGTCGCAAAAACGATGTGTTGATACGTGCGTTGTAATGGGCTATCACCGTACGTGTGGTACCAAAAAACGAGATTGCCCCACCTCGGGGATTCCGAACAGCCACTTCGCCAATGGTTGGAGTTTCACCATCAAAAGGCATAATGTCGCATGACGCTGTAATCCAAAGTGGGAGATGAGGATGTTGGAATGTTTGGAAGTCGTGCAAGTTTAATACTTTTTCGTGTGAAATTTGGGTCGCCATGCCATGTCCACCGTAATCCATGATGAGCGCACCTGCCGCTTGTTGTTGTTTTATGATTCTCGAAACTTCGGGATAAGTGTTCCCCGAAGATGATGTTTCGCGCTGATACGCATCCCACATAATTTTCTTCACAAGATAACTCGGATATTGACTTGAAATAGCGTTTGCCGTCTTGTCAATGTCTTGCATGTGCAAATTGTTATCTCCGTCATCGCCCATAAAGACTAAAGTGTTTTGCCATGCACCTGCGTCTTTGTTCGTAACATAGGCAATTACTTTATCTACCATGACCTTGGCATCTGCTTCGGTCGTTACGGGGAAACGTCCCACGGCAATATCTTGTTGGTCGCTAAACCCTTTGTTCAGTCCTTCACCATCGTCAAGGGCGCAAAAGAAACCATCGTCTACAAAGCAATCGACCTCATTAAAAGAGTTTTCACTCTCAAAACAGAGTAAATAATCGTCTGGATGTAACGATTGGCACTGTGCAGTGAGCATACGATTGTCCCATACACAATCACCAAAAAGCAAAAGATACTTAGGCATGTCTGCTGCTGTCGTGGCACGGTCGTACAACATCTTGAGATACCTGCGATAGGCATTTGCATCGGGCGTGCCACTCGAAAATTCGTTATACAGCTGGTTTGCAGAAACAATTTGTACACGCAAACCGTCATGCTTCTCATGAAAAGCCTTGAGACGCTCTGCCTGTGCTTTCAACTTCTGACTGGAAGGAATGATAATGACCATATCTGCAAAGCCGTGAGCGTGCAAGTCTTGATTGGTAATTGCTTGTACAAATTCGGGTACAGGGAAGTTGACTCCTTTTAGATGAGGGGCAGGGAGGGGCTCCTGCCATATAAAAGAAATGTAATCCAATCGTGAAGGAGAACCCGAACGAGTGGTTAGTTTCACGGTGTCGGTCATGGAAGTTCGTTCTATCTGATAAACGCCCGATGTCTCATTACCTTTGTCATACTTGCTTAGAGCAACGGCGAGTTCACCCAACTGCTTTCCATTGTGCATGACAGATATTCGCGAAGCACTGCCAGCCGACACGTTGACTGCCATTTTCGCCTTTCCTTTGGATGCCAAAGAGGGGATAGCGTAAGTAGCACTTTCCGCTACATCTATCGCTTTTGGATGAAACAGATTGCGCCCACCATGATACCACGAATAGCCGTCAACTTCATATAAGGTGTGATAAAAGTCGGGTGAGGGATAAAAAGAGTGGACAAAAGCGGTGGAATCAAGGACAACAGGCGTATCTTCTGACTGGGTTAAGAAATAATAGCCAGTGTCCGAATAAGGATTGCGAGTGCGTCGAGTGGCAGTGTTTGAATCCCATGACACGGTGCCATAGGCATAGAAGAGCCTACGCCCGTCGACCCAACAAGTAGGAACTTCTTTCAAATCGTCTGTTGCGATGAGTTCCTCAGATACCAATTGCTCATTCTGAAGTCGTCCTCCATAACCATAAACTTTTACCTTCTGAAGGTCTGTAAAGCCTGCTTGTCTTATCAGCTCATCCGTAAGTTGGTACACACCTGTTGAAGGTACTCGTATTTTTGCCCACTTCCCTGTTGCCAAAACAGAATGGTCGGCATACCGATTGGTGCTGCTTGCTCGGGTTTTTTCTGTGGCTCTTTTCGTCGAAGACATGAGCGGTTTGGCTTCGATGCGCAGCATGAAGCTCACCAAAATTTGGTAACGGTGATTTCGATAAACCAAAGGAGAGAAACCAACCTGCAGCAAACCTCTCTTTCTGTTTACTGCTATCTTGTGCTGAGGAATGGGAAGAGCGGGTAGCGGTGCGCCTGAAAGCTGTTGATAGCGTGCCACATCCGCTGTTGTCATATCGATAAATTCAGGATAAAGAATGGAGACCGTGTAGGAAGAATCAGCATAGCACTCATTCAACTCAAACGAATGCGAGAAATAGGGTAAGACACTGTCTATCTTGACATCGTTAGCTGTCAAATTAAAAAAATGCGCTTGAGCCATTAAAAATGGACTTGTCAAGAGCATCCATACAATGCAGATATATTTAATCCTTCGTAACACGTTTTATTACTCCACTATTATTTGCAATTGAAATCAAGAACCTTATAATCCTCGAGATACCCTTCAAGATGGTCGTCTATATGTACAGGTCCAACTCCTGCAGGTGTACCCGTAAAGAGCAAATCACCAGTTTTTAGCGTAAAGTAACGACTGATATAAGCTATCAACTCGTCTATTTTATAGAGCATATCACCCGTAAACCCCTTTTGCACTGTACTTCCATTCACATCTAAGTGAAACTGAAGCCGCTGAATGTCCTGAAACTTATCAATATCCATCCAATCTCCTATCGTTGCGGCACCATCAAAGCTTTTACAAAGCTCCCAAGGAAGCCCTTTGGCACGCAACTGCTGTTGCAACTCTCGAGCTGTAAAGTCAATTCCTACCGTCACCGCATCATAGTAACGATGCGCAAATCGGGAAGAAATTGTTTTGCCTAAGCGGCAGATTCTTACCACAACTTCTGTTTCATATTCTATCACACCCAAGTCATCTGGAATGAAAAATGGCTTGTGATCTTTGGATAAAGCCGAATCTGGCATTATAAAAATGACAGGGCTTGCTGTTTTAGATAACGGTTCGTGGAGCTCTTTATTGTGCTCCTCATAATTCATTCCAACGGCAAATATTTTCATGAGAAGAATAATTAAAATGGATGTTGTTGAACAAGTTAAATGCAATAACTGTCACAAATGTACATAAAAACGGTGATTTATACGCCAGTAAGACAAAGAAAGTGCCTTGTAGAGTCAACCAGCAAGTGCAAAATTATAAAACATGTTTGAAGAACTCTCGTTTTGGTGTAGAAAAGTTTAATTTTTCTCTCGGTCTTTCGTTCAATTTCTTTTGTATCGACATAATTCTCTTGTCCGTATAACGTTCAAACGACTCCTTTTTCGGTATATATTGTCTGATTAGTTTATTTGTATTCTCAACCGCTCCCTTTTGCCATGAGCAATATGGATCGGCGAAGTACACTGGCACACCTAAAAACTTGGTAAGGTCCTTATGTGCCGCAAATTCAGGTCCGTTGTCTGTTGTAATGGTCTTCAGAATGTCCTTGTATGGTAGCAGCAGTTTCCTAACTACCTATGCCAGAGGCTTTGACTGCTTTCCAAATGGCAGTTTCTGCATAAGCAGCATATTGGTGGACTTTTCCACCAGCGTGAGTATGGCGTGCTGGTCAGGGTCTACGATTAAGTCCATCTCAAAATCTCCGAATCTCTTCCCGTCAACTTCCTTACTTCTTTCATGGATACTCACCCTGTCCTTGATTGGAAGATGTCTGCCCTTGGGACGAAGCCTATACTTCATCTTATGCCTTGTGTGCTTGGCAAGCTCCCCTGTTGTGTCATTGTGGATGATGTTATAGATGTAGCCATCGCTACCCGCATGCGTTAATAAACCTTTCGTTTGTTAAATCAATTCATTTTCTTTGACAAAACAAAATTGCGAAATAGATAAACTGGGAGGGTAATTTAGGTGTTCAAAGCCTTGAAATCATCATTTTTTACCACATTCACACAGACCAAATCGGCAATATGCATGCTTTTTCCTTACAATAGGTATGCTCTTGGCGCTTAATGTGCATGCTTTTAAGTCCCAATTTACATCCTATAGCCAGCCTTTTTGTACTAAAAGAAGGTATCTCACATTCAAACCACTTCACCTTTTCATGGTGTTTTAAGTTTTCAAATCGCATAATCATCTAACAATCAGCAAAATAACAAAACACCTCTATTTTTCGCATATTTTCACCGAGTGAGCAAGTTGGTTGAAAAAACACCCAGCATTTGTGTTAAAAAGTCGCTGCAGCAGAAGCCATTTTAACGAAGAACGTTCCGTTTGATAGGATGCATACACAAACCAACATTATTAAATGAAAAAGCCGTGTAATTCTTGAAAATTTTACAACCCTATTGATACATCATCTAAAAAATATTCATTAAATTTGCAAATGGCGGAGTCTAATACCG
>QWCH01000405.1_pt1 | contig 79631 bp, 60 predicted proteins | sample 1972671 | NCBI WGS metagenome assembly QWCH01 (sample SAMN09866713, study PRJNA288562) | Human gut metagenome isolate term3_stool, whole genome shotgun sequencing... | isolation source: gut | host: Homo sapiens | place: USA: California
AGTCAGAGTTTTTCAACAAGCCTCCTAATAGGTGGCTCATTTAGAATGCCTTAAATTATTTTGCGAAAATTACTTGACTTTGAATAGTTTGTCACCTCGTAGAATTTAAAAGATCCTTCATAATATCCAAGAACCTTTTTGACAAAATATCTAGATTTAGCTCTTCTTTTACAAACTCAATTCCATTTTGACCCATCTTTTCTTTACCTTCTGGGTCCATCAAACGAATTTTTTCAATAGCTTGGGATATTTCATCTACATTTTCAGATGCTGTAATTATCGCGCAGCCACTCTTTTCTGCCCAAGTAGGCGGAGATGTTATCGCACATACTAACGGTTTGCCTGACATCATTGCATCTACCATCTTATTAAGACACATACCAAATCTATATAGTTGGGAATTTTTTGTTCCCATATATATACAGTCGAAATAGCTCAACAATCCCGGAATTTCACTTTTTTCAACTTGAGGTAAAAAAGTTATATTATCAAGCCCTCTAGTTTTTGCGTGTTCTATTAATTTCTCTTTCTCTGTTCCATTCCCCACAAGCACGAAATGAAGATCTTTACTTTTATCATTAAATCTATCTGCCACATCTATTAGAACTTCCAAAGCATTTGATAACGCGTGTCCCCCAAAATATCCAACGATAAACTTTCCATCTTTCTTCAAGTTCATTAATGCAATTTGGTGAGAATGATTAAGTCCTTTGTTTTCCCATTTGTCAGGATCAATCCCAATCGGAATACACTTGAATCTTCCTTGTTTTGCTCCTAGTGATAAAAAATAATCTTCCGTGTATTCTAGTAACGAAACAATAAAGTCTGCATTCATGCACGCTTTTTTCTCTCCATATGCGATGAGCTTAACAAAGGGATGATGCTTTGACATCCCGCCAATCTCAATTAAAGTAGCAGGCCACATATCATGAAATTCATGTATATAAACTAATTTTTTTTTTGATTTCTTCTTTAATCTCTGTGCCACAAATGTGTCCAGAGGATATGTCGATGAACATATAACAACATCCGGGTTAAACTTCTTAATAATATATCCGCTTTTAATCCAAAGTTTAAAAACAAATTGAAATAGCGATAAAGTTCGCCTTAAGCCATTGCTGTTATAATCTACAGTTTTTATCCAGTGATATTTAACTCCATCTATATTTTCATTTTGAAAATCCTTATTAACATTTGGATTTTTCCTTCTCAAATGTGAATAGCTAGCAGCAATTATGTCAACATTTTCTTCAACTTCCTGCCACTTTTTGGAAAAATAATACGGCCTGAATTCCATGCCCATTTCAGGTGAGCCTGCATAGTGATTTATATACAGTATGTTCATCTATATCACTACTCCCAATGTCATTACAGCGGTTTTAAAATCCTTCCACAAGGAAAATTCTTCTATCGCTCTTAGATTATACTCCATCTTTTGCGGTAAAATCTTCTCAAGATATACCTTATCCACATCTGTTTCGCTTGACAAAATAGCCGCCTCATCTTTAAACATAATGCTTGCCATTGACGTAATTCCGGCTGGAAGCAAGAGAGTTGCCATCATTTCATCCGTATAACTATTCACATACTTTACAGCTTCAGGTCTCGTGCCGACAAACGACATATCGCCTTTAAGAACATTGAACAATTGTGGAAATTCATCAAGTCTGGTATCTCTAATTTTCTTTCCCACTCTAGTTATTCTGATATCGTTTTGAGTTGTAACATGAGTTCCTATCTTGTCTGCATCGTTTACCATAGTCCTAAATTTATAGACTCTAAATCTTCTTCCATATTGAGTTATCCTAACCTGTTTATAGATTATAGGCCCTGGCGAATCAAACTTGATCAACAATGAAATTATTAGCATTATCGGAGCAAAAGCAACAACAAGTACTAACGACATGATTATATCAAATATCCGTTTTACTAACAAACAAAATTTTTTCTTTTCCAGAATTAGATAGTATGGCTTCACTTCATCGACTCTCATGAACTCAGGTAAGTCTTCCCACTTTTTTAATCGCACTTGTCAACCCTTTAAAATTCGCAATACATTTTCAATAACAAAATCCACTTCATCATCCGACAATTTGGTGTGTAGCGGCAAAGTAATTTCATTCTCATACATAGCATATGCATTTGGATAATCTTTAATATCAAACCCCAAATTTTGATATGCCGTCATCATTGGAAGCGGTTTATAGTGAACATTTGTCGCTATACCCTGCTCTGCTAGTTTAGTAATCAAACGATTTCTATCTTCCGCTTTAAAATTAGGTATCCTCAAAAGATATAAATGTCCACTTGACCTTGATTCATCATCAAAATGTCTCAGTGGCATAAGCCCTGCATCGAGAAATGCCTTGTCATACTTTTCAATAATCTCTCTTCGCCTATCAAGCAAAGCATCATAACGTTCTAATTGCTTCAGTCCAATTGCTGCGTTTATGTCTGTCATATTACACTTATATGCTGGGTACAAAATATCATACTCCCAAGCACCAAGTTTCGTTTTCGCAAGGGCATCCTTACTTTGTCCGTGAAGAGATGCGAGCATATACTGATTGTATATCCACTCATCATCTATTCCATCTATAGACTTCCATACAACTGCTCCACCTTCTGCAGTGGTGAGATTCTTGACTGCATGGAAACTAAACGAGGTAAAATCTGCATATTCGCCAGTTTTTAGCCCTTTTCTTTGAGCACCAAATCCGTGTGCAGAATCAGCCAACACAGTTATTCTTCCAATTGCACTTTGAATTTTCGTCCTTGGCTTAAATATGGATTTTTTCTTGTTTATTATACCATATATCTTATCATAATCACATATTTTCCCTGCCAGATCTATAGGCATAATAACTTTAGTTTTTTCAGTAATAGCTTCTTCAAGTTTTTTGTAGTCCATTTCAAAACTATCTTTTTCAGTATCAACTAGTACAATATTTGCACCAACATGTTCTATCACCGATGCCGTAGCCGTGTAGGTATATGCTGATGTAATGACCTCATCTCCAGGACCTACGCCAAGCAGCCTAAGTGTGAGTTCCATGGCTGCAGTTGCTGAATTAAGGCAGGCACAGCCATCTACTCCAATGTATTCTTTTATTTGCCTTTCAAATTCTTTAGTCTTCGGTCCTGTTGTTATCCACCCAGATTTTAATGCTGAAACTACTTCTTGAATTTCTGTTTCAGATATATCTGGTGGCGAAAATGGTATATTCATAATTAATTTCCCTCTAAATCTTTCCCTTATATGTTGGAACTATATCCTTTATGGCTTTTCTTATTCCTTCTTTTTCACCGTATGCAATTCTATATAGTTTTCTAAGTCCTGCTTCGAATTTCTTTGTATCAAATTTAATCGGTTTACCTATGTGAATTAGTTCATTGTCAGTATTCTGTAATCCCTCTTCATCCATAAGTAACTCTTCATATAATTTTTCTCCGGGTCTCAAACCTGTGAAAACAATTTCAATATCAGAGCCTACTTCATGGCCACTCAACGCTATCATGTTTTTCGCCAAGTCCAGTATTTTCACAGGTTCACCCATATCAAGCACAAAGATTTCTCCGCCATTTGCACTAGCGCCAGCCTTCAGAACAAGTGATACGGCCTCTGGAATTGTCATGAAATATCTTATTATATCTGGATGTGTCACAGTTACTGGACCACCCTCGGCTATCTGCTTCTTAAAATACGGTATTACACTACCGTTGCTGCCAAGAACATTCCCAAATCTAACCGCTACAAAGTTTGTATTGCTTCGTTCATTGTAATACTGGATAAGCATTTCACAAATTCTTTTTGATGCGCCCATCACATTTGTTGGGTTAACTGCCTTATCTGTTGAAATTAAAACCAGTTTTTCAGCACCGAAGTAATCTGCAGCTCTGCATAATTCCATTGTACCAAAAACATTATTTTTAATGGCCTCATTCGGACTGTCCTCCATCAGTGGAACGTGCTTATGTGCAGCTGCGTGGAATATTAAGTCAGGTCTGTATTCTTCAAAAATATGTGTAAGCCTTGATCTATTTCGCACCGATCCAACTAATGTTATCAAGTCTATATTGGGATAGTCTTTAAGCAGTTCTCTCTCAATATCATAGAGTGTATTTTCGTATATATCTAGTAAAATTAATCGTCTTGGATAGTTGGCCGCAATTTGTCTTGAAAGCTCACTTCCTATAGAGCCTCCTGCCCCTGTAACTAGAACCGTCTTTTCAGCAACGTATGTTCCTATTTCCTTGGAATTTGCATTGACAGGTTCTCTCCCAAGTAAATCTTCTATTTGTATATTCCTTAGTTTTGCAACCTCAACCTCTCCTGTTACAAGTTGATATATGCCAGGTAAAATTTTTATTTTACAATTTGTTGTCTGACAAATATTAACAATTTCTTTTATATTCTTTTTAGAAACACTTGGTAATGCTATTATTATTTCATCGACATTATATTTTCTTACAAAATCCGGTATTTTGTTTCTATCACCTAAAACCTTAACGCCCTGAATATATGTACCATGTTTATTCTTATCATCATCTATGAGACCAACTACTCTTGACTCAAGTTGATTGCTCATCTCAAGTTCCCGAATTGCAAGGTTGCCAGCATCGCCTGCACCTACAATCAAGATGTTTTTCCTCAGACCACTAAAAAAGTTTTTTCTATATATAGCTCTAACAAATCTATAGGAAAACCTTTCTATGAAGAGAAACGAAAATAGTATTAAAAAATACAAAGGAAAATATGACCTAAAAATAGGAATAGAGAATCCGAAATATACTAAGAAGTTTGCTATCGTTGAAAGCATCGTAGCAACAAAGATATACAAAATTTCTTTGATACTTGCAAATCTCCATATGCTATTGTACAGTCTACAAATGTATATTAAGACTACAGTGAAAACAATGTTGTAAATAGCCATTCCAGTTATAGCATCAAAATAGACATTTGGGATTCCAGAAGTGTTTGTATTAAATCTAGCCATCATTGCAAGAATAGAACTGCAATAGATAGCAAAAGCATCCAACATTATTAAAATAATGCGGAAAACCCTCGAAGTGTCCCATTTATTAAATATTATTTTGTCAATTTTCGTTTTTAAATCCATAATAAATAAAATACCTAAAAAATCAGTAGAATCACATTATTAACTCGTCTTAAATCCTAAGCCCTATTTTCTCCCCATACCTCACCTTTGTTTCAAGCCCTTGCTGGCTGTTAAGCAAAATATCCCGGTCAATTTCCACTGTCCCCCTTCGGAATGCCAAAACAATAGTCGAACCACCAAATTCAAATCGTCCCTTTTCCTTGCCTTTACGGACATACGTAGGTCCTTCGTAGTTGATGATTTTGCCGACCATCATGGCTCCGACCTCCATCATCATGATCAAACCAAAGTTCTCGCTTTTGAGCAGGGATATTACACGCTCATTTTCTCTATAAACCGCAGCCTCTTCGCAAGCCGCTGGATTAACCGTATGAAGAATCCCAGAAATCCTGTAATTCTGAGATTTGTCTCCGCTGTCTACATAGCAGTACCTGTGATAATCATCAACTGATAATCTGAACACCAGCAATTGTCCACCAGCAAACACTTCTGCAAGTTTCTTACTGCGCGTCAGCTCTGCAAAACTATACTTTATATCTTTTATTGTAAACTCAGCATCCTCGTCACAATCATAAACCATAACCTTTGAGTCTGCAGGCGAAATCAAGACGTCCGAATTAAACTCCACATCCCTTGCGCCTGGTGAAAGCCTCCTTGAAAAAAAATCATTGAATGATCTATGCCCTGCCATCTCATAGTCTCTCACTTTTATTTTGTTGCGTCGCACAAAATAAGGGATTAGCGCTGAAGATACCTTCGTTGAAAGAATTGCACCGGCAAGTTTTGATATCCCCTTATGAGTTAGGATTTTTAACAGTCCCTCTCCAGGATATGTGCCATACAAAAATCTAACAATAGATTCCTGCATCTTATCATCTTCTAAAACATTTCCATGCCTATCCTTGTACTTCATATCTCATCCTCAAACTATAGCTCCCCGAATTCAATAGTTGGAGAAGCTGGAATATATTTCTTATAAAGCAAGCTTGCAACCATTACGACAGCCACCAATATAACCAGCCCAAAAAGCTCTTTGTTGCTTGGTTTTCTAAATTTAAAATCCCATATGAATGCAGTCCCCGTGCCTACAAGTGTTGCAACAAGTATCCAATAAAACACTTTGTCCGAAGTGATAAAGTTCAATAGGAAGACAACTGGCAGAATAACAGAAATCGAAGTTACTGGCAGACCGTGATAGTATTTTGTACCACCATCTTCGCCGGCCTGTCTTGTGATCTCAATCACATTAAAATAAGCAAGTCTGATAACTGCTGCAATTACATAGAAAATTATTGCAAGCACTCCGGCCTTGCCGTGCACACCTATGAGGTAGCAATAAATTGCAGGATAAAACCCGAAAGCCACACAGTCACAAAGCGAATCAATCTGGACACCGAACATTTTTTCTTCGAAAGTCCTGTCTTTTTTGCGTCTTGCAACCTTACCATCGAACATGTCGAATAGTCCAGACAGGGCAAGACACACAAGTGCAATCCTATAATGCCCATTCACCGCAAACATCGTGCCCGCCGCCGCAGACACTAGGCTTAAATATGTAAGTACAACTGTATAATTATATACACCAATCATGTTATTGTTTACGTCTCCTTCCAAAAATCACAATGTATGCCACGGCTGTCATTATCGCCGAAATAATCAGCTGAGTGTAATATGCAAGTCCCCTGCTTACAATGAGTGCTGGGGTTGTGAGGTTGCTACCCAAAACAGGCCTGAAAATCAGATTAAAGATATGTTCACTTGCGCCCATTCCTCCTGGTAGAGGTAACATGTCGACAGCTAGTGAAATCAATCCCTGTAGCCATGTCGCAGTAGCCGGACCGATGTCAGTATATCCAAAGCTTACTATAACAAGATACGTAGTAAAAAACAGTATCGTTCTCTGTATAAACGTGATGCCAAGCACTCTTGCCATAAGGGCCTTATGTTTCATCAAATTCTTTGATCGCACCACATAGTCACTCATGGCTTTTTCAGCCTTATTTTCAATTATATAAAACTTCCGTTTCTTAAATATCTTCGATAAACTTCCGAAAATCCACATTACGATTGTTTCAGCTAGTTTAGGCTTTATTGCCAGAGTTATCATAAACCACACAATTACCACATTCATCGCTAGTCCTAGGTAGATCCAAGGCATTGCAGAAGTAAGCAGGCCGTAAATGCCAGCCGGTTTAAATATAACAAGGGCAAATCCGTAAATCAGCAAAACTGTTTTGTAGTTGATTGTAACGATCAGTAGTGCTAAAGTCGATAACTGCACGGGCACCCCATCCCTGTTCATGAACCACGCCTGCATTGGTTGTCCGCCAGAAGCCGACGGTGTCACGCAACAGAAGAAGAATCCCACAAAAGAGTAAAGGCTGCAATTCCACAAAGTTGTTTTATACCCCAAGGCACGCAGAAGATATTTAAATATTACCGCCTCGCCCAGAATGAACATGAGTACACAGACCGAGCCTATCACCCATAAAAACCAATATGCATCCTTGATGTAACTTTTTATAACATCAACATCCTCATTATGAAAAACATAAAATAATGTAACCCCAATGCAGAATGCAAGAAAAACTGCATTTAAGAAAACTTTTTTAAATTTTTTCAAGTATGATTTTGATCCCATTATTCTATGTAAAATTCTTCCTTCTAACAAAATACTCGCCGATTAAAAGCGATATTTCAGCAAGTGCAATCCCGCCAAATACATCCACAATATAATGCTGCTTGGTCAACTGTGTGGAAATACAAACAGCAATTGCAAATGCATAAGAAAACACCTTATACCAAGTCGGGACTCTCGTACCCCTAAGGCCAATCGCACAAAACCAGCTCACAAGGCAATGAATAGACGGGAATAGATTCGTCGGGCTATCCATTAGATAGATGAATTTGAGTAGAAATTCCCAAACACCGCTGCCGATCACCTCCGGTCTCACATTCGTCGTAGGTATGATGATAAAAAACACTCCGCATACTATTTTAGAAAAATAGTCGGCAAACACTAGCCTGTAGCAAGTGCGTCTGTTTTGTCGCGCTATAACTATGTAATTGATTGCCCAAAACGCATAGCTCAAAATGTAAATTGAAATCCATCCGGGAATCACAGGAACCTTTCGATCTATAGGCAATGTAAAATCATAGTGATACGCGCCAGCCATCAACAACTGAGTTATCCAGTATACAAAGGCATTCAGCACAAAACATCCCACTAGCGGTAAGAAGGCCCACAACGGCAGGATTTTTGAAAATCTTGACTCATACCAATGCTTGAATCTCAGCACTTTATTATACATGAATTTCACCATTTGCGCAAGGTTGCGTCCACTGCTTCAATCACGGCATTTCTGAAAGCACAGGCCTCTAAAGCTGACACTCCGCGGATTGTGGTTCCTCCTGGGCTGCAAATTTCATCCTTAAGTTCTCCAGGGTGTTTTTCGCTTGCAACTGCTAGCGCGCCAGCCCCCGCTATCATCTCCGCTGCTAATTTATATGCTAGTTTTCGCGATAAACCGTTTTTCACTGCAGCATCTGCCATCGCTTCAAGGAACATGTACACAAAAGCTCCGCCGCATCCAGAAACTCCTGATGCAACTTCCATTAGGTTATCATCTACTTCCTCAACATAGCCAAGCGAGTTCAACAAAACGTCGGTTTTTTCAAGGATTTCACCTTGCATTGAGTGAATCTTTTCCCTGAGTATAACGCCTCGCCCAATTTCAACAGCTGTGTTTGGAATTATGCTAATATGTTGAGTGCCCTCGTCCAGGAAGTTCTCATACCAATCAAATCCTAGGCCCGCTGCAACCGATATTACAGCCTTCTCCTGGAGAACTTCTTTGTAATCCTCAAGCACTTCCTCTACTTGGTGTGGCTTAACTGCTACAATAACAAGATCTGAATAATATGCACTCTCATACACATCCCTGCACGGTATTGTATTCATTGATTCGCAGTTTTTAACAAGTTTATTCCAGTCCTTAGCACATGCCGTTATGTTTTTGGAAGGCATGCCTGCTTTGATTAGGCCCATTGCGATCGCTTTGCCCATATTCCCGAAGCCAATAAAACCTACTCTTATATCTTTTAGTTCCATAAATCGTTACCTTTCATTTCAGGATAATTTTTATTTTAATAGTATTAACTTTCAAAGTTAAATTACATTCATTATACCATATATAAAGTGTCCAAAATATATTTGTTGCAAACTATTTTAGTGCTAAATCATTTCTCAATGCTGGTTGTTGTCACGGTTGCTGTCAATTTAAATTTTTAAGAAATAAAAACGGCTGTAACCAAGTGATTGCAACCGTTTCATTTTTTGTATATGGCGGAGGACATGGGACTCGAACCCACGGGGCTGTTACACCTTACTTGATTTCCAATCAAGCTCCTTAGCCACTCGGTCAATCCTCCACGTAAAAATACTTTTAATAATCTATCACATATATGACCGAAATTCAACACAAAACTTCAAATTTGTGTTTTGCTAGTTTTCATATTTTATTTTTTTAGAGAGTCCTTCACAGCTTCCTTCATTTCAGTCTTTTCAATAACTCCTTTGTGAAGGACAGGTCTTTGCTTTAGATCCGCAAAACTGCTCGGAATTTTAACCCCTGTGACTCTATTGATTTCTTGTAGATATTCAAAGTCATCGTCCATTTTTTCAATACCTATTGCATTAGCAACCGATGCAGGAAATTTATAAGGACTGGCAGTTGCCGCAATCACAGTTTCAAAATCATCGCATACATGTTTTTTGTACTCAGAATATACATCATATGCAACAGCGGTATGAGTATCCATCAAATATCCGTGTTTGTTATACATAGACTGTATAGTTTTGAGAGTCAATTCAGGGCCCACAAAACCTCCAACAAACATACCCATCTCTTTCTTGATATCGCCAGAAACCTCGTACTTCCCACTCTTCTCAAGATCAGCCATCAAGGCAGCAACTTCCTCGCTTGCTTTTTCATGATCTTTGTAAACATTCATATTCAAATGGAACAAAAGCCTCTCCAAATTGCTAGAAATCAATATATCCATAGACGGCGAGTTTGTTACATAAAAATCCCTATTCGCTTCATATATGCCTGTTTCAAAGAAGTCTGAGAGAACCTTATTCTTGTTTGATGCACAGATAAATGTCCTAATCGGAATGCCCATCATTTTTGCATAATATGCGGCAAGTATATTCCCGAAATTCCCGGTTGGTACAACGACATTCATTGGCTCGCCAAGGTTAACAGCCTTTTCCTCAAGCAGTTTTAGATATGAATATACATAATATGCAACCTGAGGTACAAGTCTGCCGATATTTATTGAATTTGCTGAGCTCAACAAAATATTTTTCTGAGATAACTCTTTTGCGAATTCCAGGTCGGTGAAAATAGATTTAACGCCTCTCTGTGCATCATCAAAATTTCCCTTTATAGCAAAGACATGTGTATTGCTGCCCTCCTGTGTCGTCATCTGCAACTCTTGGATCTTCGAAACCGCATTATGAGGATAGAAAACTATTATTTCAGTTCCTTCAACATCTGCAAAGCCTTCAAGAGCGGCCTTTCCGGTATCACCAGAAGTTGCCGTGAGGATGCAAATCTTTTTGTCGATGCCTTCTTTTTTCATGGCTGTCGTCATAAGGTATGGCAGAATGCTGAGTGCAATATCCTTGAAAGCCGCTGTTTTACCATGGAAAAGTTCAATAAAATGTACTGTCCCAGCCTGAACTATGGGAACAATTTCCTCTCTTTCAAACTTATCATCATATGCTGATTCTACACAATATCGCAACTCATCATCGCTAAAGTCATCGAAAAACGATTTTAAGATTATAAAAGCGATTTCCTTATATTTTTTTCCAACCATTTCCTCAATAGTTACAGGAAGCCTTGGAATTTCACAGGGCACATAAAGCCCCTTATTTGATGCAAGGCCCTTAATTATTGCAGCTGCACTTGAAATTTTTTCGTTTCCGCCTCTGGTGCTAATGTATTTTGTCATCCACTTCTCCTCAAGCATATTTTAATTCTAATATGACAATGTGCTTCTCTTTTGTTTTCTCTTATTCATCCGCTGTAATTATAAACAATTCTATATTTACCGTTTTAGTATATCACAACAGGATTCCATATTCTATTGCTAATTTATCGAATTATCTAGACGCATTGTTGCAATTACCCGGATAATCCCATAGCCAAGCCTTCAACAATTGACTAGAATTTACTTTGCTTATTATCTACTTAAATAATATATCAAAAAATACTGGACAATTATATTATTTGAGTGTACAATATTCATGTTGTACATAATTTCCTATAATATTTATATGATGTGTCGCCTTGGTCAAGTGGTCAAGACGTAGCCCTCTCACGGCTGAGTCAGGGGTTCGACTCCCCTAGGCGATACCAAACTAAAAAGTCCTTGAGAACATTGGATTTTCCAACGTCTCAAGGGTTTTTAATTTCCTACAAAACAAACCGCTCAATCGCTTTAGCAACGCCATCTTCATAGCAGGTATCCGTAACATAGTCAGCAATGTCCAGAATATATGGATGGCTATCTGCCATGGCAACACCAACCTCCGCAAGTTCAATCATCTTGCCATCGTTTGGGCTATCACCGCAGGTCATCAAATTTTTTGGTGTTAGATTCAGCATATCAAGAAGGTACATCAAAGCCTGAGCTTTGCTTGTCGTCTTTCCTCCAATTTCAACGTTGTTTGAAAATGATGACGTCAAAGTCAGTCCGTCAATATCTCCAAGTTCATTGAATACCCGCCTTCTGTCACTTTCGAATTCAAAAGTAATCGAAATATTCTCTATCCTATCACCGTGGTTTTCTGTGAATGCATAAATATCCTCAATCGGCAATCTCGTCCTAAGCACATATTCAATATCCCTATATTTATACTTCTCTGGATTTTTCTGCATACCCTCATAAACAGCTTTATCAATATATGCCGTGCCGTCAACAAAAGCCTCAAAAACATATCCCATAGCCCTCGCTCTTTTAACCACGAGAGAAACATCTTCAGGCTTAATTATGTTCTCATATATTGTTTTCATATCCGCAAGTCTTATGATATGAGCTCCGTTTGAAGTTACAACATACTCAATTTCTGGTACATCAAACAAAACAGGCGGCAGAGATCGCCCCGTCCTACCAGTTGCAATAACAATGTGTGTGCCCTTTTCCTTCGCCTTCTTGAAGACATCGCGAGTTCTCGCTGATAAAAAATCCCCATACTTTAGAGTTGTTCCATCAAGATCAAGCCCCACCATCTTTATATCAAAATTATCACTAAATTTTTTCATAATCAATCCTACCTACCATTACCGTGGGTTTCAATCTTACCCACCATTACCCCCGGTTTCAATCTTACCCGCCATTACCCCCGGTTTCGATCTTACCTACCATTACCTCTGTTTCCCATCTCTGAGCGCAATAAATTCCTTATTGTTTTCCCTAATATACTTCATGCTCGCATGCACATCATGACCAGGGTATACCATTACATCATCGTCCCACTTATCTATCACATTCTGGCACGACCATGCGAGGTCCTTCTCGGAGCCGCCCTCAAACGCTGTACTTCCAAGATCAATGTCGAAAATAGTATCGCCGGAGAAAACTGTTTTGTTCTCGTAAAAACATAGGCATATTCCACCCTCTGTATGTCCTGGCGTGTGAAGTATCCGGATTTTTAGGCCCGCCAATTCGAGCTCCTCGCCCCCACTCAAGAGATAATCCACATGCCCCTTAAAGCCCGCTGCATCCATTTTGTGCATAAATATAGGTGCAGAATACTTCTCCGAAAGCCACGTGGCACCGTGAACGTGATCAGGATGTCTATGGGTCAACAAAATAGCTGTGCAGCGAAGGTCGTGCTCCGATAGAAAATCTATGTATTTGCTCGACTTATAGCCGGGGTCAATCACAACGCAATCGCCTCCATCTTTTTCGTACACTATGTAACAATTGGCTTGCAAATAACCACATGGGATTGCATGTATATTCATACTAAAAATTCTCCTCATAAATCTTTAACTATATCAGAGTAATTATACCAAATTTTATTGCAAATTCCAACGTGTTGAATTAGAATAGAGGTAGTCTGTCTTCAGAATGAAATTGTCAAATTTATTTAGAAGGCAAACCTCTTGTCAAGACGAAATGCGAGACATACGATATATTTTGGAGCTAACTATTGAAAGGTAGGAAGTATATTTGGAAATTCTTATTTTGGGTGCAGGTAAACTCGGGACCAGAGTTGCTGAGGCGCTGAGTGAGGGAAATCATTCTATAACCATTGTGGACAAGTCAAGTGACGTTATCAACAGAATTAACCAGCAGCTTGACGTGCTTACTGTGCACGGGGACGGAAGAGAAAGCAAACTGCTCAAGGAACTTAAAATTGCAAACTTTGATTTTTTTGTTGCGCTAACTCATTCTGACGAGACAAACATCATAACGGCATGTATGGCAAAGAAAATGGGAGCAAAGATGGTCATGGCCAGGGTCAGAGATCCTGAGCACATGAATCAGATGGAGATGATTAAAGAAACTTTTGGTATAGACGTCACTCTAAACCCGGATCTTGCTATCACCAACGAAATCTACAAATATCTTGTCGAAAAATACACACTTAGTAACGGCGTGTACACTAGCGGTCGCTTTGCAATTCTTGAATTTAAGGCTAACCGCATACCTGATTTTGTCGGCAATAATATGATTCATGTCAGGAATCTATATCCTAACCTTATCGTTATAGCAATTTCAAAAAAAGGCAAAATAATAATTCCTCACGGTGACGATGTTATCGATAGGGATGATTTTGTTTACATTGCTGGAGATAAGGATGATATTGCGATTTTAAACAAAAAAGTTCACGAGAGAGGTAAGTATACCAATATATCTAAGGTAATGGTTGTCGGAGGCGGCAAGACAGGATTTTATCTTGCAAAGAAACTTTCCGAATTCGGTGCATCTGTTAAAATGATCGAGAAAGATAAGGCAAGGTCCCAAATGCTCTCAACTCAACTTTCTAACGTTATGGTCATTAACGGTGACGGCACTGATATAGAAATGCTCCTAGACGAAAATCTTGATGACATGGATGCCTTTGTAACATGCACAGGTTTTGACGAAGAAAATCTTTTGTTGGCTCTAACTGCCAAAAATCACAATATCAAGGACGTTATCGCGAAGGTAAGTCATGAAAGCTACACTGGGCTCATAGAAAAAATGGGCGTTGATATGGTGCTGAATCCGCTCGACATCACTGCGGGCAACGTTTTTCGCATTGTTCAGGGCAACAAAAGAATTCTTTCAGCGGTGCTAATACAGGGTCAAGCTGAACTTATGGAAGTAATTGCGCAAAACGACATGTCGATGTGCAATACCAAGGTTTCTGATCTTGCGCTGCCAAATGATGTGCTTCTGACAGGCATAAGACGTGGACAAGATTTTATAATACCTGATGGGGATACACTGATTGAGCCTGGTGATAGGGTTATTATCTTGAGCCTTTTGAGTGCCATCGATGAACTTGAGCGTCTTCTGAAGAAAAAGGATGTTTTAGTGATATGACCGTGCATTTTAAGAGTATAACCAAAATGCTTGGAGCACTTATGATGCTCATAAGCACTGCGATGCTTTTGCCCGTTTTTACGGGTCTTTTCTATTATGAATACAGGACAATTACGGTATTTCTCATTGTGCTCATACCCTGCTTTATTGCGGGATTTCTCCTGTACAAAAAAGTCGACACGCAGAGTGAACGATTTAATTCAAGGGACGGGTATCTGGCTGTATCTCTTTGCTGGCTTATTGCTGCGTTAATTGGAGCCCTACCCCTTACAATTTCTGGATCCATACCAAATTATATAGAAGCATTTTTTGAAATGTGTTCCGGATTTTCGACTACAGGTTCTACGATTCTTACAAATATTGAGGCGCTTCCAAAATCTGCACTGATCTGGCGTTCATTTTCACACTGGATTGGTGGTATGGGAATTATCGTTCTAGCTATGGTTTTCCTCTCTGCTTCGGGTATCAAGGGGCAGCACATTGCAAATGCCGAAACACCCGGTCCAACCATGGAAAAACTTTCGCCCAAATACACTACGACTGCCAGAAATCTATACCTTGCATATTTTCTTTTTACAGCAGCTGAGACTATTTTGCTAATGACGGGCGGCATGAGCTTCTATGAATCTATTTTGCACACTTTTGGAACTGTTGGAACAGGTGGTTTCTCATCGTATGGCGATAGCATCGCTCACTTTGACAGCCTTTACATACACTGGATTATCATTGTTTTTATGTTCCTCTGCGCAATAAACTTTAATATTTATTTTATCGCGATCAGACAAGGCATAAAAACGATATTTAAGGATAGCGAATTTAAAATGTATCTTGCCATTATCTTTTCTGCAATCGCCCTGATCACTTTGAATCTAGCCTTTAGCACTAATATTTTTGGCTTGGATAAAACCTCCGATGTAGGGACGTTCCTTGCAACTAGCGGAGAGGGTTCAACACACTGGAGCAGCTTTTTCAAGTTGTTTACTGATTCAACTTTTCAAGCTGTATCTGTAATGTCAACAACTGGCTATATGACAAGTGATTTTCAGCTTTGGCCTACTTTTTCAAAGATGATTCTATTACTGCTCATGTTTGTCGGCGGCAGTTCGTCATCTACAGGTGGTGGTATTAAGGTTGGAAGAATCCTCGTTATGGGAAAGCTCGCTAGAAGAGGACTTCACAGGCAGCTGCACCCAAAGCAGGTGTATCTTGTAAAATTAAACGGACAAAGGCTCAGAGAAGAAACTGCGATAAGCATCACAAATTTCGTATTCCTATACTTGCTTACTCTTGCAGTTGGAACCTTAATTATTTCAATCAACGGATTCGATGTGATAACATCATTTTCAGCTACTCTGACCTGCCTATCCAATGTAGGCCCAGGATTCAATCTAGTTGGACCGACGATGAACTTTCATCTATTCAATAATTTCTCAAAAATAGTGTTATCAATATTTATGATAGGTGGCAGACTTGAGCTTTACACGCTGTTCATTCTGCTCTCATCTAGATACTGGAACTCTAACAAAGTGTGATTAGCATAAGGGTGTATGAATGTTAAATAGATTTTCTGAGACAAAAGTTGGCAGAATTATAATAATTAAGATAGTTTCGATGGTACTGGCTGTGGAAGGGCTTGCGATGATACCATCGATTTGTGCTGGCTTATATTACAATGAGCATAGTGCAATTAAAGGACTTGTCATAACATTTATCATTACCATTTCATTTGCTGCATTTGTCCTAAAAAAATACAAAAGTTATAATGTAAAACTAAATATCAGAGACGGCTTTTTTGTTGCATTCCTAAGTTGGTGGCTCGTTTGTTTGCTCGGTTCTCTTCCTTATTTTTTAGCGGGGCTTAATTTTTCATTTATCGATTCATTATTTGAGTCAACCGCAGGTTGGACAACTTCAGGTGCATTCGTTATACCAATTCGCAGGATGCCTAATACTTTGCTTTTATGGAAGGCTACAAGCAACTGGTTCGGCGGTATGGGAATACTCGTATTTACAATATCTCTACTGCCAACCCTCGGCAAAGGAGCACAAAATCTTGCGGCTTCTGAAACCACAGGGCCTAAGTTAACAAAATTCGCTTCAAAACTGAGCGATTCAACAAAGATTTCATATATAATTTACTGCGGTCTAACGCTCCTTGAGTTCGTACTTCTTCTTTTCGACAAGAGTATGAGCAGTTTTCATGCTGTTATTAACACACTCAGCACGGTGAGCACCGCTGGAATATTTGATATCGGTGGTGAGATTGCGTGGTCTTTCACCCCATATGCCAAGTTTGTCATTTCGATATTCTCAGTAATAGGAGCGATGAACTTTGTCATATTCTTCCTAATAGTTACTGGCAATATCAAGCGAGCATTTTCGAATATAGAGGCAAGATCATACCTTATTATCTTATCAATCGCATCAGCTTTGATATTTGCAAATCTCATTATAAACGACCAGTACCCGGTGCTGAAATCTCTAGGATATGCGATAACACAAAGCATCAGTTTCGGCTCAACAAGTGGTTTCTCCGTTACGGATGTTTCTCACTGGCCTGCATTTTCTCAGGCAGTTCTGGTCCTTCTGATGCTGATAGGAGGATGTGCAACATCAACTGCAGGTTCCCTAAAAGTCATTCGTGTACTTGTATTTATTAAGCTTATAAGAAGAGGATTCTACAAAAGAATACACCCACTTGCAGTTAAGCCAATCATGCTTGGCAAAACTGCTGTGAGTGCTGATATCGCTAATAGAATTACAGTTTACATAACTCTTTATCTGGGGATTCTGCTTCTTGGCGCCCTGCTCATTTCATTTGATAACAAGGATATGTTTACTACGCTCACAGCTTCACTCGGCGCGCTTTCAAACAATGGTTCCGGGCTCGGAGATGTTTCCTCTGGTGATTTTTCAATATTCTCTCCATTGAGTAAATTTGTTTCCCTATCGCTGATGCTCATAGGTAGAACGGAAATTTATGCTACACTTATAGTATTCACCAAAGATTTCTGGTCACGAGATTAGGGTTTCGTATTAGAATCTCATGTTAAAATGTAAAAGTAAAGCATTGGATTATGGTATTGGAACAGTATTTTTCTGAACCAGTTTAAAATCAATGAGTCCGCTGATTTTGTCGGCTCGTGCAACCTGTATCCTTACCGAATCTCCCAGACTGAAACTCTCGCTGTCGTATCTGCTCACAAGTTTGAAGTTGTTTTCTTCAAAATCAAATGTTCCTGCCAGAGTTGAGATGTGAACAAGACCCTCAATAGTATTTTCAAGTTGCACATAAAATCCAAACGAAGTAACACCGCTGATCACGCCTTCAAACTCTTCCCCCAGTCTCTCCTCCATGTACTGGGCTTTCTTTATTTTTTCTATCTTTCTCTCCATTTTCTGTGCTCTGATTTCTGTAAATGAGGACTGTTCCGCCGCTCTGTTTGTAACACTTGAAAAATGTGAAAGTTTCTCGGAGCTCAGTGTTTTGTTGATGTGAGCCTTAATTATTCTGTGTATCAATAAGTCGGGGTAGCGCCTTATCGGTGAGGTAAAGTGGCAGTAATATTTGAATGCAAGCCCATAGTGACCTGTGCATTCGGTCGAATATCTAGCCTTCTGCATCGACCTTAGCATCACGGCTGAAACAACGAGGAGCCTATTGTCCCCCTGCATCTTATCAAGGATTTGCGACAAAGCCTTTGGGTGTACGTTGTCCGCGTTTACGGATAGTTTGAGGCCAAGCCCAGCCATAAAAGACTTAAGTTTCATGATGCTGTCAGGATCCGGTTTTTCGTGAATTCGATATACGAAGGGATAGTTCATCCAAAAATACTCTTCCGCCACTGTTTTGTTGGCCAAAAGCATGAATTCTTCAATCATACGGTTTGCGATTCTTCGATCAATGCTCACGATGTCCCTCGGTACGCCCTGTTCATCGACTTCAATTTCTGCTTCGTCAAGGTCAAAATCCAAACTCCCGTCCTCATGTCTTTTCTTCTGCAATAAAATAGCGAGTTCCTGCATTAGAAGCAATGTCTTCTCATGTTCTGCGGCATTCCCAAAATCATTCAAATCCCAATCTTCAGAGTCCGTTTTGTCACCCTCTATATGACTTGTAGGATTACTGAGGGATTCCAGATAATCCGAAACATCGTCGTACACCAGACGGCCCTTGGAACGTATAATTGTTTCAGAGATTTCGTGATTTAAAACAACGCCCTCTTCATTTACTTCCATTATGCACGAAAGTGTCAGGCGATCCTCGCCCTCGTTTAGGCTGCATATCCCATTCGAAAGCTCCTTGGGAAGCATTGGAACCACGTAATCCAAAAGATAGATGCTATTTCCCCTGTCAAAACTTTCATGATCAAGGGCTGAATCTTCTTTGACATAATGACTGACATCAGCAATATGTACTCCCAAAATATAGTTGCCCTTCTCATTCTTTTCGATTGAAATCGCATCGTCCAGATCCTTGGAATGCGGTCCATCTATGGTAATGATGTCTAAGTCACGCATATCCTTTCTTTTTGACAATTCTTCTTGAAAAACATCCTCATTTAAATCTCCATTCCTACAAGCATTTTTAGCCTCAGAAATGGCTGCCATTGAGAATTCTATGTCTACTTCGTTTTCCTTTAATATGGCCTTAACTTCACTGTGAGGGTCATTAGCTGATGCAACAATCCGGGAAATAATGCCTTCCGGGCCCTTATGACCCTTTGGATATTTTGTTATTTTAATTTCAACCATATCGCCCTGCTTGGCGTTGGCTCTGTTTTTTCTTGGCACAAAGATATCGTCTGAGCTTTTTCCCAAGGGTGTAACCACGCCAAACCTTCCGCAGTCCGTGTAAACGCCTACGGCACTTGTCACCGCTCTAGAAATAACATTTTTGACTCTCCCCCCTGGGCCCCTTGCACTGCTCGCGTTAGAGATAATCTCAACGCTTACCAAATCCCCATTCATGGCAGACTTTAAATTTCTCGCAGCTATAAAAATATCGTTTGATTTATTATCTTTCTCGTTTGCCGTATCAGACACTTCAGGAGTGACAAATCCAGCGCCCGACTTTGTTATTGATATTTTTCCATCAACTGTTCGGATTTTTTTCTTAGGCCTTTTCTTTTGTTTACCGCGAACAAAATATTTTGCTCTTGTCTCGGTCTTGTTGTTTTCTTTCATCTTTACCTCATTTTTGCATGATATTTCTAATTTGATTAAGGTTCCTCGTTTAGAAGTTAATTTATTTCATGGTCTTTACATAGAATTTATTTTGGTGCTATATAAACGTAAAACGGGCCCTAAGACCCGTTTTGTAAACAACGCTGTATTTATTTTTACAGTCAAAATATCGACCATCTTGATTGTTTTATTCGCACTCAGCATTTTGCAGGTAAGCGTCACAAGCCAATTTATCTGAACTAGCTTTTTCGTCTCTTGTTGCTGTTGCTTCACCGATTTCCTCAGCAGCCTCAGCCTTTTCTGCGCCTTCCTTAGCTGTTTTATCAGCTTCGTCTGCAAGAGCGTGATCCTCATGCTCTCCTTCTGCATCTTCAAGATAGTAGTCCTGATTGCCTTCTTCAACAGGCTCAGCAGATTCTTCTGACTTTTCAGCCTCGCTATCGTAGTGGCTCTCATATGCTTCTCTTGCACCTGCTACTCTATCACGTTCAAGTGTAGCTTCTGCAAGGTCCTTAGCATCTGATTTATGACCACCTTCCTCTAGCATTTCTTCCTTATCCTTGTTAAGCTCAACATCTTGGTTAGGGGCTGATTCTGTCTGGAAATAGTATTCTCCATTAGAATCATCAGAAGCGGAATCACCTGACTCAGTGTATTCCATAGTGTCCCTTAGGCTCAAGCTAATTCTTCTCTTCTCAGTATCAATAGCTATAACCTTAGCATATACGATCTGGCCCACCTTAAGAACATCTGATGTGTGCTCAATTCTCTCTCTTGAAATCTCAGAAATGTGAACTAGACCATCAAGTCCAGCTTCGATTTCAACAAATGCACCATAGTCCTTAATCTGAACTACTTTGCCCTTTACGATGTCTCCCTCTCTGATCTTGTCATCAATTACAGACCAAGGTTCAGGAGTTGTCTGCTTAAGTCCCAAAGAAATTCTTCCATTTTCTTCATTCATAGCGAGAACCTTAACATGGATAGTTTCTCCAAGTGTTAAAACTTCCTTAGGGTGTTTAAGCTTACCCCATGAAATTTCTGATATGTGAAGAAGTCCGTCTATTCCGCCGATATCAACAAAAGCACCGAAGTCTGTAAATCTCATTACCTTTCCTTCAATTATATCGCCTTCGTGGATATTCTCCCATATAGCTTCGATCTGCTTCTTTCTCTCTTCTCTAAGAACACTCTTCCTTGAGAAAATAGCTCTCTGTTTCTTGATGTCACATCTAATAACTCGAGCTTCAAAAGTCTGTCCCACAAACTCCTCAGCGTTCTCAACGTATTTATTTGATAACTGAGACATAGGGATGAATCCTGTAATATCTTTAAACTCTGCAATCGCACCACTTGCAATCGCCTTAGTAACCTTTACGGTGATATTTTCCTTATTTTCATATGCTTCAGAAAGCTCTTTCCAGTGTTCAATAATGGCCAAGCTCTTCTGAGAAATCAAAATGCCACCATCGTCATCTCCTGTTTTGATAACTCTGGCTTGAATCTCATCGCCTTCTTTAAATTTATCCTTAAGAGTTTCACCTTCAGACAATGATACTTCTTCTTTCTTCAAAATACCATCCTTCTTGAAACCAAGGTTTACAATAACTTCGTCGTCCGTAACCATATGAATCTGTCCTTCGACGATGTCGCCATTCTTTGGCAATTTCAAAGAAGACTCGATCTCATCCATGAAATCTTCCATAGGGTTCTGCACATTGTTTTCTACTTGCTTATCAGTCATATTAGCAATAACCTCCTTAATTACGGTTTCAGGCGTCGATGCACCTGCCGCAATACCTATTCTATAATATTTTTGAATCTCTTGCAATGGTAAATCCCCAATATTTTCAGCAAAATACGATTTTTCACAGTATTTTTTTGCTATTTCGAACAATTTACGACTATTGCTGCTATTTCTGCCTCCCAGTACAATCATTACATCGACATTTTTGGCTAATTCTCTGCAGCTGTTTTGTCTCACAGATGTTGCATTACAAATTGTGTTTTCGGTTTCGTATTCAATCCCCTGCTCAGATAATACGCGAAGTATGTCCTCATATGTTTCTGCCTTAATCGTCGTTTGACATACAACAAAACACCCGTGCTCTCTAAGCACATCCATTTTCTCAGGCGATTCTAATTCAGTAGAACAATTTACAATAATAGCATTACCATCACACCAGCCATTGATTCCGATGACCTCTGGATGATCTGCAGTTCCAACAATTACAATGGTTTTCCCTCTATCATATGCATTTTGAACGAGTTTATGTATTCTAGCAACAAAGGGACACGTAGCGTCAACAACTTTGAGATTTAAGTTCTCAGCTCGATCATAAAAATCCTTGCCCTGCCCGTGAGACCTCACTATCACAGTATCTCCTGGCATTGCCTGCCCCGGATCATCAATTATATTGATTCCCTTATCTTTTAAATCATCAATGACAATCTGGTTATGTATTAGGGGCCCTAGTGTGTAAATTGATTCGCCATCCTTGGAATCTGAAACATCGCCTAGCTGCTCCATTGTTTTTTCGAGTGCCCTTTTTACACCAAAACAAAATCCAGAATTTTCACTTACAAATATTTCTCTTTTTTTCTTGTTTTGCAAAGTTTCCTTGTTCATTCATTTTCCTCTTTAAAGCTGCCGTCCTCATTTATCTTCCTCAGCATCGATATTTTCAAGGCTTTTTAAGTATGCCGAAAACCCCTTCTCTGCTCCGTTCTCTGTAGGTAAATAATACTTGGCTCCGCTTTCGTAAAGATTGTCAGGCAAATACTGCTGTTTCACGTAGCCTCCATAAGAATGCGGATAAAGATAGTCCTTCCCATAGCCTTTAACTCTCGCTCCCTTGTAATGACTATCTCTAAGGTGGTCCGGAACAGGCCCTATTTCTCTATTCCTAACGTCTGACATTGCCTTTTGAAAAGCTTCATACGACTTGTTGGATTTTGGCGATGATGCTAATAAAACAACTGCTTCGGCTAAAATTATGCCTGCTTCGGGGAATCCTACCATTCTGGCAGCCTCAACGCATGAAGTAACCGTTGAAATTGCCGAAGGATATGCCATCCCTACATCTTCTGATGCCATAACCATTAGTCTCCTACCAATTGTAATCAGATCTGCTCCACCGTCAACAAGCCTGCAGTAGTAATGCATAGCCGCATCGGGATCTGAACCTCTTACGGATTTTTGCAGTGCTGACAGCAAATCATATCTGTCGTCGCCCTTGTCATAGAATCCGACCTTTCTCTGCAGGGCCTCTGCAACCTTATCCACCGTAATCCTCTCGCCCTCTGTTTGATTTTCAATGATGAAGCCCAGGCTATCCAGGGTAACCCTCGCATCACCATTTGAATACTCAGCAAGAAGATTTATAGCGTCTTGATCAATGGCAATTTTTAAATTTCCGAAACCCTTTTTCTCATCTTCTAGACAGTTATTTATGATTTTTATGAGATCATCTACTGAGAGTTTCCTGAATTCATATATGTTTCTCACACGGCTCAAAACGGCGTTATTTATTGAAAAGAACGGATTCTCGGTGGTGCTGCCGATGAATTTCACTAGTCCTTCTTCCAAAGCTCTGAGTAGTGAGTCCTGCTGCAACTTGTTCCATCTGTGGAACTCGTCTATGTACAGAAAAAGAGGCTTGCCAATCAGGCTGTTAAAACTCGTTTCAGCCTCCGATAGCAACTGTTTAAGTTCATTGATGCCCGTTGTCGAAGCATTGATTTCAATAAATTCATTGTCCATTTCTTTAGCAATTATTCTGGCTAATGTCGTTTTGCCAGTACCTGAGTAGCCATAAAAAATCGCTGATTTGAAATTCTTATTTTTGATTGAATTATAAAACAGTGAGCCAGGTTTTAAAAAGTGTTCTTGGCCTACGAATTTATCCAAATTATCTGGGCGCATTCTAGTAGATAGAGGAATCATATCAATCTCCAAAATAAATATATCTATAAAAGTTTTAGAACATTTGTTTGATTTCTGTTTATATTATATATTATTACCCATAGATAGGCAAAGGAATTTTATTTTATTTTATTTAAAATCCTTTAATCGAGTAATAGAAAGTGACTAATTCCCGTCCTCTCACACGACACTCGCCGAGCGCACTAGATAAAAGACGCAGATTATTTAACCTGCGTCTAAAATTATTTTTTCATCTAACAATCACTTCTGCTCTTTGAAATTATTCACTGTATTCATTTTTGCGTTTTAAATACATTATACCAAGAGCTGCGGCTACGGCCATTGCTGACCATGCGTATCCAAAGCCATTATCTCCAGTTCCTGGTGATGGTTTACGAGGCTCATCTGGCTTATTAGGCTTATCTGGTTTGCCTGGCTCTTCAGGTTCTTTAGGCTTGTTTGGTTTTGTATTTGTTATCACAAAACCGTCTTCTATATTCCCAACTATATTGGAAGTATAACCCTGAACCTCATCTTCAGAAATGGTGTATTCTATAGTATTTCCTTTCTCGTCTGTGAGCGGAAGATTTTCGAAATTCCCCATCCAACCGTTACTTTGATCAAGTGTCAACGACTTATCTTCCATAAGCTTACCATTTTTAAATAAATTAACTGTGATGCTCTTCGGGCGATTTTCAGACTTGTCACCTACCCATTTTTTCGTGACACTTATATCTGTTATCTTTAGCTTATCGTTTTTGACGATGAACGGATCATCAAATTTGCCATTGCCTTCGCTATCTGTTGGTGAAACTATGTTTACATTCTTATTTTCATCAATACTTATTTTAGTAAGCTTGTTTGTCTTAATGTAGCCTTCCGGTGCCTTAATTTCTTTAATTTCTGTTTCACCTGCTTTTAGTTTTATTATATATACCATACCATCTTTATCACTGATGGAGTTCACAACACTTCCAGTATTATCAGTATACTGGAAGACTGCTCCAGCTAAAGGCTTATTATTGTCATTCACTTTTTTAATTACAAAATATGGATACTCCAAGATTGTAGCAAATGCATCGTATTTCTGAGTTTTTATCCCTGAATTACCATTTGCACCAATTTCCTCGTCCTTAGCACTCATTTCGATATGATTTTTTATTGTATCAGCAGTTAAATCTACAGGTTTAATACTAGTCTTGTATGTAAATTTATATGAATAAGGTTTTTCTCCGTCTTTTGTGTCAGGAACATCGAAATATATACAATGCTCATTAACTTCGTATTTTACTGAAACTTCTCCATCCTTAGGATCTGACTTAACAGGAGTTACCTTCTCAAAATCTTCATAACTACCATCAGGCTGTATTTTATTTGAGCGCTCAATTGTAAAGTTCTCAAGTAATGCATTGCCATCATCATCTATTGGGATTGTGATGTTTTTATCTAATTCATCCTTAATAACAACGTCCTTGAATTCTATATCAAATGGTTTGTAATTAAATGTCCATTCTAGGTTGTCCCCATCTCCTTTTGGAGTTTCCTTGCTCAAAAGATAGGACTTAACGGATGCAGAGCCTGAAGCAGTTGCTAATTTATTACCACCAGCCTCCATGCTTACGGAATTTTTGAAAGATATCTCTTCGCCCTGTGCGGTTTTTTTCATAATTTCTTCAAACTTAGCTTCTGAAACTTTTGTGCGGATAACTATGAAATATGGCGTGCCTTGATAATTATCAAAATCCCACGACATCTGAGCCTTGTTAAATCTAACGCCCGCTTCTTCAGGAGTTATTTTCTTCAAAGCTTTTCCTGGCGGTAAATATGATGAGAAATTTGCACTACCCGGGAAAGTTATGCTATAGTCAATGTATGCCGCTTCTCCTGGTTTGGCTTCATAAATATAGAAATCTGGTCCATTTTCTTCAATAGGCTCAAGAGTAAGTCCTTCCTGAAGAGTATCTTTGATGGTAAGCTTGGTGAAATCACCCTCTAGCTTTTCTCCCAGAGATTTAATATATTCGTTTAATTTTAAGCCTTGAGGATTTACGTCAATTCTGAATAAAATTGACCTGTCCTGGTAGTTAAATATTTTTGTTTTATCAACCTCTGGTATTCCAGTCACAAAATCGCGATAACCAGATTCCCATCCGTTCTTACTGACGTCACTCATGTTATTTAGATTAACATTATTTTCAATTGCATACTTATTAAGCAAATTACTTGGTAATTCAAATATTGAGGATGCAGGTACCGTCTTGAATGTCGCTCCAGAACCCACGGCCAAAACAGCTGTATTTTCATATTTACCTTCAAAGCTCGATTTTGGGTTTTCTATAGCTTTTGAAACTATATCCTGAGCCCTTGTTTTTAATTTAAAGTCATATTTTTTAATTTCTGTAAATCCACTAATTTTTAGGACTTCTCCAACTTGCTTGCCTTCTGCATTAAGCAGCGGAATGATTTCTTCTGCTAAGTCAATTTTATCTTGTTCCGGAGTTTCAGCCCCCCCTTTTTTGTAATCGAGAGAGCCTTTAACATAGCCTTGGTTGAAATTAAAATATGTTTTGCCATCTTCTCCAGCAATCAAAGATTTTAGAACATCTTCATCTAACTTACCATTTGCCTTCAAATTGTCTTTTTCCTCTTTAAATTTATCTTCTGTTCCGTAGTAAAAGGCTTCGTAAACAAATTGCTTATCTGAAGGAAAAACATTAGAAAAATCTACAGTTATCTTCCAATGAATCTGACCTTGATTTATAAACTTATCATCATAGCTTTTCAGTGCACTCTTGGATATAGTTCCAATCCCACTATTAACAGGTGGTGTTTTGGTATAGAAAGCATCTGCACATGTATGAATTTCTGCATCATTTTTTAGAGAACCTAATTCAATGTTTTTGTCGTATACAAGTTTAACTGTGATACGGTATAAACCATTTAAATCTTTAACAAATACCCATTGATTATCAACTGGCTTATATTCGCTATTTCCATCTGTCTGTTTTGTGGATTCATGCCATTTGCCTAATTCATATATTTGCTTATTATAACCTGTAAGATCTGGACATGTTTTGTCTTCCCCCTGAGGAAATACTGGAAATTGTGAAGCATCTGCTGGTTTTCCAATTTCTTCATCGCTCAATTTCTGCCAAGAACCTTTTTCTCCTGTCATGCTATGCTCATATGTGAGGGAAACCTTTTTAGGACTTGACTGGTTTTCAAGGGTTCCGCTCAAAATATCTCCTATCCATGCTGGACCATAATTTTCATTAGGTGCACCAGCAACAATAGTCCAAATTAGTTCTCTATCACCGTTATCTTTGTTGATATTAAGCTTTTGAAAATTCTTCTTTATTTCTAGCGGGCGGTGTACAGTAACAGTAGTTTTTGAACTTTTTTCTTTTTCATTTGGAATATTTAACTTAGCTTCATTTGTAACAGACATAGTATTAACAGGGTTTTTAATCTTTGTCTTAAATACAATTTTAGCTTTATCTTCCTCAAATGTTTGAGGGAAGGTGTAGTTTATAGTTTTCTTTTCACTGTCATAAATTTTTTTATCATCTACAGGTTTACCATTTACAGTTAAACTACCTTCGGTATATTCTACTTCAGAAGGCAAAACATCTACGAAAGTTTCACCACCTAGCTTGGTACTTCCTTTGTCCGATGTTTTTTTGACTGTACTCTCCCATGTTATAGAATCCCTTTTAGTTGCATCATCTAATTTACCAGATTTAGTGAAATCATATTCGATTTTTTCTTTAATCTCAGGAAGTTTGTATTCCTTATCTAATATTTTAATAATCCTGTTGTTAGAACCTGGTGTGCCTGATGACTGCTCTTGTGCCTGAAAATGTCCAGTAAAATGAACTGTAAGTTTTTTCAGTGTATCACTTTCAAAATCAAAATCACCATTAGGATTATGAAAATTCATTCTTGCATTGACTGGTCCCGTACCATTTTGAGTTAATGTAATAGTCCCGACCTGTTTGCCATTATCAAGATTTCCAGGAGCATTTATATATACCGGTATAGAGTTGCCTGTAGCCTCTGTAGCCTTAAAATTCTGTCCTAGAGTGAAATTAGCATAGTCTCCATCATCAACCTGCTGAGATCTCTCTGTTATACCGTCCGCGAGCGGTCCACCTATTAGTTCATTTTTAATAACTTTAAAATCAAAGTTTACTGTTACATCAAAAGCCTTAGCAGGATCTATTTGATCTGTAACTTTCTCTCCATTTTGTGAAACTTCACCTGTGATTGTCGGTTTAATATGCTCAGTTTTGTTGTTTTCATCAGCAGCCTCTGCTACCTGGGGCATTACGATGCCTGATATACACATCATCACTGCCAGGATAATTACACAGACGCGTGACATCTTGGTTTTACTCTTCAAAGCAACCTCCTTTGAAACACATTTTGATATGAATAGTAATATAAAAAAAACGACATACGAAGTTATTCCGTTTGTCGTCATAAGATGGAGGCGACACCCAGATTTGAACTGGGGAATAAAGGTTTTGCAGACCTCTGCCTTACCACTTGGCTATGTCGCCATAAGAAGCCTACAAAAAGACTTCAAAATTGGCTAGGGTAGCAGGATTCGAACCTGCGCATGATGGAATCAGAATCCATTGCCTTACCGCTTGGCGATACCCCAATGTGGGGTGGATAGTGGGATTCGAACCCACGTATACAGGAGCCACAACCCTGTGTCTTAACCACTTGACGATACCCACCACAGATTCCTGACGGAATCAATATGAAATTTTAAAAACTTGGCGACCTGGAACGGGCTCGAACCGTCGACCTCCAGCGTGACAGGCTGGCATTCTAACCAACTGAACTACCAGGCCAGATACTAAATTTATATGGTGGGCGCAATAGGGCTCGAACCTATGACCCCCTGCTTGTAAGGCAGGTGCTCTCCCAGCTGAGCTATGCGCCCTTATGTGGTAGCGGCGAGTGGACTCGAACCACCGACCTTCCGGGTATGAACCGGACGCTCTAGCCAACTAAGCTACACCGCCACATCCCATCTATATTTTAGCATATCCCATTGAATTTTCAGCATAAAATTCAAAAGGAAAACAAGTTTTTAGAAAATCATTGCATTCACTATAATACCAAAATACGATATCTCTGTCAACCAGTTTTTATTCTTGATTTTTGAAAAAGTTTTTCTGATTTCTTTAGATTCTTCCCAAATATTTTACTTTTCCACCGACTTCACAACAAAATACCAGAGCATATCTTATGTTTTTTGACCTACCCCGGCATTTTCTATTTACTTATCTATCAATTTTGACCGCACTTTTCAGTTTATCCTCAATATCCTCAGGCTCATCTAAATTTTCTATACTTTATCGTTACCACTGCAATTGCAGCTATGGCTAGCCCCAGAATATAAAAAATTGTCCCCGTGCTGTCCCCTGTTTTGGTCAGCTCTTTTTTTATAATCTTAACGCTCTGGCTTTCATCGTTGATATCCTTATGCTCGGCGACAAGCTTGGCAGGTTTCCCCTCACCATCTGTGCTGTAAATCTCCTCAAAGCATACAAGGCTTGCTCCATTGAGTTTTCCTGCATTCAATGCGAAATCCAGTTTCAATAAACCGCTTTCTTTTTCAGGCGAAAATTCACGTTCGGCTTCTGCTATAGTTTCGCCTGTTTTCTTGTTGATTACTCTACCCTTCACAAAATATTTTGCTCCGACGAGAAGATTTTCGTAGCCAATTTCATCAGTGAGGTTTATATCCTCAAAGGCGTGCATTTCCTTTTCACCCGAGTCTTTTTCTGTAAGTTTCGTGCCAATTTTCGGTATAAAAATGCTCTGTTCTTTGTCATCTATTTCTGAGTGTGTCGCGATCTTAATTTTATCATTATACATATCTTCAAAGACGACTATAGTTTTGCCTGCTAGTGCCGTTGAATTTAGCGTGAATTCCAGTTCTATCTTACCGCTTTCAGTTTCTGCAATGAATTCCTTGCTTGCAGTTACTTCTTTTCCATCATCAAGTATCGGCTTGCCTGTTTGCTTATCTATGAGTTTTCCCGAAACCCTGTATTTTGTTCCTACAATCAGATTCCTATAGTTTACGCTGTCAACAATTGTCTGTTTTTTGCTAGCAAGCATGTCCTTCTTGGCGTCGATTTTATCTGTCGCCTTGGTCTTGATAGTTGGAATTACCACGGTTTCGTCCATATTGTTTGCATCTTTATGCACTGCAACTAGGGTTTTGTCCGTCCTATCCAATCTATGTAGTTCCGTCTGCACAACAAGGTGCTTATTCTCCAGTTTTGTAGCGTCAAAGGTAAATTTCAATTTTTCTTCACCGGAATAATTTGATGGAGTAAATTCTTTGTAGTCTTCCGCTATGACATTGTCGATGTTATCCTTGTCAACGAGTTTTGCCTTGATGGCATATGGTGACCCCTTCATAACTTTCTTATATTCGAATTTATCTACGACGGTTACCCTGTCCTCTGGCATGCCTTCTTTGACACCTGTGTCAAAGGTAGCTACCGTCTTTATTTCAGGTATAGGCTCATTAAATACTTCCGGTTTCTGCAGCTCTTCCGTTTCCTTTACATCGAAATGGTAGTCATTTTCAAGTGGCAAATATCCTTTCGGTGTTCTGAGTTCCTTGATATAATATTTCCCCTTAGGAAGACCCTTGAATGTATGTCCATTTTTAGTACTTGTCCACTCTTCTATTTTTTCGTTTTTATCGTTAAACAAGGCGAGCACCGCGCCTTCTACATATACAACCTTGCCGATCTCATCAAATGATGTCTTCCTAACGTTAATCGTTATTGGCTTTTCTGGAACGTCAGCTAAATATTCAAAATATGCTATATTCGGACCCTTTATCTTAGCATCAATCTTTATTTTGTCTTTGTTTTTATTATATCCAGACGGGGCTTCCAACTCCTCAATCATATAGATGCCTGGTGCAAGTTTGACCAGCTCTCCCGTACCGTTTTCGTTGGTAATAATTGTTCCAACAAGTATGTCCATTAGCTGTAGTGGGTCATAAAAGTAAACGTTAAATTTTGCGCCCGCAAAGCTTCCATATCCCTGAGGATTTTCCTTCCCTGTTTCAGAATCTTTCTTCTTGATTTTGATATTCACTTTTTGAATTTTTTCTACATCTGTCACGTCTTTCATTTCTATTACATCGCTCGCATTGCTATTTGCTTTAACATGCTGCAAAGAAATAATCCCCTCTGTTCTCAGAAAGCCCTTCGGCTCTTTTGTTTCTTCAAAGGTATAGGTCCCGTGCAAGCCTACCGGTCTAGAATTTTCGTCCTTGAACAGCTCGTCGCCACCTATTTTGTAGTTGTCATTAAATTTAATTTGTCCGTCACTGTCGGTCCTAAACTTCCAGGTTCTGAAGGCCTTTGCGGATTCAACCTGGTCTTTGCTAAAAAAATTCTTGTAATACTTTACTGTGTATTCGGCACCCTCAAGGCTGAGTTTGCTATTTGGCACCTCCTCTGATTTTTTTACAATCTTTAGCTGCAGTGGATCAAATAAAGGCTCGTCAGATACATCAAAGACAGTAGTTTCACCCGCTCTTACGCTAATCGTATAAACCGAATTATCCAGTTTATATCCCTTAGGTGCTTCTGTTTCCTTTACGTAATACGTGCCCTCGTTGAGTTCAATTGTATTGCTATTACCGCTTGAATTTGTCGTTAAACTTCCTTGATATCCGGTTAATGAGCTGCTAGAATACACTCCGTATTTTGCTCCACCAAGACTGTACTGCTCAGGGCAAAGGTCGGTAAGGTGTTCGTTATTCTTCGTTATCTTCTTCAGTTTGGCATATCCTGTAGCGAAATTATAGTTTATACAAAATATCGGTTGTCCGTTTGGTGTCGATATATCGCTGCAATATGTTTCAGCCGTAAATTTGCTATAGTTTCTATTCGCATAATCCATAGCATCGCTATATACCTTTGTCACTGTCTTTGAATCCCCTCTTGATATGTCAAATCGATCAAGTCTGTATGCGATGCTCCCCTTGTAACAAGGCTTATTTGATAGGAAATGCCAAACAAAATATTTTGCTGCGAAGATTGCCGTATCTCCGCTTGCTCCACTGAGATTGTGTATGTAGTACAATGCTGCTCCCATCTTTTTTTCGTCATCACTTGAAATCCCTGTGGAATACACAGTTTTATTACCCATTGAGGGTGTAACCATAAGAGGACTCATGCAATATGCTTCCATAAATCCAGAAGCATAGAAAACAGATGTAACATAATTACCATTTAATTTTATCCATTTATCCCCCAAAAAACTCTTGCCATATGCCCAATAGTCAAATGATGTTATCGTTCTCGTCCTTGTAAGTGTACTGGTCCTCGTGTCTGCGCTTACCTCCTTTGGTACTAGCATGCTGGGGACGAGCATGCCTATGGCCATTATAAGCGTTAGAATAATCGTGCAAATTTTGTTAACTTTTTCTTTTTGGATCATTTTTCATCTTTCCTCCTCAAAACGTTGCAATCAAGCTACTTTGGTTGAAACTGTACCACCAAGTATCGTTGTCAACGTATCTCATCATGGCAATTACATTAGATTTTCTGCCAAATTAAAAACCACCTTAATCGGTGGTCTCTTTGTAATAACAACTTACAGTTTTTTCCATATGTTGTAAATACTCGAATTGTGGAATTGTTGATTTTTGTAACAAAATTGTCGAATATTAATCTATTAGTTTTTCCTTATAGGTTTTCAGTTTCTGTTAATCTATTGCTCCCTCTTCCTCACTTTTTAGTTTTGCATCGAGAGCAACCAATCTGTTTCGCAACATTTCATGCTGTACCAGATCAAGTGCCGAGCATTCTTTTGGTCTTGGCTGTTTTTTCTTAGTCCCATACAACAAAACAATCAGCATTTTCCCTGGTGTCACATTATCTTTGAGGTCTTCATGAGTTAGTCCGACAATCTCAGGGTTACTTATAGCTTCTTCTATTCGCCCTCTAGTAGTTGGCATTTTTTCGATAACGTAGTTTCTAGAACTTTCAAATACTTTCTGATCGTATTCCTTTTTTAGAATCTTCATCTCACGTTCAATTTTAGAATCTGAAAGTTCGTCTTTATTTCTCATAATCATCTCTACTTTTTCAATATAATCATCTAAATATATTTTGTAAAAGTATGTGATCAATTTATATAACTTTTCTTTTATGGAAAGACCTAGCATATTATCTCCTTGTTTTGCTCTTTATTTTACTTATTATTTTATTCCTTATTTTGTTTGATACTTAGTTTTATATTAAACATTAAATAAGAAATTCATTACATCTCCGTCTTTAACGACATAATCCTTACCCTCAGACCTTATCAGCCCTTTTTCCTTTGCAATCGAAAGTTTTCCATCGCATTCCATCAGCTTGTCATACGCAATTGTCTCCGCACGTATGAATCCTTTCTCAAAGTCAGTGTGTATTTTGCCTGCAGCCTGCGGAGCCTTGGTTCCATCCTTAATCGTCCAAGCTCTGACTTCATCCTCACCTGCCGTAAGGAACGAAATCAGGTTAAGCAGTTTATATGAGGCTTTGATTAGCTGATCAAGTCCTGAGCTTTTGATGCCGAGCTCCTCAAGGAACAAAGCTTTCTCCTCATCATCAAGTTCTGCGACCTCAGACTCTATTGCCGCTGAAATTGCAACAACCTCCGCATCTTCCGATTTCGCAAAATCTTTTACTTTTTTAATCATCTCGTTATTTTCAATTTCACTATCTGAAATTTGGTCCTCAGACACATTCGCAACGTAAATTATCGGCTTGTTAGAGAGCAAATTGAGCGAGTCCACAAACTCTGATTCTTCCTCTGAAAGTTCCATGGCTCTTGCAGACTTACCAGCTGCAATAAAATCATTTACTCTTTTTAGAAGGTCAAGCTCGCCCTGCAAAGACTTATCACCCTTCAAATTCTTTTGTGTTTTGGTGATTCTCCTATCTAGGATTTCTAAGTCTGAGAGTATCAGCTCCATATTTATCGTTTCTATATCTGAAATCGGGTCAATCCTGCCGTCAACATGCACTATGTTTTCATCTTCAAAACATCTGACAACATGCACTATAGCTGCAACTTCTCTTATGTGGCTCAAAAATTTATTGCCGAGCCCCTCACCCTTCGAGGCACCCTTGACCAAGCCAGCAATATCTGAAAATTCAATGGTTGTATAGATTGTTTTCTTGGAATTATATATCTCATGAAGGGTTTTGATTCTCTCATCTGGAACAGTTACCACCCCAACATTCGGCTCAATTGTACAAAACGGATAATTCGCAGCTTCTGCGCCTGCCTTTGTAATTGCATTGAACAAAGTACTTTTCCCAACGTTTGGTAATCCCACAATTCCTAGTTTCATTTATTTATCTCCTTACTGTTTCTATTTAATATGAAGTATGCAATGGCACAACCAAATATCGAAAGTATGCTTACAAGCTGTGCTATACGTATGTCTCCAAGCATCAGGCTGTCTGTTCTAAGGCCCTCAACAAAGTATCTTTCTAAAGAGTAGAGCATCCCATACAAAAGTGCAATCTGTCCCTTGAATTTTCTTCTGCCTGAAAGCCATAATAGTATCCAAAATAGGAAAAAACAAAAAACAGATTCGTACAAAAATGTCGGATGATATCTCTGACCCTCTATGATAACCGCAATCGGCAAATCCGTCGGACCACCATGAGCCTCTGAATTGAAGAAATTCCCCCATCTACCAATGGATTGTGCTAAGGCAACCGAAGGAAATACTAAATCGGCCAAGTTCAATACGTTAATTTTCCTAAATTTACAAACCAATAGACCAGCAATGAGCCCAAACAGGATGCCTCCATGTATCGCCAGTCCTCCATTTCTTATATTGATAATAGATTGCAAATCACCTTGATAGTATTCCCACCTAAAGGCTACATAATACAACCTTGCGCCAATTACAGATACCGGCAATAGTACAATTGCAAAATCAAGGATATTATCGGGTTTGATATCAAATCTACTTGCTCTTCTGTAACTAATATATATTGCCAGTATGAATCCCAATGCAATCAGAATTCCATACCACATTACATCTATGCCGAAAATTGTAAACGCTATAGGATTTGGTGCCTTCATCATTATCTCCTCAAAATCTTTTCTAAATCATTATAAATGAAAAATGTGAGAAATTCAATCTTGGAGTGAGGCAATAAAGCAATCTATTCTAGGCATTAATACTTAATTTTGTTTATGTAAAAAGGGTTTCACAAATAAATGAAACCCCTAATATCTAATACGTTATTCTATATTGTTATCCACATATTAGTTGTGTCCTCCGCATATTTTACATGGCTCATACCCCCGTTTTTCTGCTATAGAAAGATCTATCTTTATATATCTTCTCTTAACTAGATTACAGCTTGCTCGATGATATCTTACATCGCCATTGTTAAAAGTATATACGTATTCTGACAGTTGTATAGTTTTAGCTTTACACAGTTTGCAAGGCTTATGCTTTTTTCTGAAACTCCGAGTCAAAACATTAACCTTCGCTGCAGATTTTAAAATCCTGCAGTTTTCTCCATGATATTTGCTACCTTCATTCGGGAATATATATACAGGTCTACTGTCCATATTATCCTCAAAGACACTTCTATCTGTAGGATTGTGTGCTCTTTGATAGCCTGCGAATGATCTTCCTATCAATTTGCCATTTAAGGATATATTATCAAATAAACCAGCAAGCGTTGGCTGAATTACATCTGTATTCCATTTTAGATTAATCATCTCATCCATATGAGCACTACTGCCACAGTATATAGTTGAATAAGCAAAAAAATTTTTTATTGCCTTATCAGATTTTCGGCATCTAAGCATTGTCCTTGTCGGTAGGCCTATCGGATTTTTTATATAAACAGACTTGATACATTCAAGCCGCATTTCATCACTAGTCTGAAATACCACGCGTTCTGCTTTTGAAATTGCAGGTATTACAGAAATAATAGCGATTAACCCCAAAATGAAAATAGGTAAAATAATTGCTGCTTCAACGAGATATGAACCTCGTTTTTCAAAAAGCCTTATTATTTTATTTTTGGTGGTACTATACAAACCATTTGTCCTTTCAAAATAATCTCAAGCTGTTAATAGTATTTTTTTGACACTGTAACCTCTCTATTGTTTATCTTAATGATCAAATCAAGACCGACATAGTATTCCTTTAATAAAAAATCATCATAATGGTTCAGTTTCATATTTAGCTGTATCAAGTCCATCATGCGCAATAGTTTAACATCCTCATCCATCATAAATAGAAATAAATCTAGATATTGAGTATAACTTTCACCATCCGTATAGTTCATTTCAATATAGCCATCCATTATACCTTTTGCAATGTTTTCAATTTGAGTTGCCCACTGTTGTGAGGTCTTTTTTAGAGGCACTTTACCACCTCCTATTAATATTTGGTAATCATTCTCACTTTCTGCAAGTGCCCACGCCTCGATCAACAAAACTTCTGTAGCAACTTCTGCACCACCTGTTAATGATGCAACCGCCTTAATTCTCTCCTTCATATCAGGATTACTTGAAATGGAGAGTGTGTTTGCGATTTGCCTTATTGCAACAATATAATGTTTAACCCTTTTTCTGTTTTTTTCGTCCTCATTCTTACCACAAATTACATATTCAATCTCATTTGAAAAAACTGTATCTCCTAAATTATTATCGCTCATATAATTTTTAAAAAAAGCGTTTGCATATGTATCTACAAGCAACTCTTCGCTCCCCTTTTTTATCAAGCTGCTTATAGAATTGACCCCTTCAAACTTTGATGCAAAGCCAGATAAACTAATTGATGATTTTATGCCGTTTGAGGGTAAATCTCCTATGATTGCTTGATTATAAACTTTTCCCTCTATTCTATTTTCATCTAGCTGACCTTGATTTTTTTCATCATTTTTGTTTTGAAAATATTCTTTAAATTTTTCACTAGTCGATGCCTTAATTATTTCTTTTTTGAAAATAGCGGGGTTAGCTACAGAATTAGAACTTAAATTAATCTCAGAACCTTGGTAGTCAATAAATGATTTATCTTTAAAACTATAGCGCGCCATATAATTCACATCTTTGACTATTTCATCACTATTACCATAAATCCCATAAATACCGTATCGATCATAAAGTGGCCTGTCATATTTACCAAGTTCACTTATTAACCATACAGATGCAAGCGATTTGGCCGACGATTCAATCGCTCGGCTTTTAGTTTCCTGAATGAAAATAACTGATGCAGATATTATTACTACAAAAAATATTGCAAGATATATTGACAGCGATCCATTTTTGTTCTTTATTACATAATTGCTAATAACTCTGTTCTTTTGTTTATTTAAATAAATCAACTGCAGTTTCTCCAATTCTTATGATGTTTTCCTCATTTAGTACATAGATTCGTTCTTCTTTGTGTGTAAAATAGCTCTTCTTTGAAAGGCTTCTGATTTCCTTGCGATAGTCGATATCGTTTCTATTTTGGCTGAATATTTTTGGAGATTCGCCAGATGAGTCTATTGAATCCATATGAATTTGATATTGTGAAACTCCATTTTCAAAGAAAAAGACGAGAAATGAAAGCATCCCTAAAATTATGAGTAAAACAATGGGCAGTACAATTGTAGCCTCAATAAGTTCACTGCCCGATTTGTTTTTTAGGAGTCTAAAAATCTTGAAGAGAATCAAACGTGTCATTTACAAAACTCGTGATTTCCGTCTTAAAAATTAAGCCTATAATTACAGCAATAGCAATTAAAATAGCAACTTGAACCATCTCCATACCTGACTTATTGCCAAGTGGACTCTTTAAAATTTTACCCTTCAATTTCTTAAACATAATTTTCCCTCCTAATAATAAAATTTACAGTTTTAGTTATAATTTATAACTCCATCATTGCGGGAGCAGCAGTAATTAGCATGAGCACCAACAACAGAATAGACAATGGAACAGCCAACTTGCTCTCAGCGATATGGCCCCTCTCTTCAGCAGTCTTCTTTCTGTCGTGCCAAAGTATTTTACTTTCATTCTCAAGTTTATTTCTTATATCCACCCCCTTCATTTGACCATCTGATATGATGGCAACAATTCTCATGAATTCACTGACCGAGGACTCCTCTGCATATTTTTGCAAAACTGCTATTGATTCCATGTGCATAAACTCTGATTTATTACATGCACTGATAACCATTTGCTCAAGATAGTTATTCTTTTCTGATTCAGAATATCTATTAAAAAGTTTTGTCATTATATCCGGAATGATAAGTCCCGAGTTCATATACAAAACAACCTGATGTGTAAAGTTAGGAATTGACCATCTTATTGAGTTCACTCTATTACTTTCTTTTTTCTTTCTCTCACTTTCAGAATATGCAACTATACCTACTGGAATAATTGGGATTAAAAAGATAGCTTTAGGGATCATGCTATTTTTGTCGATATGCCAGTTTAGTTTGTCTCCCTCTTGAAGTCTTTTGGGAAACAGATATACTCTTTTCTGCTTTTGATCTTCATTTTTCAACTCCCGTCTTATCCCTAGAGCAACCCTAAGTTTCTCCTCCCTTTCAAAGTTTTTCTTATCACTCAGCTCTTTATTAACTTTTTTATTTTTTTCAATATCTTTATCCCTTAAATTTTTGCTACTAGAAACTCGAATATCTATCGGGTAGCTTTTTGTGCCGTTTTTATTCTTTACATCGACAATCATAGGAAGACTTTGTTCTTTTTTACCTACAGGTCTTTCAACCCCTATCTTCATACCATCTTTATCAGTAACCCAGCTAGGCTGGAGAATAAATGTATTTATTAATTCAAAGATGAGCAGCATGAATACAAATATTAATGATATTATCAAAATTTTTTTATTATTTTTTTCAGATATAATATCTATATAATTTTTAAATTTATTATTAAAAAATATATAAAACTCACTCTCTTTAAACTTCAATATTAGTAATCCTTTCAATCATAGCGAATGCAAATACAGTCAAAACCAAGGCAAATGTCATTATCATACGTCCAGAAAGCCCTGAATATAGCGGCGATATATAGTCTGGAGAAAAAACATTTAAAAATATCAACAAAACAACGGGCATAGTTCCAATAACTCTTCCTTCTATTTTTTTCTGATATGTGATAGCTTCTATTTCTCTATCAATCGTTATCTTCTCTGCAATCATGCTCGCCCCCTTAGAGAGGACACCTGCGAAATCTCCTCCTGTATCTCTACACGATTTGTACATTTCCACAAAGTCAATCACATCTTCAATGGGCTTGCGTTGCTTAAAATTTTCAAGAACCTTTATCTCGTCATATCCTGTTAACTTAAGTTGTAGTAAAATTGTGTTGATTTCAACCATTATTTGGCTATCCTTGCTATAAATTTTGCTAAGGCTTACGTTTACCTCTTGCAAGGCTTCTACAAGATGCCTACCAGTTGAAAATGATCCACTCAGAGCATATAAAAAATCCTTAAATTCATTTTTAAATTTTTTCTTTGCTTTTTTCTCGTTAAGATTTATTATTGCCTTATTTAAAAACCAATACGTCAGAGGCGTTAAAACAATAAATATAAAACTTTTATACAGAAGATAACTGATTGCTATAGTTATAATCGTTGCGTAAAATATCCTCAAAATAGTTTTGGTATTAATATGCTTAAACTCCATTGTCCTTTTCTTTTTCAGCCTTTCTCATCTTTATATTCTGAATAATCTTATTGCCCGTTGATTTCAACTTTAGATTTTCATCAAGCTCGTATAGGTAATTTAGTTTATACTCACCATCTTCATAGCCTACTAGTTCTGCAACAGATTCCACAGCTCGAGTACCGTCACGTCTTCTATTAAGATGCACCATTATGTCTATTGCCTCTGAAATTTGCATTCTTATCGCATCAAGCGGTATATCTATTGCCATCAGATACATAGATTCCAATCTTCTTAACATTCCCTTGACAGAATTTCCATGTCCTGTCGACATTGATCCTGAGTGACCAGAATTCATAGCTTGTATCATTTGAAAAACCTCCTCTCCTCTGACTTCACCTACGATAATTCTATCCGGTCTTAATCTTAGGCTTGTCTTAATAAGGCTGGACATATCAACTGCACCCCGCCCGACACTATTAGCATTCCTACATTCCATATAAACTATATTTTCAACCTGATTCATATTGAGCTCAGATGAATCTTCTATTACAACAATCCTTTCATCGCATGGGATATAATCTGAAAGTGCGTTTAGAAAGGTTGTCTTTCCTGAAGAAGTACCTCCGCTGACAAATATGTTATATCCTGCCTTAACCCAACTCTGTAGTTCACTGGCACATTCAGAAGTTAAAGAACCAAATGCAATCATTGTATCCATATCAATTTTTTCTTTTTTAAATTTTCTGATACTTAGTGCGGGTCCTCCGATTGCAACATTACTATATATCCCGCAAACTCGTGACCCATCGGAAAGGCGTGCATCGACAATGGGATTTAGTTCATTAAATTCTCTATGGACTCTTCCAGCTATAAATCTAATTATATCCTTAAGCTCTTCATCACTTGAAAATGCGTCATCTACCCTTTCAACCCTGCCTTCTCTTTCAATGAAAATATGATCTATTCCGTTAACCATAACTTCATTTACATTGGTATCTGCTACAAGCGGCTGTAAAATACCAAGAGGATATTTCAGTCTCAATAACACTTTCTCTCGGATTTTCTTCATTTCCTGAATGGAAAGATTTGGACATAGTTCAAACAGAGTTTTTTCTATACATTCGTTAAGTTCTTCCTCCTCGATATCTCGTGAAGAAGACTCAATCATCAACCAATTTTTAACATTGCGTACAATCTCCTCGGTTTTATCAATTGACAAGTGATTTGCTCCTTTCCTCGTTGTTAATTAGATTATCAAGCAAAAATTCAAGATCATTATTAAACTGTACAGTATATTTGAAATCTCCATCACTTACACAGGAAACCTTATCTATGTCACTGGCATAAAATGCGAGCTCGCTTTCCGTATTGGCATCAAATATTAAGTCTATTATCTTATCCTCGTTGAAATTTAGGGAATCGATATTGCCAGGAAACTTTCTGTTTCCTCTTATAATTACATCACATGTTTTCAATGTTTCTATGTTCTCGAGGTCAAGATTGTCGCCTATGTCATAAAAAATATAGTCATACATTTCTGAGGATTCTATCCAATCCAATAGTCTTAGGATCCCATTTTGATTCGTGTTACCAAGTAACTTATCAGTACCATATGCAAAAACATATTCCATATTATTTATTCTATCTATTTGGTGTGATCTTTCCCTAAATTCGCAATCGTCCATATAAAAAAGGAGTTTTGCAAGTTTCTTCATATCATCCTTATCTACATAAGCTGAGGTGTGCCCAAAATATGTTTTTTTCAAAAGTGAAAAAGGCTTATTACATATATACAAACACTTATTCTTATACTTGTTGTATAGCTTATCCAACATAAGAATTGAAATAAGAGAAATCTCATATGAGCTATCTACTGAATATAATCCAATTTTCAAAGTTTTCTTGCTCCGGTTAACGCTGGCCTCAACTACTGTTTTGCTATTATCTTCAGTGTTTTTAATATCCTTAAATTTAAATTTTTCTTTATCCCTGTCCTTACTATTCACCTGATTTTCTATAATACGGTCGAAAAACATACATACACCAACCTTTCATTTAAATTATTTCAGATGCTCCTGCCATTCTGCACATTCAGCATATTCCATATTTTCCCATCTGTTTTCTAAAGTATAGCCTCTTCCCCATATCTCGTCAACTAAATTCTGTAAATATTTGTAAGTTTTTTCTATCTCCGAATTTTAATAATTTGACTGCTCTATAGAAACCCTAATGAACGAATATAATAAAAATTCTTCATATACTTGAATATAGTTTTTCTTGTGATATAATTGATTTATAAATTAAATAAAGTCTTCAGGGCAGGGTTAAATTCCCGACCGGCGGTAAAGTCCGCGAGCATAGAACTTTATCTTGAAACTCTTACGCTTTCACATATGAGAATTCTAAAATAAAGTTTGCATGATTCGGTGAAATTCCGAAACCGACAGTAAAGTCTGGATGGAAGAAGATAGTTGAAATCACAACTGTTTTGTTGCATTGCCCGAGATATTGTCTCGGTTTTTATTTGCGGCAAATATATCCAAGCCAACGACTGCGCCCTGTTCTCATGGGTGCTTTTTTAATTTTAAGGAGCACAAATCAAGATCTCAACGGAGAAAGTTCATGTTTACTGATGCTGATAAAAATTTTATGAAAATGGCTTTAGATGAGGCCGCAAAGGGCTTGGGATATACGAATCCGAATCCTATGGTGGGTGCAGTTCTTGTAAAAAATGGGGAAATTATTGCTAAGGGTTATCATCATGCATGCGGTATGCCACACGCCGAACGGGATGCTCTCGCCAATGTAAGGCCTTCTGATAGTGCTGAAAATTCAACGCTTTATGTCACGCTCGAGCCATGCTGCCACTACGGCAAAACTCCACCTTGTACGGAGGCAATCATCGATGCTAAAATCTCAAGGGTTGTTTGTGCCATGAAGGACCCAAATCCAAAGGTTGCAGGCAAAGGCATTGAAATTCTAAGGGATAACGGCATAAAAGTTGAGGTCGGTCTTCTTGAGGAGGATGCGAAGGCTCTTAATGTATGCTTTATAACAAAACAGTTGTGCAAAAGGCCTTTTGTAGCTTTAAAAATGGCTCAGACGCTGGATGGAAAAACGGCTTCGTTCAGCAAAAAATCCAAATGGATTACAGGAGAAGAGTCAAGAAACCACGGTCATTTTTTGAGGCATAAATATATGGGAATTCTCACTGGGATAAATACGGTAATATCCGATGATCCCATGCTAAATTGCAGGTTTAATGAAGAATTGTGCGATGAAAAGTCAGAAATATGTGATGAGAAATCAGAAATATGCCATGAAAAGTCAGAATTTCTAAATATAAGAAAAGAAAACAACAAGACATGCCTTTCAAATCCTATAAGAATTATTCTGGATTCTAAGCTTTCGATTCCGCTTGATTCTAAGGTCGCTAAGACAGCATGTGATATTAAAACAATTGTTGTTACAAGTGAAAAAGCACTGGATACCAAGAACAATCAAGATAAGATAAAGAATCTTAAAGAGCTTAACGTTATAGTAATGTCAGCGCCATTAAATAAGGATAATCGGCTGTATCTTCCAAAGGTGCTTGAAATACTAGCTCAACCACCTTATGAAATTGACAGCATTCTAGTTGAGGGCGGTGCTAGCGTACACGATTCATTTCTTCGAGAAAAACTTGCAGACTGCGTTCATATCTATATAGCGCCAAAACTGCTTGGTGGAAAAGATGCGCTTACATCTGTTTCTGGAATAGGATTTGATGATCCGAATACCTGTCCAAAAATCAAAATTTTTAAGACAGATAAGTTTGACAAAGATATTTATATTGAAGGTAAGATTGAATATCTTGAACCATGAAATCAATCTTAAGGAGACATCTCAAATGTTTACAGGAATAATAGAAGAAATCGGAAAAATTAAAAAGATTGAAACTAGGGGGCCATCCGCACGCATCACTGTGTCTGCAAAAAACGTCCTAAGCGATGTCCATCTCGGCGACAGCATAGCTGTTAACGGTATATGCCTTACGGTCACGTCTTTTGGGAATGACTATTTCACGGCTGATATAATGAACGAAACTATAAAGAGGACATCTTTCCACAATATGAGGATTGGAACCAATGTCAATCTCGAGCGAGCAATGCAGGTTGACAGTAGATTCGGTGGACACATAGTTTCAGGACATATAGATGGTACAGGCCTTATTAAATCAATCGAAAAGCAGGGCAACGCTACATGGTACAAAATCAACCCACCTGCCCAGCTTTTGCGCTACATAGTTGAAAAAGGCTCAATCGCGATTGATGGCACAAGTCTTACTGTCGCATACGTTGATCGGGAGTCATTCAAGGTGAGCATAATTCCCCATACATCGGAGGTTACTATTTTGTCGAGTAAACGTCCCGGGGATAAGGTAAATTTAGAAGTTGATATTATTGGGAAATACGTAGAAAAATTATTAGGAGGTAGAATTTAATGGAGAATGGTTCAAATGGATTTTCAACGCTGAATCAGGCAATTGAGGATTTAAAGGCTGGCAAGATGATAATCGTGACGGACGATCCAAATCGTGAGAACGAGGGTGACCTAATCTGCGCGGCCGAATTTGCAACAACGGGAAATGTTAATTTTATGGCTACTTATGGGAAGGGCCTCATCTGTATGCCAATGAGCAAGGAAATAGCAAATAAACTCGCGCTTCCGCAGATGGTTTCTGAGAATACCGACAATCATTGCACTGCTTTCACTGTTTCTATTGACCACGTTGACACAACCACAGGAATTTCAGCAGTAGAGCGAGGTATCACAGCTAGGAAGGTTGTTGACGATAATTCTAAGCCTGAAGATTTTCGCAGACCTGGGCACATGTTCCCCCTAGTCGCCAAGGATTTTGGCGTTCTTGAGCGTTCTGGGCATACTGAAGCTACAGTTGATTTGATGAAGCTCGCCGGTCTAAAGGAATGTGGTCTTTGCTGCGAAATGATGAAGGATGACGGCACAATGATGCGTAAGACTGAGCTTCTAGAGTTTGCAAAGGAGCATGAAATTTCATTCATCACTATCAAAGACATCGCTGACTACAGAAAGAGGCACGAAATTGTCGTTGAGCAGGTTGTGGATACCTACCTCCCAACAAAATACGGGGATTTCCGAGCATACGGATATATTAACAAAATAAATGGCGAGCATCACATTGCGCTCGTTAAGGGGGATGTCGGCGATGGGAATGACATTCTCGTAAGGGTTCACTCTGAGTGTCTAACCGGAGATGCCTTCGGTTCAATTAAGTGCGACTGCGGCCAGCAATTTGCACGTGCAATGACTCAGATTGAAGAAGAAGGAAGAGGTATTTTGCTCTATATGAGGCAGGAAGGCCGTGGCATTGGCCTTATAAACAAACTCAAAGCATATAATCTTCAAGATCAAGGTATGGATACACTTCAGGCAAATATTGCTCTAGGCTTCCCAGGTGATATGAGGGAATACTATATTGGTGCTCAGATTTTGAGAGATTTGGGTGTTAAAAATATGAGACTGTTAACCAATAATCCGCATAAGGTTTACGAACTTTCTGATTTTGGTCTGAATATCATCGAACGTGTTCCAATACAGATGCCTGCTTCGGCACACGATCTTTTCTACCTTAAGACCAAGAAAGAAAAGATGGGTCATATATTAGAATTTTAATATTTAGAATAAAGCCACTTTTCTAATATTTAAATTTAAGCTTTTGCTTAAGTCATATATCTCAGTTATTACTTGATTTATTATTATATTTTTATAAGGAGAATTTACAATGAGGACACTTCAAGGTAATCTTTCAAATGAAGGAAACAAAAAAATCAAAGTCGCAATAGTAGCAGGAAGATTCAATGAATTTATAACTTCAAAACTGATTGACGGTGCTATGGACAGCCTCCTCAGGCATGGCGTGCTAGAAGAAAACGTGGATATTGCTTGGGTTCCAGGTGCTTTTGAAATTCCGCTTATCGCTGCAAAACTCGCTGCAAAAGACTATGATGGCGTTATTTGTCTTGGTGCTGTAATAAGAGGCTCAACATCACATTACGATTATGTTTGTGCTGAGGTATCTAAGGGAATTGCCCAGGTTGGTCTAAAGTCCGGAAAGCCTGTAATGTTTGGAGTTCTAACGACAGATACTATAGAGCAGGCTATAGAAAGAGCCGGAACCAAGGCTGGCAACAAAGGATTTGATTGCGCTTCTGGTCTGATTGAAATGGTAGATCTTATCAAGAATATCTAAGCAATAATCATCTAAAGTTCAACAATTAAAGCTAAACATTAGAAAAGGCTATGCCCATAACTCTCTATGTAGGGTTCCCAAGCATAGCCTCTTTATTTTGTTCTAATGATGCACTGCTCAATATTTTTACAATCTTGATCAAGTTTCATCAAGTAATTCTGATTTTTTCTTAATTATAGAGCTGCCTCGTAAATTTTGAGTACATCATCTGGTTTCAGCGCTACAAAGCTCTCATCAAATTTGCCGTCAAGTTTGTCAGCCATTTCCTTAAGCTTTTCTCTACCAATTCCCACCTCGGATAATGTCATTGGGAGTCCTAGATTCCTAAAGAATTCACGCGTCTTTTCAATGGCAAGCATAGCAATCTCCATGTCGCATAATGATGAATCGATTCCCCAAACGTTTACGCCATAATCTTTGAATTTCCAAAGGGTATCATCAGAAAGTACATATTCCATCCAGTGAGGTGTAAGGAGGGCCAGCCCCTCTCCATGTGTAATATCATAATATGCGGAAAGTTCATGTTCCATACCGTGAACAGTCCAAGCTACATCTGCACCCTCGCTCAAAAGTCCATTGATTGCAAGGCTTGATGCCCACATTATATTTGCTCTAGCTTCATAATCATCTGGGTTATCCGCTGCAATCGGTCCGTATTTTATGCACGTTTTAAGAACAGCTTCCGCAAGTCTTGACTGTAGGTAGGCTGCTTTGTTAGGTGCAAAATAATTTTCGAATGTATGACTCATAATATCAGCAACTCCGGCAATCGTATGCTTTCTTGGTACGCTAAATGTAAACGTAGGATCAAGAATTGAAAAAACAGGTTTCAGACAATCTGCACCAGTGCCGAGTTTATCATTGCTCTTCATATCAGAAATTACGGCAAAGGCATCCATTTCTGATCCAGTAGCTGCCATCGTCAGAACAGCGACAACTGGAAGTGCCTTCTCAATTTTGCTCCCATCAAGCACTAGATCCCATGGATCGCCATCATACAACGTACCTGCAGCTATAACTTTTGCACAGTCGATACTTGAACCACCACCAACCGCTAGGACCACGTCGATATTATTTTCTCGGCAAAGTCTTACACCCTCTCTAACGGAATCTATCCTAGGATTTGGATCAACACCTGAAAGTTCAGTGATGTTCATGCCAGCTGAATTTAATTCGTTGATTACCTTATCATATATGCCAGTTCGCTTGATACTCGACTTGCCATATACCATGAGCACATTCTTGCCTAAGTCAGCTATTTTGTTGAGATTTGATATCATCCCATCGCCAAAATATATTTTTGTTGGTGTGTAAAATGCAAAATTATCCATGTGAAACCTCCTCATATTCTAGGATTTTACTAATTTGAGCAACAATTTAATTCATCATTATATTCAAACGTGTCGAGATTATTCAAGGCCCCTCTCTTTAAGTTCTTTGTTAATTTCTTCAATCTCCACATTTCTCTTAGTCTTCTGAGTCGTTGTCTTAATTGTTGGTCTGTCGCTTAGAAAATATCTATGCACTCTCTTAACAGCAGGCATCGTGTCGTTGATCCCGTCAAGATCCTTCTGAAATTTTTGTTCAAGTTCTTCGAGTGTGATGCTATGCTCCTTGAGATATGCGCTATCATAAACCACCTTCAGCCATAGCACTATGTCATTATGTTTATGCCTTGTGAAGAGCATGCTTTCTGATACATATGGCAAAATATTTACAAGATTCTCAATCTCTTCTGGGAAAACATTCTTCCCGTTTTTCATAACGATTACATTTTTCTTTCTGCCTGTTATGAATAGATAGCCTTCCTCATCGAAGTACGCTAGATCGCCTGTGTGAAACCATCCATCAATCAGAACTTCATTTGTAGCTGCATCGTCGTCGTAATAACCTATCATAACGTTGTCGCCGCGAACTACAAGTTCCCCGATGCCTTCGTCATTTGGGTCAATAATTTTCGCCTCAACATTTGGCATCAGTTTACCTACAGAGCCTGCCTTCAGATGTCTATAACTTTCACTAGCAATTGTAGGTGCGGTTTCAGTCAGTCCATATCCGTTAACAGTAAGAATTCCAAAATCATTCAGCCCCTGAGCAACCACGGGATCGATTGGAGCTGCGCCATTAATAAAAAATCTGAGGTGTCCACCGAGCTGATCAATAATTGGTTTAAACATTTTTCTTCTAATATCCACGCCGACCTTCTCAGACATTTTGCAGAGTTTGAGTGCAAATGCAATCTTTTTCTCCTGTCCCTGAGATGCGATTGCTTTGTTGATTTTCTTATATATGTTTTCGAGAAGAAGAGGCACACTCATCATTACCGTAACTTTGTACTCCTTCAAATTTTTGTTAATGTACTTGAGCCCATCACAGAAGGTGTTCTTCATACCCTGTACGAGGAAGGTCAACAATCCCAGCATACCATAACAATGATGAAGCGGAAGAAGCTGAAGATTCACATCGTCAACATAGAAAAACTCCTCGCAGCACATCCCGTAAATACAGCTCATGAAATTTTTATGACTCAGCATAACGGCCTTTGACTGCTGTGTCGTGCCTGATGTGAACAGCAAAAATGACATTGCCTCCCTATCTATTTTGCAGTTTTCAAATTCTTTATTCCCACTGGCGATAAACTGCTTCCCATTTGCAATCATCTCATCAATTGAAGGTCGATCGAGATTTTCCGATTTAAAATCAAGTGTCACTGCAAATTCAAGGTTTGTCTCTCCCGACTCGATTATATCCTCTATGAGTTTCGCCATTTTTTTGTCGTAAAATATAATGGTTGAATTGCTCCTATTAAGGCAGCTCACTATCTCTTCGCGCTCAAGTGCCTTGTCAAGAGGCACAGTAACACCGACCCCATTTGCGGCAGTAAAATAAGCTAGACACCATTTATAGCTGTTCTCGCCTATAATTGCAACCCTTCGATCCTTATAACCTCTATCGTAAAGAGCAGTTCCGAGTGCAATCATTTCATCGTAAAGTTCCTCATAGCTTGTGTTATGATAGCTGACAGCCTTGGTGCCTTTTTCCTTAATTTTAGTAACAAAAGCCGTCTTTTCCCCATATTTCTTAGCTGAATATCTGAGCATCTCCCTCAGGTCGCTAAACTCAAAAAACCTAGCAGCTAAATCAATATCCTTAACCTTCATTTATCGCACTCCTTCACAGTTATTGTTTAATGATTATATGCAACAAAATAGTATTGTCGCATACAATAATAGCCTCCCAATGGACAGCAGGAGGCCAAATATTTCTTATCAAAATGATCGGCTGATCCTAAGCCAAAAATAGTCTTTGCTATCAGTACAGATCATTATTTCTTGTCATTATTTTCAGGCCAGTACAGGCAGTAAATTTCGTATAACTCACCGAGGTATACCCATACGGTATCGCCCATCTCAATTTTTTCTTCACCTTCAAAGTATAGGTCAGGAATCAAAAGTCTGATTGCTGTTCTCTTAGTCCCCTTTAGGACTTCCCCTTCTTTTATTGGATTAGCCTTAAAAGCTTCAATCTTCTCACGAAGGTCAGTGATTCCTGTTTCCTTGCCAAAGTTTCCAGCAAATTCGTTGATATCCGCATATACAATTTTGTCCGGATTTTTAAATTCAATTAATTTCATAACTCCTCCAATGTAATATAATGACTTTTTAATATAATTTATAATAGTATTAAAAATATTGAAAATTTTTTATTTGATTTAACTAATCTTCTGAACAACTCATTAAAAGAGCTAATATGAGATAAGGTACAATTTGAACACCTGCAAACACAAACAGAGCCCTTAGAATATTAGCATTAACGCCAAAGTACTCTCCAAGTCCTCCACAAACGCCCAAGAACCATTTATTATCTTCACTCAATCTCGGTAAACCTTTTAACATATTATCCTCCTTTAATGTAAGCATTTTATTTTAAAATTGGTACAGATTATCTAAATATATTAAATCATTTTTAAGGAAAAATTTCAAGCAAAAACAGAATTTTGCATAACAAAATTTGTAAAATTCTTCCATCGTTCTCTTCCATATTCTTCAAATTCATGTTAATATATATATGTTGGTTTGTGAATCATTATAACTCAGATGTATGCATTTGTTTCTGAATCTTAAAGTAACTGAATTTAGTAAACACTTAATATATCGTACTCGCTTATAGCATTCACTTTCCACACACTATTAATTTAAACAGGAAAATCGTTTGAAAAATGAATGCAAATTTTCAAAAAAATCTTAAAGAAAACAAATTATTAAAAATATATTTAAATTACGCACTGCCTTCAATCGCAGCTATGTGGGTCTTTTCCATATACACAATGGTTGATGGATATTTTGTCGGCAAATATGTCAGCGAAATAGCTCTTGCCTCGGTAAATGTGGCTATGCCATTTGTGAATACTGTTTTTGCTTTAGCGATTATTTTAGCAGTAGGCACATCCACAAGGGTTGCCATTCTTCTCGGGGAAGGTAGGAGGCAGAATGCTAAGGAATTATTTACATTCACCGTCATAGTTATTATTTGCTTTTCTTTAACGCTAGCGTTATTATCTAGAATATTCCTGCCTCAGCTTACACGCCTCTTGGGTGCTGAAAATGAGCTTTATTCATATGTTCATAGCTATCTAGCTATTATAATATGGTTTATTCCATTCTTTATGATTTCATATCATTTTGAGGTTTTGGTAAAGATTGACGGATTTCCAAGGCTTGCCACCTATGGCGTAATTTCTGCCGCCGTTACAAATATCTTCCTTGACTGGCTATTTGTATCTGAATTTCATATGGGAGTTGAAGGCGCTGCTCTTGCGACCGGAATAGCACAGTTATTCTCTGCTGTTTTGTTCACAACTCATTTTCTTAAAGATAAAGCAAGGCTTAGGTTCGTGCGTTTTCACGATATTAAGGCTTTCATAAAGCAGCTGCCATCGATAGCTTCTCTTGGTACAGGTGATTTTCTTTCTGAGCTTTCAACCGGTTTCATTGTATTCATATACAATCATTTTCTGCTTATGAGTCTTGGGGAAACCTCACTAGTAACATACACCATCATATCTTATTTCACGCTGCTCATTGCGTCTACTATGGCTGGTCTCACTCAGGGTATGCAGCCTCTTGTAAGCTATTTCTATGGTAAACACGACTCTGATTCTGGCACAAAAATAACCCACTACGCAATTAAATCCGTAGCAGGTTTATCTCTTATTGCATTATCTATCGGCATCCTGTTTCCAAAGCAGATCTCACTATTGTTCCTGTCAAGTGGCAGCAAGCTGCTAGATCCAACAATAATTGCGATAAGGAAATATGCAATATCATATGTTGCACTTGGCGCAAACCTTTTATTTGTTGGTCTTCTCGCTGCAAATGGCGATGCTAAAAAAGCTATAACGCTGTCAGTTCTACGCGGTTTTGTATTCGTATACCTTGCTCTCTTGTTTATGAGCAACGTCATGCCATCTGATTATATTTGGTATAGCAGTACCATCAGCGAGGGAATATCTTTAATACTCGGATACTTCTTCATCAAAAAATACATTTAATTTTTCAGTAAATTATGAGCTAAAATTCTTTAGTCATTTTACTGACTATTGTTTACCTTGTTGTTTTTAGCTAAAAAAGTCCCTAATTTTCTCAGCAAATGATTTTTTCTCCTTATAACTGTCAGGTGTGAGGCTATCGCTCATCTTTCTGATAAGGTCTTTCTGTTCATCTGTAAGATTTCTAGGAACTTCAAGTTTAACCTTTACAAACAAATCCCCATATCTACCAGATCTGACATTCGGCATTCCCTTGCCCTTCAACCTGAAGATAGTATCAGGTTGTGTGCCTGCAGGTATTGTATAACTCAACTTACCGTCAATTGATGGAACTGTAATTTCATCGCCCAAAGCAGCTTGCTCGAAGCTTATAGGAATCTCAAGGTTGAGATTATCGCCGCTTCTTTTGAATATTTTGTGTGGTTTTACTGCAACTACGATGTACAAATCTCCAGCAGGAGCTCCCGGCTCACCAGGTTCTCCCTGTCCTCTAATTGGAATTACCGTATCATTATCTACGCCCTTTGGAATTTTAACATTGATTTTAACAGTTTTTCTGATTTTTCCGCTGCCATTGCATTCATGACAAGGAGTTTCAATCTTCTCTCCTATACCGCCACACTCATCGCAAGGTCCCGTAGTCTGGAAACGTCCGAACATGGTGTTTTGAGTACGCGTTACCTGCCCTGAACCATGACACTTTTCGCATGTCACCTTTGATGTTCCTGGCTCGTTGCCCTCGCCGTTACATGTTGGGCAGACTACATACTTATTGAGCGAAATCTCTTTTTCAACACCGTGAGCTGCTTCATCAAATGTAATAGTAACAGCCTTCTGCAAATCTCTTCCTCGGCGAGGACCTTGTCTTCCTCCGAAGCCACCGAAGCCGCCAAAACCGCCTCCTGTACTTCCTGTAAAGCCTCCGCCTCCGAACATTTGGCTGAAAATATCTTCAAATCCACCAAATCCGCCGGCACCGCCGAAGCCACCAGCACCAGCACCGCCAAAGCCTGCATTTGGATCTACTCCAGCGTGGCCAAACTGATCGTATCTTTGCTTCTTCTCGGGATCTGACAGAATGCTATATGCCTCATTTACTTCTTTAAAAGCTTCTTCAGCTTTTTTATCTCCAGGGTTTTTGTCAGGGTGATACTTCATTGCCATCTTACGAAAAGCCTTCTTAATCTCCTCTTCTGTGGCACCTTTTTTCAGCCCCAAAACCTCATAATAATCTCTTTTATCTGCCATAATTCCTCTTTCTCATGGAATATGGCGACCACAATCTATCCGCTGTGGTCGCCTTATTCTCAATATTTTGTTATTCTAAAGTTGTCATCTATTTTGACTCTAACTTTCAACACTCTCTACTTTTATTTATCGTCATCGACTACTTCGTAATCGGCATCTACCACATTATCTCCATCAGACTTTGCACCTGCATCTTGAGCACCTGCACCAGCATTACCTGCCTGTGCACCCATATCAGGGCTGCCTGCCGCTGCTTCTGCCTGCGCCTGCTCATAAAGTTTGGTTGAAATAATATGGAATTTTTCTGTAAGTTTATCAGTTTTGTCCTTAATCTCGTCAACATTTCCATCTTCAATAGCCTTCTTAAGGTCATCTTTTGCTGACTCAACTTCGGATTTTTCGGAATCTGATAACTTACCCTCAAGATCCTTCAGAGACTTCTCTGTATCGTAAACCAATGCTTCTGCCTTGTTTCTAGTTTCAGTCTCTTCTTTTCTCTTCTTATCTTCCTCGGCATATTTTTCAGCTTCTCTTACTTTTTCCTCAATTTCCTCATCCGAAAGTTTTGTTGAAGAAGTGATTGTAATCTTCTGCTCCTTACCTGTTCCCTTATCCTTAGCGCTTACGTTTACTATACCGTTAGCGTCGATATCAAAGGTAACTTCAATCTGAGGAATCCCCCTTGGAGCTGGTGCAATGCCTGTGAGCTGGAATCTTCCGAGAGTGATATTTCCTGCAGCCATCTCTCTTTCACCCTGCAAAACATGGATGTCTACAGCTGTTTGGTTGTCAGCTGCGGTTGAGAATATCTGACTCTTCTTTGTTGGGATAGTTGTATTTCTTTCAATAAGCTTAGTAGCTACACCACCAAGAGTTTCAATTGAAAGTGAAAGTGGCGTTACATCTAGAAGAAGAACATCGTGAACCTCTCCTGTTAGAACACCTGCCTGAATTGCTGCACCGATTGCAACGCATTCGTCAGGGTTTATTCCCTTAAACGGATCCTTGCCTGTAACTTTCTTAACCTCTTCCTGTACAGCCGGAATTCTTGTAGAACCTCCGACAAGTATAACCTTTTCGATGTCGCTGTTTGAAACGCCAGCATCTTTCATAGCCTTCTTCATTGGCTCTATTGTTCTCTTAACAAGATCTGCGGTTAGCTGATCAAATTTAGCTCTTGTCAAATCCATATTAAGGTGAAGCGGTCCTTCGTTTGTTACAGTTATAAATGGCAAGTTAATGTTAGTTGTCTGAGCACTTGAAAGTTCAATTTTTGCCTTCTCTGCCGCCTCTCTAAGTCTCTGAAGGCTCATCTTATCTTTTTTCAAATCAACACCGTGTTCCTTTGCAAAACTTTCTGCAAGAAAATCTAGCACAGCATTGTCAAAGTCGTCTCCACCTAACTTAGTGTCACCATTTGTTGCCAAAACTTCAAACACGCCGTCGCCCAGTTCGAGAATTGACACATCAAAAGTACCGCCGCCCAAGTCGTAGACTAATATTTTGTGCGATCCGGTTTCCTTATCAAGACCGTATGCTAGTGAAGCTGCTGTTGGCTCGTTGATAATTCTCTTAACATCAAGCCCCGCAATCTTTCCGGCATCCTTTGTGGCCTGTTTCTGAGCGTCTGAGAAGTATGCAGGCACTGTGATTACCGCCTCCGTTACCTTCTCGCCAAGATAGCTCTCAGCGTCAGCTTTGAGCTTTGCCAAAATCATTGCTGAAATGTCTTGGGGTGTATATGTCTTACCGTCGATTTCAACCTTGTGATCGCTACCCATGTATCTCTTTATTGAAGCGATGGTCCTATCAGGGTTTGTAACAGCCTGTCTCTTAGCCGTCTCCCCTACGAGTCTCTCACCGTTTTTAGTAAATGCTACGATTGATGGAGTAGTTCTGTTACCTTCTGCGTTTGCTATAACTGTTGGATCTCCGCCTTCCATAACGGAAACTACGCTATTTGTTGTTCCTAAATCAATTCCTATTACTTTTGCCATGATTTTTTCCTCCTTAAATTCGTGTAAAATCTCTATTTATCAGTTTTATCTAAATTTCAAATCCATTTATGCAACAAAATATTTCTGCTGCAGGCTATATCTTAATTGCTTACCTTGACCATCGATGCCCGAAGAAGTCTGCCATTCAGCAAATATCCTTTTTGTAACACCTCAACAACCTTGCCACTCTCGTGTTCATCGCTGTCACAAGTCATCACAGCATTGTGAATATTGGGGTCAAAGTCCTCATCCAAAGCCTTTATCTCTTCAAGTCCGGAAGCCTGCAGCACATCCATGAGTTGTTTAAAAATCAACTGCATTCCCTCTGCGTACTTCTCGTCCTTACTTTCATGCTCAAGTGCTCTCTCAAAATTATCGATAACTGCCAGAAGCCCAAGCATTATTCCTTCATTTGCTCTTGCATAAACATCCGACTTCTCCTTATCGACTCTCTTTCTATAATTCTGAAAATCAGCCATCAAACGGAGAAATTTGGTGTTAGCATCTTCTTCGCTAGCATTTTCATTCAAATTCTGATTCTCATCTGCTTTGCCTTCTGACTTGTCCGTGTCTTGATACCCATTCTCTGTATTTTGGTCGTCAATTCTCGAATTTTCCTTTGAATCCTCTGAGCAATTTGATGTTCTTTCAGCAGCATCTGAAACGCCTTCATCGCACACCCTGTCTTTAGGATCCGAAGAAACATTATTTTGTTTTAGTTTCTTATCAAATTTATTTGTCAAATCTATCTCCTTTCCAGTTATCTAAACTGAATGTATGATTAATATTATCTGTCAAATACTTGACTATCGAAGTAATTTCTCCATATCTCATCCTTGTAGGGCCTATAACGCCTATTTTTCCAACGGTTTGTCCGTCAACGCTGTAGGTTGCTGTAATAAGAGAACAGTCTTGAAGCTCCTCATCCTGATTTTCATCACCTATTGTTACAACAATGCCCTGATCACGGCTCAAAATATTACGTCTCAGTCTGTCCTTGTTATCAAAAAGTCTAAGGAATTGCTGAGCTTTTGAAATGTCGTTATACTCAGGTAGGTCAAAAATATTTGAAATTCCATCCATGTAGAGCCTAACATCGAGCATTTCCTCAAGCGTTCTCATAAAATCTGGCATTATGAATTCCTCGAGCCTGTTCATCGCAGATAAATCACTTTCGAATGTTTGAATTATATTCTGTGTTATGAGCTCACTAAGTTTCTTGCCCTTAAATCTATATGTAATATTTTTCGACAAAATACCCAACGCCTCTTCGTTGTACTCTTCGTTCAGTCTCAGTGTAGTATTTGAAACTTTTCCATTCTCCGTAACAATCATAAGTACAACAGTGTTTTGGTCTACCGGAACGAATTTGACAAATTCGAGTCGATTTTCTTCCTGGCTCGGTGTCATTACAAAACTAGCCAAATTAGTTATTTCTGATAGAAGTCTTGCGGCATTCTTAATTGTCTTATCTAGTTCACTTACATCAGCTCTAAGTTGATTCTCTATTATCGCCTTTTCCGCAGGTGTTATCTCAGAATTTGCCATAAGTTCATTAACGTAAAGCCTGTACGCCTTATCCGACGGCACCCTGCCTGCAGAGGTATGAGGATGAGTTAGGAATCCTAAATCTTCAAGATCACTCATTTCGTTCCTAATAGTTGCAGGACTAATACCAAGTTGATACTTTTTTGATAATGTCCTAGATCCAACAGGTTCTGCGGTCATTATATAGTCACTGATTATCGCCTGCAAAATTCTAAGTTTTCTTTCTGTAAGTTCCATAATGCCTCCTTCCTCTTTTTTGTTAGCACTCATCACATCGGAGTGCTAACTATATTTATACTTTACTACTATTACATGGAAATGTCAACTATAATAGTCAATTTTTTAGAAATTCTTTTTTCATTCAAAAAATTATGATTTTAACTATTTTGTTCTGCTCATCTAGTTTTGCATTCATTGCTATCTAATGGTATAATTTGTTTGTTGTACAGAAAGGAATACGCAATTATGAGAACGAGAAAATCAAAAATAAGAAGGAATAGAATTGTTTTCCTTATTATACTTATATTATTACTTGTTGGAGTGTTTTTTCTAATAAGCCACTTTGTGTTTAAATCTGACCAGGCGTCGATCGATGACAAATCATCTGCACAAAATATCAACAAAACAACTGAAAGCCAAAACAAATCGGAGGAAAATGATATTGCGAAAAAGAAGGACAAGGATTTCTGGAAAAAGTCAACTGGCAAATATCCAAGCCTTGCGGATATTAGCAATCTAAATATTCTAGTTGATACAAAGAATCAGAGGGTTTACCTTTTAGATAATGATAAGAAAATTACAAGTTTTATAGTGTCTACAGGGATTTTAGATGGCGATTCGAATACGCCGCTTGGAGATTATGTTATAGAGAATGAAAGAGGAGATAATTTCTATACGCCAAGATTTGGAGAGGGCGCAAATTACTGGGTTTCGTTTAAAGACCACGGTGTCTACCTCTTCCACAGTGTGCCTACAGATAAGGACGGAAATTACATCGAAAGTGAAGCACAAAAGCTTGGAAAACCAGCTTCTCACGGCTGCATCAGAATGAGCGTTCCTGATTCAAAATGGTTCTATGAGAACATCCCGACAGGAACACCTGTGAAGGTAATATAATAAAAATATCCGAACATCTATTAGGTGCTCGGATATTTGTATTTTGGTAGGGCATGAGGGACTCGAACCCCCAACCGACGGATTCGAAGGCCGCGACTCTATCCAGTTGAGCTAATACCCCTTAATATTCTACAAATAATTATAACCTTAAAATAATACAACGTCAAACAAAAATATTTTTGGTTACCGTTTTAAGCCGTCCTCAACAATATGCTTAATCTTCGTATTTACAAGCCTTTCTACCATTATTTTGCAGGCATCCTCATTCTCATCACAGAGCACAAAGCTCCGTCCTATACTCTTGCAAACTGCCCCCAGAGTTCCAGATCCCGCAAAGAAATCCGCACAAATATCCCCTGGATCTGTTGAAGCCAAAACTATTCTCCTTAGTAATTCCTCCGGTTTCTGTGTTGCATACCCCGTGCGTTCCCCGGACGTCCGCCCGACCATTGGAATTTCCCAAACATCTCGCATATTCACAAGAGTATACCAACCATTATCGTCCTCATACTCCTTCACGCCCTTAAAATTATATGGCAACAAGCCCCTGTTATAGGATTTTTCCTTGAGAGCATTGAATTTGTATTTTGTTGATTTAGAATACAACAAAATAGTATCGTGTTTCCTGGCAAACCTCCTGCCGCTCGCACCACCTGACCTATATCCCCAAACCACCTCATTCAGCATATTCTCCATGCCGAAAATTTCATCCATGATGATCTTAACATAGTGCACAGCTCTGTAATCAAGATGTATCCAAATCAGCCCGTCATCTACCAGTAACGCCTTGGCAGCAAAGACTCTCTTTGTTATCATCTCAAGATACTCGGAAAGCCCTTCTTTCCATACATCGCTATAAGCCAGTTCTTTCGAGCCGTCAGCACTACGCGAGAAATATTTGGCACTTGAGAAAAACGGAGGATCCATGTAAATCATCTGAAATCTTTGGCATTGATTAGAAGATGCCGCGAGGCTTTTCATGAGTTCAAGGTTATCAGCACAGTAAATTTGTCCGCTGCACTGTTGTTGATTGTCCCCAAAGGATTCCTCCCAATACGGCGAACATTCAAAAACTCCACGGCGATTTTCTTCGCCGTGAAGCCTTAAATTTTCTATTAAATTATATATGTCATTTAAATCTTTAATAGCCATTTATCTGCTACCCTTGTCATATGGCTGTGCCACAGCTGCAGGAGCACTTGATTTCTTCGAGCTCAGTGCAAGCACAATCAGAGTTGCAACAAACGGAATCGCCTTGTAAAACTCGCTTGTGACAGGCAGGTTATCAAGGAATGGTATAAGATTATATGCCGCTGCAATAGTCTTCATAAAGCCAAAGAATGCAGCCGCAACTGCTATTCTTACAGGCTTCCACTGTCCAAAAATCATTACAGCAAGAGCGAGAAATCCATAGCCTGCAACGTTTGAATCAAAGTTTGTTGAAGTAGGAATTATGAAAACCAATCCCCCAAGCCCACCAAGCACACCTGAGATGAATACACCAGCATATCTCATTTTGTAAACATTTATGCCGACAGAATCTGCAGCCTGTGGATGCTCACCGCAGGCACGAAGCCTCAGCCCGAAACGTGTTTTGTATATCACAACAACTGCGATAATCAAAATAATTATTCCAATCAATGTCGTTATATATGTATTCTGGAAGAAGAGTTTTCCTATAACTGGAATGTCTCCGAGAACAGGTACCTTCATTACCCTGAATGTATTGTTGAACTGAATTTGCTGAACGCCTAGGTCCTGCACTGTTCTTGCTGCAAAGACACAAAACGCTGGTGCAAACATATTTAGCGCGGTTCCGCCTATAATCTGATCGGCCTTCATATTAATCGCGGAGTACGCCAGAAGCAGAGAAAAAACTCCACCAGTCAATGCTGCGATTACACATGCTATTAAAAGCAACCCTGTGCCGCTCATACTATCCTGCATACTGTTAATAAACAAAATACTTGTGAACGCTCCCATGATCATCGTTCCATCAAGGGCGATGTTTGTTACACCACCCCTCTCCGTGAACATGCCTCCAAGAGCAACTATCAGAAGCGGTATTGAGAAAAACATCGTCTGCTGTACAATCAGATATACTACATTCATTATTTCTGTCCTCCTTCCGTTTCTGCATTTTTGATATTAGCTGTATTACCTTGCAAGGTCCCACTCGCTAACTCGGGATCATAAGCCTTGTTAAACTTTTTCAAAATCATCGGCATGAACTTTCTGAACAAAAGAGAGAATGCGCTGAAGTAAATTATGCATGCAACAATAATTTCAATAACTTCAGGCATGTAATTGAGGCCCTGAAGATACGTTCCACCCTGGTCGAGATAGCCAATAAATATCGATGAGAATATAATTCCTATTGGATTTGATAATCCCAGTAATGCAACTGAGATTCCATTGAAACCATCTACCGCAAGTTCATCAACAATTGCAATATGTCTTGCAGATGGGCCGCTAAGAAATACCAGAGCGCCACCAACCCCAGCTAGAGCACCTGCGATTATCATTGACATGATAATTTGCTTCTTCGAATTGATTCCTGCGTACTTGCCGGCATCTTTGTTGTGCCCGACAGCCATTAACTCATAGCCGAAAATTGTTTTGTTGAATATTATATAAACCACAATCGCAATCACAACTGCAATTATAAAGCCTCCGTTAAGTGAAGAGGTTTCTTTGTATGCCCCAAACTGGTTGTAAAAAATATCATCGAGTCCCCATTTTGGAATTTCAGCTGTTTTGGCGACGTCCATAGACAAGTTCCTGTTAGCATCATATGCATATTGCCTGATAATATAGTTCGCAGTGTACATACCTATGTAGTTCATCATGATTGTAGCGATAACTTCGTGAACGTTGAAAAATGCCTTTAGCAGTCCAGGCAATGCACCCCATAGGCCGCCAACAATAGCAGCGCACAAAATAGCTATAATCCAGTGGGCACTTCCAAGGCTTGTCCAATACACGCCGACATAAATTGCAACAGCGCCACCAATTATAAATTGTCCAGAAGCGCCTATGTTAAAAAGACCAGTTTTAAATGCACATCCTACTGAAAGTCCTGTCATTATGAGCGGTGTTGCGTAGTACAGTACCTGTCCCATAGCTTGTCCGCCACCCATAAATCCGCCGCCTAGGATTGTCAAAAATCCTTCAACAGCATTATCAGGATTTGCAATTATGAGAATCAAGAATCCGAACAAAAGTCCGATAACGATCGCAATAATCGATGAAACTGCGTTGTTGAATCCTTCTCCCGATAGAACTCTCAAAACTTTATTATTCATAGGTCACCTCGTCTCTCTTTGAACCAGCCATATATAGACCTAGCTGATTGATATCCGCATTCTTTGGATCAATGTCTGCGACCAATTCTCCCTCATAGATAACAAGGATTCTATCGCTTACCTTTAAAACTTCATCGAGCTCAAGAGAAATTAACAAAACAGCTTTTCCATTATCTCTCTGTGCTATCAATTGCTTGTGTATGTATTCAATGGCCCCTACATCCAGTCCTCTGGTGGGCTGTACCGCAATGAGGAGTTCAGGATCATCGCCGATTTCACGCGCAATTATAGCCTTCTGTTGATTTCCGCCTGACATACTTCTAGCAACGGTCTTGGTGCCCTGCCCTGATCTGACATCGTATTGCTTGATTAGATTTTCAGCGTAATCCTCTACCTTTTTAAAATTAATAAATCCAAGCCTCTGGAATCCAGGTTTAAAATAGGATTTAAGCACAAGATTCTGCGCTAGTGAGTAGTCAAGCACAAGGCCATATTTATGTCTGTCTTCAGGGATATGTGCAAGGCCTGCCAGATTTCTTTTTCTGACTGATTCTTGAGTTATATCCTTTCCGCATAGAGTAATTTTGCCCTCGTTTATAGGAATTAGACCAGTTATCCCATATACAAGTTCAGACTGCCCGTTTCCATCGATTCCGGCTATGCAGACAATTTCCCCTTCTCTAACCTTAAAACTTACGTTATTCACCGCTTTTTTGCCTGAAACCTTCTTGTCTATTGAAATATGGTTAACATCGAGTACAACTTTGCCTGGCTCACAAGGTTTCTTTTCAACAGTAAAGTTGATCTTACGTCCAACCATCATTTCGGATAGCTCTTCCTTTGTTGTCTCTGACACGCTCACAGTACCTATGTATTTGCCCTTTCTAAGAACAGTACACCTATCCGCAACCTGCTTGATCTCCTCGAGCTTATGTGTGATGAACAAAATAGATTTGCCCTCAGCAGCTAGATTTTTCATGATTTTCATGAGTTCTTGAATTTCCTGCGGCGTAAGCACGGCAGTCGGCTCGTCAAATATCAACACCTCATTTTCTCTAAATAGCATCTTAAGTATTTCAACCCTCTGCTGCATGCCAACCGTTATGTCCTCGATTAGGGCATCGGGATCAACAAAAAGTCCGTATTTCTCAGAAAGTTCAACGACCTTCTTCCTTGCATCCGAAAGTTTTAGGATGCCATTCTTAGTTTCCTCAGCTCCTAAGATAATATTTTGTAAAACCGTAAAATTCTGGACCAATTTAAAATGCTGATGAACCATGCCGATTCCTAGTCTATTAGCATCATTAGGGTCCTTGATTGTCACTTCTTGACCATTTTTTCTGATCACGCCCTTTTCAGGCGTGTACATTCCGAACAATACGCTCATCAGCGTAGACTTTCCGGCGCCGTTTTCACCTAGGAGTGCATGTATTTCGCCACGGGTAAGTTTAAGCGTAATATCATCATTTGCTATAATCCCGGGGAATTCCTTGGTGATATTGAGCATTTCGATAATGTTGTCCATAATAATCCTCTCAAATAATTCTATTTAATTAATTATATAATTTTTTATGAACTTTTGCAAAATAAAAAATATTCGCCAGAGCAAGCTTTACGGCCTGCTCAGGCGAATACTAAAAAATCATTATAAAATGTTATTCCATTTGAATATTAGGTAAGAGTATATTCCCTACTTTTCATCGCTATTCTTGATAGCAGCCTGTGCCGCAGAAAGTCTAGCGATAGGTACTCTGAATGGCGAACAGCTTACATAGCTCAGACCAACTCTGTGGCAGAATTCAATTGACTTAGGATTTCCACCATGCTCACCACAGATTCCAAGTTTAATATTAGGTCTAGTCTTCTTACCAAGCTCAACTGCCATCTTAACTAGGCTTCCAACACCCTTTTGGTCTAAGGACTGGAATGGGTCCTCAGGAAGTACCTTCTTTTCAACATATTCCTTGATTAAATCACCTGTGTCATCTCTAGAGAATCCATATGTCAACTGAGTAAGGTCATTCGTTCCGAATGAGAAGAATTCAGCTTCCTCAGCGATTTCGTCAGCCGTTATAGCAGCCCTTGGCATCTCTATCATGGTACCTACCATGTATTTCATCTCGATTCCAGCTTCCTTGATGATTTTATCAGCTGTCTCAACAATTGTAGCCTTTACGTTAGCTGTTTCTGCTCTGTCAATTACAAGAGGAATCATGATTTCTGGCACTATGTTGATATTCTTTTCTTTAGAAACTTCTATAGCAGCTCTGATGATTGCTTCTGTCTGCATTTCAGCAATTTCTGGGAATGAAACTGCAAGTCTACATCCACGGTGACCTAGCATAGGGTTGAACTCGTGAAGTTCTGCTGCTTTGTGCGATAGTTTCTCATAAGAAATACCAGTCTGCTCAGCAAGCTCTTTTGTTTCTTTCTCGGTATGAGGTAGGAACTCGTGTAGAGGTGGGTCAAGCAATCTGATTGTAACCGGTCTTTCTTCCATAACCTCGTAGATACCCTTAAAATCACCCTTCTGGTAAGGGAGAAGTTTTGCAAGAGCTGTTCTTCTTTCTTCTTCTGTTTCAGCAAGAATCATCTGACGAATTGCAGGAATTCTTTCATCCTCAAAGAACATGTGCTCTGTTCTGCAAAGTCCGATTCCTTCTGCTCCAAAGTCAAGAGCCTGTTTAGCATCTCTAGGGTTATCAGCATTTGCGCGAACTCTCATTCTTCTGATTTGGTCAGCCCACTTCATGATAGTCTCAAAGTCGCCCTTAAGTTCTGGTGTAACTGTGTCAACCTGACCTTCATAAACCACGCCAGTTGAACCGTTAATAGAAATGTAGTCACCTTCTTTATATGTATTGCCTTGAACAGTCATTTTTAGATTTTGCTCATCAACACTGATTCCTGAGCAACCTGCAACACAGCACTTACCCATTCCACGAGCAACTACGGCTGCATGTGATGTCATACCACCACGAGCTGTGAGTATTCCCTGTGCAACAACCATTCCGGCAAGATCCTCAGGAGAAGTTTCCTGACGAACCAAAACAACTTTTTCACCATTATTAGCAGCTTCAACTGCGTCAGCTGCGTGGAAGTAAATCTTACCGCAAGCAGCTCCTGGTGATGCAGGAAGTCCCTTTGCAATGTCTTTTGCATTCTTCTCAGCTTCAGGATCAAAAGTTGGGTGCAGTAACTGGTCAATCTGAGCCGGTTCAATCCTAGAAACCGCATCTCTCTCATCGATCAATCCTTCCCCAACCATATCAACTGCGATCTTTATTGCTGCTGCAGCTGTTCTCTTACCATTTCTAGTCTGAAGCATGAATAGTTTATTATTCTCAACTGTGAACTCCATATCCTGCATATCTTTATAATGCTTTTCAAGGATCTGAGCAATTCTCTCAAAATCTTTATAAACTTCTGGGAATGCGTCTGCCATTTCAGCTATTGGCTTAGGAGTTCTGATACCTGCAACTACGTCCTCACCCTGAGCGTTAACTAGGAATTCACCGAAAATTTCTTTATTTCCGTCAACTGCAGAACGAGTAAATGCAACACCTGTACCTGATGTGTCTCCCATGTTACCGAATACCATCGACTGAACGTTTACAGCAGTACCAAGATCATCGCTTATATCATTTAACTTTCTGTACAAAATAGCTCTCTCAGTATTCCATGATCTGAATACTGCCTTTACGGCTTCGAGTAACTGTTCTTCAGGTTTCTGTGGGAAGTCTTTTCCGAGTTCTTCTTTGTAGATTTTCTTGAAGCCAACGATAATGTCCTTAAGATCATCAGCCTTCAAATCAACGTCAAACTCAGCACCTACAGCTGCTTTTTTCTCGTCGAATACTTTGTCGAACTTTGACTTAGGGATTTCCATAACTACATCTGAGAACATCTGAATGAATCTTCTGTAGCTATCGTATGCAAATCTCTGATTGTCGGTTAACTTAGCTAAACCCTCAACTGTCTCATCGTTAAGACCTAGATTTAGAATTGTATCCATCATACCCGGCATAGATATTACTGCTCCAGATCTTACTGATACCAAAAGCGGATTCTTTGCATCACCGAGTTTTTTACCTGTAACTTGCTCAAGCTCTTTGAGTTTTTCCTTGATTTCATCAACAATTTCAGGGGAGATTTCTTTATCTTCAGCATAGTATCTATTACATGCTTCTGTAGATACAGTAAATCCAAAAGGCACTGGAAGACCTATTTTGGTCATCTCTGCAAGGTTTGCACCCTTACCTCCTAGGATATCTCTCATCTCCTTTGAACCTTCGTTAAATGAATAAACAAATTTCGCCATCTCTTATTTCTCCTTTAAAATTTAAGTTTTTCATTTATATATTGTTTCACCTGGTCTTTTGGTATTCTAACCTGTTCCATGGTGTCACGGTCTCTAATTGTAACACAGTTATCTTCAGAAGAATCGAAATCTACACATATACAAAACGGTGTGCCGATTTCATCTTCTCTTCTGTATCTCTTCCCTATCGAACCTGCCTCGTCATAGTCAATCATGAAGTCCTTAGACAAATCCACATAGAGTTCCATTGCTTCCTCACTCTGTTTCTTGGAAAGCGGCAAAACAGCTGCTTTAAACGGTGCAAGAGCAGGATGCAATTTCAGAAGCGTCCTGACATCCTTTTTGCCCTTAGAATCTTCGAGTTCTTCTTCACAATAGGCGTCTGCTAGGAATGCAAGTGCAACCCTATCTACTCCAAGGGAAGGCTCTATACAGTATGGAATATATCTCCTCGACGGATCGTCTTTAGGAAGTGACGCATCAGCATCAGGGTCAACATATACCATTGATTCTCCTGACACATCCTGATGAGATCTTAGGTCAAAGTCCGTCCTATTTGCAATTCCCCAAAGTTCTCCCCATCCAAATGGGAATTTATATTCAATATCAGTGGTTCCCTTACTGTAGTGTGAAAGTTCTTCAGGCGAGTGATCCCTCATCCTGGTTTTCTCAGGGTTCATTCCGAGATCCCTTAGCCACTTAATGCAGTAATCTTTCCAATATTCAAACCACTGCATATCCGTTCCAGGTTTACAGAAAAACTCTAGTTCCATCTGTTCAAACTCTCTAGTTCTAAATGTAAAATTACCTGGTGTAATTTCATTTCTAAATGACTTCCCAATCTGAGCAATTCCGAATGGAATTTTCTTTCTTGACGCTCTCTGCACATTTTTGAAGTTCACGAAAATGCCCTGTGCTGTTTCAGGTCTCAAGTAAAGCTGAGATGTGCTCTCTTCTGTGACACCCTGAAAAGTCTTGAACATCAGGTTAAACTGCCTTATTGCGGTAAAATCCGTTTTCCCGCAATCAGGGCAAGCGATTTTATTATCAGATATATAATCTTCCATCTGCTTGTTAGTCCATCCATCGACAACTTCTTCAGGAAGTCCCTTAGAACTCATATAGTCTTCTATGAGTTTGTCTGCTCTAAATCTAGACTTACATCCCTTGCAGTCAATAAGAGGATCCGAAAATCCACCGACATGACCGGAAGCGACCCATGTTTGAGGGTTCATGAGAATTGCAGCGTCAAGACCCACATTGTATGGGCTCTCCTGAACAAATCTCTTCCACCATGCTTTCTTAACATTGTTTTTAAATTCAACACCTAAAGGGCCGTAATCCCAAGTGTTTGCAAGTCCGCCGTAAATTTCAGAACCGGGGAACACATAGCCTCTGCCCTTTGCTAAGGCAACCAGCTTATCCATTGTTACTTCGTTACTCATATTTCTTACTTATCCAATTCCTTTTCAATGCTGTCAAGTTTATCATTTAGAGCATCCAGTGCATCCTTAGATTTTGATTTAGCAGAATCTGCTGCATCATCGGCTTTTTCCCTTGCTTTCTCTGTCATATCCTTTGCAGAATCAACAGCATCACCCGCAAATTTCTCAGCCTTATCCTTTGCCATATCTGCTTTTTCTGAGGCTTCACTCTTAACTTCTTCCCATTCAACCTCAAGGTCAGATCCTCTATCAAGTATTTTGTCCTTAACATCGCTTGCAAAATCTCTCAATCCATCATACATCTCTGAGATTGCAGGTGTTTTTTCCTTAAGACCGTCAAAATATTCTGAGCCCCTATTCTTAGCTTCATCGAATATCTCACCAGCTTTACCATAGTATACTGCACCCTTATCGTAAATTTTGTCAGCCTTGTCATTGATGTTGATTGATTTACCATCTTTCTTAACGACTTCTATCTTACATCTAAATCCAAATGCTGCAACAAGTCCTGCGATCATGCCCCAAGGTGCAACTACAGAGCCAATGATTCCAGCATTAACTGGAATGTTCAAAACGACCTGATCGTCCTTCTTTATTAGGATTTTAGTAGCGTTACCCTTTGCAATGATTTCTTTCAGTTTGCTGATTACATCCTTGCCCTCAGCGTTGTTATAGTCAAAGTTCTCGCCATTTACAGAATCCTCAATGTATATTATGGCATCAACTACATTCCCTGAATTTTTCTCAAGCGCCTCCTTGGCTTCTCTATAAGATACTCCTGTCCTATCTTTTACTAATTCAATTTTCTCTAAAGTTATTTCCATAATTATCTCCTTAAACTTCCGCCTTAATTACTGAAAAGACTGGCTGATAAACTATCACTCATCAGTTCGCCAATATCCATGTGGTATGCCATATACTCGCGCAATAGCCTCTGAATTTTGACTGCATCGTCTCGCTTAAGGGCGATATCCTTAAATCTGCGAAATGGCGTCTTTTCAAAATATTTTACTACCCCTATAATATCAAATTCCACACCATAAATCAATGAATTCACTTGATTTTGTCGACAATCTGAACATAAGAGACCACCCTTGTCAATTGAAAAAAAATTCAGGTTGTTTACACTGCCGCAGGATACGCATGCATCCAGTTGTGGAAAGTAACCTAGTTTAGTCAATATCTTAATCTCATAGGCTAGCACCAGAGTTTCCTGTGATTTCTGCCTTACTTCCATGAGTTCAAGAAAAGTTTTTAACAGAGTGAAAAGGTCCGGCATCGGTTGTTCTTCAGCTATCATCTTTCCAGTCATTTCAAGCACAAGTGATGCTGCCCCATATTTTTTTATATCTTCCCCGATCGCATAGTAACTCTTTACAACATCCGCCGTGTCAAGATTATAATATCCCCTGTTTGAGAATATTTTGTAGTCCCCAAGAGTAAACGGACTTATCGCCAATTCCGATCGCCGCTTGCCGCCAAAGCCGAGCCTTGATGACACAGATATTTTGCCATATTTTTTTGTAAAAAGCGTGAGCATATTCACTCCGCCTGCAGCCCGCGTCCGCTTCAAAACAACAGCTTCAGTATGCAATAACATTTACATCAATCCTTATAACCGAAATTTGACAACATAAAATCGCTGTCTCTCCAATTCTCCTTTACCTTTACCCAAAGCTGCAGAAAAACCTTGGTGCCTACAAGGGCCTCAATGTCCTCGCGCGCACTCTTTCCGATTCCCTTTAGCTTTCTGCCCTGCTTACCTATAATAATACCTTTGTGGCTCTTCTTCTCGCAGTAAATCACCGCACTTATTCTCGTCAGATTCTCAAGTTCTTTGTAGCTTTCAATTTCAACCGCAACGCCATGCGGAACTTCTTCATCAAGAAACTCAAGCGCCTTTTCTCTGATGATTTCGCTCACGATAAACTTCTCTGGATGGTCGGTTATCATGTCCTCTGGGAAATACATAGGTCCAGTCTTTGCCAAGCCTTCAATCGAGTTCAGAAGTTCTGGAACGCCTGCACCCTCTTTTGCCGAAATCCCAATAACCTGCTCAAAAATCCCCATATCCTCATACGCAGCAAATGTCTCCGCAAGGTCCGAAGGCTTCATCAAATCTATTTTGTTGATTACGAGGATTTTGGGCGTTTTGATTTCTCTTAGCATCTCGACAATATTCATGTCCCCAGGGCCCTTATCAATCCTGCTGTCGACAAGGAACAACAAAATATCAACCTCCGAGAAGGTTCTGATTGCCGCTTCAGTCATCGACTTGCCTAGCTTATTTTTCCCCTTATGTATGCCCGGTGTATCTAAGAATATAAGCTGAGTTTTGTCATCTCCATGTTCTGACGTGTAGATTCCTCTTATCGTATTCCTCGTTGTTTGTGGCTTATTTGCAGTTATTGCTATTTTTTCGCCTAAGAAACTATTTAAAAGAGTTGATTTCCCAACATTAGGCCTACCAACTATGCCAACAAAAGCTGATTTGTTCATTTATTCTCCCACTATTCAAAACTTTCAACTCGGAATCCATCGAGTAGGATTTCGCTGAGTGACTTATCCTGCAGGTGATCCTCGTCTGCACCCGTTATAACTCTCAGATTTGGCGCAAATTCATACAAAAACTGCCTACATATTCCGCATGGCCAAGCCTCTCCTCCATTTCCACTTATGGCAATTTTGGTGAACTCCCTCACACCCTCAGAAACCGCCTTTGTGCAAGCCGTTCTCTCCGCACAAATCGTCGCTCCCAGAGATGAGTTTTCAACATTCACCCCCGTGAACACCCTACCATCGACAGAAAGCAGTGCAGCTCCTACATGAAAATTTGAGAACGGTGCATAAGAGTTCTTCTCCGCAGCCACGGCCATCCTAAAAAGTTCTTTATTATCTATATCCTTGTTCATATCGGGCATATCTTCCTCCTTCTTAGGCCTTAAGCCCTACTTAGGCTATAAGCCTTCACTCATAACCTTGTCAAGTATTTCGTTTTCTCTATTCCTCATATCGCGTCTTTCGTTCTCATCCATGTGATCATATCCGAGAAGGTGCAATACGCTATGCACAAAAAGATAGGTAAACTCTCTATTCTCAGAATGTCCAAATTCTTCAGCCTGCCTCTTGCATACATCCGAACATATGACAACATCGCCGAGAAAAATTGGGCCTTCTTCCGGCACAACCTCATCAGGTTCAAACTGCGGGAAACTCAAAACATCGGTAGGCTTATCGATTCCCCTATATTCCCTATTCAGTTCTCTGATTTCATCCTCGCTTACGAATGTCAAACTCACCTCAACACGGTCAGCCGGGATTTGCTCCTGAACACATGCGATTATACATGCCTCACACATGGTTTCATAAGCATCAGGGTCCCAAAGTTTTTCAAAATCAAAATCTCCGACGATCTTCATTCATTTCTCCATTCGCCATCTTTGCCATCTTTGTTATTTGCAAAATACTTGTCATACGCACCTATAATCCTCTTAACCATCTCATGCCTTACAACGTCAACCTCACTCAAATAGCAAAAGTCAATTCCCTTGACATCCCTCAAAACCCTTCTTGCGACCTCAAGTCCAGACTTCCTATTTCGCGGAAGATCTATCTGTGTAATGTCTCCGGTTATTACCATCTTCGAACCGAATCCCATTCTTGTCAAAAACATCTTCATCTGCTCCTGTGTAGTATTTTGCGCTTCATCAAGAATGATGAATGCGTTGTCAAGTGTACGCCCCCTCATATATGCAAGCGGTACGATTTCAATAGTTTCCTTTTCTTTGAGTCGCAAAACGGTTTCGCGCCCGAGAACGTCGTACAGAGCATCATAGAGTGGCCTTAGATAAGGATCAACCTTGTCCTGTAAATCTCCAGGCAAAAATCCAAGATTCTCACCCGCTTCCACTGCAGGCCTTGTCAAAATTATTTTTTCAACTTCCTTATTCTTATATGCCGTTACTGCCATCGCAACAGCAAGATATGTCTTTCCAGTGCCGGCAGGACCTATACCAAATACAACGTCTCTATTTCTGATGCTGCTCACATAGCCCTTCTGACCCAAGGTCTTTGGCTTTATCGGCTTTCCCCTTGTGGTAAAGCATACGATATTTTTGCTTATGCCACTTTCCTTGTATGACATTCCCTTCTCTTTAAGCTGGATTATATAGCCAATCTTCTGGGCATCTGTCTTTTCTCCTGACTGAAGCACATCGATTATTTCGTTTAGGATTTCTTCTGCCAGATGAACATCCTCGCCTTTGATCAGTAGGCTGTCATCTCGCTGAAAAATCTCCACAGAAGCAGCCTCCTGAATAAGGCTTAAATTTTTGTCCATTGTCCCGAAAAGTTCGCTTCTGTCGACATCATCTGGTATAAGTATCTCTTTGAATTCGTCGGTCAAATTAAAATCTCCCTATCTTAAAACTCAAGTTCGTAAAAATTATTTTCTTAAAAGTTATATTCTTTCTTGGAGATTATTCTTCTTTAAGAATCGCAACCATCTCTCCTGCCTTAACCTGTTGTCCTTCTTTGATAAATATTTCATCGACAACACCATTAGCCGTTGCAATTATTTTGCTCTCCATCTTCATAGCCTCGACGATTGCGATAGGATCGCTTTCAGCTATTTTGTCGCCAACATTAGCTAAGACTTTGATTATCTTGCCTGGTATATTAGCACCTATTTCAAGTGGATTGTCTTCGTCCGCCATTACCGTCACGGCAGTATTTACAGAATCTTCGACATCATTATCCTTGATCTGGACGGTTCGCCTGTTGCCATTCACTTCAAATACAACATCCCTTATTCCGCCAGCCTCAGGCTCTCTAACTTCAACGAGTTTGATGACAAGTTCCTTACCTTCGCTTATTTTGACCTCGCATGTTTCTCCAACCTTAATGCCGTGGAAGAAAACGTCTGAACCCATCAACCTTAGGCTACCCTGTTTTTTGATTGTATTGATGTAATCCTCGAAAACCTTAGGATACATAGCATAACTTATAACCTCAATAGGCGTTCCTTCGATGCCTAGTTCATCCTTAAGTTTATTCTTGATAGCGTCAAAATCCTCAGGCTCTAGCAGTTCTCCTGGCCTGCATGTGATAGGCTCTTTGCCTTTGAGAACCATCTTTTGTAATTCCTTAGGGAAACCGCCCTCTGGCTGACCCATCATTCCTTCAAAGTATGAAACGATCGAATCAGGATAATCGAAGTTCTTGCCCTTCTCGAGGATGTTCTCAGGGGTAAGTTCATTTTGAACCATGAAGATTGCCATGTCACCAACCATCTTTGAGGATGGAGTTACCTTAACAATGTCTCCGAGCATCATATTAACTTTTTTGTACATGTCCTTAACTTCTTCAAACTTGTGTCCAAGCCCAAAGCTCTCAACTTGAGGTTTCAGATTGGAGTACTGACCGCCAGGAATTTCGTATTTATATATTTCTGCGGTTGAAGTTTTAAGGTCTGATTCGAAATTCGCATATACAGGTCTGACATCCTGCCAGTATTCCGAAATTTTCTGTATCCCGTCAACATCAATGCCTGTCTCCAAAGATGAATTTTCAAGTGCCGAAACAATTGAGTTCAATGCAGGCTGAGATGTAAGTCCCGACATCGAGTTGAATGCAGCATCAATAATATCTACGCCTGCCTGAGCTGCCATCAGAACAGTTGCAACACCGTTTCCGCTCGTATCGTGAGTGTGTAGATGTATAGGAATATTTACCTCTTCCTTGAGTGCCGTAATTAGTTTATATGCAGCCATCGGCTTTAAAAGTCCTGACATATCCTTGATTCCAATTATATGTGAGCCTTCTGCTTCAAGCGCCTTCGCCATTTTTACATAGTATTCGAGATTATACTTTGTCTTGGAGCTGTCCAAAATATCTCCGGTGTAGCACATGCAAGTTTCCGCGATTTTATCCTGCTTCAGGACTTCATCGAGCGCAATCTTCATACCTTCGATCCAGTTAAGTGAGTCGAAAATTCTGAAGACATCAATGCCCTTTTGAGCCGAAAGTTTAACAAATTCTCTTATCACGTTATCAGGATAATTCTTGTATCCAACTGCATTCGCACCTCTTATCAGCATCTGGAACAAAATATTAGGGATTTTGTTTCTGAGTGTCTCAAGTCTTTCCCACGGATCTTCTTTCAAGAATCTAAATGCCGTGTCGAATGTAGCTCCGCCCCACATTTCAAGAGAAAATAAATCCTTACCATACATTGCAACTGCCGGTGCGATTTTTACCATGTCAACGGTTCTAACCCTGGTTGCCATGAGAGACTGCTGGGCATCCCTCATAGTCGTATCAGTTATGAGTAGTTTTTTCTGATTCTTAACCCAGTCAACTACGGCAGATGGACCGCCCTCATCGAGCAACTGTTTTGTGCCCGAAAGTTTAGAAATCTCCTCATCTGTGAATTTAGGGAACACTGGCACGTTAAACTTAGGCTTTTCGCCCTTTGTATTATTCACAACGACATAGGCTATATAATTCAACACTCTAAGTTCTTTGTCAGCTTTCTTAGGTATATCAAATAGTTCAGGTGTTGCACCGATAAAGCCTGTATTACAATTTCCCTCTTTGAACTTAGGATGATTTAATACATTCAGAAGAAATCCGATATTAGTCTTAACGCCCTTTATCTGCGTTTCCCTCAAAGCCCTTATCGCCTTTCGCGTAGCCCCATCGAAAGTGAGTGCCCATGATGTAATTTTAACCAGAAGGCTATCGTAGTAAGGCGTAACCTCTGAACCTGTAAATCCGTTACCTCCGTCAAGTCTTATGCCGTAACCCGAAGCGGATCTGTAAAGTTCAATTGTTCCAGTATCTGGAGCGAATCCGTTTGCAGGATCTTCAGTCGTAATTCTACACTGAATAGCATAACCTCTAACCTTAATGTCATCCTGGCTTTTTATATTAATTTCTGGATCATTGAGACTCTTACCTTCTGCAATCAAAATTTGGCTCTGAACGATGTCGACACCTGTCACCATCTCAGTAACCGTATGTTCAACCTGGATTCTAGGGTTCATCTCAATAAAGTAGTGGTTTCCGTCCTGATCGAGAAGGAATTCAACTGTGCCCGCACTCCTATAATTAACAGCCCCCGCTATCTTAATCGCATCCGAACAAATTGCCTCACGCTGAGCCTCACTCAAACATAGAGCTGGTGTAAATTCAACAACCTTTTGGTGCCTCCTCTGAATAGAACAATCTCTCTCATAAAGGTGCACTAGATTGCCCTGTTTGTCACCCAAAATCTGAACCTCAATATGCTTTGGATTTTCAAGATATTTCTCAATAAAGATATCATCTATACCAAAAGCTTTCTTAGCCTCACTTCTTGCGCTTCTGTACTCGGAAATAAGGTCGCTTTCATCTCTGACAATCCTCATACCACGACCGCCGCCACCTGCAGCAGCTTTGAGCATCACCGGATATCCACAAACCTTCGCAAATTCAAGAGCTTCCTTGTCAGATTTAATAGCCTTCTCAACACCCGGAATTGTAGGCACCCCAACAGACTCAGCCACAATCTTAGATTTGATCTTATCGCCGAGTTTATCCATCATCTCATGCGTTGGTCCTATAAATTCGATGCCCGCCTCTTCACATGCCGCTGCAAATTCAACATTTTCAGATAGAAATCCATATCCAGGATGTATTGCATCAACACCCTTGCTCTTTGCGAGTTCAATAATCTCATCAATTCCAAGGTATGCTTCAACCGGCGTCTTGCCCTTTCCAATCTGATATGATTCGTCAGCCCTCACTCTGAAGAGCGCATTCTTGTCTTCCTCAGAATAAATAGCAACAGTCCTAATTCCAAGTTCAGCACAGGCTCTGAAAATCCTTATTGCTATCTCACCGCGGTTTGCTACAAGAACCCTTTTAAATCGTCTAAATTCACTCACTTCATTATTCCTTTCCATATCTTCTAACGCTAATTTTGCTAACTCACAAAACAACTATGCCTTATAATTTTTTATATTTACATCAACCTTGTTATAAGGAATTTCAATTCCTGCATCGTCGAGGTTTCTTTTTATCTTTTCCTGTAAATAATATTTTACAACAAAATAGTCGTCTGTCTTGCACCATGCTTTCACGTCTAAAACTACAGCGCTATCACCTAGCGAATTGACGCCCACAATGATATCTTCAGATGCCAGCACCTCTGGGCAAGATAATACAGTTTCTCTGAGCAACTGTTTTGTTCTTTCCAGATCCGCGTCATAGCTAACTGATGCGACACAGTCCACCCTTCTCTTTCCTTCTCTAGAATAATTCAGAACAACGGAATTAATGATCAAAGAATTTGGAACCGTTATCTTCTTATTGTCTAAAGAATGAAGATGTGTTGCCATGAGGTCTATCGCGTCTACAACACCGAGCATTGATTTCTCTTCGATTTCAATTATCTCGCCTTTTAAAATCGGTTTTGAAAACAAAATTATCAGCCCTGCGGCAACATTCGACAGACTATCCCTAAGCGCCAAAGCTATCGCCGCACCTGCCGCGCCAAGCAAGGTTACAAGTGGAACCGTAGGTACATTGAGCGAACTCAATATGATTATTATTAGCGTTACCCACAAAACAATTTTAAGTGCCATCAAAACAAATGCGTGTAATGCACGATCCAGTTTTGATTTAAGCAATAATCTCTTGGCGACAAATAATATTATTCTGATAGCAATTATACCAACTATAAATATCATGACTGCCATCAAAATCATTCCACCGTATGTAGTCTCAAGAAATCTTGAAATTTTCTCCATTTAATGTCCGGCCCTTCTTCGTTCCAGTTCTTTAAGCAGTTTCTTCCTCAGTCTTATATCGTCTGGAGTCACTTCTACAAGTTCATCGTCCTCAATGAATTCAAGTGCCTCTTCAAGAGTGAAATGTCTCGCAGGCGAAAGCTTGATTGCTTCGTCGTTTCCAGCAGCTCTCATATTGGTAGCTTTCTTAGCCTTACAAGGATTAACCTCCATATCCTCACTCCTCGAATTCATTCCTACGATCATGCCTTCATACACTTCTGTACCCGGATCAATGAACATCATTACTCTCTCGCTTATATTTGAGATTGCATAAGGGGTTGCAGTGCCGTTTTCCATTGCAATAGCTACTCCGTTAGTTCTGCCCTCGATTTCTCCTTTGTAGTCGTCAAATTTGAGGAATCTTTTTTCCATGCTGCCCTCACCATGTGTGTCGTTGATGAATTCAGATCTATATCCCAGGAGACCCCTCGTTGGAACATGGTATTCAATTCTGTTATATCCGTTTTCTTCAGACATCTGAACCATCATGCCCTTCCTCAAATTCAGTTTTGAAATTACGGTTCCTGAATACTGGGCTGGCAGCGTAACAACAACCTCTTCGATAGGTTCTAGTTTTCGTCCATCATCGCCCTTTCGATATATTACCTCAGGCTTGGAAACAGCGAGTTCATAACCCTCCCTCCTCATATTTTCAATGAGTATGGAAAGATGCAGTTCTCCTCTCCCCGAAACCTTGAAACTATCTGTTGTCTCAGTCTCTTCAACCTTAAGACCAACATTTACCTCAAGTTCCTTATTAAGCCTATCCCTTATATGTCTTGATGTAACGTATTTACCTACATTTCCAGCAAATGGGCTTTTGTTTACTATGAAATTCATCGACATAGTTGGCTCTTCTATCTCTATGTTTGACATCGGATCCACATTTGCTGGATCACATATAGTCTCTCCTATTGAAATGTCTGAAATGCCCGACACAACCACGATATCACCGCACTGTGCCTCAGGTACAGGAACTCTTTTGAGACCTCGATAAATAAATACCTGCCCAATCTTTGCGTTTTTAACTTCGCCGTCTGACTTTGCAACCGCGACCTGTTCGCCAGCCTTGATTACACCTCTTGTAACTCGTCCAATTCCAAGCCTTCCGATGTAGTCATCATATCCGAGCGAAGAGATTTGCATCTGAAGCGGCTCTTTTGTGCGGTCTGGATATGGATCACACTGCTTGACAATCGTTTCAAATATGGGTGCTATGTTGAGACCGCCAAGACCTTCAGGAGTGTGCTTAAGCCTTGAGCCTTCATCTCCTATGTTTATATCCGCTGCATCCTTTGGATCATAAACAACTATGCCCTGCCTTGCAATTCCGTATAGAATTGGAAAGTCCAGCTGCTCGTCGCTTGCATTGAGATTCATAAATAGCTCATAAACTTCGTCGACAACCTCGTCGATACGGGCGTCTTTCTTGTCTATTTTGTTGATGAGCAAAATAGGTTTGAGGCCTTGCTCGAGGCTCTTTTTGAGTACAAAACGTGTCTGTGGCATCGGGCCTTCGCTTGAGTCGACAAGAAGAATTACGGTATCCACGGTTTTCATGATTCGCTCAACCTCGGACGAAAAATCCGCGTGTCCCGGAGTATCTACGATATTGATTTTATAATCATCGTGAAGCACGGAACAGTTCTTTGAGTAGATGGTTATTCCCCTCTCTCTTTCTATGTCATCACTATCCATGACCTGGTCCACTACCTCTTCGTTATCCCTGAAAACGCCGCTCTGTTTGAGGAAGGCGTCAACCAATGTGGATTTACCTGCATCAACGTGTGCAATTACAGCAATATTTATAATTTTGTCTCTTTTTAATTCGCTCATATATCTCCTTGATTTTTTGACTAAATTATTAATTCAAACCCTCACTTAAAAAGCTGCTCGACGCGCGTTTTAATTGTTTGAATTTTAACGCATATCCTTCTATGACATATCGATATATTTTATCATAATTGGCATTTTTTTGCAAAAAAATCGGCACAAAGATTCATATCTCCATGCCGTTTATATCACCTACATCTTGTCCTGAAAAATCACTAAAGTGACTTTTTCTTTCTTTTGCTCTCAGTGTCGATAAGCAATATACCGCTCAGTCCCAGTAATAATAAATATAATGTTATATTAGAATTATCCCTTGTATCAGGTGTTTTAGGTTTTTCAGGCGGTGTAGGCGGTTTTTCAGGTCCCTTGATGTTTGTTATGACAAAACCGTCTTTTGCATTGCCTGTTATCTTTGTTTTGTAGCCACTAACCTCATCCTCTGTGATAGTATAATTTATCTCCTTGCCTTTCTCATACTTATCGAGGTTTTCAAACCTCCACTTCCATCCGTCAGCTTCAGTTACTTTCTTTGAGGCTATCTGCTTGCCATTCTTTATTAGATTAACTGTTATTGATTTCGGTCTTGCTCCGTCTTGATTGTTTTTGTCGTTCCAGGTTTTCACACCCTCAAGGTTTATCTTTTCAGCTTCTTTGATATTTGTTATGACAAAACCGTCTTTTGCATTGCCTGTTATCTTTGTTTTGTAGCCGTCAATCGCATCCTCGGTGATAGTATATTCTATTTTATTTCCGTTATTTTCTGTTGGTAAATCCTTAAAAGTAGTCTTCCAGCCACTTTCAGCTGTTATAACTCGCTCTTCTACAATATACTCCTTATCGACAATTTTTGCTATCAACTTAACTTTTATATTTTCAGGACGAGACTTTGTATCATTATTTTCTTCTTTCCATTTCTTTTCCACGGAAATGTTCGTTGCATCACCGTCAGTACCAATCTCAATTGTCCCATTACTGCCGATGCCAGCTCCTCGTGTGTTTGAAAAGTTTCCTGAAATAATAACCTTGGTAAGTGCTTTGGTTATTTCATTTCCAACTGACCCAGCATTCAAGGCAAGCAAGGTATACTTTTCACCTTCAGGAACACTCAAAACACCCTCATGCTTATCATCAGGTAGAGGCGTCCCTTCATGTGTAGTCCAGTTGAATGGCGCTCCACCAAGCATACGCTTTGCAAGCTTATATTTAGCTTCTCCGCTGTGTACTCCAAAGAATTTGTTTGAGTAAAGGAATAGTTCGTTTCCGATTGTTCCACTTTCATTTCCATAAAGAGCTACACCATCATTTATATATATCTTTGTTTTGGATATCGGGCAAGAAGCAATCCCTGCACCTTGTCCATTTGATTTATTATTACTTATCAATGCATTCTTTAGGTGTAGTTCACCATTTGCACCATAATATGTATGTCCTTGCCACTTCCATGGATTGGCGACACCGTTAACATAAATTCCTCCGCCGCCAAAGGCATCTTCAGTCGCTCCGCCACTTTCCATTTTATTATTTGTAATTTCTCCGGCCGTGATATATGCCTTACACTGTACACCATTACGCAATCCACCTTGGATGAATATACCACCGCCTGCTGATTTAGCTACATTCCCTTCAACCTTTCCACCAGTCATATTCAATATGCTGGTTTCTCCCGCTTGATTGGCTCCTACACTAATACCGCCACCAATCTCATTGGCAAAATTATTAAGAACCGCAGCCTCACCTGACATATTTATAGTTGATTTTTCATATGCAAGTATTCCACCCCCAGCAGAATAATACTGACTATACGCCTTATCGTCAACTAGTTCAGACCTATTATTTTGTATCGTTCCACCCGTAAAATTCATGATAGACTTATATAAATAAACACCTCCGCCATATGTAGCTTGGTTTTCTTCTATAACACCACCTGACATGTTTACAGTTGCACTTGAAGCATTAACCGCACCGCCTCGTGTCGCAGTATTCTGAATTGCCTTTATTTTGTTGTTCCTTAATATAGCATTATTACCAATATTCAGCTCTGATTTATCCGCAAGGCTCACAAGGGAATTTTCGATCCCAATATTTTCGTCAGAATTTCCGTCAATAGTTATATCAGTTAAAGTAGCCTTGTTACCAGTTTCCACCTTAAACAAATATTTGTTGAAGTCTTTTCCTCTTAATATTTTTGCATTTGTTCCAGCTAGAGATATATCCCCTGCAATAGGTGTTGTTCCAACTACGATAATTCTCTTTATTTTGTTATTGTTTGTAGCTATTTCCTTTGCTCGAGCAAAAGATTTGACAGCTCTACCCAATTTTCCGTCTAAGCTGTCGTCGCCTGATACACCATCTAAATATACATTGTTCCTTTCAGGGTCAGCTTCGCCAATTTTAATTTCTTTTACAGTAATCAATTTTGCATCTTCGATTGAACCTGTATATGTTGCCTTTGGTGCAAGCCTTGGAATTTGCAGAATCATTTTCCCATCGGCTTTTTTTAGATACAAATCATAATGAAGCAGATATGGCTCCACCGGATTTCCGTCATCTTTATTATAATATTCTACTTCTACCTTGTTGTATGGAATCTTTATATCTTCAAAGGATATATTTCCATCC
>QWCH01001176.1_pt1 | contig 79418 bp, 106 predicted proteins | sample 1972671 | NCBI WGS metagenome assembly QWCH01 (sample SAMN09866713, study PRJNA288562) | Human gut metagenome isolate term3_stool, whole genome shotgun sequencing... | isolation source: gut | host: Homo sapiens | place: USA: California
GTGCTTGAAGCTAAAGCTAATTTCCTCCACCTGCATAGCAGGTGGTTTTTTGTTTCGCTCTCTTTCGTTCGCTCAACTCACTTAAGTGGACAATAAAAAATGATATGCATAATGCACATCATTTTTTATTGACATTAACTATGCTGCAAGAATGCCTGTATAGGAACCTATTAAACCTACAACCAACATAATAAGCATAATTATTAATGGATTGATTTTTTTCTTTAACAATACCCAAGATAGCCAAAATACTAATAAAGTTGGGATACCAGGAATTATTCCGTCTAATATTTCTTGAATTGTTGTTGCAGCATCTCCTGATCCTATGCTAATACCTATATTAACATTTACCATTTCAGAAGTCATAGCTCCTGCAACTGCAAGACCCACTATAGAAGCTGCCTTTGTTAATTTTTCCATTATACCTTGTTCATTAGCTTGAGTAATAACTTCAGTACCTAGGTTGAAACCTACAAAAGATAAAACATACCTGCATATCCAACTTGGTATATTCCATGCTAGTAAGAATAATATAGGTCCTAATAAATTGCCTTGTAGTGACAAGGATGTGCCTATACCAGTTGCAATAATCCTTAAAGTGCCCCAGAAAATTGAGTCACCAATACCTGCTAAAGGTCCCATCAAAGCTGTTTTTACATCTGATATTGACTTTGTATCAAAGGTGTCTATATTATTAGCTCTTTCTTCCTCCATAGCAGCAGATATACCAAGAGGAAAACTGATTATAAATGGTGTTGTATTATAAAATTCAAGATGTCTTGTTAAGGCTTCTCTAAATTTTTCATCTTCAGGATATAGCTTCTTTAAAATTGGCATTAATGCCCATGCATATCCCATGTGCATCATTCTTTCGTAGTTCCAAGAATGTTCCATCGGAAGTGTTCTTAAGCCTAAATTTGCTAAATCTTTTTTTGTAATAATACTATTTTGATTTTTTATTTTATTAAAATTCATCTAAAACATATCCTTCCTGTTCACTATCAGTTAAATTAACTTCTTTAACCTCATCTTGCTTGAAAAAACCAATAGCTGCCATAATTATTGAGAATATAGCAATTCCTGTAGTTGTTAAGCCAGATTTTGAGAAATATGCTAGTAAGAAATAGCCTAAGAAGAAATAAGGTGCCACTTTCTTGTTCATTATCATTTGTGCTAACATAGCAAAACCAAGTGCAGGTAGCATTCCTGTTGCAATCTCAATACCAGTTGTTATAAATTCAGGGATTCCTCCAAGTGCGCTTGTTACAGCATCACTACCAAAGTAATATGCGATTGGCACTAAGCTTGATGTCATAATCTCTACTAGGAATGGAACTACCAATACATCAAATGTAAACATCTTATACTTTCCATCTGCAACGTGTTTATCTGCCAAGTGGCCTAAGGCTACTAATAGTGGAGATCCAACTATGGTTCTAAGGGCTAGCATCAAGCTTGCAATTGGCATACCAAGGGTCAATGCTGTCTCAGGGCCGCTTCCAGCTTTAATTGCAAATGCTACACCTAGAACTGTTCCTGATAACATATCAGGTGGGATGTATGAACCAATACTAACTGCGCCAATAAAGGCAAGTTCTAGTGTTGCTCCCATTACTAATCCTGTGTGTAAATCTCCAAAAACAAGTCCAACCAATGGTCCGATAACTATAGGCCTTTGAATTAAGGCTGTTCCTAAAAAGAACTCAGACCTTCCCAATAACATTATAAGGGCTAAAAGTATCGCTTCTCTTAACATAAATCCTCCTTTAGATAATATCTTTTACGTTAACTCTATTACTAGATGGGACGCCCTGAATATATACATCTACCCCATTAGCTATCATTCTTCTTAATATATTTTTATCTTCTTCATTTGCATATACTGCAACTTCAAGCTTTTCGTATCCTTCATGTGGATAAGTTCCACCTAAGTTTACTTCTTTAATATCAAGAGCATTTACTAATTTTTCACAATCTTCTATACTTTCAACTATGATAAATAAGTTGTACTTGTCTGTTACCCCGGATTTTATAGCTGCGACACTATCCTCAAGGCTCTTTGCTATTACTTTTACACCCGCAGGTTTTGAAAATTTTATTACATTCTGTCTTAGCTTATCATGGACTAAAGCATCATTAGCTAGTAAGATAGCGTTTGCATTTAAGGCTTGAGACCACGAAAAAGCAACTTGTCCGTGTAAGAGCCTATGGTCTATTCTTAATAATTTTATCATCACATCTCCTTAAAAATCATCTAAATCTGCATCAGATTCAATATCTACTTGTGAACACCTTAAAATTCCGTTTTTAGAACCATCGATTATATCATCAATCTGTTCATCGATTGTATCATCAGTTGCAAGCAGAACGCTCATAACCATTATTAAATTCATACCTGTTACTAATATTACGTTTTCCATATTAGCAACAAGTTGAATTATTTCATTATTTACACTTCCACCTAATAAATCAGTTAGTATAACTATTTTTTCATTTGTATTTTCAGACAAGAAATCTTTGATTTCTTTTTCAAATGGTATATCTTGATCTACATAAGCAGACATCGCATATAGGTTTTCTTGAGGACCTAAAATTAACTCTACACTGGATTTTACGCCCTTGGCCATGTAGGCATGGCTTACTAATAAAACTTTCATAGCAGGTCCTATTAATATTCAAATTGTCTATAATATCTTCTATATTCCAAGTTATGATTGGTGTATTTAGCGTAATTTCTTCCCATTCTTTCAGTTAAAAGTGCTGTTGCAATCCATGGAGTTAAGAATTTTCTAAACTTATCATCAATACTATTTAGGGCAAATTCTTGGGTATCAAATACATAGTGTTCTGCATTAATTTTTTTACAGAAATTCTCAACCCTATTGTCTTGCTCTCTAAATTCATCTTCACCCTTAATAATAAATACCGGAACATTTTCTTCAACCAATTCTAAGGTACCATGGAAAAATAAAGAGCTTGTTACAGGTCTAGTTCTAATCCATTGCATTTCTTCAAGTATGCACATAGAATATAGGAGGCATTCACCCCATAGAGCTCCAGATGCGGTGAAAATTGTATGTTCTGCATCATAAATCTTACTTGCTATAAAGTCAGCCCTTTTATCAAATGTTTCTCTAATTCCTACTAAATCTTTAAATATGCCCTTTAATTGATCTGCAAATTCATTGTAATCATCAAATTGACCGATTTCGTTTAGGATTTTATAAAGGAATATTGTTTGTAAAAGATATGAAAATTCAACCTTACCAGTTACTGCTGCTTCTTCTACAACATGAGTAGAATATTTTGCAAGTTCAGAATCTAATTTTGTAAATGAAACAACCCTAACTCCTCTTTTTTGGAATTCTTTAACTGCCTTGATTAACTCAACAGTATTTCCACTAGAACTTGCTGTGACAACTAAAGATTTTTCTGTTAATTTCTTGTCTTTTTTGAGGAAGTAATCAGCAGCGCTAATCAATCTAATATCAACATCAAAATACTTATCCAACATGTAATATAAGTGATATAATTCAAACTCCGTTCCACCTATACCCATGAGGTAAATATTATCGAAACCTTCTTTTGCGATTTCTACTGCTAACTTTTCTACATCTTCTCTTTTTTGGTAAGATGTAACCCCATCTTCTAAATATTTTTCTGTATCAAAATTATATATTTTTCCCATTTAAAACTCCTTAATCTTTCTCACTTAGCTTTTGACACTATTAAATCATCAAATTTTTCCATTAATGGATGACTCTCCCAGCTTTTCATTGTATTTGTTACATAATATGAAAATAATTGAAAAGGTACGATAGAATAGATTAACCTACTTAATTTATTTTCATAATCATAGTGAATACAGTTTTTATAATCGTCCTTCTTACCTGTTATAAAATAGCACCTATCAGTAACTAAGCTCAACGCTTTATACAACTCTTTAATCCTGTCGCTAGTTTCGTCTAAATTATCAATTATTGCCACTGAATAATCAGGTGTTAACTGTAAATTTGGTCCGTGCAAATACTCTTCAGCTTCAAAATACATAGCAGGGATTTTTGTTGTCTCGCTAATCTTTAATGAAGCTTCTCTTGCTAATCCAAGGCAATCTCCAGAACTAACCACGTGAACAATCTTACTCGACAACATCTCCTTAATGTTTTTATCATAAATTTCTTTAGCTTGACTTACAATACTATCAAAAATAATCTGAGCTTGCTCACAATCTTTTTGTAGACTTTCTATAAAACCATCAGATAATGTTTCCTTAGAATAATTTATAGCAAAATTTAGGAAGAATACTATAAGACCTACATAACCCCTAGTAACATATCCAACAGTCTCGTTTCCAATTCCATAATCAAAAACTTTATCAGAGTGCTTACCTATTTCACTTTCGACGTTTGAAGTTAACACTGCCATTTTAATATTTTTTTCTACTAGACTATCAACTAAGGATATACAATTTGTGGATTTGCCTCCTTGGCTAACCACGACAATGAAATCGTCTTTAAACCTATCTAGCTCATAATATTTAAAAGTATGGGCAGTAAAAACTTCAACATTTTTACCTAACAAATCTCTTAAAGCATACTTTACTGACATGCACGCATTGAAAGATGACCCAGAAGCGACTAAAACTAAACCTTTTCCGTTTTCCTTATATAAATCTATGAATTTATCAGTTAATGCTGGATCAAATAGATTTTTCTTTACCAAATCCGGAATACTATTTATATAGTCTAACATTGTCTTTTCCATAACCACCTCCAATAATTTTTTTAAACTATATAGCTTCTATATTCATAATATAACATCAAAAACTTTTATGCAATCGTTTTTACAAAAAGCGCACATTTTTTAAACCACTTAACCAACCACTTATAAAATTTTTCCAATAAAAAAATAAGGTTTAATTAAAATCATATCTGATTTTAAATTCAACCTTATCCATTTTCATATATGATATTGTATATTCTACCAAATTTTTATCTTTATTAATTCCATAAAACCTTACTTTATATGTGTAACTATCAGCATCTAAGTTCAAGATAGCATTTATATTAGGATCCCTTACCACTTCTATTTTTGTTACAAAATTATTGGGTATATTCTTTTTATAGGACATGTAATCATAAATAGATATTTTTGAAAAATCATACCTAATTGCATCTTTGAATATCTCGAAAGGGAAGTAACAATACTCTATCCCATATGTGCTTTCATCTGCAAACCTTATCCTTACGAGTTGATAGAAGTCCTTATATTTTTTAAATATACTATTAAGATCATCCCTTTCATATAATAATTTAAAGCTTTGAACATAGTCTGTGCAAGTTTTACCCAAAACTATATTTTCATGCTTCATAGAAATTGGATTATCCTTCGATAGCATAATCCTTCCATTATAATTAAGATTATTTGAAATATAAGTGCCCTTGCCTTGAACCTTTATTAAAATTCTACTTTCGACCAACTTATCGATTGCATATTTGACAGTCATCCTGCTTAAATTAAATTTTTCTGCAAGTTTTCTTTCAGATAGGATTTTCATTCCTGGTTTTAGGTTTCTATTTTTTATTTCGCTTAAAATATATTCTTCTACCTTATGATGTAAGCAACTCTTCAAGCCTACCTCCTTCAAAAAATTCAAAGCTATCAACCCTAGTAATCTCTTGTAAATTTCCAAAAATACCTTCGTTTGTATAATATTTAGAATTTAGCATCAACATCTTATCCCCAGACCTCATGTTAAAATATTTTTCTTCTGTATCATCAAGGTAGACCATTGATAATATAACATTTGCTTTAACTGAAACAGAGGAAATAAAATCAAAAATTTTTATTATATTATCGTTTTTTATCAAATTTACATTTAATATATCCTTCTTAAATACACCTTTAAAATAAGATACGACCTCGTTTTTATTATTTATTAAAATTTCAACACAAAGAAGTTCGGTGTTTTCACTAGCATTTACTAAAGAAGCCAAAAATTTATTACCCCTTATAAGGTCTTTACTTAATAATTTAACTGAAAAGTCCTCATTTTCTTTAATAGTTTCCTTCCAGTAATTTATATTTTGTAAATTTCTAATCACTCTATCCTCATACCTTCTATTTACCTGCCTCTATCAATTTTTTAAGAGCATTTATCCCTACTCTTATGGCGAGATCTGTGTCGTGGACTACTGGGTTTGCGAGTCCCTCTTTTTCTCTTTCTTGGTTGGCTACTACTAAGAAGCAGGAGCCTACTCTCACTTTCAGAAAGCTTGCCACAGTGAAAAGGGCTGCCGATTCCATTTCGCTGGCGAGCGTTCCTAGCCTTTTCCAAGCCTCCCACTTATTTATTAGGTCATAGGAAACTGGCATGGAGTCTGGTTCGTGTTGGCCGTAAAAGGAGTCCTTACATTGGACAACTCCTATGTGAGACTTTGCTCCCAAGCTTTCGCTAGCTTTTTTTAAGGCAGTAGTTACTTCAAAATCTGCCACAGCTGGAAATTCGATTGGAGCATATTCCTTGCTGGTTCCTTCTGCCCTGATGGCTGCTTGGGCAATTACAATGTCTCCACTTTTTACATCTATGTCGATGCCACCACAAGTGCCAACTCTCACAAAGGTGTGGGCGCCGAGCTTGGCAAGCTCTGTCAAAGCAATGGCTGCAGATGGACCACCAATGCCTGTGGATGTGACTGAAACTTTCTCCCCATTTAAAAATCCGGTATAGGTCACAAATTCACGCCTGTCGCCGACTTTTTTTGGATTTTCAAAGTAGGCTGCGATTTTCTCACATCTTTTAGGATCTCCCGGCAAGATTACGTATTTGCCAATGTCTTCTGCCTTTAAGCCTATGTGGTATTGTCTACCGTCATCAGAATATTTCATATGCCCTCCATGAGATTTTCTATAAGGTCTGCCACAGATTTCACGCTATAATTACACACTTCTCTTACAGCCTCGTTTGTTACATAATCAAGAGTGTAGGAAAAAGGCGTATTTTTTAGAAAATCAATATCATTGTAGTCATCACCTATGGCAATAATTTCTCCGTTAAAAGAATAGTAATCCTTGATAAAATCTATTCCTCCTTGCTTATTTATACCCTTTTTCACCACATCTATAACGCCAATAGAATAATGAAAATCAAAGTCTTCTGGGAAATGATTGACAATTTCATCATCAGAATAAATCGCAAGGGCCATTATAGATTCATTTATATTTTCAAGATTATTTATCTTTGCACTTTCTGTAAAGAATGCGAGTTGATTGTCAATTTCATTTTCATAAAATTTCAAAAAGTCCCTGGCCTTGTCTGGGTGAATTTCAGCCTTGAAAACTTCTCTCAGTTCATTCTTATCTTTTACAAAAATATGGCCTCCATTGTTGCAAATCAAGGAATCCGGCTTAATTTTCCCTTCTATTAGTGGGGCAAGGCTTGCAAGGGACCTGCCTGTCACAATAGCAAAAAGATTCCCAGCTTGCTGGAAATCTCTTATTGCCTTTATGTCTTTTTGGGAAATCTTCCCGTCTATAAAAATTGTTCCGTCAAAATCTGCTGCCAAAATCATTCTTCGTTCTCTTCGATTTTAATATAAGCTATGCCATTTTTTTCTAAAAGCTCCACAGCATAATCGTCTACCCTGTAAGCATTTCTATAATAGATTTTTTTAATCCCTGCTTGAATTAGGCTCTTTGTGCAATTTAGGCAAGGAAAGTGGGTCACATAGCAAATACAATTATTTACTGCAATCCCTTCCTTGGCGCAGTACAAAATGGCGTTCATCTCAGCATGGATGGTGGCTATGCAGTGACCATCCCTCATGGTGTGTCCTATCTCATCGCAGTGGCTATTTCCCTTAATTGATCCGTTATAGCCTGTGGAAACTATCCTATTTTCACTATTTACAAGAACACAACCCACATAGGCCCTGTCACAAGTGCCTCGCATGGCAACTGTTTCTGCCAGTCTCATAAAGTATTCATCCCAAGTTAGTCTATCTTTTGCCATATCTCTCCTCTTAAAATTTAAGTCTTATCTTAAATAGGATATCAAATAACTTATAAGATATCAAGAGGGAAAGGGCGTAGGCAAAGATCCTTAATATGATACTTGCTCCATCAAAACTAATAAAACTTGATATTATCACAAAGAGAATGGAAGTTAGGGATAAGATTCCTGACCACTTGCAAATCTCTGATAGGGCCTTATTTTTAACCATGTAGCCTGATCTTTCTGCTGAAGACCTTCCTATTAAGAAGTAAGTTCCAACAGCTATTATTAAGGCAACTACCAAACCCGCCCAAAGGGTTGAAGTCTTTTCAAAATCTGCATTTAAGAGTGATAGAAAGACTCTACTTGCTGGAGCTAGGTCATTTTTAAAATTATAATAGGCATCATTGAAAGTCCCTGGATAGGTATCTCCAAATATTCCCAAAAATGAAAATATTATAAGTTTAAACCATTCTACAAAACCTATGGCAATGATTGATAGTCCTATGTGGCCGAGGAAGTTTCCAGCCAAAAGTCCTAAGGATACGCCAACTAAGGATGCTGACACTAGGGAAATCATGGATTTCATGAGGAAAATCCCCATCTTTGCAAAATTTGCTATTTCAGAAAAAACTGACCCCTTTATTGTAATACTCACCATTATGATATTTATGATAAACAAGGCAATGCCAAAAACTAGGGCAACCCCTATTTTCATCAAAAATTCCCTTTTCTTTGACCAAGGAAGCATCCTGGTAAAGTCATAGTAGTTTAGGGATTCTTCGATAGATGTAAGTCCCATTGAGATTATCATGATAAAGACAAGGGATAGGGCCATAGAACTTGTTAGTTTTTCTGTCATGTCTAGCTTATAGGAATTAATATTTTCTCTTCCTCTCATATATTCTTCGTAGGTAGTTTGCTTATCCCAAAGGTCGTCTTTGTTGAGTTTTTCCATGTAGTCTTCATCATAAGACCTTTCTTTTCTATATCTTAATTTATATTTTTTAGCAAAAGCTTGGGCTGTTTTTTCTGCCTCCTTTAAATATTTTTCATCAATTTTTTGATCTTTCGGATGACTTTTCTCCTCACCAAGATACTTTTCCATTTGCCTTACATTATCTGTAATCCTTATTGCGTCCCATTTTAAGTTACTTTTAACCCCAAGGGTGTTTGAAAGGGTGAAGAAAAATCCTAAAAGTAGGAGCCAGATCGCATATCTCTTCCAAGTTAGTTTGAGTAATTTCCTAAAGTCTTTCATATTTCACCTCCCTGTTCCATATAGAAGTAGTCTTCTATCTTAAGGTCTAACATATCATATTGGACAATTTCATCATCTGATAAATACTCGCTTAAGAGCTTATCGCTAGCCTTAATTAAAATGACCTTGACCCTACCAAGGGATGATACAAGAACAGAATTATCTGCAAGGGCCTGTGGGAGTTTGTCTTTGACAACAACTTGGACCTTTCTTATATTTTTGGTATCCACACTTGTATTTTTGAGCCTGCCGTCCTTAGAAAGATATAAAATCTCCTCACAAACTCCAGTCAAATGGTCCAAATCGTGGCTTGAAGCAAGGACGGTTCTCCCCTCTTCCTTGGCATCTAGGATGTAAGAAAGAATTAGTTTTTTATTCAAAACGTCCATTCCGTCAAGGACCTCGTCAACTAGGAGGATATCAGCCTTGGAGGCAAGGATAGTAATAAGTCCTAAGAGGTTTTTTTGTCCCTTGGATAAATTTCTGATATTTTGGTTTGGGTCAATTTCGTTTTTATTTATTTCAGTAAAGAAATAATCGCTGTCGAAGCCTTCATAGCTTATCTTGTAAAATTCTGGCAGGTCCTTTGCCTTATAAAAACTAAAATAATCAAACCTATCTGGCAAAAATCCTATATGCTTGATTAATTTTGGATTTTCACTTAGTTTTTTCTTATCAAGGGTAAAGACCCCAGCATCTGCCAAATAAATCCCACAAAGGATTTTAAGAAGGGTAGTCTTACCTGACCCGTTCCTGCCGACTATACCTGTAATTGTGCCTGGTCTTAGAACAAAAGATACGTCTTTTAGGACCTGATTTTTGCCAAAGGCCTTGCTGATATTGTTAACTTCAAATAACATCTATCTCACCTTCTACTTTCTCATACAATTCGATAATTTCTTCCTTGCTAATCTTAAGGAAGATTGCTTGGGATAGGTCTTCTTCTAGCTTATCAATAAACTCATCTCTTTTGATATCGATTTTTTCACTATTAAGCTCAATTACCGTACCTATACCAGGTTGGGTTTTAATAATTCCTTGACTGGACAACTCTTTAAATGCCTTGGAAACTGTTGTTTGGTTAATCAAAAGCTCCTTGGATAATTCTCTTACAGATGGAAACTTATCTCCATTTTGAAGATAGCCTGCCGCAATGGCGACCTTGGTTTGCTCAACTATCTGCATATAAAGAGGAGTCTCTGAATTTGCGTCTAATTTAAACATCGTAACTCCTTACTGTTTGGTCATACACCATACATCTTATAATCATTATATCAAGGATTGGTTTTTTGTCAAATAAAAAAGACTGGATAGAGCGGACCTCAGAGTATAGACAAATTAATATAATATTTATAATTATATTTAAATCCCAAATTTATGTGCTCTTCCTCATTTCGTTCGTCTGAATGAGGGTGAGAATCACTTTGTCTAAAGTCTGAGACCGGGCGATTCCAGCCTTATTTTTATTTAATTTATAGTCCTACATCAAAGGTGCAAATGGTTTTAGGAGTTTGCCTGCGATTTTGGTTGAAGTTTTCATATTTTCTAGATCTTCATCTGTCACAAGCTTACTTGCTTTGAAAAATTCATCAAAGTCTTCTTTGATTGTCACTAGGCTTTTTGATTTATAGACCAAAACTCCACATTCAAAGTTTTGATAAAGGGCCCTGTAGTCAAGGTTAATTGTACCGACTACGCCGATATTCCCATCGGCAAGCCAAGTCTTGGAATGGACAAAACCAGGTGTATATTCGTAGATTTTAACTCCATATTTTAAAAGTTCCGGGTAATGGTTTTTAGCAAGGGTGAAGGCAACTTTTTTGTCTGGTATATGAGGTATGCCAAGCCTAACGTCTACGCCCTTTTTTGCGGCACTTTGAAGGGCAGAAATCACTTCATCATCCACAATAAAGTAAGGTGTCATTGCATAGACATAGTCCCTAGCATTATTCACCATATCAAGGTAAATATTTTTGCAAAGTCTCTCATCGTCTGTAGGATTATCTGCAAAAGGAATGTAATAACCGTCTTCTTCCTTGGCTGTGACATATTCCAAGTATGGACTAAAGTCTTCGTCGACCTCGTTTTTTTTGGACGCATTCCACATAGTTAAGAAAAGAACAGTTAGGCTTTCTACAGCCTCTCCCTCAACTCTTAGACCACAATCCTTCCAGTGGCCAAAACGCTCATACCTGTTGATATACTCATCAGCTATGTTTATTCCGCCAGTATAGCCAACCTTGCCATCAATAACCATGACCTTCCTGTGGTCCCTATTATTTAGGTAGGTAGAAACTATAGGATACATTTTGGAAAAGACCCTAAACTTGATTCCAAACTCTTCCATTTCCTCTTCGAAATTAGAATGGAGCCTAGTTATTAGGTTTGATCCATCGATTAAAAGCCTAACTTCTACACCTTGGTTGACTTTTTCTACCAAAAGTTCAAGAATGCTTCCCCACATATAGCCATAGTCGAGTATAAAAAACTCCATGAAGATAAAGTCCTTAGCATTTTTTATATCTTCTAACATGGCATCAAACATAGTATCTCCCAACTTATAGTATTGGGACTTACTTGATTTATAGGCAGAAAATCCCCCAATGTATTTTAGGTAGGTCGCAAGATTTATAAATCTCTTATCCTCTGTCGCCATGAGTTCCTTTTTGCTAAGAGACCTTTGGTGATAGATTCTCGACTCTCTTTCAAGGTCCAGAACCCTCTTGTGCTCACGCCTGTAGCCTATTTTAAAGTAAGACATCCAGAAAGCTATAATAGCAAAAGTTGGTGCTACAAAGATAAAAAGTGCCCAGGACAATTTCATGTAAGGGTTCATATCGTTTATATTTAAAATCACCATCAACATGATGATACTAAGGATGGATGAACCTCCAAAAAGATAATATTGGTTAATCCCAAAATACCTATAAAGTCCTACCAGGATGAAAATTTGGGCAAGAATCAAAAATGCAAAAAGCCCTGCCCTCGAGAATATCAAAGAACCTAGACCTTTTTTTGTCTTCTTGACATACTTGTTTTCTTTAATTTTGTTAACTACATTTTTCTTATAGTCCTTCATACTGCTACTATACTTCTATAAAGTTTTTTATCCTTAAGATTTGACTTATTATTGCAAATCCATAAGATATAAAGAAGGAGAATAAAATGAAAAACGTACTAATTCTAAACGACTTCGTATCCAAGGGAAAGATTGCCGCAAGACTTATGGCACCCGTACTTTCCTACATGGACTGTGAAGTTTTTTTGCTGCCAACAGCAATGATAGCAAATAATTTTTCCCTCGGTGGGAATGCTTTTTTTAATATAGATCCCTTTATCAAAGAAAGTCTTATAAATTGGACAAATTTGGGAATAAAATTCGACCTAATCTTTATGGGCTACATAGAAGATGAAAGTCAAAAGGAAATGATAAAAGATTTTATAAAAAATCTCGACTACAAGACAACCATCGTCTTTGACCCAATCATGGGAGATGATGGTAGTCTCTACCAGGGCCTTGATGAAAGTAAAATCGAAAATTATAAGGACCTAATAGAAGTAGCAGATATTTTAATTCCAAATGAAACCGAAGCAAAATTTTTAGACCTAGACATAAGAAAACTTACAGAAAATGGCAAAAAGATAATAATTACATCTGCAAATACCAATGATAAATCCTCGATAATCTATAATGATGGCAGACAAACGATTATCCCTTATGAAAAGCTAGACCTAAAAGTTGGAGGCACTGGCGACCTCTTTGACGGTCTTTTTATAGGCTACTTGCTTAAAGATTACAAAATGATCGAAGCTATTAACCAAACATCACAAGATATAATAAAAATTCTCCTTGCAAATGAAAGAGAAAATCCAGGTGCAAGAGAGATTAATATCGAAAGATATCTTACCTTAATCGAGTGTTAGCTATGAAATTAAATAGAAAAGAATATTTCAAAAAATCATTGGCAATAGCTTGGCCAGCAGTTCTAGAATTTTTCTTTGTTTCTATTGCAGGAATTATTGATACTTTTATGGTATCAAGCCTAGGACCTGCTGCTATTGCTGCAATCGGACTAACTATCCAGCCAAAATTTCTTGCCCTTTCAACATTTTTTGCCTTAAATGCTGCCGTTTCCGCCTTAATTGCTAGACGCCAAGGCGAAGGAAAAAGAGATAAGGCTAATGTCACCCTCACAACTGCTCTATACATAATGGTGTTTTTTGTCATCCTTGTAGACCTTGTAATGGTTCCTTTTGCCGGAAAAATCTTAGAGCTAGCTGGATCAAACTCCGAAACCCATAAGCTCGCCTACGATTATTACATTATTATCATGCTAGGTCTGGTTTTTAATGCCCTATCCATGTTGATAAACGCAGGTCACAGAGGGTGTGGCAATACACGAATAGCCTTTATATCCAATCTAGTATCGTCAGTAGTCAATATCTGCCTAAACTATCTATTAATTAATGGCAGGTTTGGTTTTCCAAAAATGGGAGTAAGGGGAGCTGCCCTTGCGACAGTCTTGGGAACAGTTGTTGCAACCGTCATGTGCATCATTTCCCTCTTTAACAAGACATCCTACATGAATTTCCTAACCATGGCAAAAAACAAATTCAAATTTTCCCTAGAAATTGCTAGGGAAATCAGAAACCTCGCCGTAAATTTATTTGTAGAAAATATCTCAGCAAGAATTGGCTTTATGATTACAGCAATGACTGCAGCAAGGCTTGGTACAGAGGCCTTTGCTGCCCACAATGTCGGCATGAACCTCCTGAGTCTATCCTTCTCCTTTGGTGACGGAATGCAAACAGCTGCCATAGCCCTTACAGGCAATGCCCTAGGCGCGAACCATAAGGACGAAGCTCTCAAACTAGGCAAGTCTTGCCAGGAGTTAGGCTTTATATTTTCTGTAATAATATCCCTAATCCTCATATTTTTCGGCAGAAATATATTTTCTATCTTTTTTGATAAAAATAATATACTGGACATGGGTGTTCTAATTTCAAGGTTTCTTACAATTATCGTCCTTCTCCAGATATCACAAGTTATATATGGGGGTTGCTTAAGGGCCGCAGGTGATGTAAAATATACGTTAGGAGTTGCACTTGTGTCTGTAACCTTTATCAGATCCATAGTAACTCTTATCTGTGTTAATGTTCTAAACTTAGGACTTGCTGGTATCTGGGTGGGTATCCTATCTGACCAAGCATCAAGATTTATAAGTCTAAGACACAGATTTAATTTAGGAGAATGGGTACACAAGAAAATATAGGAGGGTACTATGAAAAAATTATTTTCTCTATTAGCTTTAGCATTAGTGCTAAGCGCATGTGGTAACTCAGCAGACAAGAAAGCTGAAGAACCAACAGAAACAACTACAAAAACAGAAGCTCCAGCTGAAGAAAAAGCTGAAGAAAAAGTTGAAGATGCAAAAGACGCTAAAGAAGACGCTGACAAAGCTGAAGAAAAAGCTGAAGATGCTAAAGACGAAGCAAAAGATGCAGCAAAAGATGCAGCTGAACAAAAAGTAGAAGAAAAAGTAGAAGATAAAGGTAATAACTAATTTATCTTCACTAAAAGCCACTCGCTAGGGTGGCTTTTTCTTTTTACATATGATATAATAAATTTATCTTGGGGAATTAGCTCAGCTGGGAGAGCGCTTGGCTGGCAGCCAAGAGGTCAGGGGTTCAAGTCCCCTATTCTCCACCAAACAAATCAAGAGACATCAGGAGGCGTAAGATTAACCGTTTCTTGGTAACTCTAAAATCAAAAGACGTCATAAAACATCAAATAACTCTTCTATATCTTCTTCTGTTGCCCAGTGCCTAGCAAATGTTCTGGCGTTTGATCTATACCTTAAATATCTTTTTCTTTCAGGATTACTTTCCTCCCAATTTTTAGTGGCACGTCTTTGAGCCTTGCTTACTTTTCCTTTTTCCAAATAAGCCTCCTTCTTACTACTCCAAATTAAATTGTTATGTTCCTTATCTGTACTGTCTTCTTGTTTTTTCAGCTTTTCTAATTAAATTATTGAGGGTTTCCGCTTCTGCTAATAATTCAAATTCTTCATCAGTTATGTTTCCTTTAGTTGTAGTCCATAATTGTGCGTGTCTTTGTAATGCACAATTTTTAGCCATAACTGCTATATCCATTCTATTAATGGCTGCGTTAATTTTGCCCGCTTTAGCTAGGCTTACCGCTTTTTCTAAGTTAGTTTTGCAATTTCTTATTTCAACTTCTAGTATTTCTTTAATTTCTTCTCTTGTCATTTTGTTTCTCCTTGTTTTATTGATCATTGTTTGTTCTTATCTTGTTATTATTATACTACGGGTAGTATATTGTGTCAAGCATTTTTACTAATATTTTCTATATCCGCCTAAATAAATGTTAGCTTCTTTTCCTAATTCTACTTCTATGTATTTATATAAATACCTTGTATTGTTTTCTGACTCTTTTAGGTATCCTTGATTATCAAGTTTTCCATTTAATTTTTCTAGTGCTTTTTTAGCTTCTTCTTCGTTATTATAAACACCTTTCATACTTACAAATTCACCTAATCCGTTTGAATTTCCGTCGTTGTTTTCCACTATCATGTATATTTTTTCCATTCTGTATCTCCTCATTGCTTGTTTTATCTTAATCTTATTATACTACGGGTAGTATAATGAAGCAAGTATTAAATTGAAATTATTTTGAAATAAAATATAATAGTTTTGCAGGTTTCTCGCCTGCTCATTGTTTGTTTAGCCCCTCTTAATTGAGGGGCTATTTTATTATGATATAGCTAATCTTCCGCCTACCTTCTTTAATCCGTATTCTTCGGTTATCTCTTTATAAGTTTTTTTAGATCCTCTTCTCTTCATACTATTTTCTATGTCGTGGAAGTAGTACCATTTTTTATGCTTCCTTGAGTATCTAAAGTTTAGTTTTTTGATATCTTCCTTATAACTATAAGTATTGCCGCCCAGCCAAATCCAGGAGCCGACAATGTCAATCTCGATTCCGTCCATTTTCATTAGTTCATTAAAAATTTCTATAAATTTTTTAATGTCTTCATCAGTAGCTTTTTTAAATTCTTCAGATCTGTCTTCACCAAAGTTAATATTTTTTTCTTTGGCTTCTACATATCTATAAGCTTCTTCGTATGCTACGTTTATAAGCTGGGTTTCTTCTTTGCTCCCTCCCTTGTCAGGATGATTTTTTAAGAGAAGTTTTCTATATTCTTTCTTTAGATCCTCCAAACTATTTTTACTTTTGAATTGGTTTAAGTATTTGTTAGCCATTTTCTATCTCCTTATTTAGTTTTTCATTGTCTGTACTTACATTATACTACGGGTAGTATAATAAAGCAAGGTTTTTTGAAAGAAAAACGCTTATAAACGGCTATTTTAAGAGGAATGTCAATATTTTGAGTTGTGAGCGGTTTTATTTTTTAAGGCGTATATTTACCCCTCTGAAATCACATGATTTGCCTCTAATAACTAAATAATAATAGTAAACATTAAAAAAAGACATAAAACCAGTTCATTATTTTGCCTTATATTGAATTTATAAAAATCTTAGTCTAAAATTCTTGTTAATTTTGCACTAAAAAAGACCCGCCCCAGTGCAGGCGGGTTTTGCTGTATAATTTCGGAGATTCCTCCTTTTAATTTTTTTGCACTGTATTAAGGTTAATCTTAAATCAAACTTTTTTATTTTTTGGTTTTTTGTTTTCGTAAACTTTAGAATGAATAATCTCATCTAAGTCCTTATCAAGTTGATCCTCGTCTAAGTTATAGTTTGAGTTTAGGTAATCACCTAATAACTCTTTGCTTTTGTCATCTAAATTTTTTTTGATTTTAGCTTTCGCTTTCTCCAATACCTCTTTTTGCTGCTCTGTATCAAAGGTAAGAGTTTCTGACTCCTTTAATGGAGAAACTACAGTTTGGTTAAGGCTTTTCACTATTTTATCCGCTAGGTCCAAAACTTTTTCATATACATATCTCTTTTTTTCGTCTTGTTCTTTTTCAGCCGCCGCCTTACCTCGTTTTATTGCTTCAGTTACATAAGTAAGTAAGGCAAGCATTATTGCCACACTAATTAATACTAACATTCCGTCTTTCATTTTTATTTCCTTTCTTAAAACTCTGATCAAACACAAATACTTATATTTGATTTTAAGCACTAAAAAAGCGACTACATCAGTAATCGCTTTAATTAAATTATTCTATTTCGAACTCTCTTTCCAAAGCTTCTGTTAATAGTTTGGAAAAATTAATTTTACTACTTATACCCATCTCATTAAGATACGACGGTATAGTTACATTTTTCTTAACTGTTCTATTTTCATGTTTTTTTACATAATCTGTTATATCAAGACCAACATAAGATTTAAAACTTCCCTCTAAAGAAAAGTATTCTTCTTCGTCCTCGTCTATACTATCCTTTATATCAATTTCTTCTAATGTGGAAGATTTAGGAAAATCTTCTAATCTAGAATAATCATCAAATAAATAAGTTCCCAAGGCATCATTAGCCATATATAAGGCTTCTTTAATATCGTCTCCGCAGGATATACAACCTGGTAAATCTGGAAATAAGATTGTGTAACTATTGCTTTCTAAGTCTTTTAAAAATACAGCTGGATAAGATATAAACATAAAAACACTCCTTTGATTTTAGTAAGGAGGGGCTATTTTAGCCCCGCTTGTTTTAGGATTTTCTGTTCCGTACCTTTTGGCAAATCTTTGTTGCCGTGGTACGGAACGGTTGTTACCCTACCGTTCCTGAAATTTTTGTACTTCCTATGAGAACCATCACCCGATGGTATATAGGTAAATCCATTTTTTTCAAGGAACTTAATCATCTGCTTAGACGTCATTGGCATAATGATTACCTCCTTACATTATTATTATACGCACTAATACGTATCGATTCAAGGATTTTAAAATCAAAATTTTATCCAATCCATAGTATTTCCGCTTGTTCTCCTATAAGCTACCCATCTTCTTTGTCCTGATTCGCCCACATAGGAAATCCAGCGGTATCCGTTGCCTTCCCATACTTGGTCGTATTTAATTACTTGACCTGGACTATACTGAGCAACCACAGAACTAGAAGTAGAAGGGCCGCTCCTTACATTACAATAAGCGGTTGTGTAGCCCCTCCATTTTTCGTCTTTAATCTTTCTTGCTCCAGCAATAGCTGTAGGACCGGCAGGCTTTTTCTTGGTCTCTTGTTTCTTTTTAGGTTTGGTCTTATCGGTATCACTATCAATCCATCTGAAATAACGGACTGGGTAATACTTATTATCTAAATAATACCAATAGCCTTCTCGCTCATTGTTTGTTGTGACGGTCCAGTTTGAGCCGGCGTTGCAATGGATGATTTCGCCTTTTCGGGTAAAAATACCTGTATGGCCATAAGCACCTCCTGAAGCTCCTTCTTTGCCTTTTACAAAGATATCTCCCCTTCTTACTTCATTATAAGATATTTCTTTTAAATACTTACCTTGTTTAGCTAGTCTGAACAAGTCTTCGGTGCTGCCGTTCCACATACTTTCAGGAATGAATCCGCCGACTTTGGCACACTTATAAACAAAGCTGGAACAATCCTCAAAAGGTGATTTATAAGAGGCTTCAACTCCAATCCTACCTCCTCCCAACTTATATTTTGGTTGGTGCCATCTAGATTTAGCGTATTCCATCATTTTATTAATATTTCCCATATATACCTCCTTGTGTATATGCTTGTGCAAATCAAGCGCTTGTAATTTCAACATTTAACTAAGGTCTTGTGAATACCCTTGTGAAGACTTCTCAAAACCTTTGTATATAAAAAGGGACTAAACCTAGCCCTTCTTAATCTTTAAAATCTCCTGTTTTACCTCTTCTAACATCTCTTTAGTCGCAAGCTCCTTAGTCGTATCTTGGACTAAATCAAGCCTACCTATGATATCTTGGACACCATCTTTAAGCTCTCCAAAATTCTTATCAGCACAGCTGTTATGCTTATCAAGCAAAGAATCGCTATATTTCAAAGCTTCCGTAAACTTGATAATCGCCTCGTTGGTCTGACTATGGAGGTCTATAAGGCTCTTGGTTTGCTCTCTTTGAGCCTCCCTATCCTCTTTCCTCTCCTGTCTTTCTACTTCCTTTTCAGCCTTTAAATTTTCCCTATCTAACTTTTTTTGCTCCTCGTACTGCTTAAGTGCCGACCTACCAAAAGTGAAAATCAAAAGGATAACCACCACAGACACAGCTATTGCTATCCCTTGGTCTGCTGCAAGCTCAATAATTTTTGTATAAATTGTCACAATTTAATCACTCCTTTTTTAATAATACTCGGTTAAGATCAAGGTAATATCACACGAATCCTCGTAATTGTTGGTAATAATTAAACGACTAGCACCCCAGAAATACATATCGTCAGATTTACCATTGTCGTAATTAAAAACTTCGCTTACTTTGTTTAGATGGCCACCTAGCTTGCAATGCATTTTCTTTTCATTAGCGTTAGAATTTACAATGGTATCAATACAATAAAGGCTAAGATTATAAATTGTTTTTGTCTCTCCTGCTTTAACATCAATATCTTTCAAGCCCCCCGGAAACTCTATCTTATATTCATGCTTATCGTTCCATTCTTTCACATTTAACTCCGTGTCTTCAAAGTTATCTTTTATCGCTTTCATAGCTACAGGCGATAGTCCCATCCAAAATAAAGCTACTGGTGAATCCAAAATCGCCCTCATTACTTTTGGATGACTTGTTGCTTTAGCCATCACAATTTCATCCTCAAAAAAAGCGTCCTTTACATCTCTTGAACTTTGAGGTAGCGTACCCTCAGCAAAAACATTATTTAATTCTCTACAAACATTATAATCTTGAGCAAAAATCGCATTACTTGCAGCGATATCTTTTATCCTTTGTCGGATGCTATCATCCTTCAAAACATTTTTCTTGGCAGGGACATTCAATACATCTCTTATCTCGTTTTTTTTGCCATCGTCTAATTTTTTCACACTCTCCACATCTATAACTGCATCTTTTCCATCCTTGACAACCAACTGTTTACCACCCTTAAAGGTAATGATATTATCATCCCCTTTTTTGCTAATATCAGTGATATAGACCCCAAGCTTTTCCAATTGTTCATCCGTAAAATCTTCAAACTTAAACGCATCCCCCTTAGGACCTACAAGAGAAGCAAGTTGCTCTTTTGTGAAATCTGCATATGTGAAAGGATCTCCTTTTGGTCCTTTTTCTCCGTCAGAGCCTTTTGCCCCAGGAGGTCCCTCTTTCCCTTGAGGGCCTTCAGGTCCAGGAGGCCCTTGTTTTCCTTGTGGTCCTACATCTCCTTTTAAGCTTTGTTTTTGTTCTTCGGTTAAGGCTTCAAAAGACATTACACCGTCAGCGCCTTTAGGACCTTGTGGGCCTTGGTCTCCTTTAGGTCCAACATCACCTTTTTCCCCCGTTTTTCCTTGAATACCTTGAGGACCTTCAGGGCCTCTTTCTCCTGTTTCTCCTTTTAATGAAGCAAGCTGGTCGACCGTAAAGTCATCATAAGTAAAGGCATCTCCCTTTGGTCCTTTTAGAGAATCAAGCTGCTCTTCGGTAAAATCTTCATATCTGAAAGGTTCTCCCTTTGGTCCTATTTCTCCTTGTTTACCTTCTGGTCCTGTCTTACCATCAAGACCATCTTTAATTGTTAGACTTGTTTGGTCTGAAAAAGTTATAATATTGTCTTTACCTTTTTTTGTGGTGTTGGTAATAGTTATAGATTTTCCGGTTTCCCCTGTTTCTCCCCTGTCTCCTTTTTCGCCTTTTTCGCCTTTTAATTCGGTTTTCCCTAGTTCTCTTACAGCTTTTTCTGCTTCTTCTTTTATTACCTGATCAGTGGTTTTTTTGATACTTTCCGCAGATTCCTTGCTTGGTAGTTCTTTAAAACCTTGAACAACATTTATAATAAAGTCTTCTTTACTAGGGAATACATAACCAGCAACGGATATTTCAAGTTTATAATTATCTACTGATAGATTGCCAGGCATTTGAAAATTAACTATTCCGTCAGTTACTTTGGAGCTAGTTTCCCAGTATTTACCTTTAGAAGTATATAAGACTATTTCTGCCGCTTTTCCATTTAAAGGAACTTTCCTTTTCTGGCTATCTAAAAGCAGGAAAGAAAAAGGGCTTGATTTGTCAGTTTGTTTGACAATCTTGCCCCCTAATAATTGTTTTACATCTGTAGTTTGTAACATTTTATTTTCCTTCTATTTTTTCTTCTTTAAGTATGGCGTTTCTGAGAAAGTATTCTCTTAGTTTGTAAGAAATCTTGTCTATATCCGCCATGGTTAGCTGGTGCTTAATCGCTAAATTTAAAAATTCGTCCATTATCTCTTGGTTAATTTCCTTCTTCATTTCTTCCATCTTCTTCCTCCTTTGATTTTAGTCTAGCAATTTCTTCTTCTAGCATTTCTATTTTAGTTTGTAGTATCTGTACATTATGTGTTTGCTGGGTTAGTAAATTCATGTATTTTACTATAACCCTGTCTTTGAAGTCTAAGCTTTTATCTTCCATTTATCCTCCTATGAAGCCCAGAATGTCGATTTTTTTCCCATATCAATTACATATTTATTACCATAGTTTTCTCCAATCCAGATTTGGTCCTGTACTCTTTTTATATAAAGGCTTCTTCCGAAGTTTATATCTCCCCAGATAGTCATGTCTGAGTCAACTCCCAATACCTTAGTTGCTATACCGAAGCTTGTTAGAGATATGCACCCCCAATCTCCATTGAGATATGAATTAATAGTTTTGTCTTGAAAGTAATCCAGGCTAAAACTTTTATTACTATTCATAACGATGGAACCATTCCAGGAATATGAACCACCTATTGTAACTGAACCATCGCTTTCTACTCCTACGGATCCGGCCTCATATCCACTAGAATCAATAAAAACAATCTTTGAACCTTCAATTTTAACCCTTCTACCGTAAGAAGATGTTTGAAAGTCACCAACTACACTTACATTTCCTGTTAAGTCGATTTGGTCGGCTGATATCTTTATATTGCTTACTTCCTGCCTAATCATTGAATAGGCCTGCCCATAACTAACTTTACTTTCAATTGCTTCAGCCGTTTGGTTTACATACGACCTATATTCCGCCAAGCTTACTTTTCCAGCGGCTTCTTGTTGTGCTGTTCCGGCAACTCTTATGGCACGGTCTGCCTTTTCTTCTACTCCGCTAATATCCGGCATTTGCTTTGTAACTTCGGTTCTGATGTTCTCGTTCGTTTGGGCTATGGTTGTATTGGTTTGACTGATAAGGCCTCTTACATCCTTGAATTCAGCGTCAACCTCCGCCTTTACCTTTCCTACTGAACTAACTATGCTATCATTAGTTTGACTTATTGTTGCATAGTTTTTTTCTATAAACTGTTTAGTTCCTAAAGGCACGCCAGAATTTAAGTAGTCTTCAAGGCTTTTTATTTTGTCATTTGTACTTGTGCTTATGCTAGTAATTGTGCTTGAGATTTCATCATTTTTAATTTTGAAATCACTTTCTACTGATAGAATTTTCTTATTAAAGTCGTCTGAGACCTGGTGCAAGTCGGCAATACTAGGGTATTTCTCATCTAGCTTACCAATAATACCTTTCACATCTTCAAATTGATTTTTAACCGATATATTTATGCCATCAATCGTTTTGTCTATCTCTAGTTGCTTATCAATTATAGGCTTGGTCTGTCCTGTCACTGGATCTACATAGGTGGTTGCTTCTGTTATAGACTCATATATCTGACTATCAGTTTGTTTTCTTTCGGTTTTATATGTCTTAAAACTATCATCTGTGTATCTCCTACTTGTGGCCACACTCGCTTCGATAGAGTCTTCTGTGGTTTCAAATCTTACCCTTGTTTCTTCCCACATTTGATTAGTTAATTCTACAGCCTCATCTAAGTCATCAACTAATGTTTGTGGCTTATTGGATAAAGTTATTTCATTATCCATTGACTTATAAGGATAACTAGATAATTTTAAAATCCTAAACTTTTCCTTGGTTTTCCTGTCATTATCAATCAGGAATATATAATCACCAATACCAAAAGACAGGTTTTTAAAAGTCCAGTTTGAATCGTATTGATCAATGGCTTCTTTTAAATCCTTTGCTTTTAGTTCTATAACCGTCTTTGGTTTGGATAAGACTTTAAGCTTCCTTGCTGCTTCATCTTTTAGGTTTTTTATATTGGTGTATCTTTCATCTTTCCAATAGTAAGTTATTGTCTTATCAGAAAAACTCTTGTCCTCCAAATAGTCTAGGCCATTATTGATTTGATTAATTTTTAGGCCGTTCATACCCTCTGGAATAATCCTTGTGGCAAATTCGAAGTTTTCTACACTAATATTTTGTTTTTCTAGGTTAAGGGTTGCAGTCAGGTATATATCCTTATTTTCAGATAATTCCCTTCCTATAACTACTGTTTTTAAATAGGCATCTAGTTTGTATTCGACTTCATATTTCTTGATTAATTCTTCGAATATTTCCCAGCTAGTTTTATGGTCTCCAGTTATAGTTCTCTTTGCCTTAATATCATCTAGGACAACATATTTCCAGCCTACAGGTGTTATTACATCAAGAACATCTTCAATCCCCTTATAAGGGAAATTAACGCTTTTATTAAACTTTTCCTGCCAGTCAGAATTATTGGCAAAGCCTTCTATTTTGTAGCCGTCATAAAAAGGCTCGATGTTTTTAACTATAAATTCTTGGCAAACATCACCCTTCTTAAACTCTACAAGGTGTTCTACATCAAAAATATTTCTATATTGCTTTGGTATCTCAAATATTAACCTATCAAGAGTATTTATTTCATACTCTATACAAGTATTCCTGAAGGCCGCATAGGGAAATCTTTCTTTAGTTCTTCCGTTGACTATTAACATATAACCCTGCCTTCAAATTCTAACTTGCAAGTGAAATCTCCTTGACCAGTAAGCTTAATTTTTAGGTCCTCTTTTATATAAGGAAACTCGAACATATCAATATTTGTTCCTGCTCCCAGCTTATTTAATCCTCTTTCAGAGTCTATAACAAGTGTATCAGTAAATTTATTTATTTTAATATCACTTTCAAAGCCTGTAATTTTTATATTTTCTCCCTTGCCCTCTAGGATAATCCTACAAGGAGTTAGAAGATTTCCTCTGTTATATATAGTTACAGTTTCGTTAATAGGAATAAGGGTGCTTTGAGTATCAAGGCTGGCTATAGCTTGCCCTGAAAACTCAACCACTTCAAAAAAATGCTTTGTGTCGATTTTTTCTCCTAAGAGCCTTCCGGTGTAGAATATTTCATCATCAAAAGTTATTCTCACCTTTTCTAATAACCTAGATAATTTATTCCTATTTTCTCTTATGGTTTCCTTCTCGCCTTTAAATTCAATAGAGAAAGTAAGAGGCGTAAAGGACAACCTCTCATTTCCATAAAAGGTTATGCCTGTATCTGAAACAAAGGTGTCTCTTTCTATTTTGGTATTACCTATGTCAGGATAGGCTAAAAGGTGTGCACCATAATAGCCTAAATCCTTAACTAAATTTATAGTCTTAATCACCCTCTACGCCTCCTTTCCTTGCTTATTTCCTGGCTTACTATTGGAGTTACAGCCTTGCCAATCTCTCTTGAATCAAGGTTTATTACACTTGTTACGGCTCCGTTCGTAACTTGTACTTCAATATCTTGTTTATTTTGTATAGATCCACCAGCTAAATTGTAGGCCAGATCTGCACCCATTCTTTTATTATCAAATAGAACTGCATTCTTAGCCTTATTTCTTATAGCCTCCATAGTGGCTTTTACCTTGTCTACTACAAAGCCTTTTTCGTCCTCGATACCTACACCCATACCACGGGTTAACATTTTACCGACTTCATCTCTAAAGACTCTTGAAGGGGAGTGGATTCCTGCGGCTCTTTTTGCAGCCCATACTGCCGACCTCATAACATTAACTGCGGCGCTTATTACTCCAGACCTACCACCATAAATACCATTTGAAAGTCCGGCCATAAGATTATATCCAGCATTTGAGAAAGATCCCTTATAGCCGTTTACTGTACTTACCATTTGGCTACACATTGATTTCACAGTAGATTTAGCCTTATTGCTTCCGTTTGTAACTTTAGATACAAACCCATTCATCATGGAGTCCGCAGCAGTTTTCACTTGATTAGAAGTATTATTGATTGTTGTATTAATCTTGCTACCCATCTGGGTAAATTGTGTATTAATCCTATTTGTGCCATTTGTAACAATATTAGTGATGTTATTCATCATTAATTTGGTTTGACTAACGGATTTTGAACTCAAATTTGTAATAGTAGAGTTAATCTTATTTTGCATACTAGTAAATGAGCTTTGAACCTTACTTGATCCACTAGTTACATTGTTTGCCAAGGTATTCATCATATTTGTTGCACTTTTAGCAACGACATTTGAAGTGTTAGTCAAGCTTGTTTGTATAGATGAACCCATCTTGTCAATACTGGCTACAGCCTTACTTGATTCGCTGCTTATCGCTGAACTATAACCTTCCATTGCAGTTTTACCCGCCTGGTTAAAGTCGCTCGCTTGATTGCTTAATGATTGGGCTACATCTTTACCTATGTTTGTTGCACTAGCGTCTACAACTGACTTTGAAGCGTCTATACCGCTTGCATATTGCTCGCCTAATTCTTGACCCTTCTGATTAGCTTCTCCTTCTCCGCCTTGAAGCTTCTCTATGGCACTTTGCCCTAAAGCTTGTGACTTAGAAGTAACTTCCATTGTTGAAGATTCGATACCTCCAGCGAATTTCGAACCAGTATCGTGGCCTTGTTGGTTTGCAGTATCAAAAATCAAAGAAGAACGTGCCGCTAACGGATTAGCAAATGTACTATTATAGGCCTCCGCTACACTTCCTTGGCCTGAGCTTATACCCTCACCAAAAGCTGTTACGTTTTGAGTTCCTATTCCTCTTAAGATTTCTGCAATATTGGTTTCGCTTACTCCAGCCTCTTTTAAGGCTTGATAAGCCGCTTCAACATTGATTTTTCCTGCATTAGCTCCGTCAGCAAAACCGTTGACATTTAAAAGCCCCATGTTGTGCATAGCTTCAATTGCTTCTAATGAAGACAATCCCGATTCTCTTAATTGCCTATACACTGCAAGGGCCGCTTCTTTTCCGGCAGCCGAACCTTGACCGAAGGCGTCAACGTTTATCTGGCCTTTAGAATACATTTCATCAAAGGCGTCTAGTTCAGAAAGGCCCATATCCATCATAGTAGTAAATTCTTCTATGATACCTTCAGCCCCTTCTACTATTCCGTCTTTAAAGCCCTGCATATTCCTAGAAGCTATTTCAGTTAATTTCTCGACAGCTTCGATTTCACTCATTCCTGAGTCCATCATCTCTTTAAGCTTCTCACGATAGGTCTGGCCACCTTCTTCAACGCCGTTTACAAAACCGTTAAGGTTTAGCCCGGCAATCTCGAAGAATTTTTCTGCCGCCTCCATAGTTTCTAGTCCTGATGTCCTAAGTGCTGTGTAGGCGCTTCTTACATTTCCCGAACCTTCATAAATAGCTTGGGCGTATTCGTCAACGCTTGCTTTTCCTTCTTGTCTTATAATAGCCCTAGCGTCAGAGTCTGAAACCCCACCTTTGATTAATTCTTTATAGGCTGTTGTTATATCTGTGGTGCCGTCTTTTAATCCTTCCACCACTCCCTTAACAAGGATTTCTCCTGTTTCCCTTGTCTCTGATCCGTCTACTTCCTTGTTGATTAATCCAGGCAGGTCTTTAGCTTTTTTTGATACTTCTTTTTCTTTGCCGTTCCAGCCATCCTTGATACCGTCTATAAAGGACTTACCGACATCTTTAAGCTTGTTTACTCCTGATTTGAATTTACTAGCTAAAGTATTTACTAATCCCTTTGATTGGATTTCTGCAAAAGTATTTTTAGCCGCATTAAAGCCGTCCCCTATTTTACCGACAATAGACTTTCCGACACTTACAAGTTTTGAAGCTCCATTGCTGATTGCTCTAGCGACTGAGCCTACAATTTTTCCTGCGGAATTAGCTATCTTTGGTATATCTAGGTTGAATCCTTTTATTATAAATCCTATAAGGACAGCCCCTGCGACCGCTAGGCCAACAGGATTAGAAAGAACTCCAGCAATTAAAGGTATTATCTTAGCGGCTATACCAGATATTAAGGTTAATCCCTTACCTAGCCCGCCAGCTACCGACTTTATAAGTCCGCTACCCGCTGTAACAAGTTTACTTCCGCCAGCTTTGTTTATGCCAGTAGATAAGACTCCTACGATTTTCCCACCTATGGCAGCAAGTCTACTTGAACCAGTCTTGACTCCTTCTATTAGTGGTGTAATAGTTTTAGATCCTACCGATTTTAAACTTGAAGCTTTTCCGGAAATACCCTTTGCCAGGGTATCTATTAATTTTCCGCCTGTTGTATTTAATTTTAAGCCTTTATTGTTGAAGGCCTCTACCAATGTGCCAATAACACCATTAGCAGATTGACTAACAGCCAGCTTTTCTCCTAGAATTCCCTTCGTCAAAGAACCCATCATCTTTTTAGCTATTGCTGGGCCTTTAAAGGCGGCAAATGCTATTGCTAAAGCTGTTAAAATATGAGGAACAGCCTCAATTACTACATCTGGATTTTCAGCAATTCCTTTAGCTATTGCCTTTAAAAGGTCGACTCCAACCTTTAAAAGTTTAGCCGCATTCTTATTAAAGCTTTCAGCAAGTTTACCTATGATTTCAATTGCCTTAGGAACTAAAATAGGTGCCTTAGCTGTTAGCCCTTCGGCTAACTTAGTTAATATCTCTCCGCCGACTTCAAATAACCTTGCTCCTACCTCCATAAAGGCAGTAACTAAACTTGTTATTATCTCTGTCGCTCTCGAAGCTAAACTATCAGAATTCTTCTGTAATCCATCTAGCAGACTTAAAATAACGGTCTTTCCGGCTTCAATAAATTTTGGAGCTTTTTCAGCAATAGCAACAGCCCCTTCGGCAATCATATCGCCTAAGACCTTTGGTAACTGTCCTATATCCCTTGTAACTACATTATTTAACCTGTCTACCTGCTTAGTAACAGACTGAACAACCTGCCTGAATGGAGTGTCGACATTTTCGAATAAGGATATACCTAAACCTTCAAGGGCTGATTTTAGGATTGTAATATCCCCTTTTAGGTTGTCGTTCATTGTCTTAGCCATTTTTTCGGCAGCGCCTGTTGAGTTGTTGATACTATTAGTTAATTTTTCAAAGTCTGCGTCGCTAGAATTTATTATTGCTAGCATTCCGGCCATAGCTTCTTTGCCAAATAAAGTTGTTGCAGCTTGAACCTTCTGGTCTTCACTTAACCCCTTAAAGGACTGCCTCATTTCACCCATAAGTTTATTAAAAGGCTTAATTTGTCCGTTAGAATCGGTTATTGAAATACCAAGATTTTCCATTTCAGCCGCTACTTGCTTGGTTGGTGCTGATAACCTCGATAGGGCCGACTTTAAGGAAGTACCCGCTTGACTGCTTTTAATTCCAGCGTTTGCCATCAATCCCAAGGCGACCGATACATCTTCCACCTTATATCCTAAGGCCCCTGCAACAGGTGCAACGTACTTAAATGATTCACCCAGCATTGAAACATTAGTATTAGAAGCGGTTGAAGTTGCCGCCAAAACATCGACAAATCTTCCTGTGTCTTTTGCTTGTAGACCAAAGGCAGTTAATGAGTCGGTGACAATATCTGAGACTACTCCTAAGTCCTCACCACTTGCAGCGGCCAAATTGATAACCCCAGGAAGACCGTCAAGCATTTCTTGACTCTTCCAGCCAGCCATACCCATGTATTTTAAGGCTTCGGCTGATTGAGTCGCAGAAAACTTGGTTGTTGCTCCCATTTCCTTGGCCTTATTTGTTAAGGCGTTAAGTTCGTCTCCAGAGGCACCGGATATAGCCTCGACTTCGCTCATAGCTGCTTCAAAGTCAGCCCCTGCTTTTAAGGAGTAAGCTCCAAATCCAGCGGCAGCAACTCCAGCTGCCTTAAAGCCTGTCTTAATTCCGTCTAAAGCCTTACCAGTAATATTTTTAAAACCATTACCAGCTGCGGCTGCCATAGAAGATAGAGAAGCAAGGCCACTTTTAAACCCTGACGTATCTAGTTTGGTATCAAATAGCAGTTTACCATCACTTGCCATACGTCACCTCACTTTCTTTAAATTTGCATGCTTGCCATCATTGACCTAGCAAAAGAATTTTCTTTTTCTTCAACCGTCCTTTCATCTGGCAAAGCATAAATCTTTTTCATCGTTCTATAAAATTTCTTTTCATCTTTACTCATCTTTGAAGTAATTTGTATGGATCTAAAAGACATAATTCTAGAGAATAAACATTTTTCGTTTAGCCCCTCAAATAAGGCCTTAAATTCCCACCAATGAAGATTGGCAGTAAGAAGATTGATATTATAACATTCCATAAAGGCTGAATATATATAGGCCCAGTCATGCTCGAAAGAGTAAACAAGGCTAGAGTTAGTAAATTCTGACTCCTTTTTATCTTCTTCCTTTTTGTTGATACCGTCTGTCTTTTTACCTAGGCTATAAAACCATAAAAACCCGTCAAATAAGCTTTCTAATTCATCAAGGCTTGACATCATAAAATCCTCCGCCAAACAAGCGTCAATTGCTTCTAATACTTGATTTTGGGCTTTCTCATCTTCCTTTAGCATTATTTCTTCATATTTAATCCAGATTCTAAAGTCGGTATTTATAGCTACCTTTCTTCCGTTTACATCAATTGTGCTTGGTAGACCTTTAATTAGGTATGTCACTTCTCATCAACTATAATCCCATCGACTATTTCTTCTTTTTTGCCAAAGCTAAAAGAGTTGGTAAGCTTTTCTAGCTCCTTATTTGCTTTGTCAACTTCTTCTACTAGATAATTTCCAATAGATAAATAATCAGTAAGAAGTAATTCATCACCGTCAAATACTTTTTCTTGAATTTTGTCCATTGCTCCAAGGCCAAGGATTGTGTCAAAGGCTTTTCTTAGGGCCTGCTTAGATTCGCTTGAAGACATTTCTTTAAAGTCTAAGTCTCCAATAGAAGTAAGTTTTTTTGCCAGATCTGAATCGTGCTCGATCTCATAAGTTAAATATTCGGTTTCTTGTTTTTCATTGATATATTCAAATTCAAATTTAATTAATTGTCTTTTTTGTCTTTTAAATGCCATAATTTTCTCCTTTGGTTTTATTTTTTTGTAATTTTTGAAAAGAAAAAGGGAGCCTAAGCTCCCATAATAATCATTAAGAATTTTTACCTGATGTTGTCTCAGAGGCCTTATCAGCAGCAGGCTTACCCTCAGTAAATTTGATTGTTAGCCAGTCTGAATCTTTATCTCCTAGTTCTGCATAGCCTTCTATTGAAGGACCGTTAGCCTTGAAACTACCAGAATATTGGTAAGCGTCAGTACCGTCACCAGCAGAGTCTGGAACTATAGTGTGGTTTCTCTTAATAGCATAGAATTTGCCTTCTTGACCTTCAATTGGTTTGGCAAAGTCAACAACTACAATATTAACTGTAGCGTCATCTGCTAATTGCTCTTTATCAAATACTTCTTGAATTCTGTCGTGTACTGGATTGTCCTTATACCTGTCTAGAGTGAAGTCAGTTGTTGAAGTCATACCAGTAACGGCAGTTCTTTCTGATTTCTCGTCTACGTATTTTCTTGAATATTCTTCTATTTCTTTAGATGTTGGAAGGTCGGTAAAACCTTTCATTCTGTAATACTTATCATTTACTTCCATAAAGGAAACTACATCGGCCCTCAATACTAGGCCTTTAAATTCTTTTAAATTTTGTAATGTTTTAGCTTCAGCCATTGTTTACCTCCATATAAACTAATCTCATTTGTATTTGGTATTGACTAGAACCAACGTCGGCACTAGACAAGTAACCATTTGTTATAATTTCAAGCTTGGTTGGATACTTATCACCTTCAAGCTCCGGAAACTCTTTCTTATAATTCATTTCCTGAATCCATTCAATTAAATTGTCAAAAAAAGCAGAGTTTTCTAGTTGTGTAACTAGATCTCCGCTCATATGACTTCTTGTAGTGAATATAAAACCAAATTGTTTTAATTCGTCCCCATCTACATATTTTTTAATTGTTGGACTTATAGGCTCAGTATAAATTCCGTATTCCAAGGGTTGATCTCCTAGAAAATCAACACTAAGCCTTACATCGTCTTCTAGATAAGGGCATTTTAAAAAGTATTCCCTTACGCTTTCTATAATTGATTTCATTTTGCTTTTGCCCCCGCTATATTTGCAGCACCTCTTAATATTGAGTCTTTATGGCTTGACTTCATTCTTTCAAACCACCTGTTTCCCCTTGTTGGTGCTCCTTGAAAATTTGCAGGTTCATAATACCGTCTCTTTGCATAAGGTGTCTGCTGAACTATTCTTCCAGAACCTATGCTAGTTTGGCTTGTTGCAGCTCCAATCAAAGTGCCTAAGTCTTTTGGAGTGTAAGGATCCATTCTCCTTATACATTCACTATCTATAAATTTTTGTACTTCTCCACCTGTTTCAAGGTCTCTTTTCTTTAAGGCCTTGACCTGGTCGAAGTCAAACTTAGAAAAGTTTATCATCACTTAGCCCCTATCCTTGTATGCTGCATACTAGTAGAACCGAAGTCAAAGACATCAGATACTGTTACTATTTTAGCCTTGTATTTCTTTTGATACTCCTTAGCTGTTTTTAGTTCTTCAATATCTATCTCTTCATCATTTCTGATTACTAGGTCTTCAACGTCAACGGCTCTTAAAAGTTCATTTGGTATATAGCAGGTTATTTCGTCAATATCATCCTTGCTCCTACCAGTGCGGTTAGTGTTAATCCCTCTAGTCTCTTCCCAGTGGCAAGGGTAAGTTCCTAGGGTTTTATACACGTTTTGTCTATCTACAACCATTCTTTTTATGATTGTAACCTTGGCGTTAGTTATCAATAAACGCCCCTATACATTAAGCCAGTATGGACAAAGGCCTCTTTAATCATTTGATCAATGAGACCTGCCACTAATCCATCTTTTTTATCTACTGACAAGGAATTTGATTGTGCGTATTCCACTTTATATTCGCCCACAGACTCCGATTTTATATTACTAGATGAATCACCCTCCGAATCAATTAAAAGCTCCCTATCATTAAAATAAAGCTGGTTAATTATATCCTGGGTAACGTCATCTATTCTTTTTTGTAGGTCTTTGTCATTCTCCCTTATTCTTTCAAAGGTTAAAAAGTCTATACGCCTTCTAATTCTCCTTTGCATAATTGAGAAAACCCATTCTGGTATATTTGTGCCAGGATTATTTGTTATAAACTCCTTATAGGTTAACATAAATTAACCCCTTTCTGAATTAAGCTGCTGGGTTGCCTGATTCCCCTGCTGGGTTGCCTGATTCCCCTGCTGGCTTTTTACCGTCAAGTTTAGTTAGGACTCTTGCTATTGGTATTTGGTTAAGTGGGAAAGTTTCTTCTTCATTCTTAACTACTTCCCAGTTGGCTCCCTTTCTTAATTCATCATCTGTTGGAGACAATGAAGCCATAGAAGCCTCAGTAAATGAAATACCTCTTGGAGCAAAGCAGAACCTATCTCTAGTGTATAGGGTATCTTCTCCGCCGTTTTTCATTGGGTTTCTGTCGGTTTCATAAGGTACTTTAGCACCAGCCTTGGTATATTCAAAAGCTCCTTGGCCAAAGATATAAGTTGTGTATTCCCCTTCTTTGCTTATTGGCAATGAGTCATCAATAATGATTGGTCTACCGTTAAGGTTTGCCAAGGCAAGTGGTCTTTCTATTCCTCTAGCATCGGTGTATTTTGCATATTGAATTAGATTTAAGTTTTCTAATTGAGTTGCAACGGCAGAATTCATAATAGCAGCTGCAAAGTTTTTCTTTCTAGCTCCAAAGGCTTGTTGTAGTGCGTTGTTTAATGTAACTTGGCCGAATACATCATCTTTATATGTGTGGCCGTCTACAAACTTCTTGTCCTCTGCCTTTGACATAGAGAAGATACCCTCAAGTATTGCAAGTAATGAATCCTGTTTAAGGTCTGCCCACCAATCTAGAAGTTGAATAGCGACAGTTCTCATTGGATCAAGGCCGCCTGTAATATCGAATACAAAGTCTTTTTCAGTCCAAGCGTGAGCCCTACCAATAACAACTCTCTTTTGATAGAAAGTATTGGTTGAGTCTGATTTAATATCTGTTTGGCCATCGTAATTATCAGCGTCCCCTGATAGAATTCCGGCAATTGGAGTAACGATAATATTACCGCCTACTTGTTCATCCATTCTAGTTTTTAGGTCTGCCCTTTCTACAATAGCAGATGATGTTAGTAGTTCGTTTGTTCTTTCTCTTTCGATTGTGTCGACGTATTTTTCAAATACTTCTGCGTTGAAATAAGTCTTATCAAATAATTTTGGCATTTAATTCCTCCTATAAAATACCTTTCTTATTAGCTTGAAGCATTTCTTCGTAAGTCATATCTTTGAGTTCCTTTTCCCCTATACTTCCTGACTTACCTATGCCCCTTTGCTTTGGTTCTCCCTCAATTTTAAATAGGTATGAATCTGACTCTTTTAGTCCCTCGATTTGTGCTTTTAAGTCATCGTTTAAGTTTTTAGAATTCTTCAAGCTGTCGATATCAAGCAAAGCTTTTGCCGCCTTAAGATTTCTACTACCAGCATTAACCAAGCCTAGATCAATGGCATTATTAAGATTAATTCTTTCGATGTCTTCCTTAGCTTTGATTTGTGCTTCTTCGTACTTGTTTTTGTACTCTTCAGCACTTGCCTTTATGGAGTCTATATCCATATCTTTGAAGGCTTCTATTTGCTCATTTGCACTTGCTACTTGGGACTTATAGTTTTCGTTTTCAGTTTTTAAGGTCTCATATTCATTTTTTAAATTATTATAATTTTCTACTTCCTGACCTCTTAGCTTGAAAACCGCCGCTATTTGCTCATCATTCAATCCTAATTCCTTGAGTTCTTCTGTCTTCATAAAATCTCCTATTCCTAAGCTTTTTAAGTCGTCGCTATGACTCTAGATTAGTAACATTCCAGCATTTTAGGTCCGCTTTGACCATGGCGAAGCTTAAAGGATTTGAACCTTTATCTCCCAGATTTGGAGTCTGGTATTTTTCCTGATTAAACTAAAGCTCCAAAAAAAATCGCACGATTAACTCACGATTTCTCACGATTAACGCACGATTAAATTATTAATATTTACTTTAGCAAACTGTATAACCTTGTAATATCTTTAGGTTTGTGTCCGTCATATTCAGGAGCAAATTCTAATTCTTTAACATCGAAATTATCCCAATAATCTAAATGATAATGATATGTGTATTGCCCTTCTGGGGTTTCTATGCCACATATAAAGCTATCATCTCCAAACATTGTTCCGTCATGGTGCTTTTTAGCTTTCCACGATATTTCTTTATTTTGATTTAGAATTATAGAAAATAAGACCATTCTATGAAAATACAACTCTTCAAATGTATGATAACCATCTGATATTGCTTTTCTTGATACTCCCTCATCTCTTAATTTTTCAATTTCCTTATTTAATAATTGTATTTTTTTGTTAATTTCCATATTTTTATTTCCTTATTCCTTTATTCACATTGTAGTATCTTTGCTTCTTCTTAAGCTTTTTAAATTCTTCCTCAGTCAAAAGCCTCTGCATAGCTAATTTGTATTTCTTGTTATATGGATATTTATTTCCATCAATTAACTTCCTAACATTTTCAGCATCTTTTTTGCATAAAAAATGGGCATGTTGCTCGTAAGCTCCGCCCTCTCTTATAAGTATCCATTTTCTCTTTGGTAATTTTGGATAATATCTAATTGTTAATTTCATTTTTTTGTAATTAAAAAGCACGCCTAACAACTAGTGTGCTTAATCTAATATTTTCTTTGCTATTTTAGAAAACTCTTTCTTTTCTTCCTCAAAAATTATGTCGACATCAAAAATTTGCCCTAAATATTTAGTCAAATCATCTAAACTTTGATTCCTTTTGGTATAATTTTTAATTTTGCTGATTTCATCCTTATATTCATCCTTTGGAGCAAAAGGGAACACTGAATATGGGTCCCAATCATTTATTATCTTTTCTATTTTCATAAAAATCACTCTCCAAACATTTTTTTAATAATTCTTATCATATCCTCATCAAAGTCATTCTTGGACCAAGCCGTTATAAGTTTTCCATTTACATCAACTACGGCCACACCTTCTTTTGTAACATAAGCGTATTTATAATCTTTAATTTGTTCGACTGGTGCTCCGTATTTAACCCAATAATTGACACGTTCTTTGCTAATATTCCTTTTATCCAATTGCTTTATAGAATGAGAGGAAGCGGCGTCCCAATTAACTTTTATTTTATAATAGTTTACACCTTTTCCAAATTTACCTAAATCAACTGGTTTATAATTATCTTTTCTAAGTTTTTTAACTTCCGCCTTTTTATTATCATACCCATAAACGTGAGTATTTACAGTAGTAGGGCGAAGCTTTCCAGCCTTGTTAAAGTCCTTGTAAAGCTGCCTTTGCCTTTGTAGTCTTACCTGGGCTATTAGTTTGCTCTCATCGTCTCCTACCTTATCATACATCATAACCCTATGTTTGTATTTTCTAATAGTTCTTTCGATTTGTCTCTGCTTCTGAGTTGCTTCATAGAAAGTGTATTCCTTATCTTCGAACTCGAAAGGCTCCGGATCTATATTATCTAACATTTCTTGACTCCAGGCCCTTTCTGATATTCCCTCAAAGAATGGATACCAGTTGTGCCTGCAATTTGCACCCATGAAACCACCTACATCACCATATCCGATATCATCTAAGCTTAAATACTTATCATTATCCCCTGACAAGGAAACAATTTTTCCCTGCCATTCTGCGTGAGATGGCCTTGCTCCGGCGTGGGCTGATATTTCCATAAGGTCTTGGTCCATATCCTCTGCGTTTGACAAAGATATTTCTCCCGTCATTTGGTTTATAGTAGTCCTTACAAGCATTTTTGCCGCCGATTCCACAGTATAATTTCTTCCTGAATTCTGATAGTTAATAACTCTTATTCCTGATTCAGATAAATCATTAACCAGGCTTCTAACTACTTGTTGACCTGAAAAAGCTCCACTAGAAACCTTAAAGGCCGCTTGGTTTAGTTTGTCTTTATAGAATTTATTTAATTTTATATTCTCTCCATTGCAGACAACCCCTAATGATTGAGTTATATTTGCATTTCCTTTAATTAGCCTATCAACCGCATTATTTATTGTGTTCTCTGCGTGTTTGTTTTTGGTTAGATCAAGCAAATTTTTATTTACAGCCCTATATGCCTTGGCCTCATCTTCATAATGTTTAAGGCCTGATTTATTTATTATTTGGGTTATTTCTTCGTCGATATCTTCAAAATGAGGTTTCAAAAGACTTTCTATTTCCTCAGTTGTATAACCGCTTTCAATTAATACTTCGGCTTGCCTTTCTGCTGTGGCTGTTAAGTAACCATTCTTTTTTATCCTACCCGCTATATCCTTCAAGATATCATCTTCCAAGTCTTGATATAGTTCTATAAGATGGTCGGTTACCCTTTCCATGTATTCTGGGTTTAACATTATTCTTCCTCAGCTACGTCGCTTCTGTCTTCCGACACTCCCGCTTGTATTTCTTTTAGCTCCTCATCAGTTACGCCGTATCTCCATTTTAGATATGCTTCTGGTTTTAGGATACCTGCTGCCACTTCCTGGAGCCTTATCTTTTGTTCAGTCTCAGAGTCCACTACAAGGCTATCATCAAAGTCAAAAGACACTTGGCAATCTTCGGCGTATGGAATACCCAGCTCCTTATACCAATACTTTAATATCTCGACAAATTCTTCAAGACAATCAGCAAGTTCTGTTTGTATATCCTTGACTGTAGAATAAGACCTTTGCTGGCTTGTAATTATTTCTGAAGCTGTTTTAGTTGTTTCGCTCATATGAGACAAGGTCCCATAGGCTAATCCGCAATGGAATTCAATTTTTCTTAATATTTCATCTAGACCATGAAATAATGGGGTGTCTCTGATTTCAGGGCTAAATACTTCATAGAAGTCTCTGCCTCCATCCCCCATATCCATACCAAGATTTCTGAATAATCTTTCCTTGCCCTTTGGCAATTCTCCGTTAGCTTTTACGGTTGTTATGTCTGCGTCAATAGCTAGCTCGCTTCCCTTGTACTCCCAGTGAATTCTTTGGTATTGCTCATCAGCGTCTTGGATTAAGGATAAGGATCTGGCAAAACAACTTATGCCCTCATCTGATTCTAAATCTAGATTATTTGCTTGTGGATTTTTAAAGTAAGCGAATAATGGTTTGTCTGAATCAACCACCATTTTTTCTGTCATATCAGCCCATTTATCTACTATTGATAAGCTCACTTTATCTCCTAAAGTATCCTGGGAATCAGACATATAAGCGGTATTTGTTATTAAATACTCATCACCTATTTTATGTTCCTCTAGCCTTGTAAAGAATATGTCTTTATCTTTCTTATCCTTCCTCTTGATCCTATCAATAAAGACAATATGATTAATATCTCCAAAACTCGTAAATCCTAAAATGATGAATTTATTAGCTGGAGCAATATCTATGTCAATCTTTTTCTTACCTATATTTTCTATATATGGTTTTACAATAATCCCACCTAGGGCTAATCCATATTCAGTAAACCTTCTTATACGTTTTATGAATTTTTGATAAATCAAATCAATATTTTCATCATCAACCCTAGTTTCAAGCTCCATTGTTACAAGCCTTGCAAGCTCACTTGATATAGCCGCACATAAATTCAAGGATTGAGAATTGTCAGCGTCGTTTTGATTGCTTAGCCAGTAGGGTTCACCATGGTAACAATCCAGCCATACTTTATAATTATTTTCAATATTTAAACCTAGGCTTCCCAGCCTCTCTCTAATTTCTCTATCTAGCATAAATACTCCTATACGTTCATAAGTACCTTTATAAATTTTTCAATGGAGTATTCAAAGCCGTCTAGGGTATCAATATCACTTGTCCCATCATCTAACCTTATATCCTCCATTTCTTCTTCCTTCCAAACCGCAGTAGATAAAGCCTCTTCAAGGCTCTTACAATCTTTGGTATAAAAAAACCTATCAGAAGCAACCAAAGTATTAACAAGCCTTATCCTGTCATTGATTGGGTTCTTGATAGAGTTCTTAATCTTTATATTTAAATTTGCATCTAACAAGGCTTTTTGCATTCCCTTGATTAATACTTGCTCCGCACTATCTGCATATATAAGGTCGACGTTTCCATAGGTAGATTGAATAACTCTCACAAAGTCGATTAATTGATTATATAAGTCTGTCGGCTTGTCAGGCTCAAATCTTTCAGATCTTAAAGCATAGACCTTTTTAAAACCTCGACTAATACCACAGCAAACAAAAGCGTGCTTTGAATTATTTCCACCGAAGTCCACGCCTATTTGTATAATCTGTAGTTCGTGAGGCTTGCCTTCAATCAAATACTTTTCCGGACAGTCTGAGAACTGCTTATAAATAAGTCCTTCGGCTACTACCCTTAAGCCAAGTATATCCCTTTTATACCAAACAGAATTAGGATCGTACTGGAGTTCTATCTCTTTAATTCTTTGTTTGTCTAGGGTTGCATTATCTCTTAGTGTAAAGTGCTGGTAGTTTACCCCGCCTATTTCTTCATCAAGCTTCCTATACTTTTCTATGTGATCTGTGTAAATAAAATGTTTAGGACTAGACGGGTTTAAGTCCCAGAAGAATTTCCTTTTTTTGGCCGCCGCAGTTCTGTTGAAGCACTCTTTTATAGTGTCTTTGTGATGAAGGTTAATCTCTGTAGCTATCCACATACCATAAGAGTTACCTCTAATAGATTTATAGCTGTCCGCCTTAGCTGCTCCAGCGAAGATAACCACTCTAGTTTTGTAACCTGTATAATAGCCTTTTATAATCAGGGCTTCATTACCTTTATGCTTGCCCCATCTACATTGGCCACGGAAGATGTACTCAAGACCAAAACCATTAGCGTCACCAATATTAAGCTTGGCGTTCGCTACGGTCGAACCAGTCGCTATATGGATTCTATCTTCGGTATTTAGTAACTCTATGGCAAAAGCCAGAATATTATCTACAGTCTTACCTGCCCTAACCGCACCCTCTGCAATATTATAGGTGTGGTCCCTAGCCTTTTTGATATATCTTTTATGTTTATCTGAGAAATTAAAATTAATTGTGGCACGCTTACTCATCATCAACCCCATAAATCTCTTTAATTATCGGACTGATATCTTCTATTTCATCAGCTATACCTTTAATTTTTTCTATCTCCGCTTTTACCTTGTCTGTATCTGCTAAGACCTTATCGGTATCAACTAAGACTTTATCTCTTTGTGCTATTTCCTTACTTATCCTAGCCTCCAACAAGATATCGTCATTTTCTAGACTCCTATTCCTATAAATCATTTCTGTTAATTCTTTATTAGCGTTAATAACCGCAGATGAATTAGCCTGCCTGAATCCGTTATCGTTGATATCCTTTAAACCTAAAAAGATAATTTTTTTATATACCTTTTCACTCTCTAAGGCGGACCAGGTAACCTGATTTATAATATCCTGTTCGATTTCTCTTTTAAGTCTCGTTATTTCCTTTTTGATTTCAGGTTTATTATAGAGTTTTGAAGCATTTACTCTTATAGAACTGTTTTTCCATTTCTTACTTCTTGGATATGCTAAATTATAAGCTTCGATGAGGCTTTTTCCTTGTGCAACCTCACGTATAAACTTTAATTGGTTATTACTAAAGGCCACATAACCTCCTCTCGTTTTGCTTTTTAAAATGTTAGTACTTAGTTAGTAAATATCAAAGAGTGGATTATCTGATCAAACCCCACTCAGCGAACCTCTCAAATCCTCCAAGACTTTCTATATACTTTCTTGCAATTTCAACAATTTCTGAATAAGGCCTTCCGTCAATCGTTTCATCTCCTATTGCACATGATAGATTAATTTCCTTTCCCATCTCTTGAGCTTTTAGATGGGCATATATATTAATCGATACATCAGCCTTTGACAAATCCTTTCCGTGTAATCCTCCACCAGTTACACCGTCGCCCATATCAGAACCTAATTTTCGATTTGTGCAACCTGTATCTACATCTAAGCCGCCAGTCCAATCTCCTAAAGGATTAATATAGGCATCCGAATATATTTCTTGGATTTCATCGGTGTATGCGTTAGATTGACAAATGATTAATCTATTTCCATCTAAGATGTATTTCCCATCTTTTTTGTATTTATTAAAAATGTCCTTAGCAATTGAAGTGAGGTCCTCTTGCTCCTTAGTAATCGGGCTTCCCTTAAATATTCCATTATCTCCGCATCTAAATTGGCCATCTTGATTTTTAGCTAGATGAATATCTTGTCTAGCATGAATAATCTCCACATCTTCGATACCAGCAATTCTTTTAACTATTTTCTGAATTTCTCCAAAATCAAAAAAGCACGAAGATTCAATAATAATATTGCATACTCCGTGGCCTATTAATACTTCAACCGCTATCTTTGGGTTGTCCTCTTTTTTATAACCTAAATCAACTATTGCTCCCGCTATCCTATCAGCTATCTTGTCAGGGTGCATAGGATTTACCTTTTCAAACATTTTTCCTCCTAATCTAAGCAACAAAAAACAGGCTTCAGCCTGCTCTTATCTTAAATACGCTTTTACATTTGTTTTTAACGGCCTTACTTTAAACTTCGCCGCCAATTCTACGCTCTTTTTATTTACTAAATCTATATAAGGCTTAATTTCTTTGTTTGCCTGTTCGTAACTTATAAGCCCCGCTTTGAATTTTATCTTGGCTTCCTCCGCCTTTTGTTTTGCTATTTTGTCTATATCTTTCATTTTAGCCCCCTTATCTTCTATGTCCATATTAAGGTATTTTCAAAAGTTAAGCAAGGCCTTATTCCCTTATTTTACGCTATTTCTTCATCTTCTATATCTTCAATTATTTCTAATTCAGGGAATTCTTTTTAAATACTCTTAGGGTCTCCCTTGAAAAAGACTAATACATTTTGATGTACCTTTACCACTTTTCTATTCCTCATATTCCTCCTGGCCCTCATACCAGCAGAAGCAATAGAATTGTATAGAATTAACTCATTATATAGCTTCATACCAGCTGACTTGTAAGCTTCCTTTGTCAACTCGCATAAACCTCTGTAAAAGCCTTCCTTGTCTCTTACGTCGGATATAACAACAATAGCAAATCTATTATTTTTTAATTTAGCAGCGGACTTTTCTAATATCTCAGTATAAATCTTCGCAAACTCTTCATAATCCATATTGCTAATATCTTCAGGATTATCACTGTACACCTCTAAGTCAAAATAAGGCGGACAAGTGAAAACTAAGTCAGCGCTTTCGTCTTTTATATGCTTATCCATATTTAAGCTATTATCATTTATCCAATTAATCTTAGATAAGTCACACCCAATTTCCTTCGCATTTTCAATATTAGCCTCTATCTGCTCAGATCTTAAATCTATACCTGTATACTTAAATCCTAATTGCTCCGCTACGATTCCACGAACACTTCCTCCAGCGAACGGGTCGAATATCAGCCCACCTTCTCCTGGACTAAACCATCTATACCCTACTTCGCATAATACAGGGTCGAATATACTTGTCCCTTTTAGATTTCCAACATTCATTGAAGAGGCCAAAACTAACGCTTCGTCTCTGCCTACCTCCGACTTAATCCCCTTATCCAGCCACATATTTTTACGATTTTGCCAATCTCCTGACATCGTATTAATAACTGAAAATGGGTTGACTAGAAAGGTTTCATTTAACGGACTTGTATAATCATTTTCTCCAATCTTCTGCTCAGTTGTCATAAAATCATCGTCTAAATCCTCAAATCCGAATTCCTCCAAATCGAAATCTAAGTCCATATTTTTTAATTCCTCGATTTCGATATCTAATAAGGACCAATCCCATTCCGCAAGCTCAGCCACTTTATTATCCGCAAGCCTAAAGGCCTTAATCTCCGCTTCGCTTAAATCATCAGCAACAATAACCGGAACTTGATCCATGCCCAGCTTTTTAGCTGCTAATAATCTAGTGTGGCCAGTAACTATTTCGCAGTCCTTATCCACTACAATAGGAACCTTAAACCCGAAGTTTTTAATAGAACTTGCTACAGCGTCAATTGCTCCGCTGTTGTCTCGTGGATTATTAACATAGGGAATAAGCTCATCAACGTTCTTGTAAACTATTTTAATTTCTTTCTTACTCATATATCCTCCATTTTTTAAGTCCATCAGTCAGGCTATCCACGTGAAAAACAATAGTCATCAACTGAACTAAGAGCAATAAATCTCTTTTAGTGGGGAAAAATAGCAAAACCCACTACCCGAATACTTTTATATAATAAACTGAAAGGAGGTTTTATCCATGGATAACCCGACTCATAGACTTAAATTTTATAAAAGAAAAAGGACAGGCCCTATTGCCTATCCTTAGAGTTAAACCGCTCCGAAACATTCTTACAATACCATTATAGCACATATTTCGTGCTTTTGTGTCGCTTTTTTGTCTCAATTTTGTCGCAAAATCGTCGCAAATTCACCTTACATCAATTTCTCTGCCCTCAATGAGATATAATTTACTAAATATTTCAAGCAAGGCCGAATCACTTCGCCTCCTTGCCGTATCCTTTGACATCTTTAAGTACTCTCCACACTTCCTATAAGAAATCCTATCCGCCTTTGGAACCACCCACATATGATGAACTATAAACTGCTTGTCTTGGTCTAGCTCCTGGATTGCTTTTGTCATAGCTCGATTTTCTAATTCGATGATCTGTATATTCCTTTTGCAGCCATCGATTTTATCAATCATTCTTACTTGTAAATCCTCAGTAGTAGAACCGCCGCCCTTTACAGCCTCAGAAGATGACCAGGAAGCGCCGATTGACAACCTGTCTTTGTAAATTTGAATTCTTTCTTTCTCCGCCTCAAGCCTTCGCATATCCTTGCCATAATACCTAAGCCTTGTTCGAATAGTTTCTATTCTCTCTTTTTCTCTTTCTTCTTTCCTAATTCTATCAAAATCCATTATCCCTCCTTTCTTTGGTCGTATCTCTTCTGGAGATTAATCCAAGTTTCAGCACTGACTCCAGTAACCTTTTCAATTCTTTCAGCTAATAAACTATTCACAGGCAAATCTCCAACAAGTAAATCTCCGTATTCATCTGCACTAAGACCAAGCTTTTCAGCCCAATCCTCCATCATGATATCTCCGATATACTCCCCCGGTGCAAAATAACTTTTATCACTCATTTACAGCTCCATTCACGCACGCTTTTTCTTGGCTTTCATTTGCTTAATTTCTTTTTCTTTAAGCTCCCTAATATCATCTTCGATTTTGTATATCTTCCTATCTTTAACAACGATTGTTTGAATACTTAAATTTTCCTTTATATCCTCAAAACTCACCAGCTCAGAGTTAATACAATCAAGCTTGCTTTCCAACCTATCTTTAAATTGATTAAGTCTTTTATCTCCAAACCCGAACTCATCAGATAAGGTCTCACAAGCCAAGGCCAGAAAGGACTCAATCAACGATAGAGAAAGGGCAGACTCCGCAGTCCTCTTAACCTCACTATCATAAAGTCTTCTTGACCTCATCTTCTGTGCTGGACTCAGCCCCTTAAACTTAAAACTCATAAGTCCTCCTCTTTTACGAAAGTACCTCTGATTGTCTTTCCTTTTCTCTTACTGATTTTCTTGTAAGCCATCTCTAAACATTCAATAGGATCTATTCCTATTTGCTTACATAGAATAATTAGCGTTACAAATATATCTCCCATTTCAGTTTTTATATCATCATCTGTTAGCCATATTTTAAACTGTGGATTAAAAAATTTCATGTCGAAGTCCATCTCCGTCTTAAACTCGAAAACCTCCTCGATAAACTTCATAAACTGCTTATCTGCATTTTCACTATGGAGCAAATCCTTATCATCCGCCCATCTTAACACTTTTTCTTGTAATTGTTCAAAAGTCATCTATATCTCCCATTTTCAATCTCAAATAATCTTGAGTTTATATTTTTTCTAATTCTGTTTATTAACATAGCATTGATATCTGCTTTATCATCTTCTTTAGCATCTGAAGGATTTCTAAACATATTGTTTTTTAATTCTTCAAAATCAACTTCGCAAGCTGAAAGCAATTTTTCTACCTCTTTAATTTTCATCTTTAATCTCCCCATTCCAAAGTCACAATAACAGTATCAGTCTCAACTAAACAATCTTCATCTGTAGCAACTAAACAATCTATATCTGTAGCATCTAAAGGAGTGTGAAATTCTATAGGGTCCCCACAACCATTGATTTTTTCCTCAAACAAATCAAATTTTAACTCACTTCCAGGGTCAATATCATCAAACCAATATAAAAAATCTTTAACTTTCATAATCAATACCCCCTGATTTCTTCCAAATTCAAATAAGGAACTTCATCATAATCTACTTTAAAATCACATTCATGCTCTATATCGCTATCTTCATCATAAAAATAAGCTAAAACTTCACATTCATAATTGTATTTTTGTAATTCTTTAATTAAATCTTTTACTTTCATTCTTCTATCCTTTCAATTTCTATTTCCACCCTAGGCCTTTCCTTATCAAACAGCACCCTAGAACCATCATGAGATTTAACTATCTTGTAATTGTCATCAGCAATCACCCCATAGTCCGTGAGGATATCGCATGTCGCTGCAAGCAGGTTCGTGAGATCCACGCGGTGCTTAGTTTTACGATAATAAACGCATTTTAAATTTATAGGGTAATCAATAGCCTTTTTATACTTACCTGTAATCTGCCTTCCGCAATCCTCCGCATACTCCTTGTACCTATCAGACTGGGACAAATACCTTTGACCGGTCCTAGGGTTTTTAAAAATCTGCATAGAATTTTTCTTAGTCGCAGGATTGCCATATAAGACTAACTTCATCTAATTTTCCACCCACCAATAAGCTATCTGATTAATATTAACAATCCCAAGCTTTGAATTTTTATTAGAATCATCACATCTAATAAATTTTAAATAGCCAGTACGCTCATTCATTTCATAATGATCAATCTCAATAGTATCGGCCCCGCCATTTATAAATCTAATAACTAAAATTTTCATCACTCCTCCACAAACCAGTAAGTAATTTGATTAAAAGAAAACATCCCAATCTGCAACTTCTTCTTATACGCTTTCAAATAACCAAATTCTTCACTAACGTCAACGTCGTCGACATTAAATTTTCTTTCTTTTCCATTAACAAATCCGATAACTAAATTCATAGCTTTTTAGCCCTCCATAATTTCTTGTAATCCTTAATCATCTGGCAAGTTTTATATAAGCCAGTATCAAAAACTACAATTTTTTCATCCATATAGATTATTTTTCCCTCGTAATTATCCCAGATCCTGTACTTATCCTTACCAATATAATTTAAATTAATTCTATACCTACACCCTATTAATAAATCAGTCATAAGGACTCCTATCTAGAAAGGGATTCTTCCGTCGTCTTCAATCTCCCTGAAATCATCGTCAAAAAACTCTTCAGAGCTTCCAGAATTATTTTGATAGGTATTTGTACCCCTACCATCGTTTCTCTTCTCCTGGCTTGCTCTAGTGAGAAATTCCACCCTATCTGCTATGACATCAGTAGTGTAAACTGTCTTCCCGTCCTTATCCTGGTAAGAACCCGTTTGAATTCTTCCGTCGACGGCACATTGACTACCTTTGAATAGATATCTAGAAGCATTTTCAGCCATCTTGCCCCAAACTATAACTCTGGGGAAGTCGGCAGTAGGTCTCCCCGCTGCCTCCGCTTCTTCCCTTTTGTCCTTACTTAGGTTTTTATCAACCGCCAATGTAAAATTGCACACCGCCTGGTTTGATTGTGTATATTTTAGTTCAGGATCTCTGACAAGCCCGCCTATAAGAATTACTTTATTCATCGACTTCCTCCGCTAAGATTTCAGCATTCATAGGCTCTCGTTCTCTTGCCATAATTATCATGCTTTCCTTGATAATTTTATAAGACAAGCTAGAAAAATTTTCCCTTACCATTTTATTCATTTCATTTTCATCGCCGCTAAACATTTCTTCTATATCATCTGACAATCCTATAAGTATTGCCGAAAGTGTAACTATTTCTGTATTTGTAAAATCAATCTTCATATAATCTCCTCAATTCTTTAATTTCTCTATTAGAAATAAATTCTATTGTCCCTGGATCTAAGTCCTTTTGGCAACCAAGAACCTTTTCTACATATTTAAAACTTGTTACATTTGCTCTTTGTTCATACTTCAAATACCAAAGGGTATATATTATTCTTTTCCAACCATATTCCTTAATTGCTTTGATAACTAATCCAGTATCAGCTTTACTGGAGTTGTTTTTTAAAAAACGATAAAAATATTCTATTGTCTTTCTTTCTTCCTCTGATAAATCCTCTACATCATTATCGTCTCTTATCTCTTTCTCTAACTCTTTATCTATTATCTTATCTCTATTATCTGTGGGACATAGCTGCGACATTGTCACATTATTTTGTGACATTGTCCCACTTTTCTGGGACATTGTCCCACTGGGAAGTTCTTTTTTTCCTCCTGTTAGTTCTTTTCTAGCCCTATGCTTACGCTTTCTCCTGGCCGCCTCAGTTTCTTTCCCTATCATCTCATCGATCTGACTCATATAAAGCTCCCCCGTCTCAAGCCTTTCTACAAGGCCAATATTGACAAATAATTCAAGGGCAACCCTAACTGTGTCCTGCTCCGTATTTGTAAGCCTAGCCAGTGATTTTACGTCATAGGGCATAAGCCTCTGTCCTACATATCTTATAAGCCTACCATCATCAGACAGGCTTTTAAGTAGTAGTTTCAAATAAAAATTTACATACGCCGAACCATTCTCTTGATCCTCTATCCATTGAATCGTGTCATCATCATAAAAATCCTCCGGCAATTTTAACCAGTAATATCTTTTGCTATCGCTCATTTAACATATCACCACCTCTACTCCTGTAAGCTCCTGTATAGTTCTTTTAATTACTTCTTCATTACTATTTCCGTCCGATAAATGCAGCACGTATATCTTCTTACACCTGGATAAGTCGGCCGCCTTTAAGGCCTCGACAAGACTTTCTAAAGATAGGTGGTTTCTAACAATCCTATTCCTAAGACTTACATTTATTTTTCCTTTCTCTACCTGCTCATCTAAAACTGATTTCACATAATTACATTCAATCATTAGGACATCGCAAGCAGGTATTTTATATTTCATATATGCAGTATCCGTCACAAAAACTAAGACCTCTTTATCATCTCTAGTGGATATAAAGTAACTCACAGGCTCCGATACATCGTGGACGGCTTCAAAAGGCTGTATTAATATATCATCTAGATGGGCAGTTTTATATTTTCTTTCCGCCCAAGTATTAAATATATTTAATCTATGGCCGCTAATTTCTAGGGCCTCAGCTGTCCCCTTAGTCATATAACAATCAACCCCAGCCCTCATAAGGTCTTTAATCGCCTTGGCGTGGTCTTGGTGTTCGTGGGTTATTAAGCAGGCATCAATTTCTGATACCTTAAAATTAAGCTTTTTCTGTATCCTTTTATAGGGCAGGCCACACTCAATTAAGAGTGTAGTAGCCCCGATTTTAACCTTATAGCAATTTCCGCTTGATCCAGTCCCTAATACTTCTATCTCCATATCGGCCTCCTAGAATGGTGGATTTTCAATTTCTACAAAATCTTCTGTGAAAAAATCGCCCTGGCCTTCAACCTCTTCTGGGTCGATTATTTCGTCGTATATTTCACCTGTTTTTGTATCTACATTTGCTGGTGCTTCTTTAGGCTTTATTTCCTCTGGTTTTTGAGTTTTCGCTTCGATTGCTGGTGCTTTTTCCTGCCCCATATTTGTATCAAGTTCTAGGGTGTTTGCCTTGCTTTGCAATTCCTCATTGAATGTCCTATCTGTATAGGTTATAGATTTTTCTTCGCTGCTCACAATGTCAGAATCATCTGCTGTGTTGACAAAGGATTTTACTGCCCTTGATTTAACAGTTTTTATAGCCTGTTGGTCTGGGAAATTTTTGTGTGCTGGTGATTCGCCTTTTGCCCCTCCCATGGCCCAAGAGTCTTTTATTTGCTCCATTGTCATGTATTCTGTGTATCTAACATTTCCTGCTCTATCTGTGATTACTGCAAAGGCTCCTGTTATATCCGACTTAGTCCACTTACTTATTTCTGGTTCATAAGACTTGACTTGCATAACTCCTTTTTTAGGATCAAAGACTAATTCTAACTTGTCATTTCTATAAACTGCATAGCCGTATGTTTCGCCTATATCTTCGCCACCTCTTTTAGCTAGGGCGACGTTTCCTTGATAAGATATAGATAAGGTACAAGTGTTACCATAAGGGATAAAATAACATTGTTTTTTATCTGGGTTTAGGCCTTTTTGTGCCATCTCCATAACTGTTTTTAAAATTGATTCTTTATTACATATATCTATAATCGCTTTGCCTTTATTTGGTCCTTTTTCTATCGGCTTGGTTATCAAATATCTTGCCGCTTGGATCGCGTTTTTATAGCTATAATTTTCTGGAATATCAAAAACCTTGCCTTCTACCATTGCTTGATATTGGCTAATAGCTTGATTTATAATTCTGCTTTCTAGCGAGGTTGCTTCTTGGTTTTGTTGTGTCTGTATTTGGTTTTGTGTCATAATCTAGTCCTCCAACTTTACAATCTCTATTGGCTCAACTTCTAGGGCTTTTGCTAGTTTGCAAACATATTCTTTGGTAGCGTGTTCACGTTCAAGTACATTGCCTAACCATTGCCTAGTAGTTCCCATCTTTTTAGCTAAGCTTGTATTGTTTAAATTTCTTTCTAACATTAACATCTTTATCTTTAAAGAGTCGATTTTTTCCCTCATAATCTATCTCCTATAGGTTTTCCACTCTTAAGCTCTTATATTTGCTTACTGATAAAGTTATCAATTGACTTTGTGTTTCTACTAACTCATTGACTGATTCAGCGTTATCTACAAAGATTGGTATTTCTTTTTCATAGTGTTTAGATAAGCTATTTATAACATCTAGACCTGCATTGATTTGTGCTGCACTATTTAGTGATCCATAAGGTACACCCTTATAAGTTGCCTCTGCTGTTTCTACAATTCCGCCGTTTATTTGTGTATCAAAGAGTTTAAATTCTACTTTTGTGAATAAGTCATTAATCTTATCACTTACTAGGTGGGTATAAGTTTTTATATACTCATCACATAGATAAAGTTTTTCTTGCTGGGTTTCAAATTCTTTTCCTAACTCTTTTTCTTCGTCCATGTATTTCTTTATTTTTTCGTCCAATTCAGCGTTCAAACCTTGATTAGATAGTTTTATATTAACTTCATCTAATCTTTCGTTGTAGGACTGTTTTTGGCTCAATATTTGGCTATTATCTTCCTTGCCTATGTTGGTAATTTCTTCTTCAATAGCTTTTATTTTTTCTTCTAGACCTTTTATCTCCTCAACCTTTTTATCACATAGGCTTAAGGCTTTTACTTGTTCGATTTGGCCTTGGATTTTCTCCCTATCCTGCATGATTGTGTCAAGGGATTTTAGTAACTTGTCAATCTTTGCTTGTTCTTCATCTTTTTTATTCTTGTAAGTAGCTATACTAACTTGATAAGTGCTTATAGTTTCGTTGATCTGCTTTCCTTTTTCGCTTAGCTTTTCTAGGTTTCGGCTTTTCTCTAGATTGAAGTGTTTTAAGATTTCATCTTTCTTTTCAGCATCAAATTCTTTACCGCAAGTAGGACAAGACAAATTGCCGTCAAATTTTCTCTGTTGGATTTCGCTCCAATTAGCGCGCATTTCTTCAAGGTCTTTTTCGCTTTCTTTTATTATTTCTTCACGTCGCTTTATGTTTTCATCTAAGGCTTCAATTTCTTTTCTAGCGTTGTTTAGCTCAAACTCCGCCATAGTGATTTTTCTTCTTAGGTCTGCGTGTTCTTCTTCTAGGCCTTTTAATTTTTGATTTTTCCCATCTTCAAAATCAGAATTTATTTTTGCAATATTATTCTTTAATTTTGATATTTCTGAATATTTCTTGTCTAGGTCTTCACTTACATTTCTTGATCCTGCAAGTTTTTTATCTAGCCCTTCAATCTCTTTTTTAAGACTCTCTTTTTCTTTTTCAAGCTCAGCAAAATCTTCTGTAGTTTTGGTTTTTTCTAGCTCGTCAATCCTTGCTGGAATCTCCTTTAATTTGTCATTGATTTTTTTACAAGAAGCCTTGGCCATAGCCTGGATTTCCTCTATTGTGTAGTTTGATAAGTCAAGGTCTTCTAACTCTTTGTTAGCCTCTTTTACATCGTCGATATTTACATCTTTTACAAGACTTAAAAGAATGTTACGACGTTCCTTTTTATCTAGGATTGTATTAAAATATAAAGGATTAGATAATAGGTTGAATTCATCTTCTGTAACGATTTTTCCTATCTCGTCTTCGTACTCCTTCTTTTTCTTAGGCACGTCGTTTATTAAAAAGTCCGTTGTATTTCCTGTAAATGTTTCTGCGTTAGATCCTCGTTTCTTGCTCCAAACCTCCTTATATATTCTTTCAAATTTAATTTCCTTACCATCTATATCAAAGATTCCAACTACGCTTGATTCTAGATTGTGAACAACCTCGTTATTTACGTCATAAGGCTTTATCTCATAGTCTTTTCTATTTAAGCTATCCTTGCCCCATAGTAACCAAGAGTAAGCGTCAAAAACCGTTGTTTTTCCTGTGGCATTGTCCCCTGATATATTTGTCTTTTCTGTGAAGTCTATCTCTAAGTTTTTAATTCCTTTAAAATTTTTTAGAATTAATTTCTTTAATTGTATTTTCATAATTTGCTTTGATACTCCTTTCTTCTATAGTTTTCTTCTATTGCTATATCTATTAGGTTTAATTTGCTTATATTACTGTCAGTCATCTTCTTAGTCAGCAGTATCTCTCTAGCCTTTTCTAAGCTTTCAATTTCCATTTCTTTAATGTCGTCAAAAAATTCAACTTGATCCTTAGCCTTCATTTTCCACCTTTTCTTTTCTTCCAAAATTGGTATAATAGTTCTATAGTTTTTTATTAAATTGGCTTAGCTTCGGCTGGGCCTTTTTGCTTTTATACAAGCCAAAGCCCGCCAAAAAGTGTTAGAATGGCAAAAGGTATGCACAATACTTCACAAAGTGGAGTAAAGCCACCAATCCCTAATCCTAGCCACATCAAGCTAGCAATTGTAATCAATACCTTTTCAGTCAATCTGAATTTTATAGCCCCCTCTAATTCTCTACGCTTAATCTTATCCATAAAATCAAGGTCTTTTTTTCTCTTGCTCATTAGTTCGATTCTTTCTTTTCTTGGTATTTTAAATACTTGCATAATTTTCTCCCTTTCTATTTTTCTTCTAATAGTTCATTAACTACTTCTAAACACTCTTCTTGATCGGCGTGATTAGGATGTTCTAAAAGCCAATTCTTAATTTTGTTTAACTCTTCAACCGTCAGATCCTTTATATTATTTTTGAAAAATTCCTTGTCCATTCCTCCTACTCCTCGTTCACATACTTGTAATTTTTCTTAAAAAATTCCTTTACGTCATCTTTCAGAAAATAAACTTTCCTTGACCACCTATATATAGGAAGCCCTTCTTCTACTAATTTGTTAAGAGTGTTCTCACTCATATCTAGCCAAGCAGCCATTTCTTTTTTATTAAGAAATTCTCTCTCAGCTACTCCTATTTTCATATTTCCTCCTTATCCTAAAAACTTATTTACAAAGTATATTTGACCTTTGCCTGTTACCTTAGTTGTTGTAGTGACAACATTTGCTCCGCTGCTATCAACGTATGACCCCTTTTTCATTTCAAAAAGTCCTTGCTCGATATAGACTTGCTTAGGTTGGTTCTTTCTTTCTCCAGCCTTGCACAAATATCCATTATTTCTTAACCAGGCAAAAAGATTATTCTGTCCAATCTTCTTTTGAGCCTTTCCTGTCCTTATTGCCTCCTGACTTATCATTTTTGCAAGCTCCCCAATCAAGCAAGACTTATTAGAAGCAGTAACTGTATCAGCAAATAAGACCTTAGGCTTATTTCTTTCGATTTGTGCCTCAGCTAAAGCCCTCTTTGCTTTCTCTTCCTTGAGGTTAGTTGCAAGCATTATCAGATAATCAGGATCAGATAAAGTTCTTTCTATAACCCCGTCAGTCATATAGGCTCCGTGCTTTCTGATTGCTGGTAGGACCTCTGAGGTTACCCAATCCGCAAATCTTTCTGCCTCTGGTTTTCTACTTTGGAAAACTAGTTTGTATAAGTTTGACTCATTTATAAAGTTTGCTTGTTGCATACCACCATTTGTAAGGATGTCGGTAGTAGCGACCCCCTTTGGATTCAATCTTGATTTTGCATCCCTTGTATTTTTTATTTCTAATATTGAACAAACATCATTCAAACTAAAATATGGTTCATCGTCAATAATCGATGTTCTAACTTGCCCAAATTCTTCATTATCAAATATCTTTAATTCTTTCATAATTCCTCCTTCTTTATGAACATTTTGTACATTTTTTAGTTAAAAAAATATCATCAACTGTAGAATCTAGTACATCTGCTATTTTTTTAGCCACTTTTAAAGATGGAGTTCTGTCTCCAGCCTCTAAAAAACCAATATATCTTTGAGTTACTCCAACCGCCTGGGCTAGTTGGTCTTGGCTTAAATTAGCACTTTCCCTAAACTTTTTTAATTCATTTATAGTTATCACCCCTTTGTATTGTTTTTTTATATTACCTTATGTACACATTGTACAGTACTTTTTGTACAATGTCAAGGGAAAAGGGGTATTATATTTAATAAGATAGTACTCATAGTACTTATTTATATTGAAAGGAGCTAGAAATGATTGGAAAACAATTAAGGTCTTTAAGGATAGAAAAAAATTACACACAATCTGACCTGGCAAAAAAGCTACATCTAACACCTAAAGCAATATCTTTTTATGAAAACGATCAGAGGGAACCTGATATAGCCACTTTATATAAAATAGCTGAAATTTTTAATGTCAGTATCGACTACCTCAATGGGAAAAGTAAAAATAGGCTAACCGAAGGCCAGGACTACATAACAATCAATGTTTACGGCAGCATACCAGCAGGAATACCAATCGAAGCAATTGAAGATATCTCCGACACCGAAGACCTATCCTTAAAAGAATACGACAAAAACAAGACCTATCTAGGCCTTAAAGTCGATGGAGATTCTATGTACCCAAAATACTTGGACGGCGACACAGTAATTATTGAAAAAACCCCAGATTGTGAAAGCGGCACAGACGCTGCGGTTTATGTCAACGGCTACGAAGCCACCTTGAAAACTGTTCTAAAAAATGATAATGGAACAATAACCTTAAAACCATTTAACACAAACTACGCTCCTACAACCTACGGCCCAGGAGATGACCCTGTAAGGATCCTAGGAATAGTTAAGGAGATAAGGAGGAAAGTATGAAAGAGATTATTAAAATATACGAAGATAATATCTTGAAAGCCGACACAAAAAATAAATCACAACTAATTTTAGCGTTAGTCAGTTTTAAAGAACTGCAAAAATTATGTAAAGATAATGGTCCAGAGGCCCAAAGCTATTTTGAAAACAAATGGGTAAAACCTTACATCACAGATCAGCAAAAGGACTATGGAGATAAATTAATAAATTATCTTAAAGCTATTTTGCCAGCAGAGGCAGTCGACGAAGTGTTTGGCCGCATGGCTTAATACCTAAACTAAGGAGAATAATTTGACAAATAAAAATTATAAAGTCATAGCAATTTTAGATAATAAGAGAATTGCTATAAACTATGGACGTATTAATAAGGCATCTAAAAGAGATGTAGTGAGAGTAATTGAAGTAGGTCCTGAAATATCATATAAGGGTGAAAATTATGGGACTATGGATACAATAAAAGCTAATTTATCCATAGACACTATTTATGACAAATTTTCAATTTGTACTAATAGAAATACCGAACACGATATTACAAAATCTGCACTGAGTTCTTTTTCATCCAACTTTAGAATATATGAAGAATTAAATGTGAACAAAGAGCAAATATCTGATTTAAAAAAACCAAAAGTTTCCCCTATTTCTCTTGGAGATGTGGTTGAAGTAATTAAATTTAATTGACATTTCTCTAAAAAGATTATACAATGATAGTGTAAAGTTAACTGCCGTGCGGAAGCTGGCTACTAAACCCTGTCACTATTATTGTGACAGGGTTTTTGTATTTAGGAGAACAAATGACTATAAGGCCAGCACCTGATAAACCTTTTAAAACTATAAAAGAACAAATAGAAATCCTAGATAGTCGTAAGCTAATTATTCATAATCAAGCTTTTGCACAAGAAGCTTTGTTCACATTCTCTTACTATGACCTTATAAATGGATATAAGGAAGTTTTTATGATTGATGATGAATTTAGGCCCAATACCTCTATAGAAGATTTGTATCTATTTGCTAGATTCGACAGAAGTCTTCAAAATATACTTTTCCAATATAGCGTTATTGTAGAAACTTCATTTAAAACTGCACTAGCTTATGTCTTATCCAAACAATATGGAGAGTTTCAGGATGACTATCTAGATATTAATAACTTTGACTTGAAAAGAAAAAATATAAATAATTTTAAGCAAATAATTAAAGACATTAAAAAATCATACATACCAAGCAAGAATAATTGGATTAATGAACCTACTTGGCATTATGTAAAAACAAAGAACCATGTGCCAGCATGGATTCTGTTAAAAAATGTATCCTTTGATTTATCTACAAAGCTCTACGAACATATGAAGTCCAAGGATAAAGACGAAGTATGTAACATCATGCTAAATTTAAATATCAAACCAGAAAAACAAAAAGAATATTTAAGAGTTTCACTTAATATTATCAGAAGATTCAGAAATAAGATTGCTCATAATCTTAAGTTTATAACTTACAAAGACGATACTTATAAAATTACAAAAGCGACTTTAAAAGGAGATCCCCATCTCCAATTGTTTGATAAAACAAGCTACAATAACGCATATGCTATGATAGTATGCTTAAACTCAATAATAAAAGATAAATCTCTTAAAAAAGTAATGAATATTTCTATCTTTCAATTATTAGATAGTTACAGACTTATCAATGATCAAATTATTATAGACTACTTTAACACGTCTGGAATACCACTTGACTATGAAGATAAAATCAAAAAAATCTTAACGGAAAATTAAAAGCACCAGTTTTAAAGCTGGTGCTATAAAAACCCCCTAAGATGGACACTTAACGACTTGAAAAAGAGAAAGGAGGAGCTATGAAAATTACAAGCTACCAAAAAGATGGAAAAACCTATTATAAATTTAACGTGTACCTAGGCAAAGACCCCCTCACAGGCAAAGAAATCAGAACCAACCGCCAAGGATTCAAGTCCAAAAAACAAGCAGAAAACGCCTACCTAAAATTAAGAACCCAAACCCCCACCAAACCAGAAGCCAAACTAAAAACATTTAACGACGCCTATGAAATTTGGCTAGAAACTTGGCAGACCACAGTCAAAGAGCAAAGCGTATATAAAATCAAATCGCTATTTAAAAATCAGATAACCCCCTACATCGGCGACATCCTCCTAAAAGAATTCACCCAGCTCCAAGCCCAATCCTTTATAATCGAGGCCTCAAAAAGATATAAAAACATAAACAATATAGTAATCTACACAAAAGCCGTCCTAAACTACGCCAAAGACCTCAAAGTCATAGAATTAAATCCCTTCACAAAAATTAAAGTACCAAAGGAGAAAACAGATATGCAAGCAATAAATAAAAAAAACTACTATACACCCGAAGAATTAAAAAAATTTTTAGAAATCACTAAAGAAACCGAAACCCCTCAAGCCTATGCTTTCTTTAGACTCCTATCTCACACAGGAATGAGATTTGGAGAAGCCTTAGCCCTAGAGTGGTCAGACCTAAACCCTAAAACCAACACTCTAACCATAAGCAAATCCATCTCAAGAGACAAAAACGGCAAGCAGATAATATCCACAACCAAAACAGGCAATATAAGAATCATAACGCTAGACAAAGAAACAGTAGAAACCTTAATCAAGCTAAAAGAAACAAACAAAAAATACATCTTCGAAAGAAGCGGTAAAATGGTAACTAGATCCTATCCGCTAAAAAAATTAAACTCAATCATAAAAACAAACAATTTACCTAAAATTACGCTCCACGGCTTTAGACACACCCACGCCACCATACTTTTAAGGATGGGCAAGTCTATAAAGTACATCCAAGAAAGATTAGGCCACGCTGATCCAACCATAACCCTAGAAATTTATTCTCACATCATGGCCGAAGAAGAAAAAGAAACTCCCGAAGATTTTGTAAGCTTTTTAGAAGGCTAACGTAACAACAAACGTAACAGAAAATTAAGAAACATTGATAAATCAACCATTATAAACCATAAGAGTCCATTCCCCTATTCTCCACCAAAGGGGGTGGTGTTCTATGGGGAAAAACTTGTTATAGATACTATTAACAGTAATCTCAAGTTTTGTATTACCCTTATTATCAAGTATTCTTTTCGAGCTATGGAAAGAAAAAAGAAATAAGGACTGAAAAAAAGAGGAGGTGCAACTCCTCTTTTTTCGATGTCCCAATGGGAAATACTTGTAGTTTTGTATCACAAAGTTTGAAAGCTTTGCGGCTTTTTTGATGGGTAAGAGGTGGCTTCTCTTAACAAGATTATATGATAAATCACCTAATTTTTCAAGTTTCTATAACATATCTAACTCCTTCCTTGCTTTAGGGTATATTTATATAAAAGGAGACTCTTATGGATATGGAAAATATTATAAAAATTGATGATGATTTAAAAAGAAATGAAGAGCTCTATAAACTCTTTGATGAAGAAAGCCGTCTTAAATCAAGAACCGGTCTGGTTGAGAAAATCACTACCCAAAGGGAAATAGATAAATTAATTAATGCAAATTCTAAGGTTCTTGATGTAGGAGCCGGTACAGGAGTTTATACAATCCACCTTGCCCCTAAAGTTAAAGAAGTTACTGCCTTTGAGCCATCTAGTACAAACTTTATGAACCTAGAGCTGAAAGAAAAGAAATTTTCAAATATAAGAGCATATAATAAGTCATCTTTCGACCTAAAGGATTTAGAAGAAAATTATTTCGACCTAGTCTTAATATTTGGACCAATGTATCACTTATCTGATGACAAAGATAGAATAGACGTGCTTAGGCAAGCTAAAAGAATCTGCAAGAATGGTGGACACATATTAATTTCCTACATAAATCACGACATGGTTTTAATTAGCGAATCTATCAACTATAACCTAAATATTTTTTCAAGCCCAAGTTATGACATTAGAAAACAAAGATTAATTGATAGGCCTTTTATATTTTTCAAAGTCGATGAAGCAAGACAAATGATTGAAGGTGAGGATATTGAAATAAAAGACATAGTAGCAAGTGATGGATTCGCAGAAGTTTTGAGTAAGTACCTTGATGAAATGGCTGAAGAATCATTTAAAAATTATCTAGAATGGCACTTAAGTCACTGTAAAGACTCAGAAACACTAGGAGCAACTAACCACCTACTTTTTGTATGCAAGAATCAAAAATGAAAAATATCAAACTATACATTCCAAAAGAAAATGAATTAGATTTTGCAAAAAATCTCCTTAATGATCCCGCCACCATGGCCTACAACAGGGGTTATAATTTGCCTTTTCCCGGATATGATAAGGAAACTGGCACTATCACTCATGACCAGGCTTATTGGGAAAAATGGTACGAACTTTATTTTTCAAATCCAAGCGAGTATTTTTACGCTTATATTTATGACAAAGATTTAAAATCCTTTGTAGGAGATGTAAATTTTCATCCCTCAAGACTTAATGATTTTACAAGAGATATAGGAATTGTGATTAAAAACGAATTTAGGGGCCAAGGATATGGAAAATTAGGACTAAAACTTTTAGTCAATAAAGCTTTTTCCTATGATTCTATAAGGGCCCTTGTCAATAATTTTGAAAGAGAACGTGTTTTTGCTCTTAAAATCCACAAGGTATTGGGGTTTAAACCTATAGAAAATAACAATAAAATCATAGATTTATTATTAAAAAAATCAGAGTACAAGTCCTAGCCTGTACTCTGATTTTTTTACATATCCATGATTTTCATCTTGTCTAGTTCATCTTTTTGTTTTTCTTTATTGTCGTAGTACCTGTAAATTAAGTAGTAGATTATTGTTGGAATGTTGGCTATTACCATTGTTGTAAGGACTGCCATCCACCAATCACCAACTCCTTCTGGGATATTCAATATATAGATTATTGAAATTATAAAAGAAAGCCCTGGAAGGATTAGGCCTGCTCTTCCCTTTATATATTTACAAATCAAAATTTGCAAAATTAATGGTACGAACAAAATTAAAATTGTTATTACTGAGTTTACTGCAGCTAGCTTCATTTCTCTTCTCCTTCTTTCTTATATTCTTCAATCAAAATCTTGGCTGCATCTAGGGTGATTTTCCCGTCTATGGCCATTGATTTTATTAGGCTCACATAGGACTTATCTTCCTTATCTGATAATTTTATCTTTTCAATCAGCCTATCAAGCCTTAACCTCACTGTTGGGTAGGAAACGCCGTAGATAGCTGCCATTTCCTTTAAGGATCCCGATTCTAGGATAAATCTCTTGATAAAGTCAATTTCGCTATCGTCAAGATTTTCAATCCATTCTCTCTTATCATTTCCCATGGCATCCTCCTTTGTTAATACCATTATAAACCTAAATAATATTAAAGTCAACTTTAATTTTATTAAAAATTATTAAGAGGTTAAACTTTAATTTATTTTAAGTGAATAACATTTCCCCTTTTGGGTTATATATAAAATAAGGAGGAGCTTATGAAATTTTTACACACCATGGTTAGGGTCAAGGACCTTGAAAAGTCTTTTAAGTTTTATACAGAAGAATTGGGTTTTGTAGAATCAAGAAGGAAGGAGTTTCCAGATAAGAAATTTGATTTAGTTTATCTAATTCTTCCTGATTCACCAGATTTTGAATTAGAATTAACCTACAACTACGACCAGGAAGAAGGCTACGAAGTCGGCACTGGCTACGGTCACATCGCCATTTCCCACCCAGACATCTATACTCTAAGAGAAGCTTTGATGAACAAAGGCTATGAAGTAACAGAGATAAGAGGATTAACACCAAACTCAAACAAGTATTTCTTCGTAACCGACCCAGATGGTTACAGGATTGAAATCATACAAAAAGAAGACTAAAATTTCCAACAATAAAACGGATTAAAGGCTAATCCGTTTTTCTGTTTATAAATTTTTTGGCAAAGCAACTTAACTAATTATTTCTACTAAATCCATCCTCTAGGGCCCTAAATTCATCCTCGCTTAGGCCGAAGTCTCCAAGTTCAAAACGACCTAACCTGTGAAAATCAGACCCACCTGACATTAATAAATCAAGTTTTTTCGCAACATCTTCTGCCCTTTCAAAATCTCCGTCCTTCATCCTAGAGTGATTTATTTCCATCGCTCTAAGTCCCATTTCCTTGTATTTTTCAATCTCATCCCAGTTGTCGTACTCCTGTGGGTGGGCAAGGATAGATAGGCCACCATCAGCATTTACAGCTTCTATAGCGTCTTTTACAGGAATATAGCCCATAGTTCTAGCAAGGTCATCTGTGGTTTTTTCGTGGAAAATATCCTTAAAACCAACTCCTTCCATCCTTTCTGGATATTTTTTCTTCATGGCCAAAAAAATATCAGACTTATAAATTATAGAATTTTTTGCAAAAGTTTTTAAATAATCGTAATCAAGTTCAAATCCATCTTTGGCAAGTTTTGGCAAAAGAGAAAGGTGGTTGGCTTCCCTTTTTGTATTGGTTATGGCATTAAGCTTATCAATTTCCGGTGTAGATTCTGGCAAAAATAGGCCAACGATGTGGACTTTTTTATGAGAATCAAAGTCATAAGCTGATATTTCAAGACCTTTGATTAGCCTAATATCAAAATCTTTTCCTATTTCCTTTATTTTTTCAAAATGGTCTGCCCTATCGTGGTCAGTTATGGCCATGGTTTTGATGCCTGCCCCCACTGCCATTTCTATTACTTCTTTTATATCGTAGTCCCCATCTGAATATGAGGTGTGCATGTGTAAATCTGCGTATTTCATACTACCTTCCTTAAAATTTCTATATATAAAACAAAAAAGAGACTGTTATCCAACAGTCCCATATTTTTATTTGTCTGTAGTCAACTTTACTTGAGATGTTAATATATCTGAATAAGTGTAAGATATAGTTCTTTCCACATCAAATTCGTTGTTGACCTTAACTGTAAATACACTTGGAAATGCATCCACAATGACACCTGTCTTAGTTTTAACTCTCTTCCTGCCCATATCGGCTTTAAGGATAACTTCCTTGCCCACCGAATTTTCTACTTCTTTTCTAATATCGTGAACTGATCTTTGTGCCATTTAATCATCCTTCCATTTGATACTTGTATCATTATACTTCCAGATGATCCTTTAGTCAAGAAAAACTATTATTATACACTAGCTAAAACGAATGTCAAATTGGTAGAGGTCGGCTTTTGAAATTACTTCTAGAGGTGCGTGCATGGATACGACTGGAGTACCGCAGTCAACAACGCTCATGCCGTATTCTGCGAGGATATAGGCGATTGTGCCACCACCACCTTGATCGATTTTTCCAAGTTCCCCTGTTTGCCAAATGGCATTTTCTTTGGCAAAGGCAAGTCTTACTTCAGATAAATATTCTCCGTCAGCATCGTTTGACCCACCCTTTCCACGTGAACCTGTATATTTTGTAAGAGCTACACCATGACCAAGTTTGGCTGTATTCATTGGTTCTGTTGCATCAAGATAACCCGCATCTTCTGCAAGGGTTACGTCAGCAGAAAGGACCTTAGAATTTCTGAGGGCTCTCTTTAGGCTAACAATATTGCCCTTGCCTTCGGCTTCCAATATTTCAAGGACCATGTCTTCGAAAAATTGGCTAGTCATACCTGTTGCGCCAACAGAGCCGATTTCTTCCTTGTCAACATAAAGACCCACTAGAGTTTTTTCTGGTATATTTTCTCCAGCTTCAAGGATTGCCTTTAGAGAAGCAAAAGAGCATACCTTATCGTCGTGGCCATAAGCCATTATCATTGACCTATCAAAGCCAACGTCACGTGCCTTGGTGGCTGGCACTACATTTAATTCTGCCACCATAAAGTCATCTTCTTCAAGGCCATAGGTTTCCTTTAGGTATTTTAAAACATTTTTCTTGATAGGATTTTCTTTTTCATCCTTAAGAGGAATTGAGCCTACCATTATGTTAAGCTTCTCACCTTCTATAACTTCGCCCGCCTTCTTTTGGTTAAGGTCAGCTGAAAGGTGGACTAGAAGTTCAGAGATGAAAAATACTGGGTCATCTTCCTTTTCACCTATTGATATTTCAACTTTTGTACCGTCTTTCTTAAAGGCAACACCCACAAGACTTAATGGAATATTTGTCCATTGGTATTTTTTAATACCACCATAATAGTGGGTTTTTAGGTAAGCTGCGTGGCTTTCTTCAAAAAGTGGAACTGGCTTAAGGTCGAGCCTTGGGCTATCAAGGTGAGAACCAACAATAGTCATGCCTTCTTCAAGATCCTTAGATCCAAGGACAAATAAAGCCACAGCCTTGTTTCTATTTATAGCATAGGCCTTAGCCCCAGCCTTAACTTCACCAGCTTTAATCAAGTCACCAAGTGGCTTAAAACCAGCCTCTTCTGCTCTTTTTATAATTTCCTTAACAGCCATTCTTTCTGTCTTAGACTTATCCATAAAGCCAAGATAATCCTTAGAAAAACCGTCCAAATCTTTAAGCTCTGCCTCAGTCATTTCAAGCCAGGCAGATTTTCTAATATCTTCCATACTTCCTCCAATAAAAAAGGGAAATCTTCCCTCGATATTTCTTATATGATTACTATACTTGCTTGTAGGTGATTTTTAATAGAAAAAAATCGAATAAATGATAAGCTCTATCTCTTTAGCTCAAAATTGGAAGATTTATGTCAAAAAAAAAGCAAGCAGGTTTTTTATTTTCCGCTCGCCTTTTTATTAAAAATCTCCTAATAAGTTACTTTTATTTTTAAGAGATAATCCTCTTTTTTATCCTTAAATAACTTATCTATTTCATCTACATTTGCCCACTTTAGTAAAATTTTTGAAGCTTCTCCTTTTTCAACATTAAGCACAAATTTTTGTATAGATGGAGATGGTCCCTCAGTCATATTTTCATCTTTAATTGGAAAATCTATCCTATCATAAGAAAGCAAATTTAAATATTCTTTTTCATCAAGGCTCCAATAATTAATAGGAAGACGTTGAGGAAGAACAATCTCAACAATATCGCTATCCCCATCCATCTTAATATCAATTTCAGAGTTCATCTTAGATTGTCCTACAAGGTCTAGAGGATAAGCCTTGTCATTGATCATTACAAGATTATTTTTGGGATACCCCTTGTCATCCAAAGGAAATTCCATTTCTTTCTTCTCTGCTACAGACTCTTTGCTACAACATGTCAGTAAAAACATAAAGGAAAGCAAAAAGGCACAAAGAAAAATAGTAAAAACTTTCTTACACTTTAAAGACTTAGAATAATTCATAAAATCCCACCTTCCTTATTTTTTTCAAGCGCCAATGCTCAAAATATCTTTAGCAGCTTTAAGATCAAAATAGTTTTCTAATTTACATATTTTTAATTAAAACTTATGTTAATTATTTTTTTAATTTTTTCACTAACATCATTTTCTATAATGTATGTCCTGACTATTTTTCCATTTTAATTCTTATAACTCATTGAGTTTAATAGTTGTAATATTAAACTGATGATTACAACAAGTAAACTATCATAAAACATAACTTTTAAATTACTTATATTATTAGTCTCTTTTACTTGGTCTGTAAGCAACTGATGCTGCTGTAAGGATTCCAACTACCCCAGCTACTCCAGTGATACCAGTTTTAGCGTTTTTGCCTGCTTTCCTTGCTGGTTTCTCAGCTTCTTCCTTGGTATCTTCTTTTGCTTTTCTGTCAACAATATTAACTTTTGAAACTTCATTAGCACTGAATACTTTTAAAAGTTGACTTGGAAAATAGTTCACGGCTCGTTGTGCCTCTTTAGAAAGAGAATTATACCATTTTAACCATTCTATATCTTCATCCGGCAATCTAAGTGATTGTAATAGATCATAGTTTACACTTTTTTGTTCCTCTTTACTTAAACCATTAAACCACTCTTGCACTTCTTTAGGGATGACTTCTGAGTTATTATCTGCTGATGAAGCAAATACATTTGTTGTAATTGTACTTAACAACATCACTATGGCTACTAATAGAGTAAATCTTTTTTTCATTTCATCTCCTCCTTATCTAATCTTGAATAACATCTACTGGAATTCTTTCAGATATAATTGTTAGATTTCGATAATCAATTAAATCATTCTTTGACTGTACCAAATATCCATCTTGTGAAGGGTATTTTCTATTTTCACAATATAATAATTCTTGATATTATTATTGGTAAGATATCTTTTCACAGTTAGCCTTATCATAATAGGCTTATAAATAAGCATTATAGCAACTGATACAAAAGCAATAATCTTATTCTCTCCACTTCCAAATATAATAATTTTTATGGTCTATAACTTCCACATATGCCATAAGATCTTTATATTTAAATTCATGGATATTTTCCATCACTAATTTATTTTCGTCAGTAGTTCCTACATATTCCCAGCCTAAATTTTTCATATAAGCCACCAAATTCATGTCTTTGTTGGCTATCATAATTTTAGGATATTCTTGAATCTTATAATAATCTTTGTCTAAAATAATAACTTGGATAAATCCCTTTGATATAGTTAATGGCTTATAATCTCCAAACACACCATACAAGCTTAAATTTATCACAAGAAATATTGCAAATAATATCCGTACTATCTTTTTTTTAAGCTTCATAAGTTTCTCCTTACCTTGCATAAGAATTTATGCTTACCTGTCCCGATAAATTTTTATTAGATTCATTACAAACAGTGACAATATAAGCACTTCCCTTTTGTGCCTTAACTTTTAATATAGATTCTGAAGCAAATCTTTTATCATAGATGATTTCCCCATCTTCTTCTATAATTACTGAAAAACCTACTCCACCAGGACAAGACATATTTTCTAAATTTATGATAAAGCCTTCGTTCTTATCATCACTAATCTCAAGCTCATAGGAGATATGGCTAAAACGTCCCAGCTTTATTTTTTCATTTACCTTTGCTGGATCAAATTGTCTATTCGATAAAATTCCTAATTCAAATTTCTTATATTCCCAATCACTTCATAATTAAGCTTAATAGAAAGAAAATATTTCGGCTTAGCTTTTACATTCTAATAACCTTGATCTTCTATTTTCCATTCCTTGTCTTTGTCTTTTCGAACTAAGGTCCAGCTATAATTCTTGTATTCTCCCTTACTTAATACAGGATTTTTTCCAGTCACATCAAATTCTGAGAATAATACGATAATATTATTTGGATCTATATCAGAGCCCTTGCCTTTTCCATATTCCATAAAATCTTTTATTACATCTTCCGATTTATCTTCATCGTAGGAAACTGCTTTTAATTTTGAGCCTGGGAATGAAAAATTATCCTTTACTACTTTAATTGCAGAATCTATTTCAGCTTCGCTAAATTTACTAGAATCACCTTTATCGATTGTAATATCTCCATCTGTTTTCCCTTTACATCCTGTTAATGAAAATAAAATCATTATAGCAAGAAGAATTCTAAAACCACGATTCATAATATTTTCTCCTCTGATTATAAAATACCATGTCCACATAACAATTTGTGGTGGCGAGGTTTACCACATCCATAAAACTCTTGCCAAGTTCTAGCAAGATTTTTCAATATAGTCTATAAGTGCATTCATACAAGCACCTCTTTGACCTCTTAATTACTTTAATTATATCATAAAAAATAAACTTACACGATTTCTTAAAAAAAGGAAAGCACAGATATTCCGTACTTTCCTTTTTGATTTTACATTAACTTCCAAATATTTTTAGCATATGCCACAGGGTCTTCTATTTCTAGGCCTTCAATTAGCCTTGCTTGGTCTAAGAGTAGTCCTGCTATCATTTTTGCCTTGTCTTTGTCATCCTTAAAGGCTTTTTCTAAAAGATCGTAGGCCTTGGTTTTTGTGGAGATTTCTAGGACTTTTTCTGCCTTGATACCGAAGGCGTTTGGTTGGTTTTTGAGGGTTTTTTCCATTTCGATTGAGACTTCGCCACGTTCTTTGATTAGGGATGGGACGTCTTCTAATTTGTCTGTGAAGGTCACATCTACCACGTCTTCTGGCATGGCTTCTTTAATAAAAGATATGATTTCGCTATCTTCCTTATCTTTCTCATCTGACTCTTCTTCTGCTGTAATTGATTTAAATTTTAGGCCTTCGTATTCGCCTAGCATCTTGATTAAAAATTCATCTAAGGCCTTGTCTAATAAAAGAACGTCTTTATCTTCATCAACCATTTTAAGAGCTGGAGAAGACTTGATTTTTTCAAGGGATTCGCCTGTGCCGTAGTAGATAAATTCGGCTGTTGATGGAGCAGCTTCCTTGTATTCTTTAAGACTTATTAGCTTATCTTCCTTTCTAGAATAGAAGAGAAGTATGTCTTGTAAATCTTCCTTATTTGCCCCGTAGGATTCGTAAATGGAAACCTTGATAGAATCAGCAAATTCTTTGTAGAATTTTTCATAATCTTCCCTATTTTTCTCCATCATTTCCTTGAGGTGGGCGTTGATTTTTTTGTTAATCTGTTTTGAAATTACCCTTAATTGCCTATTTTGTTGGAGGGTTTCCCTTGAAATGTTTAGGGTAAGATCATCTGATTCAACCACACCCTTTACAAAAGAATAGGCGTCGTCTAGGATTTCATCGCAAGAATCCATAATTTTTACTCCATGGGAGTAGAGCTCAAGACCGATTTGCCTGTCTTTTGAATAATAATCAAAAGGTGCCTTTTCTGGAATATATAAGAGTGCCCTAAATTCAACTAGGCCTTCCGCCTTGAAATGAACCCATGAAAGTGGCTTATCAAAGCCAAAGTGACTTTCTTGGTAGAAATTTATATAGTCTTCGTCTGTGAGGTTCTTTTTGTCTTCTTTCCAAATTGGTTTGTCAGAATTTAGGACGGTCATATCCCTGTAGTCTTCGTATTCTGGCTTATCTTCAGGTGAACCTTCCTTAATCCTAGTCTTGGTGATTTCCATCTGGATTGGATATCTGATATAGTTTGAATACTTTCGAATTAGACCTCTAATTGTATTTTGATCTAAATATATATCATAATTTTCATCTTCTGTATTTTCCCTTAAGTATAAAATTACATCAGTTCCTGTGCTAGCCTTACTTGCTTCCTTGATAGTAAATCCATCAGCATCCTCGCTTTCCCAAATATAGGCCTTTTTAGAACCAGACTTTTTGGATAAAACTTCAATTTTTTCTGCAACCATAAAGGCAGAATAAAAACCAACACCAAATTGACCGATTAAGTCCTTGATGTCTGATGAATCGACAGACTTCCTAAAGGCTTCGGTTCCTGATTTGGCAATGGTGCCGAGGTTGTTTGTCAAATCTTCCTCGTCCATTCCTATACCTGTATCCCTGATTGTAAGAGTCCTTGCTTCCTTGTTTGGAATGATTTCTATAAAATAGTCTTCCTTGTTTGTTGTTTTATCAGACTTTAAATCTTCGTAATATAGCTTATCTAGGGCATCAGATGCATTTGAGATAAGCTCTCTTAAAAATATTTCCTTGTTTGTATAAATTGAGTGGATCATAAGATCCATTACTTTTTTGGCTTCCGCCTTAAATTCTTGTTTCATAACTAATCCTCCTTGAGAATTTTTGCCAAAATAAATTAGCAGTCTACATCTTCGACTGCTAATATTATACTTAAATTTACTTTTCTTGCAATTATCCCAAGTATTTTATGTTGCCATAAAGCATCACAAAGGCTGCTACCAGAATAAAAATATGCCAGATGGCGTGGTTATAAGGAATTTTTTTGATAGCATAAAAAACTGCACCTATTGTGTAAAATAAACCACCAAGGACCAAACACAAAATGTAAGAAATCCCAATGTGCTTATAAATCTGATACAAAAGCAAAACTGAAATCCAGCCCATGGCCATGTAGATTATCATTGAGGCCTTTCCTATCTTATCTTCCTTGCCTGTAGCAAAGGCGATTATGTTCATGGAAATCCCTGTGATAGCCAATATCCAAATAATTACAAAAATTATTATGGAGAAGGTTGACTTTAGACCAATTAAGATAACCGGTGTGTATGATCCTGCGATTGTAAGGTAAATTACCCCATGATCGATTGCCCTAAAAATTGTGCGTGCTAGGGGATTTGTCATCGAATGGTAGAGGCTTGATGCTAAAAACATCAGAGCGATGGCAATAAAATACATAAGCCATGCCAAAAAGTCAACTATTTTCCCATCCTTATAGGTTGAAATTACAAGTGGGAGGAAGAATATCAGACTCAACACAAATCCCAAAAGATGGGTGGCTATATTTAAAAATTCTTCAGACTTGGAGTACTTAATTATTTTCATTCCTAAGCTCCTTGATAAGTTTCACAATTTCCCTTTGGAGCCTTAACCTATTTTCTATATCACTTTCCTCTTGTTTATGAAGCCTATACTTGGTGATTGTTCCACAAATAAACAAGGCAAGTATAAATATTATTACAAGAGAGCCTACTTTTTGAGTATCGTCAAAGCCACAAAAACTGCCAATTATCATCCCTGCTATTGCTAAAATCAAAGGAACTGCAAAAAGTTTCAAAAAACTAACCTTATAACCTGCAAGGATTTTTTCCTCTAATATTTTTAATTCATTTTTCTTTTCTTCTAATAATTTTTCCTTTTCCATACTTCCTCCTATACCCTAGTATTTTACTTTGCTTATTTCCCCTTTGGTAGTAAAATGTTAGTAAGACAAAAAGGGGGTTAATATGACCGAAAATACACAAGACAAAAACAAAGTTACTATCACACGTGATATGATCATAGGCGATATAATCCAAGCTAAACCAGAAGCTATCAACATCCTCATGATGAGTGGTATGGGCTGCATAGCATGTCCAACAGCTCTTTATGAATCTCTCGAAGAAGCTTGCATGGTTCACGGCATGGACCCAGATTATTTGCTCGAACAACTAAACGACTAAGAAATTCATCCTGAACTTGAAAAATAAGTTCGGGATTTTTTTATACTACCATAAACCTCTCATCGTCATTAAGGTCAAAAAGCAAATCCAAAAAGGATTTTTTATATTTTACAAATTCGCCTTTAGCAAGTAAATCCAACACCTCTGCACGACTCGCAAAGCGAGCCGCCTTGACCTCTTCTTTTTGTAATTTAAGTTCATTAATTCCTATATTTTTCCTAAGAATATAAAAATCATCAAAACCCTGGGCGAAATTCGCTGTTAGAATCGGTCTAATAGACGAAAAATCAAAGTCTATTCCAAGTTCTTCATTTAGTTCTCGCCTTGCTCCCTCACAAGAATCTTCGCCCATCTGGCAAGCTCCTCCACATGAAATATCCCAAAGCCCACCCATCTTCTTATGGTCAGCCCTTTGTTGGATTAGAAGCTCTCCCTTATCACTAAAAATTAGGATATGGATTATAAGCCTTAAGCCACCATGGGGAATTTCTTCATTTCTGGGGTAGGTCTTGCCAGTTCTCCTCCTGTCCTTATCGTATATATCTAAAATTTCCATAAAATCTCCTAGGAAAAAAGCCTGCCAAAAATGGCAGACTCTATTATTACGCTTTTACAATTGCAGCTGTAAGCTTTGGTATTACTTGCTTTTTACGAGAAAGAACCCCATCTGCATTGATAGTTCCATTTGGAGTTAAATCGCCAAATTCCTCCTTGATTTCATCGTAATACTCGCCTACAACTAGAAGTTCACTTCTTTGGTTGAAAATATCTGTAAGGACAAGGACAAAGGTATCTTCGCCTCTTTCCTTAATCTTATCTGCCATTAACTTTTTAAGGTCATCCATAATTGGCACTAGCTCTTCAGGATTCATAGTGAAAACTTGACCTACTCTCACATTGGCATCGCCGATTGTAAAGGTCTTAATATCGCCCTCGATTAAATCCTTAGCAGACTTACCCTTTAGGGAAGTTCCTGCCCTAAACATCTTATCGGCAAATTCTTCCGGATTAATTCCTGCAATCTTGCTCATCCTGTCCAGAATTCTCCTATCAATGTCAGTTGTAGTTGGTGACCTAAATAAAAGGGTATCAGAAATGATTGCTGCACAAAGGATACCTGCAATTTCCCTTGATGGTCTAATACCTGATTCTAGATACATTTCACTGATGATTGTGGCAGTTGATCCAACAGGTTCTGCCCTGAAAAATACTGGAGCAGTTGTAAGGATATTTGCCACCCTGTGGTGGTCGATAATCTCAACAATCTCTGCCTCGTCTATATCATCAATGGATTGGTTTCTCTCATTGTGGTCAACAAGGATTAGTTTTTTCTTGGTTGATGAAATTAAGTGGTACCTAGAAATAGAGCCTACAACTCTTTTTTTAGCATCAACAACTGGATAAGACCTAAACCTAGACTTAGCCATCATATCCTTTACAAGGTCAAGAGGATCATCAGTCTTAAAGTAAATCAAATTTTCAGTTGTCATTACCTGGCTAACTGGGATTGTAAGTGGCAAAAGCCTTGAAGTCATAAAGGAGTTAAATTCTGTTGAAATAACTGTAACCTTATTTTCCTTGGCAAGGTCCACCATATCTTCACCGAGGCTTGCCCCATTAGTAAGAATCAAAAGTGAAATTTTTTGCCTTAGCAGGTAGTCGTAATATTCAGTCCTGTTGCCTGCTATTACAATATCACCTTCAGCAAAAATATTGTCTAAGTTTTTTTCATCACCACCCATAGCAAAGACTGTCATCTTGCCAGGGAAGGTGGCCTTGTCATCATCTAGGCAAATAATTTTTGCAGCAAGCACGTCAACTATATTGTCAATAGAAGTATTTGAACGACCTAAAATCTCATCATCCCAAACATCCATATAGGACTTAGTAATATTTGAAAGTGAAGCAATACCAACTATCTCTCCCTTATTATCCACAACTGTAAGAGAATTTGTAGCACCCTTTTGGAAGGTGTCCCAAGCCTTTCTAATTGGGATAGAAGGGTCAATCATGGTTCCCTTATCAATAGCCAAATCTCCAACAGTAAGCTTCATAGATTCCTTGATTTCTGGAGGTTTTACCCCAAAATAATCAAGGACAAAACGACTTTCTTGGGAAAGTTTCCCTAGCCTAATTGGAATCGCATCGTATTCTCCCAACCTGTTTTTAAGGTCAGCATAGGCAATAGCTGACATAACTGAATCTGTGTCGGGCTTTTTGTGGCCTGTAATGTAAACTGTTTCTCTCATTTTTCCCCCTTAAGAAAATTCTACCTTGAGCATTTCGAGTTTGTACCTATTAATCTGGACTACACTTATTTTGATACCATCTTCCTCCACACTATCGCCTAGTTTTGGAATCCTGCCTAGCTTGTCAATCAAAAATCCTCCGATAGAATCATTTTTGATTTGCTCTAGATCGGTATCAAAATAATCATTAAAATCATTTATGTGGATAGATGGATTTACCAAATATTCCTTATCATTTATCTTAAGGACAGTTTCAAGATGGGTGTCATACTCATCTTCAATCTCTCCAACAAGTTCTTCTACAATATCTTCTATGGTTACAATTCCAGATGTACCACCATATTCATCAATAACTATGGCAAGGGATACATTTTCGCCCCTCATCTGCTTAAAAAGGTCAAAGATGTGCATATTGTCGTAAACATAAAAGGCAGACCTAACCATCTCTTCGATGTTTAGTTCCTTATCTTCTGCGATAAAAGCTACTATATCCTTCATATGTAAAATGCCTATGATATTATCAATAGACTTGCCATAAACTGGAATCCTTGAATGTTTGCAATTTTTTAGGAAATCTTTTAATTCCTTATCTTCCATGTCAACTGCAATAGCTTCCATGTTAGTCCTTGCAGTCATTATATCTTCAACATCAGAATCCCCAAACTCAAAAACATTATTGATAATCTCTGACTCTTGGTCATTTATAACCCCTTGTTCTTCAGAAACATCCACAATTGTTTTTAGGTCTTCTTCTGTAACTATGTCCCCTTTTTGAGCATTTTCCCCAATAATAAGCCTGGTCAAAAAATTTGTGATGGCTTGGAGAAAAAACGACATAGGTTTTAAGATAAAATCAAAAAACTTAATCGGCTTTGCCACCCTAAGCGCAACCTTTTCTGATGCAGATGAAGCGATATTTTTAGGTGTGACCTCGCCAAAAATTAAAATAGTTAAGGTGAGGACAATGGTCGAAATTATGGCACCCTTAGCCCCAAAAAGATCTGTAAAAAATATAGTAGCAACAGTAGTCGTTGCGATATTTACTATATTATTTCCGATCAAAATAGTAGTTAAGACCTTGCCAATATTGTCAGTTAGTTTTCTAACAAGGGAGGAATTTTCTACCCCGTTTTCTTCCATTTGTCTAATTTTAAACACATTTAAAGATGTAAGGGCAGTTTCCGATGAGGAAAAAAACGCACTGCCAACTACACCAAATATGATAACTATAAGTTCAATCCAATTCGTATGACTCATTTTTCCTTCTTTCTAATAACTCTTCTTAGTCTTATACTTATTATAGCGATTTTTCTATCAAAAATAAAGCATTTTTAATGATAAATCCAAATTAAAACATATAATGAATCTGTATCATAAATAAAAGGAGGCAAATATGGCAGAAGTTTCATTTTTAGAAAAAACTTTCAAGCTAAACAAACATGGTACTAATGTTAAGACAGAAATAATGGCAGGTGTAACTACCTTTATGACAATGAGTTATATCCTTGCAGTAAATCCAGGCATCCTAAGCGAAGCTGGTATGGATTACGGTGCAGTATTTTCAGCAACCGTCATCGCAAGTGTTGTAGCCATGGTCCTAATGGCCTTCTACGCCAACCTACCTTTCGGTCTTTCTGCTGGTATGGGGCTTAATGCTTTCTTCACCTATACAGTAGTTGGTCAAATGGGTCATTCTTGGCAATTCGCCCTCACCGCAGTATTTTTAGAAGGAATTATTTTCATGTTACTATCTTTAGTGGGAGTCAGAGAAGCGATTTTTAATTCAATTCCAACCACCCTAAAGAAAGCAGTTTCAGTCGGTATAGGCTTATTTATAGCAGAGATTGGTCTATTAAATGCCAAAATCGTTGTTAAGGCAGAGCCAGCCCTCGCTCTTGGAAACCTAAAGAGTCTTGAGGCCTTTATATTTTTCTTTGCCCTAGTAATAATGATCGTATTAACAGCTAAAAAGGTAAAGGGTGCCCTACTTTGGGGAATCTTGGTATCTACCGTTCTTTCCCTAATCCTAGGTGTTACACATTTACCAGACACAAACATCGTTAGCCTTCCACCATCAATCGCTCCAGTAGCCTTTAAATTAGACTTTTCTAATATTTTCTCTTTGGAGATGTTTTCGGTATTATTCTCATTCTTATTTGTAGATATTTTTGATACCCTAGGCACTCTTACAGGAGTAGCTACAAAAGCAAAAATGCTAGATGAAAATGGCAACCTACCTGAAGCAAGCAAGGCCCTAATGAGCGATGCTGTCGGCACAACTGTTGGCGCCCTACTTGGTACATCTACAATCACAACCTTCGTAGAAAGTTCATCAGGTGTTGCAGAAGGTGGTAGAACAGGCCTAACAGCCCTTGCAACAGCAGGATGCTTCGTAATAGCAGCATTCTTCTTCCCAGTATTTTCAATAATTCCACCAGCAGCCACATCAGCAGCCCTAGTAACAGTAGGACTCTTCATGCTATCAACTGTTGTGGAAATCAATTTTGAAGATATCACAGAAGCCTTCCCAGCCTTCATGACAATCCTCATGATGCCACTATCTTATTCTATAGCAGAAGGAATCGCCTTTGGTATGATGAGCTTTGCAGCCATCAAACTTTTAACAGGCAAGGGCAAGGAAGTAAGCTGGGTAATTTATGTTTTAGCAATTATTTTCTTTGTAAGATACCTTATTTAAAAAATTTACTTGACAAAGTGTTAATGTTGTAATAAGATAAAGCTAACATAAATCGTAGATAGAATTAGTAGCAAATAATTAAGCCAACAGAAAGTTAATGGTTGATGAGAATTGCAGGGTACAATTATTTGTGAATGGATCTATCAGATCAAAGGTGAAATTAAAGTAGCCGGCGGGTGGTTCTCACCTTACAGGGATAGGATATGAAAGTATCTAAAGAGGTCTATTTGTGGTAGACAAATGAGGATGGCACCGTGGGCACTAGCTCGCTCCTATTATAGGAGCGAGCTTTTTTTATTAGAGCCAATAGAAAAGAAAGGAAAAATTTATGCAAACAAACAAAGTACAAACAAGAAACTTAACAGTATCAGCAATTTTTATGGCCCTAGGACTTGTCCTCCACTTGATGGTGCCAGGAGTATTTTTTGGAGTCAAACCAGACTTCCTACTCTCAATGATGTTTATCTCCCTCATGATAGTAGGAGATGCCAAAGAAGCCATATTAATAGGTGTGGCAGGAGGCATCATGAGTGCCCTCACAACAGGTTTTCCAGGTGGTCAAATCCCAAACTTTATAGAAAAAATCATCACAAGCCTAGTTGTATTTTACATAATCAAAGCCATGGATAAAAATTTCACTATACCAAAAATAATCCTAATCTTTGCCCTAGGCACTATGGTTTCAGGTACCCTATTCTTATCAATAGCCCTAACCATGACCAAGCAACTAAACCTCTTTATCCCATCTTACCCAGCAGTCCTAGTAGCCATGGCCATAAACGCCATCCTTGGAATATTCTTATACCAAGCGACAAGAAGGATGAGTCTATTGAGATAAAAAAAATATAAGAACTTCTAAAATATTTGTGATATGAAAAAAATTATAAATCTAAAAAGGCCCCAAGACTTATTTGATTCGAGCTTGAGGGCCTTTGTTTTTCCTTAATTTTTCTGCGTTTTTTAAATTTAACCTTAACTCTACAAGGTCTTTAGCATATCGACATAGTTTGGCATAGAATAGTTTTCTCTTGAGATTAGTTTTTCCAAGGAGTCTGAGATCTTTCTTACTTCTCCTGCCACTTGTCTTGTTTCTTTTTGAAGAAAATCAGCCTTTGCTTCTATGTCTGGAATCTCTTCACTTCTTTCTATCAAATGTGAAATTTTTTCTGAATAGGCTAGGAGTTCTCCTACTTCTTCATTTATCCTTCTCGCCCTTTGACTAAGTTTTTCATTTTCCATAAAAGATAGGTAGTCTTTTATCCCCTTGATTTCCCTCATGGCTGATGGGAGAATTTCTTGGTGGATAAGGTTATTTAAAATCTCTAGTTGGGCTGAGAAAAATTTTATTACATCTTCAAAGCCTACATATATCAAAGATTCAATTTCCTTTTGACTAAAGATGCCTACTTTTTCAAAAATAGCGTAGGCCCTTGCATCTTTTGCTGCCTTTAGGGCATCTAGGTAGGTCGGATAATTTTCAAGACCTCTTTTCTCTGCTTCTTTTTTCCAATCTTCTGAATAGCCATCACCTTGGAAAAGAATATTTTTGTTGGCAAGGTAGATTTCCTTGATAATTTTATAGGCTTCTTCTTTTAAATTTTCTTCACTACAACCTTCTAACCTGGCGTAAATTTTCTCCAAAGCTTCTGCCATTCCAATATTTATCACTGTATTTAGGTCAGCTGCAGATTGGGAAGATCCGAGCATCCTAAATTCAAATTTGTTGCCAGTAAAGGCTATAGGTGAAGTCCTATTTCTATCTGAAGTGTCAGTTTTTATCTCTCCTAGGTGAGGGATTTTCACCTTGTTTGCAATGATTTTTTCCTCAAAATCGTCATTGGCAACGGCCTTTAGAACTTCTTCCAAATCGCAACCTATAAACATAGAGATTATAGCCGGTGGAGCTTCATTACCTCCCAACCTGTAATCATTACTTACAGTAGATGATGCTATCCTTATTAGCTTTTGGTATTTGTTACAAAATTCAACCATGGCTGATAAAAATAGGAGAAAAACCATATTATTTTTTGGGTCCTTACCTGGCGAAAATAAATTTTTTCCATAGTTGGTTGCCAAGGAATAATTGTTGTGTTTGCCAGATCCTGCCATATTCTTAAAAGGTTTTTCCTTTAAAAGGCAAACAAGGTCGTGTTTGAGGGCAGTTTTTTCCAAAATGTACATCAAAAGCTGGTTATTATCCACAGAAATATTGGCATTTTCAAACATAATTGCTATTTCAAATTGGTTTGGTCCTACCTCATTGTGTTCAGCTTCCATGTAAATTCCCAAATCGTAAAGAGCCTTGTTGACATCTTCATAAAAGTCATTCACCCTTTCAGGTATGGCTCCCAAATAATGGGAAATAAGCTCTTTTTCAACCATAGGATCAGAACCCACCAGGGTCATCCCTGAATATTCTAGGTCGATTCTTTGGTCAAAATATTTTTTATCAATCAAATAAAATTCTTGTTCAAGACCGACTTTGGCCTTGACCCTATATGTATGTTCATCTTTTAAAAATAAATTACAAAGCTTGCTAGAAACCTTACTTACCATGTTCATTGATTCGATAAGGGGAAGTTTCTTGTCGAGTTTTTCGCCATAAAAGGAAACAAAAACTGACGGAATATACAAAACCTTATCTAAAATAAAGGAATTTGCTGTCAAGTCCCAATATGTATAGCCCCTAGCTTCAAAAGTTGATCGCATACCTCCAGATGGGAAGGACGAAGCATCAGGTTCGCCAATTATAAGTTCCTTACCTGAGAACCTATTTATGGGATTATGCTTGTCATCCCTATTTAAAAAGGCAGTTTTTTTGGTGGCTGTTTTGCCATTAAGGGGTTGGAACCAATGAGTGTAGGATGTAGCTCCCTTGGAAATTGCCCAAATTTTCATGGCATGGGCAATAGAATCAGCAGTTTCCCTATCCAAAGTTGCATTATTTCTAGCAGCTTCCTTCCATTTTAAATAAACTGGATAAGGGACATTTTCTTTCATTGTTTTCTTGTCAAAAGCTAGATTTCCAAATTCTTTCAAAATAATACTTCCTTATGTTTTCCTAGTGCGAAATTTTCTTTTTCATTATACCTCGTTAAATTTAAAAAATAAATTTTGATAATCTGTGAATCCTACAAGGTTTAAATTTTTTCAAAATGAAAACTAATTTTACAATAATTAAAAAATCCCTCCAATAACCCCTATCGCCTTTCACTTAATAAAAGTGAATTCGCTTGTTGATTATCAGTGGGATTTTTCCCTTAAAGTCTATCTTCGACCGACTTTATTTTTTGTTCCATTGTAGCTTTTTTATCACGTCTGTCATCCATTTTTATAACTGTATAGACCCTGTCGCAACCCTTATCAAAGACAGATTCTTGCATTTTTCTAATTGCTGCAAGGGCACTGTCAGCATCAGCTTCTATGACTGTGCCCATTGGATTTAGTTTATATTTTAGGCCTTCTTCCATAAGGATTTTTTCAGCTTCTGCTACATATTTACTTACTGATGTTTCCTTAGTTCCAATTGGAATTATGCAAACTTCTACTACTGCCATCTAGTCCTCCTCAAAAAACTTTTTATAAATTTCATAGGCTTCATATATATCATCGACTCCTGCAAGCTCCCTGATTGAGTGCATGGCAAGAAGAGGAATTCCCACATCAAGCGCCTTTATACCAAGGGCTGTAGATGTGATAGGTCCTATGGTTGACCCACCTTGCTTGTCATTTCTATTGTGGAAGGTTTGAAGTTTGTAGCCATATTTTTTGGCAATCTTCATAAGCCTTGCCTTGGTTTCTATGGTTGATGCGTAGGCACCATTGGCTGCGATTTTTATTACCAAACCCTCATTCATCCTGACCTTGTTAGTTGGGTCTGCAAAGGCCTGGTAGTTTGGATGGGTGGCATGGGCCTGGTCGGCTGAAATTATCATAGAATTTTCTATCATTATTTGATAGCCTTCCCTATCTAGGCCAAATTTTTGGGCGATGCGTTCTAGGATATTTCCTAAAAAGTTTGAAGCAGCTCCACCTCTTGTTCGAGACCCAATCTCTTCGTTATCGCTTAAGAGAATCATCTTGTTTCTGCCAGGCTTGCTATCTACAAGAGCCATAAGGGATGCGTGGACAGAACCAAGATTATCAAGTCTTCCGACCTGAACCATATCATTTATAAGGGCCCCCTTTTGCCTGTCATAGAGGCCAAGGTCAAAATCAAGGATATTTTCAGGATCAATTGCCAGTTCCTCTGCCAAAATATTTAGCAAATAAGATTCGCCTTCTAGCCTATCCTTGATTGTTTTCACAAGTGGATAGAGGTTGTCTTGAGGATTGTAGGCGTAACCCTTGTTGATTTCCCTATTCATATGGATGGCAGCATTGGCTATTGTAAGTAGGTCCCTATCTATATTAACAAGGGCATACTTGACTTTGCCATCTTCTTCGTAGGCAACTTTGCCTGCTAAAGAAAGGGTCCTATCAAGCCAAGTTGAGTGAATCATGCCACCGTAGGCTTCGATATTTAATTTCAAAAATCCAGCATCAGCCATTTCTGGATTGCTTTTTACCTTGAAGGTCGGACTATCTGTGTGAGAACCGATTATCTCAAAGCCTTTTTTTAAATCTTCTCCAATCTCAAAGGCTATAAGGGCAGAATCATCACGAGTAGTGTAATACTTGCCCTTTTCTAGGTCCCAAACTTCATCTTCCCTAAGTTTCTTAAAACCATTTGCCTCTAAAATTTCGCCAGCATTTTTCACTGCGAAATAATTTAGGGGACTTTCATCAATAAAATTTATTAAATCTTTACTAAAATCTATACTATTCATAATATTACCATACCCAATTTTTAATAAGAAAAAAAGAGCAGAAAACCACAACAATCTCCCCTTATACTCTTATAAATATCCTCGCCCATATGGACTGGAGTGACCTTATCATTATCAGAATTTATAATTAAAACAGGGGTATTTATATCAGCTTCTTTTGCCCATTTGCTCGCATCTATGTCTTTTAGGGTAAAACCTAATTTTGCCTTTAGAAAAATATTTGTCATGAATTTCATCAGTCCAATTGGTAGGCCTTGTTCTTCTTCTACTTGCTTATAGAACTTATCGGCAAATTCATTCGAATCAGATACCGGAGAGTCTAAGATTAGATAATCAATCAAAGAAGAATCCCTGCTTGCAGCAATTAGGGCTGTCGCTCCACCATAAGATTCGCCGTACAAAATAATTTCTTGAGCATCTAGAGTATTTTTCCCATAAGAAATTGCATCAAGGGCATCAAAAGATTCTAAAATTCCAAAAGTATTGTAAGTCGCTTCATTATCGCCAGAATTTCTTTGGTCGTAGATTAATAAACTATAACCTAAATCATAGAAAGCTTGGCTTGGTCCGTATAGAGAATACTTAGTCCCTCCCATACCGTGGACCATAACAGCAAGGCCTTTTGCATCCGGATTTTTGATGAAAATTGCAGGTATGTCATGGTCTTTTTGTGAAGATTTTATTTTTATTTCTTCTATTGATTTTCCCTTGGCAAAACTTTCGTATTTATCCCTGTAGGAATT
>QWCH01001634.1_pt1 | contig 79321 bp, 67 predicted proteins | sample 1972671 | NCBI WGS metagenome assembly QWCH01 (sample SAMN09866713, study PRJNA288562) | Human gut metagenome isolate term3_stool, whole genome shotgun sequencing... | isolation source: gut | host: Homo sapiens | place: USA: California
TGGCAAAATAGCCGCTGGTGGCGGACAGGGCAATGGAGGGGACCTCACTGCCGGTGAGCTTGATCAGGGAGCCGCCGAAGAAGTTGCCGATGCCCACGCCGAAGGTGGTCATGGTCAGGCCGGTAACGTTCTGGTTGGCCCGCAGGGTCACCGTCAGGAAGCAGTACAGCAGGCCCATCAGCAGAGAGCCCAGCAGGGAGCACAGCATGGGGATCAGAATGGCCAGAAAGCCGCTCATCTGGTCGGCGGGCACGGCCTGCTCATAGAAGAACGCGCCGATGACGCCGCAGATACCGCCCACATACATGATGCCGGGGATACCCAGGTTCAGATTGCCGGACTTCTCGGTGAGGATCTCGCCGGTGCTGCCGTACAGCAGGGGGATACCCTGCATGACCGCGCGGGGGATGAAGGATACAATATCAAAATTCATTTTCTCACGCCTCCTTCTTTCCGGAAGAACGGAACTGGACCTTGTAGTTGATGAAGAACTCGCAGCCGATGATGAAGAACAGGATGATGCCCGTCAGGATATCGGAGAAGGAGCGGTTCAGGCCGAAGGCCGTGGAGATCTCGCTGGCGCCGCGGCTGAGGACCACCAGCAGCAGGGACACGAAGATCATGATAACGGGGTTGAACTTGGCCATCCAGGACACCATGACGGCGGTGAAGCCCCGGCCGTCCACGATGGTGGTGGTCATGGTATGGTCGGTGCTGGAGGTCAGCAGCAGGCCGATCAGGCCGCACAGGGCGCCGGACAGGGCCATGGTCCGGATGATGACCCGGTCCACCTTGATGCCGGCATAGCTGGCGGTGCGGCGGCTTTCGCCCACCACGGCGATCTCATAGCCTAGATGTACATCAGGCCCGTGAGGATGGCCACCACCAGAATGGCCAGCAGGTACTTCTGGTTGCCGATGGTGGGCAGCCAGCCGGCCTGGGTGTCCTGGTTGATGATGCCGATCTTGCCGGAGCCCTTGGGAACCTCCCAGATGATGATGAAATAGGCCACCAGCTGGGTGGCGATATAGTTCATCATCAGGGTGAACAGGGTCTCGTTGGTGTTCCACTTGGCCTTGAAGAAGCCGGGCAGGAAGCCCCACAGAGCGCCTGCGGCCAGGGACGCGACGGTCATGACCACCAGCAGCAGCCAGTTGGGCATCTTGCCGCCCAGGCAGATCATGCAGGTGGTGGAGGCCAGACAGCCGATGAGCACCTGGCCCTCTGCGCCGATGTTCCAGAAGCGCATCTTGAAGGCGGGGGTCACCGCCAGGGAGATGCCCAGCAGAATGGCCACGTTTTCCCAGGTGGTCCAGCTCTTGCGGGCCGTGCCGAAGGCGCCCTTGAGGATGGTGCCGTAAATGCTCAGGGGATTTTCGCCGGTGAGGATGGTGGTGACCAGGGCGCACACCACCAGCGCCAGGATGATGGCGCCGCCCCGGATGGCCACGTTGGTGTACCACGGCAGGGTGTCCCGCTTGGAAATGTGGAACAGGGATTTCTTATTCATCCGCTTTGCCTCCTTTGTTCACCAGCGTCATCAGCGCGCCGACCTGGTGCTTGTCAGTGGTCCGGGCGTCTACCACGCCGGAGACCTGACCGCCGCACAGAACCACGATCCGGTCGCACAGCTCCAGCAGCACGTCCAGATCCTCGCCCACATACACCACGGCCACGCCCTTCATCTTCTGCTCGGTCAGCAGATTATAAATGGTATAGGAGGTGTTGATGTCCAGGCCGCGGACGGCGTAGGCCGTCATCAGCACGGCGGGCTGCTGGGCGATCTCGCGGCCCACCAGGACCTTCTGCACGTTGCCGCCGGACATGCGGCGCACGGGGAAGCTGGTGCTGGGGGTCACCACCTCCAGCTCCTGCCAGATGCGGTTGGCCAGGGCCTCGGGGTCCTTGCGGTCCAGGAAGATGCTGCCGCCCTTCCGCCAGGAGCGCAGCATCATGTTGCCGGTCATGCCCATGGAGCCCACCAGGCCCATGCCCAGGCGGTCCTCCGGGACGAAGGACATGGCGATGCCGCTCTTGCGGATGGCCATGGGGCTCAGGCCCACCAGCTCCTTGGGCTGGTCATTATCGGGATTATAATAGGTGACGGAGCCGGAGGCCACAGGATACAGGCCCGCAATGGACTCCAGCAGCTCCCGCTGGCCGGAGCCGGCGATACCGGCAATGCCCAGCACCTCGCCGGCGTTGACGGTGAAGGTCACGTCGTCCAGGCGCTTGACGCCCATCTCGTCAAAGACCGTCAGGCCCTTGATGTCCAGCCGGGGCTTCACGTTCACGGGGGTGGGGCGGTCGATGTTCAGGGTGACGGCGTGGCCCACCATCATGTCCGTCAGGGACTGCTGATTGGCGTCCTTGGTCTGCACGCAGCCGATGTACGCGCCCTTGCGCAGCACCGCCACCCGGTCGGACACGTCCAGCACCTCGTGGAGCTTGTGGGTGATGATGATCAGGGACTTGCCGTCGTTCTTCATGTTGCGCATGACGGCAAACAGCTTGTCGGTCTCCTGGGGGGTCAGCACGGCGGTGGGCTCGTCCAGGATCAGGATGTTGGCCCCGCGGTACAGGACCTTCACGATCTCCACCGTCTGCTTCTGGGACACGGACATGTCATAGATCTTCTGATCCGGGTCAATGTCGAAGCCGTACCGGTCGCAGATCTCCTTGACCTTCTTCCGGGCCTCGGCCAGGTTCAGCTTCCCGGGCATACCCAGGATGATGTTTTCCGTGGCGGTGAACACGTCCACCAGCTTGAAGTGCTGGTGGATCATGCCGATTCCCAGGGCGAAGGCGTCCTTGGGGGAGGCGATGGTCACAGGCTGGCCGTCGATGTAGATCTGTCCCTCGTCGGGGAAATAGATGCCGGAGAGCATATTCATCAAGGTGGTCTTGCCGCTGCCGTTTTCACCCAGCAGGGACAGGATCTCACCCTTATACAGCTCCAGCGTAACGTCCTTGTTGGCCGTTACCTTGCCGAAGCGCTTGGTGATATTCTCCATTTTAACTGCGCATACGTTTGCCAAGGCAGTCACCCTTTCTTTCCGGGGGGCCGGGGCGCAGGAGGCCCCTCCGGGTTTTTGTTCCATAGGCGTTATTTTACCATAATTCTGCAGCGTTGTAAATCGCTAACAGCAAAAAAATGAAAATAAATACAAAAAAATTTAGATGGTTACAAAATTTATCAGGCAAAACCCATAGAGAAACCGGAAAAACAGCACTTTTGTGAAATTTGACACAATGCCGTTTAATTATTCACAAAGCACCGGGTCCAATGAAAGAAAAGCGAGCGGGTTGGTAGGTAGGTTTCCGGCAAATATTTCGGCATATTGCAAAATGTGCATAAAAAGAGAATGTGAATAAGTTCACATAATGTTAAAATTGCAGAAATTGACGTTAAAAATTTATTAAAATTGTCAATTGTGCAATTGGCCGAAACTCTGTATACTTTGAATATGTCCAATAGACGCATGCCGCCGGCACGGCCTGCGCCGGCTCCCGCCCCGCCGGGGCGGAGGAGGAAAAAGAAAAGGAGAGAATTCAATGGAAGAAAGAAAAGGCTTTGGAACCACATTCGGGTTCCTGATGGCTGCCGTGGGATCGGCAGTGGGCCTTGGCAACATCTGGGGCTTCCCCAACAAGATGGGCGCCAACGGCGGCTTCACGTTCCTGGTCATCTATCTGATCCTGGCGGCGCTGTGCGGCTTCATCGTCATGGTGGGTGAGCTGGCCCTGGGCCGCAAGACCGGCCGCGGCGTCATCAGCACCTATAAGATCCTCACCAAGCGCTTCAAGTGGCTGGGCTGGCTGGGTATCATCGCACCCTTCCTGATCCTGTCGTTCTACTGCGCTCTGGGCGGCTACTGCATCAAGTATGTCACCGTGAACCTGGGCAACCTCTTCAACGCCGGCTTCGGCACCGGCGGCCTGGGCGGCGCCGAGGTGTTCGGCGGCCTGCTGACCAACCAGGGCGAGTCCGTGATCTATGGTCTGATCTTCGTGCTCATCACCCTGCTCATTGTCATGTGCGGCGTCAGCAACGGCATTGAGAAGGTCTGTTCCGTGGGTATGCCCGCCCTGTTCATCCTGCTGGTGATCTGCATCATCCGGGCCTGCACCCTGGGCGGCAACGACTTCACCGTGGCCGTTCTGCAGGCCGACGGCAGCACCGTGCAGCAGGTGATCCACAGCAGTGCCCTGGACGGCCTGAAGTATATGTTCCAGCCGGGCTATGTCACCAGCACCGGTTACTATGAGCCCGCCAAGGCTCTGGTGGACGGGGCCATGGTCGGCGCCGTTGCCGGTGTGCCCGTGGTCAAGCACGTCACCGAGATCCCCAACTTCATCAGCATCCTCGCCACCGCCGGCGGTCAGATGTTCTTCTCCCTGTCTCTGGGCATGGGCATCATGATCACCTACGGTTCCTATCTGGACAAGAAGCAGAACGTGGAGAAGAACGCCCTGGTCATCGTGGTGTGCGACACCCTGATCGCCCTGATGGCCGGTCTGGCCGTGATGCCCAGCCGCTTCGCCCTGGACGCCGCAGGCGCCGTGGGCGGCCCCAAGCTGCTGTTCATCACCATGCAGAACGTGTTCGACAAGATGGGCTCCATCGGCCCCATCTTCGGCATCCTGTTCTACCTGCTGGTGGTCTTTGCCGCCATCTCCTCCTCCATCTCCCTGCTGGAGGTCATCGTGGCCCACTTCGTGGATGATGCCCGCGACGCCGGTAAGGGCGACAAGCGCAAGCCTTATTCCATCCTGGCTGCCATCGCTGCCGGTGTCCTGTGCGTGCTGGTGTGCCTGGACGGCCTGGGCGAAAACGGCATTGCCCCCGCCACCCTGCTGAACATCGAGGCCAGCGGCTGGAGCGACTGCTGGCTGGACTTCTTCGACTGCGTGGCCGAGGGTATCCTGATGCCCCTGGGCGCTCTGCTGATGTGCATCTGCATCGGCTGGGAGCTGGGTCCCCAGATCGTGGACGACGAGTGCTGCCTGGAGGGCAACCGCTTCAAGAGCAAGGCATTCTTCAACGTGTGCGTGAAGTATATCACCCCCATCATCATGATCCTGATTCTGGCCGGTCAGCTGGACAGCTTCTTCGGCCTGGGCTGGTTCTCCTGATGGAGCCAAACCTGTAAAAGCATCATGGTTATCCGGAGGGTCCGCCGACAGGCGGGCCCTCCGATGCGTTATTTTGCGTTATTTGTTGCATTTTCTCCTGGAATATGTTACAATTCATCCCACTATGCAAGAAGAAATGCACGAGGAAGGAATCATTTTATGAAGCACGAACCCAAGCCGCCCCGCCGCAAGCTCCGGGACCTGGGGCCCATCATCCGCCGCCGCCCGGCGGTGTTCGCCGTATACCTGGTGCTGCGTCTGATCGTCATCGCCGTTCTGGTGTCCTCCATCCTCCGGCGGGAGTATGAGAGCGCCTTCATCTGCCTGCTGGTGCTGGTGCTGTTTATGCTGCCCTTCTTCATCCAGCAGAACTTCGGCATCGAGCTGCCCTCCACCCTGGAGATCATCATTCTGCTGTTCATCTTCGCAGCGGAGATCCTGGGGGAGCTGGGGTGCTATTTCATCACCTATCCCTATTGGGACTCCATGCTCCACACCACCACGGGGTTCCTGTGCGCCGCCACGGGCTTCGCCCTGATCGACATCCTCAACCGCAACAGCCGCATCAAATTCCAGCTTTCGCCGGTGTATGTGGCCCTGGCAGCCTTCTGCTTCTCCATGACCGTTGGCGTCATGTGGGAATTTTTCGAGTTCGGCATGGACCGGCTGTTCCACATGGACATGCAGAAGGACACCGTGATCCAGTCCGTCACCTCCGTGATGCTGGACCCCACCAACAGCAACATCCCCGTCACCATTGACGGCATCCACTCCGTGGCCGTCAACGGCCAGGACCTGGGCTTTGACGGATACCTGGACATCGGCCTGTACGACACCATGGAGGACCTGTTCGTGAACTTCGTGGGAGCCGTGGTGTTCAGCACCATCGGATATTTCTATATCAAGCACCGGGGCCGGGGCAAGCTGGCCCGGGCCTTCATCCCCACCATTACGGAGGAGGAGCCGGAACAGGAAGCGGAATAAAATACATCCCCCGCCCGACTCTGCTTGCCGCAGGGCCGGGCGGGGGAATCTGTCCAAAAAGGGCGAAGCCCTTTTTGGACAAAAGGCTTGCAGTCTGCCGCGCGCATAATTGGTTCGCCATGGGCGAACCAATTCCACACTTGCAGACTGAGAAGAATTTTCGCCCAGGTACACGCCCCGGGCGAAAATGGATTGCATTTGATTTGCCGCCTGCGGGCGGCAAACTCTGCGAGGCTTTTTTGAAAAGCTGCCCCGCCCGACTCTGCTTGCCGCAGGGCCGGGCGGGGGGGTTATTTATATCATACCAAAACCTGTTAAAAAGCTTGAAAAGCTTTTTATAGCACCGAAGGTGCGTCAGGTTTTGTATGGGACGTCACAGCGTGTTTTCACACGCTGTGGCGCAGGCCGCCGTCATAGAGATACAGCTGCTCCGGGGACTCCGAGCGGTATTCCATCACCCCCGCCAGCACGCCGCCCTTATACACGGCGTCCATGCCGTGATAGCTGTCCCCTGCATAGAGGATCCGGTTGACGATCAGCACATCGTCATAGCATCCCGCAATGGCGACGCCCACATAACCGAACTCCGGGTCGGTGGGCTTTCCCTCCGGCCAGAGGGTATCCAGCCGGGCAATGTCCAGAGGCTCCGTGACCTCCTGGGTCACCGGGTCAAAGGCCAGCACCGTCTCATGCCCCGCCATATACACCTTGCCGTCCAGATAGACCGGCTGCTGGGTGGACACCTCGGAGACGTGCTCCGGCCCCACGTCCATATGGCTCCACTCCGCCTGTTCTGGGTGTCCCAGGGGATACCGGGCCACGGAGACGACTACTCCCGTCACCAGGCCGCTCTGATCCGCCACAGACTGATAGTAGACGGCCACCACCGTGTCCCCATCCAGAGCCATCCGGAACACGTTGCCGCCGCCCTCCGGCGGCGTCTCCCGCAGGGTCTCGCCGTCCTTGGTACAGGCGAACGAGCCGTCGTACTGGTCGATGAACTGCGGCTGCCACTCCTCCGGCAGGCTCCGGGGCGTCAAGGGCGCCCAATGCTTCGTTTCATAAAGCTCACCGGTGGTGATGCAGCCCTTCTGCAGGTCCCACTGGCCGGTGTATAACATCTGCACCCGATTGTCCTCGCCGCCGTCCAGGCGATAGACCGTCAGCAGCGGCACCGTCCACTCACCCGCCTCCGGCAGGCCCAGACCCTGCACCGGGTCCGGCTGGTCCGTGCCAACGCCGGCGGGCTGGGGCTTGGCGGCGCATCCCGCCAGAAGCAGCAGCATCAGGCACAGGGCCGTGCATATACTGAAAAATCGTCTTTTCGAGTTCATGGTTTTCTCCTTTCAAACGGACAATATCCGGACTCCATGACTGTATTATACAGTTACTCCGCAAAAAAACAATAGATTTTCGTGTATTGTAACCATTTTTAATCATTGTAACGGTTTTGTTACCGTTTAGTATACTTTTGTAACCGGCCTTTTTTCGCCCCGGGCCGACAAAATCGGTTGCAAAAACGTTTCCGGTGCGCTATGATAGGCCTATATCACGCAATTGAGGAGGTTTTCCCTATGGATTACAACGAAATTCTCAAAAACGCCCGGGAGTGCAGCGGCCCGTACTGCAAGGCATGTCCCGTATGCAACGGCATGGCCTGCCGCACCCAGGTCCCCGGCCCCGGCGGCAAGGGTACCGCCGCCACCATGCTGCGCAACTATCAGAAGTGGCAGGAGGTGTGCATCAACATGGACACCATCTGCGAAAATGCTCCCATTGACACCACCTTCACCCTGTTCGGGCGGAAGTTTGCCGCCCCCATCTTCGCCGCCCCCGTGGGGGCCATGAAGCTCCACTATGGGGATAAATACGACGATCTGACCTACAATGACATTCTGGTGTCCTCCTGCGCCCAGGCGGGCATCGCCGCCTTCACCGGCGACGGCACCAACCCCGCCGTGATGGAGGGCGCTCTGCACGCCATTACCGCCGCCGGGGGCCTGGGCGTGCCCACGGTGAAGCCCTGGAACATGGAGACGGTGTTTGCCAAGCTGGACGCCGTGCGCCGGGCGGACCCCATGGCCGCGGCCATGGACATTGACGCGGCGGGCCTGCCCTTCCTGAAGGGGCTGACCCCCCCGGCAGGCAGCAAGACCGTGGAGGAGCTGCGGCAGATCATCGACTACGCCAAAAAGCCCTTTATCATCAAGGGCGTCATGACCGTTCGCGGGGCCCTGAAGGCCCTGGAGGCCGGGGCCAGCGGCATCGTGGTGTCCAACCACGGCGGCCGGGTCCAGGATCAGTGTCCCTCCACGGCGGAGGTGCTGCCCGCCATCGCCGACGCGGTGGGCGGCAAGCTGACCATCCTGGTGGACGGCGGCCTGCGCAGCGGCACGGACATCTTCAAAGCCCTGGCCATGGGCGCGGACGGCGTGCTCATTGGCCGTCCCTTCGTCACCATGGTCTATGGCGGCGGGGCGGAAGGTCCCGCCGTGCTGGTGAACAAGCTCCAGGCGGAGCTGGCGGACACCATGGCCATGTGCGGCGCCCACAACCTGGCGGAGATTCGCCGGGACATGCTGTTCGGGTATTAATACTGATTCTTGATTCAAAAATTGAATCAAGAATCCCGTGCGCCGGGCGCACGCACAGCGTGTGAAAACACGCTGTGACGTCTCATACAAAACCTGTTAAAAGGCTTTTCAAGCTTTTTTAACAGGTTTTGGTATAAGCGGATCAAGGCGCAAAAAAGGACCGGCTGCTTCGGCAGCCGGTCCTCTTGTTTTCACTTCAGCCCATCCCGGACCTGGTCCAGAGTCAGGTCCTGCTCCCGGGCGATGCGGGCCAGGTCCTCAAACTCCGGCTTCTGCCGCCGGACGCCCCAGCCCTGGGCCGTTTTCCGGGCCACGGGGCCCCAGGGGGAGTCCACGGTGTCCTGGCTGCGGGACAGGGTATACCGCCGGTGCCGGGTCTCCCGGACGCCCAGGGTGGTGGTGTGCCGCAGCAGCAGATGCACCATAGCCTCCCGCTGCTCCTCCCGACACAGGACGCACAGCATCACGCCGGGCCGGGACTTCTTCATGCCAATGGGCAAGGTGTACACGTCCAGGGCCCCGGCGGCCAGCAGCCGCTCCATGGCGAAGGCGATGCCCTCGCCGGTCATGTCGTCCAGGTTGCAGGCCAGCTCCACCACGTCGCCGCTCTCCGCCGCCGTCTCCCCCAGCATGGCCCGCAGGCAGTTGGCCCGGGGGAAGTCCTTCTGTCCCATGCCGTAGCCCACGGATTCCAGGGTCATCACCGGCATATCGCCGAAGCGGGTAACGAAGTGCCGCAGCAAAGCCGCCCCGGTGGGGGTACACAGCTCCCCCTGGATGGCCCCGCCATAGATGGGTACATCCCGCAGGAGATATGCCGTGGCCGGGGCAGGCACCGGCAGAACGCCGTGGGCGCAGCGGACGGTGCCGCTGCCCACATGGACCGGGGAGGCGATCACCTGATCCGCCGCCAGCTCCTCCATCAGCAGGCACACCGCCGTCACGTCCGCCACGGCGTCCATGGTGCCCACCTCATGGAAATGGATGTCCGTCACCGGCACGCCGTGGATGTGACTCTCCGCCTGGGCAATGGCGTCATACACCGCCCGGATGTCCGCCCGCACCTTTTCCGACACCGGCAGGTGCCCGATCAGATGGCCGATCTCCTCCATGCCGCTGTGGTGATGGTGGTGCTCATGGTCATGGTCGTGGTCATGGTCACACTCTGTATGGCCGTCCACCGTCACGGTGATGTGGGTGCCGGTGATGCCGCACTTTTCCGCCTGTTCCCGGTGATAGGTCACGCCGGGAATCCCCAGGCCGTTGAGCCGCTTCATAAACTCCTCCGGCTGGGGCAGCAGCTCCAGCAGGGCCGCCGTCAGCATATCCCCGGCAGCGCCCATGCCGCAATCCAGATACAGGGTCCTCATTTTTTCACCTCCATGTGGTTGATCATGCTGGCCAGATACCCCGCGCCGAAGCCGTTGTCGATGTTCACCACCGACACGCCGCTGGCGCAGGAGTTCAGCATAGACAGCAGAGCCGACACGCCGCCGAAGGACGCGCCGTACCCCACGCTGGTGGGCACGGCGATCACCGGGCAGTCCGCCAGACCGCCGATGACGCTGGCCAGAGCCCCCTCCATGCCGGCAATGGCGATGATCACCGAGGCGCTCATGATATCGTCCATATGGTGCAGGGCCCGGTGCAGGCCCGCCACCCCCACATCGTACAGCCGCAGCACTTCGTTGCCGTGGACCTCCGCCGTCAGGGCGGCCTCCTCGGCTACGGGGATATCGCTGGTGCCGCCGGTAGCGATAACGATGCGGCCGATGCCGTCAGGCTCCGGCAGGTCGCCGATGATGCCGCACCGGGCCTCGGCCCGGTAATCCAGGGGATACGCGGCAGCGATCTCCGCCGCCGACTCCGGCGACAGGCGGGTGATGAGAATGGTTTTCTGGCCGTGCTGGCGCATGACGCCCACGATGCCGATCATCTGGGCGGCGGTTTTTCCCGCGCCGTAGATCACCTCCGCCGCCCCCTGGCGGATGCCCCGGTGCATGTCCACTTTTGCATAGCCGATGTCGGCAAAGGGCTCCTTCTTGATGGCCAGCAGCGCCTCGTCCACGGACATGGTGCCCTGCTGCACGGCCTCCAGCATTTTGCGGATCTCGCTGTTCATCCTCGTCCCTCCAAATCCAGCCATACGCCGTCATAATCCGGCCCCAGGCGCTGCAAAATCTCCTGCCGGTGCTCCAGCAGCCTTGGCATCTGGGCGGCGGGCAACTGAATCTTGGCGCTGCGGCCCACCATCCGCACCCGGAAATCCGTGAAGCCCAGGGAGAACAGATCGCTCTCCGCCGCCTCGGTGACAGCCAGGTCCCGGGCGGTAATGGGCTGTCCGGTGGGGATGCGGGTGGCCAGGCAGGCGTATGCGGGCTTGTCCCAGGTAAACAGTCCTGCGTCCCGGGACAGCATGCGGATATCCCGCTTGGTCAGGCCGCACTCCCGCAGGGGAGAGCGCACCGCCAGCTCCCGCAGGGCCCGCATACCGGGCCGGTCCCCGGCGTCGTCGGAGGCGTTGGTGCCGTCCAGCAGCACGGTGAAGCCGTCCACCTCCGCCGCGGCCAGGATGGTGCGGAAGATCACCTGCTTGCAGTGATAGCACCGGTCCGGCGGGTTGGCCGTTACGGTTTCCGACACCAGCACGTCCACCGGCAGGACCTTCATGTCGGCGTTCAGTTCCCCGGCCAGACGCCGGGCGTCCTCCAACTCAAAGGCCGGCTGGAAGGCGGAATTTACATAATAGGCCCTTGCCCGGGCCCCATAGTGCAGGGCGGCATACAGCAGGTAGGACGAGTCCACCCCGCCGGAAAAAGCGATGGCCACCCGGGGTTTTTCCGCGAAAAATTCTTGCAGGTTCATATGGATATGCTCTTTCCCTTTGCTTTATTTTGCATTGGGCACGATGCCCAGGATCACCAGAGGCTCTGTGCCGGTGTTGACGACACTGTGGCTGTGACCCCGGGGGCAGTAATGGCACAGGCCCGGGCCCACCGGCACCTCCGCGCCGTCGTCCAGGCACACCCCGGTGCCGGACAGGAAGTACATGATCTCGCAGCTGTCCTCATGGGTGTGCAGACCGATGGAGGAGCCGGGCTGAAGCGTCAGCCGCAGAATCTTCCCCATATCGTCCTGAAAGATCCGGGTCTCGGCCTCCCCCTGGCCGCCCTTGAACCGGGGCTGCACCAGGGAGGGCATGCGGTCAAAATCCAGCGTCATGGCCCGTCACCTCAGTTCAGAAAGTCCTTGAGCTTCTTGCTGCGGGAGGGATGGCGGAGCTTCCGCAGGGCCTTGGCCTCGATCTGGCGGATGCGCTCGCGGGTGACGTTGAACTCCTTGCCCACCTCCTCCAGGGTGCGGGTGCGGCCGTCCTCCAGGCCGAAGCGCAGCTTCAGCACCTTCTCCTCCCGAGGTGTCAGGGTACTGAGCACGGACACCAGCTGCTCCTTCAGCAGGGTATAGCTGGCGGCCTCGCTGGGCTCGGACGCGCCCTCGTCGGGGATGAAGTCCCCCAGATGGGAGTCCTCCTCCTCGCCGATGGGGGTCTCCAGGGACACTGGCTCCTGGGCGATCTTCAGAATCTCCCGGACCTTGTCCACGGGCATGTTCATCTCCTCGGCGATCTCCTCGGGGGAGGGGTCGTGGCCCAGCTCCTGCAGCAGCTGCCGGGACACCCGGATGACCTTGTTGATGGTTTCCACCATGTGGACGGGGATGCGGATGGTGCGGGCCTGGTCGGCGATGGCCCGGGTGATGGCCTGGCGGATCCACCAGGTGGCATAGGTGGAGAATTTATAGCCCTTGGTGTGGTCGAATTTCTCCACGGCCTTGATCAGACCCAGGTTGCCCTCCTGGATCAGGTCCAGGAACAGCATGCCCCGGCCCACATAGCGCTTGGCGATGGACACCACCAGACGCAGGTTGGCCTCGACCAGCTGTTTTTTGGCTTTTTCCCCGGCCTTCAGCTCCGCCTTGGCCTGGGCCAGCTCCTCATCGGTCAGGGTCAGCTCCCCGGCCTCCACCTGGGCCAGCCGCTCCTTGGCGGCGTTCCCGGCGGACATGGCGGTGGCCAGGCGGACCTCCTGGTCGCCGGTCAGCAGGGGCACCTTGCCGATCTCCTTCAGATACATGCGCACCGGGTCGTCGATGTTGAAGCTATCCACCAGGGTGTTGGGGTCGACCAGCTCCTCCTCCTCGATCTCGGCGATCTCCTCCATGGCGGGCTCCATGTCCTCGGGGATGTCGTTGGTGAAATCCTCGGTGACGATGTCGATGCCCAGGTCCGCCAGGGAGTCATAGATGCGGTCCATCTGGTCGCCGTCCAGGTCCAGGGGGTCCACCACCTCGGACAGCTCCGCCGGCTCCAGGCGGCCCTTCCTCTTGCCCTTGATAAACAGCTCCCGGAGCTTCTCGTTCCCGGCCAGCAGCGCCGCCGCCGGGCACTTGGCCAGCTTCTCCTCCAGGGCCTTGTCCGCCGCGGGCTTTGCTTCCTCGGCCTTCTGGGCGGCGGCCTTTCCGGCCTTCTTCTTGTCATCGGCGGCCAGCAGCTGGTCCGCCATTTCCTTCAGCTCCTGTTGGGTATAAACTTTATCCGTCATTGTGCTTTCCTCCATAGCCCTTTTTATTTTTATATTTCTCCGCCGCAGCCGCCAGGGGGTCCGTTCCCGCCCCGGCGATGCGTTTCTGCGCTTCTTCCCGGATGACCCGGCAGTAATCCGCCAGGGCCCGCTCCCCTCCGGCAGGGGACTCCGGCTTCTGCACCACCCCGGTCAGGTGGCTCATCTCCTCGCCGGTCAGCTCCCCGCTGAGGGAGGAGATGCTCAAAGGCCGCCCGGCCATGTGGCTCTCCCACAGGCTGGCGTATACCCGGCCCAGCAGCGGCGAGGAGAACGACTCCGCCGGAACCGGCGGCGTGTCGCCGAACAGGCTGTCGTCCAGCAGCAGAAGCCGGATGACCCCCTCCTCCGCCAGGGCGCTGCGGAGGTTGTCGTACCGCAGGCCACGCTCCTGGGGCTGCAGGGACGCCGCCGGGTTCAGCTCCCGGCGCTCCCGGGTCTTTTTCTCCTTGGCGGCCATGCGGCGGAAGGACCGCTGCACCTCCATTTTCAGGGCCTCCGGCGTCAGCCCCGCCGCCTCCGCCGCCCGGGTGGTGTAGATCTCCCGCTCCACGGCGTTTTCCAGGGTACACAGCACCCCGCTGACCTCCTGGGCATAGGCCACCCGGGCCTGATCGTCCCGCAGGTCATACTTCCCGGCGATCTCGTGCAGCCGGAACTCGATGCCGTTGGCGCTGCCGGACAGCAGCCGCTCAAAGGCCTCCGGCCCCTGGAATTTGATGAAATCGTCAGCGTCCTGCTTCACATATTCCCCGTCCACCAGCCGGTTGGGCAGCCGCAGCACCCGAACGGTGAACTCCGACCGGTTCAGCAGCTCCAGAGCCCGCTGGGTGGCCAGTGCCCCCGCCTTATCGTTGTCGTAGCACAGCACCAGCTCCTTGGTATACCGGGACAGCAGCCGGGTCTGCTCCACCGTCAGCGCCGTGCCCATGGAGGCCACGGCGTTGTCGAACCCCGCCTGGTGCAGGGTCACCACGTCCAGGTTGCCCTCGCACAGGATGATGTTGGGCCGCTTGGTCTTTTTGGCCAGGTTCAGTCCGTACAGCACCCGGCGCTTGCTGTATGTAAGGGTTTCGGGGGTGTTCATATACTTGGGCTCGGACTTGTCCAGCACCCGGCTGCCAAAGCCCACCACGTCGCCCCGCACGTCGATCACCGGCAGGATCAGCCGGTTGCGGAACTTGTCGTATATGTGCCCGTTCTTTCCGCTGACGGCCAGGCCCGCCCGGATCAGCTCGTCCTTGGAATAGCCCCTGGCGGTCATGGCGGTCAGCAGGGCGTCCCAGCTGTCCGGCGCGGCCCCCATGCCGAAGCGCACGGCGATCCTCCGGTGGATCTGCCGCCGGTCCAGATAGTCCCGGACGGCCTGGCCCTCCGGGGCCTGGAGGGTCTGATAGTACCACCGGGCGGCGTCCCGGTTCAGCTCCAGCATCCGGCGGCGGAGCTTCTCCGTGCCGTCGCTGGCCTCCTCCGGCACCGGGATGTTGGCCCGCTTGGCCAGAAACCGCACCGCGTCGGGATAGGACAGATTCTCGATGTCCATGACGAAGTTGATGACACCGCCGCCCTTTTTGCAGCCGAAGCAGTGATAAAACTGCTTGTCCGGCAGCACATGGAAGGAGGGGGTCTTTTCGTTGTGGAAGGGGCAGCAGCCCCAGAAGCTGCCTCCCTTGGGCGTCAGGGACACATAGGAGCCCACCACGTCCACGATATCGTTCCGGGCGATCAGCTCGTCCAGAAAGCTCTGGGGAAACGGCATGGCTGCACCTCCTGTCCGGCCGGAATTCCCGTGATATCTATAGATACCCCTAAAATTCTCGGAATCCTCTTTTTTTGCGAAAATTTTTTGAAAAAATTTTTCCCGCCGCAGACGCGGCGGGAAAAACAGGATAAGCCCCGGTTACAGGGTGTATTTCTTCTGATATTCGGCGGAGTACCGGGCGAAGGAGGCGGACTTCATGGCCTTGACGCTGTTGAGGTACTCATGGGTGTCGAAGGAGTCGGATTCCAGCTCGATCATGGCCACGGCGATGTTGGAGCAGTGGTCCGCCACCCGCTCATAGTTGGTCAGCAGGTCGTTGAAGATGAAGCCCTGGTTCAGGGTGCACACGCCCTTTTGCAGGCGGTCCACATGGTGCAGTTTCATCTCGTCGCACAGGCCGTCCACGATCTCCTCCAGCGGCTCCACCCGGGAGGCGCCCTCCAGGTCGCCGGAGACGAAGGCCCCGACGGCCAGGTGCAGGATCTCGGTGATGGCCTGCTCCAGGGTCCGAAGCTCCCGCTCGGCCTCCGGGGAGAACACCACGCTTTTGGCGTTGATCTCCCGGGCGGCGTCGCAGATGTTCAGGGCGTGGTCGGAAATGCGCTCAAAGTCGGAGATGGTGTGCAGATACTTGGACACCTCCTCGCTTTGCCGCTGGGACAGCTCCTTGCCGGTGATCTTCATCAGATAGGTGCCCAGCCGGTCCTCGTAGCGGTCGATGGCGTTTTCGGCATCCTCCACTGCCCGGCAGCCCTTGTCGCTGAATTTGTGCACCAGTTCCATGGCCCGCAGCAGGTTGTCCATGGCCCGCCGGGCCATGGCGTCGGTGACCTGGCGGCTCTGCTCCAGGGCCAAAGCCGGGTGCAACAGAAAGCGCTCCTCCAGCCGGTCCATCTCCTGCTCCTCCCGGATGCTCTCGGGATTCTCGGGGATCAGCAGGCACACGCACTTTTCCAGCAGCCCGATCAGGGGGGTCAGAACGATAACGGTGGCCAGACGGAACAGGGTGTTCATCAGGGCGATGGACACGGTGGTCATGGTCATGGTCATGAAATCAAAGTGGGCGATGGCGTTGGCGATATAGAACACCGTGGCCCAGATCACCACGCCCAGCACATCGATCAGCAGATACACAAAGGCCGTGCGCTTACCGCTGACGTTGGCCCCCAGGGCCGACAGCAGCACCGGCACCGCCGCGCCGATGGCGATGCCCATGATGATGGGCAGGGCGATCTCAAAGGTGATGGCCCCGGTGACGGCCAGAGCCTGGAGAATACCCACAGCGGCGCTGGCGCTCTGGATGACGCTGGTGAACAGCAGACCCACCAGAATGCCCAGCAGGGGGTTGGAGAAGGAGGTCAGGGCGTCGATGAACACCTGGCTGTCCCGCAGGGGGGAGACGGCATCGCTCATGGCGCTCATGCCGTACATCAGCACCGCGAAGCCCAGCAGGATGTCCCCGATGTGGTGGGTAGAGGGCCGCTTGGCGGCCATGCGCAGGATGATGCCGACGACGGCCACCAGGCCCGTCAGGGTGGCGGTGCTCAGCAGGGTCACCCAGCCGCTGCCGCCGCTGAGACTGCTGAGGCAGAGAATCCACCCGGTGACGCTGGTGCCCAGAATGGCGCCCATGACGATGCCGATGGCCTGGTTTACCTTCATCATGCCGGAGTTGACGAAGCCCACCACCATCACGGAGGTGGCGGAGGAGGACTGGATCACGGCGGTGACGCCGGTGCCCAGCAGAACCCCCTTCAGCGGTGTGCTGGTCAGCTTATACAGCACCAGCTCCAGCTTGCTTCCGGCGACTTTTTTCAGGCCGTCGCCCATGATGGCCATGCCGAATAAAAACAGCGCGATGCCGCCTAACAGGCCGATGATCTCGGATGCACCCATACGCATTCCCCTCCCAGTATATGTCTATTCTATAGTATAGCAAATTCCGGGGAGCCGTGTCGATGGAAAACCCCGCAAAAGAATGGAGAATTGCGGAGAAAAAACGCCGGATTCTTTGTGTATTCCACAAAATCCTTCGGCAAAAAAATAACAATTCTTGCGTATCCCGCCGGGGCGGGGTATACTATATTATTATACCATCAATTAGACTGGCTTAACGCTGCAAAAGGAGCCCTTATGTTCAAGCATTGTCTCATCGTGTTTCTGGTGTCCATGGTGCCCATCATCGAGCTGCGGGGGGCCATCCCCTACGGCGTGGGCTTCGGCCTGCCCCTGTGGCTGACGTATATCATCGCCATTGTGGGCAATATGCTGCCGGTGCCGCTGATCTATTTCTTTGCCCGGAAGGTGCTGGAGTGGGGCCGGGACAAGCCCGTCATCGGCAAATTCTTCACCTTCTGCCTGGAAAAGGGCAAAAAGGGCGGCGAAAAGCTCCAGGCCAAGGCAGGCCGGGGCCTGTTCTGGGCGCTGCTGCTGTTTGTGGGCATCCCCCTGCCCGGCACCGGGGCCTGGACCGGCACCCTGGCCGCCAGCCTCCTGGATATGGATTTCCGCAAGAGTGTGCTGGCCTGCATGGGCGGCGTGCTGCTGGCCGGGTGCATTATGGGCGCCCTGAGCCTGCTGGGAGTCTCCGCCTTCGGCGCCATCGCCGGATAAAAAGCAGCATATAAACAGCAAAAAGCCTCGCAGCGTTTGCCGCCCGCAGGCGGCAAATAAGCTGCAATCCGTTTTTTGCGGCGGCGTGTACGTCGCAAAAAACACTTCTCAGTCTGCAAGTGTGGAATTTGTTCGCTTTCAGCGAACAAATTATGCGCGCGAGATCAGCGCCGCCAGCACCCCGAACACTACGGCAGCGGCAATGCCCCCGGCGGTGGCCGTCAGCCCCCCGGTCAGAGCGCCCAGCAGTCCCTTTTCCGCCACGGCCTTCGCCACCCCCTTGGCCAGGCAATAGCCAAAGCCCGTCAGGGGCACCGTGGCTCCGGCGCCGCCCCAGTCCACCAGGGGCTGATACAGCCCCACCGCCTGCAACAGCACCCCCGCCACCACATAGCCCGTCAGGATCCGGGCGGGGGTCAGCTGGGTCCGGTCAATGAGGATCTGTCCCACGGCGCACAGCAGTCCGCCGCACAAAAACGCGTTCAGATAGGTCACGTTTCCCCCTCCTTCCCGGCGGAAAACACCACCGCGTGGCAGATGCCCGGCACGCTCTCCCCCTGGAAGGAGGAGGTGGGGCTCAGCAAAGCCCCAGTGGGGGCAAACACCAGCCGCCGCCACCGGCCCCGCCGCAGGCCGTCCAGCAGATATCCGTTCAGCACCGCCGCCGAGCAGCCGCAGCCGGAGCCTCCGGCGTGCATGTCCTGCTTCTCCAGGTCGTACAGCAGCAGTCCGCAGTCCTGATAGTTCCGGGACAGGTCCACCCCGTCCCGGCGGAACAGGTCCGTGACGATGGCGTGGCCCAGGGCCCCCAGGTCCCCGGTGACGATCAGGTCATAGTCCCCGGGGCCGGTTTTCGTCTCCCGGAACAGGGCCGACAGCGTGTCATAGGCGGCGGGGGCCATGGCGGCCCCCATGTTGTTCACGTCGGTGATGCCCATGTCCACGATTTTCCCGCAGGTCACATGGGTGATATACGGCCCGTCCCCCTGGTCCCCCAGGATACAGCACCCGGCGGCGGTAGTAGTCCACTGGGCGGTGGGGGTCCGCTGGCTGCCGTAGGGCACCGGCATGCGGTACTGCCGCTCGGCGGTGCAGTAGTGGGAGCTGGTCATGCAGGCCGCCGTCCGGGCGTGGCCGCCGGAGATCAGCAGGCTCCCCAGGGCCAGGCTCTCCCCCATGGTGGAGCAGGCCCCGTACAGGCCGAAAAACGGAATCTGGAAATCCCGCAGGCCGAAGGCGGTGCCGATGCACTGGTTCAGCAGGTCCCCGGCCAGGACGTAGTCCAATTCCGCCGGGGTCAGCCCGCCCTTTTCCAGGGCCCGGGTCAGGGCCTCCTGCTGCATGGCGGACTCCGCTTGCTCCCAGGTGTCCTTCCCGAAGAAGGAATCCGTGCACAGCAGGTCAAAATGCCCCGCCAGGGGGCCGTTGGCCTCGAATTTTCCGCCGACGTTGGCATAGGACACCACGCTGGGGGGCCGCAGCAGAGCCACCGTCTGCCGGCCCAGGCGTCTGGACGTCATAAAAATCACCTCTTGTCCATAGTCTGCCGCACCGGCGCCGGGTTATGCGAAAAAATCCGCCGGACCTCAGGCCCAGCGGATTTTATTCGATTTTGCCTTACTTGCCCACCGCGTGGAAATACAGCGACAGCATACCGGGGCCCACATGGGCGCCGGTCACCGGCTCGTGGGGCACCAGCAGGATGGGCCCCCGATGGCCCGCCTCCCGCAGCTTGGTCTCCAGCCGCAGGGCCTCGCCGGGGCAGTCCCCGTGGGAGATGCCGATCAGGTCGTCCAGGTCGATGGCCCGCTCCTTATAGATGCTCACCAGCCGCTCGATGGCCCGCAGCTTGCCCCGGGCCTTGTCGAACAGGACGATCTTGCCCTCCTCGTTGCCCCGGAGGATAGGCTTGATCTGCAGCAGGGAGCCCACCAGCGCCGACGCACCGGAGATGCGGCCGCCCTTGCGCAGGTACTTCAGGTCGTCCACAGCGAAATACTGGCAGTAATTCTGGCAGTACACGGTCATTTTCTCCACCAGCTCGTCCAGGCCCATGCCCTGGCGCACCAGGGAGGAGGCCTTCAGAGCCGGGATCCCCGCCCCCAGGGACGCGCCCATGCTGTCGATGGGGCAGACCCGGCGGCCGGGATATTCCTCCATCAGCTCGTCCCCGGCCAGCTTGGCCGACCACCAGCTGCCGCTGATGCCGGCAGAAATGCTGAAATACACCACGTCGTCCCCCTGGGACAGATAGGTCTCAAAGGCCTTTTTGGCATCGTCCGGGTTCACCATGGAGGTGCGCACATCGGCGCCGGAGCGCAGGGCCTCATAATACTCGTGGCCGTCCAGCCCCTCCGGGGCCGGCTGATCGTCAATGGTCAAGGCCATAGGCAGCAGGTGGATGTTGTATTGCTCCCGCAGTTCGGGGGACAGATTGGCCCCGGAGTCCACAAAAATCTGAATCATGATAAACGGTTCCTTTCCAAGGTAATTCGATTAAATATTGTGCTTTACCCAATCCGCCAGGGTGTCGAACAGCTGCTCATACCCCGGCATGGTCAGGTGGATGCCGTCGGCGGCAATCAGCTGGGACAGCCGGTGGTTCCGCAGAAACGTCTGCCGCACCGGGATCAGGGGGATGTTCTCCCGCAGGGCGATCTCCGCCGCCGTGTCGGCGTACAGCTCCTGGTGGCGATAGATCATCTGAGGCTCCCCCAGCCAGTCCAGAATGCGGTCCCGCCGCAGGTTGTCCCGGCACAGGAAGTCCAGATACCGCTCCCCGTCAATGGGGGGCAGGGTCATCATCACCGGCTGCACCCCGCCCTGGCGCAGGGCGTCCAGGGTCTCGTGCAGGGTGTCGGCAAACACCGGCAGCTCCGTGTTGGGCCGGTGGTCGGCCTCGGGGTCGGCGTCGATGGCGGCCCAGTCGAAGTCGCTGTCGTTGCCGCCGTAGGACACCAGGGCATACCGGGCCTCCAGGCCCCGGTCCAGGTCATGCCGCACCAGGCTCAGCCCCTTGCGGATGGTGGCCCCCATTTTCGACCGGTTCACCACCTCCACCAGCTTGGTCTGGTAGCGCTGCATGACTTCATTGATGTGAAAATGATAGTGAAAATCTCCGTCCGGCACCGTGGCCTTCAGCAGAGAGTCTCCGTAAATATAAATCTTATCCGGCATGGCTATGACCTCCATCCCTCTTTTTTCCTAATATAGCATATTAGTTCTGGCAAGTCAACCTATTATTTCCCGATTTCTGCTTGCGCCCAACCAAATATTCTGATATTATATAGAAAAAGGAAACGCCGGAGGAATGCTGTATGCAATATGACAAAGAGCTGATCGCCCACAAGCTGGACCGGTGGGACCGGTTCATCACCGACTACCACCTGCCGGAGTGGGACGCCATCCCCGATCTGGGGCTGTATATGGACCAAGTGGTGGTGCTGCTGGCCCAGTATCTGAACTTCATCCCGGCCATGCCCGGCGGGAAGGAAAGCTTTGTCACCTCCTCCACCATCAACAACTATGTGCGGCTGAAAATCATGCCCGCCCCGGTAAAGCGGAAATACTTCCGGGTCCACATCGCCTATCTCATCATGATCCTGACCATGAAGCAGAGCATCAGCATCAGCGACGTGCAGAAGATCATCCCGGCGGACATCCCCGAGGAGGACGTCCGGGCCATCTATCAGGAGTATTCCGAGAAATTCCGCCACATTGCCCTGTTTTTCAACCAGCAGGTCCAGGACGCGGCGGAGGATATCCGCACACCGGACCAGCCCGGCGAGGCCGCCGTGTCCCGGCTGGTCATCGAAAGCACTCTGATCGCGGGGTTCTCCAAGATCCTGGCGGAGAAGCTCATCCGCCTGTGCGGGGCCGACACCCAGGAGGTTCTGGCCGCCGAGCAGCCCCCCCAGACGTAAGGCTCCCGCGCTTTACAGCCCGCCGCATTCCCTGCCCTTCGGGGCGGGGGATTTTTGTTTTACGCAGCCATTCCTTGCGGCAGGGCACACGGGCCCTGCCCTACAGTATTCTTTCAATAAACGTTCCGTAGGGCGGGGCCCATGTCTGCCCACCGTCGTGCCAGCCGACTCTCGGCCGCTACCGCGGCCGACAGCCGGGGCACTTCCTCGAAATCGCCTCGCTTCATCCGCCACTGGCGGCGCTTCGGCGATTTCCCCGCCATTCCGTCACCGGCAGGCGATCACTTCTTGTATAATCCAGCAGAAAAATGACGAATCGTATTGCTTTTTACGCCCGTTCCAGCAGCTTTTCACCGGCCCGGAAGATATCTCCCGCGCCCACGGTGAGGATCAGGTCACCGGGCCGGGCCAGGGAGGCCAGGGTGTCGGCCACCTTGTCCAGGGTGGAGCAATAGATGGCCCCGGGGATCTTCTCCGCCAGGTCCCGGGAGGAGATGCCCAGGATGTTCTGCTCCCGGGCGGCGTAGATCTCCGCCAGCACCGTCACATCCGGCAGCTGAAGCTCTCGGACGAAGTCGTCAAACAGGGCCTTGGTGCGGGTGTAGGTGTGGGGCTGGAAGGCGCAGATCACCCGGTCATAGCCCATGGACCGGGCGGTGGTCAGCAGGGCGTGAAGCTCCGCCGGGTGGTGGGCATAGTCGTCATACACCGCCGCCCCGTGATAGCTGCCCTTGTGCTCGAACCGGCGTCCGGCCCCGTGGAAATCCTCCAGGCCCAGGGTGACGGCCTGGCCGGGGATCCCCAGCACATAGGCCGCCGAGGCCGCCGCCAGGGCGTTGAGAATGTTGTGCTTGCCGGGAATGTGCAGGTCCACATGGGCATACAGCTGGCCGTGGATCATCACGTCGAAGCTGGCGCAGCCGTCGAAAAACGCCACGTCCCGGGCATAGCAGTCCGCCGTCCGGTCCGCCAGGGAGAAGGTGAACACCGGGTGGCTCAGGCCCGCCACGGCGTCCCGGGCCCCCTGGTCATCGGCGTTGGAGATGACGTAGCCCCGCTGGGGCACCAGGTCGGCGAAGGCGTGGAAGGACCGCTCGATATCCGCCAGGTCCTTGAAAAAGTCCAGATGGTCCTCCCCCACGTTCAGGATCACCGCCACCGTGGGGAAGAAATTCAGGAAGGAGTTGCAGTATTCGCAGGATTCCAGGATGATGGTGTTTCCCTTGCCCACCCGATAGCCCGCATGGAGCATGGGCAGGGTGCCGCCGATCATCACGGTGGGGTCCGCCTGGGCCGCCATGAAGATGTGGGTGGTCATGGAGGTGGTGGTGGTTTTGCCGTGGGTGCCGGAGATGCACAGGGCGTTTTCATAGTGCTGCATGATAGCGCCCCAGGCCTGGGCCCGCTCATACACGGGGATGCCCCGGGCGATGGCCCCAGCGATCTCGGGATTCTCGTCGTGGATGGCGGCGGTGCGGATCACCAGGTCGCAGTCCTTCAGGTTCTCCGCCGAGTGGCCGATGGCCACGTCGATGCCCTGGGACCGGAGCTGGCGGACGGTGTCGCTTTCCGTCATGTCCGAGCCCTGCACCCGCAGGCCCATGCCCAGCAGCACCTCCGCCAGGGGACACATACTCACCCCGCCGATGCCGGCCAGGTGGGCCCGGACCCCGGGCTTGAGAAAGGTTTTGATATCTATGGTAGGATGCATCATATTGGGTCCCTCCCGCATTTGGAAAATTCGTATCCTATATTATACTATACCCCGCCGGAGTGTGCAACTCACATACCCCACAAAAAATGACTTCTGTTGCAAAACCGGGAAATTTCTGCTATAATGCGGGGCAAAAGGAGGGGATTGCTATGCGACTGGACAAATATCTGAAGGTATCCCGCCTCATCAAGCGGCGGACGGTGGCCAACGAGGCCTGCGACAATGAGCGGGTCAGCGTCAACGGCCGGGTGCAGCGGGCGTCCTACGAGGTGAAGCCCGGGGACAGGATCGCCATCTGCTTCGGGGCCAGGACCCTGGAGGTGGAGGTGCTGTCGGTGGCGGACAACGTGGGCAAGGCCGACGCCGCCGCCATGTACCGGGAAATCGGCGGGACAACTCCGGGACAAAGCTGAGACAGCCCCGGGACAGACCGGGACAACCGGTATAATTTTTCCCGCCCTCTCATACACATGGGATATTCGATTGAAATATTCCATTGCTGATATGAGGGGGCGGTTTTTTTATGGCGTATGAAACGGGGCAGCAGCTGTATCACCGGGTGGAGCTGGAGGGCCGGGACAAGCTGACGGTGTCCGGGGTGGAGGACGTGGAGCGGTTCGACGAGGGCTGCATCGTCATGGCCACCTGCGAGGGGACCCTGATCGTCACCGGGGAGGGGCTGCACATCGGCAAGCTGAGCCTGGACGGCGGGGAGCTGCAGGTGGATGGCCGGGTGGAGGCCCTGACCTATGAGGAACAGCAGGCTCCCCGGGGGTCCTGGCTGACCCGGCTGCTGGGCTGAGGGGACGGATGGAGAACTATGTGGCCGGTCAGCTGGCCGCCCTGGGGACCGCCGTGGCCCTGGGAGCCGCCGGGGGCCTGGTATACGACCTGCTGCGGGTGCTGCGGCGCAGGCGGCCGGGGCTGACCCATGCCGCCGACGCGGTGTTCGGCGGCATGTGCCTGCTGGGGGCCCTGTGGGCCCTGACCCGGGTAGGCGGCGGCGAGCCGCAGCTGTATCTGCTGCTGGGAGCCGGGGCGGGGATGCTGCTGTATCTGCTGGCGGCTGCGCCGCTGCTGCGGCCCCTGTGGGAATTCTGGGCCGATGTGGCCGGAGAGCTGGCGCGGCTTTTGCGGCTGCCCCTGGATTTTTGCCGCCATCAGGCAAAAAAATTGCTGCCGGAAGCAAAAAAGGGCTTCCATTCTGCGGCAAAGTACGCTATACTAAACACATATAGGTGGAAGTGTTTTCTACGACCAAAAGATGACGCACGGAAGGGAGTCCGCAGACATGGCAAGAAGCAAGAAAAAACCCGTCAGCCGCAGCCGCGTGGCGGCTCTGCTGGTGATCGTGGTGCTGGTGGCCGCCGCAGGGGCAGGCATCGTCCGGATATACGGCAGCCGTCTGCCGGAGCTCCGCAGCAAGAGCCAGGCGCTGGAGGCCCAGATCCAGCAGACCGAAAAGCAGAATGACGCCCTGCGGTCCGACCTGGAGCACCAGGGGGATCAGGACTTTATCCAGGGTCTGGCCCGGGATGATCTGGGCCTGGCCTCCGACGGCGAGCGCATTTTTTACGACGTGAACAACTGACACGCCACACTTTCGAAGGGAGCAGATAGATTCGTTTATGGAATTAACGGTTGGGACCATTATCACCGGGAAGGTGACCAGCATCACCAAATTCGGCGCATTTGTGGCGCTGCCCGATGGAAAATCCGGGCTGGTTCACATCTCTGAGGTGGCCGGCACCTTCGTCAGCGATGTCCACGATTTCCTCACCCAGGGGCAGGAGGTACCCGTGAAGGTACTGTCCATCTCGCCGGAGGGGAAGATCAGCCTGTCCGTGAAGCAGGCGCAGCCGCCCAAGCCCCGGCCTCCCTATGGCGACCGTCCGGCACGGCCCCGTGGCCCCCGTCCCGCTCCCGCCCGTTCCGCTCCCGCCCAGCCCGCCGCCCCGGCGGAGCTGTCCTTTGAGGACAAGCTCAAGCAGTTCATGTCCGTGTCCGACAGCAAGCAGTCGGAGCTGAACCGCTACATGGCCTCCAAGCGGGGCGGCCGCCGCCGCAAATAATTCCGTCAAAATCCTGCCGCGGGCCACAGCCTGCGGCAGGTTTTGCTGATTGTCCAAAAAGGGCAAAGCCCTTTTTGGACAAAAGGCTTGCAGTCTGCCGCGCGCAGAATTTGTTCGCTGAAAGCGAACAAATTCCACACTTGCAGACCGAGAAGTATTTTTGGCCAGGTACACGCCCCGATGATTTGCCGCCTGCGGGCGGCAAACTCTGCGAGGCTTTCTTGACATGAATCAGATAGATCGTCTGTAATTGACGGCAGAACACGCGGGCCCCGCCCTACGGAGTGTGTGCCGATAGAATATCCTGTAGGGCAGGGCCCATGTGCCCTGCCGCCCGGAAGCACCACATTGGTGGGCCCACGCCCCTACAGGCCCTCTCAGTCACCTTCGGTGACAGCTCTCCCAAAGGGAGAGCCAAGTCCGTAGGGTCCGCCGCCGGTGGTTATCCACCGCCCCCGCCGCCGAATTCGATTGCATTTCGTATATTTCGACCGTAAAATTGCAATACGTATTCAAAATCCCCCATCATCCGCCCCCCGGCTTGCATCCCCGGGGGCGGTATGGTATGATAAAAGGTAAAAAAGAAAGGGGGCAAACCATGCAGCGATGGAGTCCGGAGGTCATCCGCTATCTGCACACGGCGGCGGACCGCAGCCGCTACTATACGGACCTGGCCCGGGAGCTGGGGGCGTTCCTGCACCCGGAGGACCGGGTGTGCGACGCCGGGTGCGGCCTGGGTCTGCTGAGCCGGGCCCTTCTGCCCTACTGCGGACACGTCACCGCCATAGACCGCTCCCCGGCGGCCATCACCGACCTGACCGCCCGGGGCCATGACCCCCGGCTGACGACCCTGACCGGGGACATCCGGGACCTGCCGCCCCAAAAGCCCTATGACGCCATGGTGTTCTGCCTGTTCGGCGGCACCGATGAGATTCTGGACATCGCCGCCCGGCAGTGCGGCGGCACAGCCCTGGTGGTGCGGCGGGACTTTCGGCAGCACCAGTTCAGCTCCGGCGTCCGCATGGCGGGCCACACCGCCGCCGACATGGAGCAGGAGCTGCGCCGCCGGGGGCTGACCTGCACCCTCCGGCGGTTCACCCTGGAATTTGGCCAGCCCTTCCGGTCCGTGGAGGACGCCCTGGCGTTTTTCCGGCTGTACAGCCGGGACGGGACGGCGCCTGCCCGGCAGGAGCTGGAGGCCCGGCTGGAGCCGTCCCCCTGGCCGGACTATCCCCTGTATCTGCCCAATCCCAAGCCCCTGTGCCTGCTGGCCATCCCGGCAGGTCAGCTGAAGGAGGCTTCCCATGGATAAAATACTCATCTGCGGCCCCCGGGGGGTGGGGAAAAGCACCCTCATCCGGCGGCTGACGGCCCTGTATCCCGGCCCGGTGTCGGGCTTTGTCACCAAGCGGGAGACCGTGGCGGACGGCGAGGGCCTGTTCCCTATTTACATTCACCCCGCCGCCTGTCCGGAAGCCCGGCGGCAGTACGGCCCGGAGAATCTGATCGGCCGGTGCGACAGCCGCCGCAGTGTCCGCTGTACCCCGGTCTTTGATGACTGGGGCCCCCGGCTGCTGGAGGGGCCGGGCCTGCTGCTGATGGACGAGCTGGGCTTTTTAGAGCGGGACGCCCATCGGTTCCAGGAGGCGGTGCTGGCGGCCCTGAGGGGTGACCAGCCGGTGCTGGCGGCAGTGAAAAACCGGAATGACCCGTTTCTGCAGGCGGTGCGGGGCGTCCCCGGCGTCCGGGTGCTGTATATCACCCGGGAGAACCGGGAGGGCCTGTTCCGCCTGCTGAAGCGGGACCTTGCACAGGCCGAATAATCACAAAAAACAGCGGCAGGCTTTGCCTGCCGCTGTTTTTCATATTGGTTCACAAAGTCAACCAATATAAGGCCCCCGCGCAGCGTGCTGCGCGGGGGCCTTGCTGTTACTCTGTCAGTCGATGGTGCGGGTGAAGCTCATACCGCTTTTCTGCATATGCACGTCCAGCCGGACTCGGTCGCCCCGGATATAGCTGCGGGTATACTCATAAATGCGGCCGTCCTCGGTGCGGGTGCGGCGCTGGTGATAAAAGGCGCAGCTGCCCGGCTCCACCCCCAGCAGGCTGGCCCGGGGGGCGTCCAGGATCACGGATTCATAGCTGTCCTCGGCGGAAAAGGGTGTGATCCCCACATGATACAGCAGGCTGTAAAAGCTGTGGGTCTGGACCATTTCCCGGGTGAGGTTGGGATAGATGTACTGGGGATAGTAGGAGGTTTCCAGAATCAGCGGCTCCCCGTCCACGTTGCGGACACGGGTGAAGCAATACACCGGGGTTCCCTCCTGCAGGTCCATCCGCTGGCAGATGGCCCGGGTGGGGATCACCACGCCGAAATCCACCAGGGTGGACGACGGCGTCTTGCCCAGGGAGGAGACCTCCGTGGTGAAGGAATAGCGCACGCCCCGGCGGTTGTTGTTGGGGTCGGCCACAAAGGTGCCCTTGCCCCGCTTGCGGACCACCAGTCCCTCGTCCTCCAGCTCGCCGATGGCCTGGCGGGCGGTGTTGCGGCTGATATCCAGCGCCCGGCACAGCTCCGCCTCCGACGGCAGCAGGTCCCCGATCTTCAGCGCGCCGGAGGAGATCTCCCGCTTGATGATGCCCACCAGCTGGGCGTACAGGGGAATGTTGCTGCTCAGGGACAGCTTGCTGTCCAGGATCGCATTGTGTTCCATAAGATAAGACCTACCTTCTCCGGCACCATGTTGTACCGCATACATTTGGGATATTCTGATTGTACCATATACATTCGGAAAAAGATAGCCCCTATTTTACAAATTTGCGGCGAAAATTTTACATATCTCGCCAATCGTCCTCATGAAGCGGACGGTCTCAGTCTCCCTCCCGCATGCGGTAGCCCACGCCCACCTCGGTGAAGATGTACTGGGGCTGGCCGGGGGTGTCCTCGATCTTGCGGCGGATATTGGCCATGTTCACCCGGAGGATCTGGTTGTCGGCCTTGGCCTTGGGGCCCCACAGCTCCCGGATGATGAAGTCATAGGTCAGCACCTTGCCGGCATATTTGCCCAGCAGGGCCACGATCTTGTATTCGTTCACCGTCAGCTTGGCGTTTTCGCCCCGGATCAGCACCTGGTGCTTGTCATAGTCGATGGTCAGGTCCCCGGCGGTGAACTTGCCGGACTGGGCGATCTGGGAATTGGCCAGGGTGGTGCGGGTATGGCGGATGGCGGTGCGGATGCGGGCCAGCAGCTCGGAGGTGCCGAAGGGCTTCACCAGATAGTCGTCGGCCCCGTAATCCAGGGCATCCACCTTGTCGTGCTCGTGGTTCCGGGCGGACACCACCACCACCGGCAGGTTGGACCACTTGCGCACGGACTTGAGCACCTCCATGCCGTCCATATCCGGCAGACCCAGGTCCAGGACGATCAGGTCCGGGCAGTGGGAGGCAATCATGGTCAGCGCTTCCTCACCGCTGCCCACAATGATGGTATCGTATCCGTTGGCGTTGAGGACCATGGAGATGAAATTGCTGATGCTCTGCTCATCCTCCACGATCAGAACCTTATCCTTGATCTTCATGTTCATCCTCCTCCAGGGGCAGGTCCACCGTGAACCGGGCGCCGCCCCCCTTGATATTTTCTCCTTTTATTTTGCCGCGGTGGGCTGCCACCACGGTTTTGCACACAGACAGGCCGATGCCCATGCTGCGGGTGCTGTCCCCCTTCTGGGCGCTCTGGGTGCCGTCGAACAGGTTGTGCAGCCGTCCCTCCGGGATGCCCCGGCCATTGTCGCACACGGTGAACCGGGCCCATTTCCCCCGTTTTTCCAGGGATACCACCACCCGGGTGGTGGTGACGCCGTGGACGGCTGCGTTTTCCAGAAGGTTCGTCATCACCTGCTGGATCAGCAGCGGGTCCATGGGCACCAGGAAGAACTCCTCCGGAAGCTCCACCCGGACGTCGATCTGCGGATACTGCCGCCGGAATTTGCCCACGGCCCCTTCGATGACCTCCTCCGCCGCCTCCGGCGTTTTGGTGACCTGCGCGTCCTCCCCCGCGCCGATGCGGGTGATGGACAGGAGGTTTTCCACAATGTGGATCAGCCACTGGGCCTCCTCGTTGGCATTTTTCAGCAGCTCCCGCCGCTGCTGGGGCGTCAGGACGTCATCCTGCTCCAGCAGGACGTTGGTGGCCCCCACGATGCCCGTCAGCGGGGTGCGGATGTCGTGGGACACCGCCCGCAGCAGGTTGCTGTGGATCTTCTCCCGCTCCGCCTCCCGCTCCATCTCGCTGACCTTCTTGGCCCGGCTGGTAACGATACCGGTCGCCACGCAGATGGTCATCATCACCAGGAACGTCAGCGGAAAGCCCGCCAGCGTGAAGCTGACCTCCCAGAAGGGCGGGGTGAAGATGTAGTCCACGCTGAGCACGGCGAACACCGCGATGGTCAGGCTGAAGAAAAACCCGTCCGTCAGCAGGGCCGTCAAGAACACGTCCAGCAGGAAGATCATGGACACATAGCTGGTGTCGTTGTTGGGGTCGAAGTTCCGCAGCACCAGACAGAACCCCACCGAGATCAGGTACAGCGACACGGATACGATAAAGTCCTTCCCGGAATAAGACAGCAGGTCCGTCCGGAACAGGCGAGTCCGCCTCAGCCACTCGTCGGGCCAGCGGATCTGAAAACGCTTCATGGCTGTTTTTCCCCTCCCCGCGCCTGTATTGTCACCATTGTACCATATTTCGGCGTTAAGAAAACGCTAAAATCATGTTAAGAAGCGAGATTTTTTTCGACAGGATCCGCGCATGTAAAATATCACAGCCGGGGGTTGCAATTTCCCCCGCCGCCCTGTATAATAAATTCGACATACTTCACCAGAGGCAATGTGGCCGCAAAGGCCCCCTGCGGGTCAGGCGCATTGATGAACAAGGGAATGGGGACGAGCCCCGCGTTGACCAACACCGTGTGTACCAAGGCATCTGTCCGTCGGCGAAAGCCGGTCATTGGAAGGCACTCCTTCTGAGAAGGCAGGACAGACCCGCCGCTTGAGGTACGAGTCGGGAGACCTACTGTGTGCACACGAATAATTTTCAAAAACGGTTATGGTGTTATTCTGCAATGGCAGAATAACACCATTTTTTGTTTATCCGGGAGGACACGGTATGAAAAATCGCAAAATCTATCTTCTGCGGGGACTGCTGGTGCTTCTGGCGGCGGCCCTGGTGCTGGCGGCGGCCCTGCCGGGGCTGGGCCTGTCCACCGGTGGCCCCACGCCCCTGCCCCAGGCCCAGGCGGACCCCCTGCGCCCGGAGGGACAGTCCCAATCGCCCCAGACGCCTCCGGACCAGCCGGAAGAACCGGACACCCCCCAGGAACCGGACACCCCCGAGGAGCCCCAGGAGCCGGAACAGCCGGATACCCCGGATCAGCCCGACCAGCCGGACACCCCCCAGGACCCGGACACCCCGCCCGAGGACCCCGGCCAGGACCCGGACCCGGACGCCCCGCCCAAGGACGACGGCCCCCGGGACGACACCCCCGGCGGCACCGATCCCACCCCCGGCCCCTCCGACGACGCCTCCCCCCGGATCGTCACGGACCTGTGCAGCGGCGAGATCACCTATGACCAGCTCACCGGCGACACCCTGCATTTTTACGCCTATATTCTCAACGCCAACGGCCAGACCCTGAAGGTCAAGCTCCGCAACAGCCAGACCTCCCAGAACGGCCAGTACCTCACCGCCGACGGCCGGAACTATCAGGCCCGGCTCTGCCGGGGCGAGACCAACTACTTCACCCTCTACCGCAAGGACGGCAATAAAACCGTCCAGGAGGTGAACTACGCCATCCGCTACGCGGCCCAGAAGGCCGACCAGCGCCACCCCACCATCGGCGACCATCCCCCCACCATCGTCACCAACTTAGAGGGCGTCACCGAAACCACCAACCGCAACTTCACCCTGACGGTGCAGGCCACCGCCTACACCGGCCGCTCCCTGCCGGAGAGCAATATCCAGGTATACCTGGACGGCAAGCGGGTCCTTCAGCCCACCGGAAACCCGGTGTTCGAGTACCAGCTTCGCTTCCCCGACCCCTTCTCCGGCGACAGCGAGGCCCACACCATCTCCATCCGGGCCTGGGACGGCCAGGGCAACTCCCGCTATGTGTCCTACCGCATCATCTACCGCTTTGTGGACACCGGCGACGTCATCGGCACGGCCTATGTGGTCCTGGACATCACCACCATGGGCATGGGCCTGCCGGAGGAGCCCTTTGCCGTTCAGGTGCGCCAGAACGTTCCGGCGTCCTACGCCGTTATGGAGGCCCTGGAGGAGTGGGGCTATGAATACGAATACAGCGGCTCCCCGGACGTCGGGTTCTATCTGCGCCGCATCAGCCGGGCGGGGTTCATGGACTATCCCGACATCCCGGAAAACCTCTGGGCCAAAATCCTCCGGGACGGCCTGAACCTCACCGGCCAGCACGACCCCGACAGCCTGGGCGAGTTCGACTATACCCAGGGCTCCGGCTGGATGTACTCCATCGGTGGCCAGACCTACGCCGGAAAGGGCCTGTCCAATTACTTCCTGTCCTCCGGCGACACCCTGTATCTGCGCTTCACCCTGGCCTACGGCAAGGACATCGGCGGCTATGACGCCACCGGCGGCAATTACGGGGCCCTGTCCACCTACTGCGGCCGCTGGATCAACGGCCAGTACATTGACGAGCACCGCTGGGGCCAGCCCCAGCAGACCACGGCCCCGGACTGCACCCACCCCGGCCAGGCCGCCGTCACCTGCCAGGTGTGCGGCGACGTGGGCCGGACCCAGGAAATTCCGGCCCTGGGCCACGACTTCCAGGAAACGGAGCGCCGGGACGGCGTCATCATTTATACCTGCTCCCGATGTGGGGAGCGGAAGGAGGAGCCCATTCCATGAGAAGATCCCTGGCAGGCGCTCTGCTGGCCCTGATGCTGGCGGCGGCGCTGATCTGCCCCGCCTGGGGGGAGGATTTCCGCCCCCTGCTGGAAAACCGGCCCCTGACGGCGGGAGACTCCGTATCCGACTGGCTGGCCGTCGCCTCCGGCCGGGCCGGGCTTCAGCGGCCGGACTATCTCCGGGACCTGGAGTCCTATGTCACCTCCATGTACCGGGAAAACGGCGGTCTGGACCGCATCAAGGCCACCGAGTGGCACCGCATCACCCTGGCGGTGCTGGCCCAGGGCGGGGACCCCACCGCCTTTGGCCGGGACCGGGAGGGAAAGCCCATCGACCTGGTGGCGGAGGGGACCTATAACTGGTCCCGCTCCCGCTCCCTGGGAGCCCAGGGACTCAACGGCTGGATTTTCGCCCTGATTACTCTGGACAGCGGCGGCTTCGCCGTGCCGGAGGGGGCGGCCTATACCCGGGAGGATATGCGCCGGGCCATTCTGTCGGCCCAGACAGAGGAAGGGGCCTTCGGCCTGTCCGCCGGGACGGCGGACGTGGACATCACGGCCATGGCCCTGCAGGCTCTGGCCCCCTATCAGGAGGACCCCGCCACGGCGGAGGCCATCCGCCGGGGGCTGGCGTGGCTGTCCGGCCAGCAGACGGAAAACGGCGACTTTGTCAGCTGGGGGGACCCCAACGCTGAAAGCACCGCCCAGGTGCTCATCGCCCTGTGCAGTCTGGGCCTGGACCCGGAAACGGATGCCCGGTTTATCCAGAACGGCCGCACCCTCCGGGACGGACTGGAGCGCTATCGCACGGCGGAGGGCCTGTTCCGCCACACGGCGGAGGGGCCCGAGGACCTGATGGCCACCGAGCAGGCCATTCTGGCCCTGCAGGCCCTGGACCGGCTCCGGGCAGGCCAGGGGCGGCTGTACGACCTGCGGGATATTCCCCCGACGGCCTCCGCAAGCGCCTCCCCCCTTCCCTGGCTCATCGCCGGGGCGGCGGGCCTGGCGGCGGCGGGCATTGTCATCATCGTTATAAGAAAGAGGAAACGCGTATGTACGAAATAACCCGGAATGTTCTGGCGGAAGTGAAGAAGGCCATCGTGGGCAAGGACGACGTGATCTCCAAGGTGTGGATCGCCCTGCTGGCCGAGGGCCACGTCCTGCTGGAGGACGTCCCCGGCGTGGGCAAGACCACCATGGCCCTGGCCTTCTCCCGGGCCCTGGGGCTGGACACCAAGCGCATCCAGTTCACCCCGGACACCATGCCCTCGGATATCATCGGCTTCTCCATGCCCGGAAAGGACGGCATGGTCTACCAGCCCGGGGCCATTATGACCAATCTTCTGCTGGCGGACGAGATCAACCGCACCTCCAGCAAAACCCAGTCCGCCCTGCTGGAGGCCATGGAGGAGGGCCAGGTGACGGTGGACCGCGTTACCCATCCCCTGCCCCAGCCCTTTGCGGTGCTGGCCACCCAGAACCCCGTGGGCTCCGCCGGGACCCAGGACCTGCCCAATTCCCAGCTGGACCGCTTTCTCATGAAGCTCAGCATGGGCTATCCGGACCTGCAGAGCCAGATCCACATTCTCCGGGACCGCAGCGGGGAGGACCCCCTGACCCGGGTGCAGGCCGTGGCGGACCGTGAGGCCCTGTGCGAGGCCATCCGCCGAGTCCGGGCCGCCCACATCGCCGACTCCGTGTATGACTACATTGCCCGCCTGACCGAGGCCACCCGCAGCCACCCCATGGTGCGCCTGGGCATCAGCCCCCGGGGGGCCCTGGCCCTGTGCCGGTGCGCCAAGGCGGCGGCCTTTGCCGCCGGGCGGGACTTCGTTCTGCCGGAGGACGCGGCGGAGCTGGTTCCCTATGTGTTCGGCCACCGGCTGATGCTGTCCTCCCGGGCAAAGCTCAACGACTATACCCCCCAGGCCATTCTGGCCCAGGTGCTGGAGGAGACCCCCGCCCCGGCCATGACGGAGCGGACCCTATGACCCAGGCGCTGTGGGTTCTGTGCCTTCTGCTGCTGGCGGCGGGGTATATCGCCGACCCCTCGGGGCCGGTGCTGGCGGCGGGACTGGCGGCGCTGATGCTTCCGGTGCTGTCCTGGCTGGCGGTGCTGCTGTGCCGCCGGAAGCTCCGGGCGGAGCTGTCCTGCCCGGCCTCTGCGGAAAAGGGACGGCCCGCCGCCGTCCGCCTGACCCTGCGCCGTCCCCGGGCCCTGCCGGTGGGACGGGTGCGGTTTCACCTGGCGGCGGAGAACACCGTCACCGGCGAAACCGCCTGCATGACCCTGCCGGAGGGGGAGAGCGCCGTGTCCGGCCGTCTGTGCGGCTGCCTGACCCTGCGCATCACCGGGGTCACGGTGTGGGACGCCTTCTCCCTGCTGCCGGTTCCGGCCCCCTGCCGGGCCCGGGGCCAGCTGTGCGTCATGCCGGATACCTTTCCTCTGGATATGGAGGATTTTCAGGCCCTGCGCCCCCGGCGGGAGGGCAGCGTCTATGACCCCGGCCGCCGGGGAACGGACCGGACGGAGACCTTCCAGGTCCGGGACTACGCCCCCGGCGACAGCCTGCGCCAGGTCCACTGGAAGCTCTCCGGCAAAACCGGGCGGCTGGTGGTCCGGGACCCGGCCCGGCCGGTGGACCACCGGCTGACGGTGCTGGTGCTGCGGCAGAAAGCCCCGCCCCCTCTGGCGGACGCCCTGATGGAGGCGGCGGCCTCCCTGTGCCAGGCCCTGGAGGGCCGGAGCTTCCGGCTGGCCTGGAACGGCCCCGAGGGCTATGAGAGCCGCACCCTGGGCGCCCAGGAGCAGCTGGCCCAGGCCCTGCCGGAGCTGATGAAGTCCCCGGCTCAGGAGTCCGACCCGCCCCCCTGGCAGGAGGCGGGCACGGTGATCTGCCTGTGCTGCCGGGTGCCGCCGGACCTGCCGGAAAACGCCCTGGTGCTGCGGTGCGGCCAGCAGGGCGGCGAACCCGGCGTCTTTACCCCGGAGCAGATGCCCCAACAAATCCAGCAGTGGATCAGGAGTGCGCAATAACGTGAAAAAACCATCATCCTCCATCCGAATAGAGAAGCCCGCCGGGAGAAAACCCGCCGGCCCCGGGGCCTTGCCGGGGGGCGTCGTGTTTCTGGCGGGGCTTTGGGCCGGGGTGTGGCAGTGGCTGCACCCGGCGGGAAGCCTGGCCCCGGCGGTTCTCCCCATAGCCGCCGCCGTGACGGCCCTGTGCCTGGGCCTGCTGGTCCGGTGGGAAAAGCCCGGACGGCTGGCGGCCCTGGCGGCGGTGCTGGCCGCGTGGCTGGCGTGGGCCGTCCTGTGCCGGAACCGGCTGACCGCCGCCGCAGCCGCCCTGGAAAACCTGGCAAATTACCGTCTGCTGCTGCAGACCGGGCGGTATCACCTGCCCTATTCCGGCGGCGGCAGCGTCTGGCCCCTGGTGCTGACCCTGGCGGTCCTCACCGGCGGAGTCACGGCGCTGGCCCTGCGCCGCCGGTGGCCGGGGTTCTGCCTGGCCGCGGGCCTGGCGGCGCTGATGCTGCGGCTGCTGGGCCTTCTGGAGGGGGGCTGGCCGCTGGCGGTTCTGCTGGTGGGCGGGCTGATGTGCCTGCTGCCCCGGCAGGGGCTGGGGCGGCAGGCGATGCTGGCCGGACTGTCCCTTTTTGTTGCGGCTTTTTGCGCCCTTGTCCCGCTGATTCCCGGCCTTGTCCCGGCACAGGGGAACGGCGTCTTTCTGCACCGGCTGCGGTATGAGTCCCATCCCTCCCCCCTGCCGGAGGGGGACCTGACCCGGCCCCACGGCTCCGGCAGCCAGACGGCCCTGACCGTGACCATGGACCGGTGGGAACCCCTGTATCTGCGGGGCTTCGCCGCCGGGGAGTACACCGGCCGCAGCTGGCAGCCCCTGGAGGGGGAAGCCCTGGCGGCCCAGGCCGACGCCCTGTATACCCTGCAAAGAGACTATTTCTTCCCCTCCACCCAGGTTTCCGCCGCCTGGCAGGACGTATCCGGCGGCGAAAGCCGGACCGTCACCGTGGCCAACGCCGGGGCCTGCCGCCAGCGGCTGTATCTGCCCTATGGGGTGGCCACAGATGCCCTGGACGCCGCCGACCTGGCCGGAGAGGGGGGCCGCGTCCCGGCGGACGCCGTCACCCTGTCCGTTTACCCGGTGGAGGACAGCTATCTCTTGCAGGACGCCCTGTCCCGGTCCGGGGACGACACCCCCTATCGCCAGGGGGAGGCGGTATACCGCCAGTGGGTCTATGACCACTATCTGACGGTGCCCCAGAGCACCTATGAGGCCCTGACCCGGGCCTTTACCCCGGAGAGCGATATGACCACCACCCAGGCCAAGGCGGCGGTGCTGGCCTGGCTTTCCCAGAGCGTCAGCTATCGCCAGGGGGCCTCGGTGTCCGGCGGCGACATCGCCGCCGCCATGGCCTCCGGCGGCCAGCAGGGCAGCGACATCCACTATGCCACCCTGGCGGCTCTGCTGCTGCGGTGCTGCGGCGTCCCGGCCCGATACGCTGAGGGCTACGTCGTGACCCGCCAGCAGGCGGAGGCCATGGTCCCCGGCGGCACCCTGACCCTGACGGAGCAGAGCAGCCACGCCTGGACGGAGTATTATCTGGACGGCGTGGGCTGGCTGCCCTTTGACGCCGCCCCGGGCTATACGGACCTGGTGGAATACCGGCTGCCGGAAAACGGCCCGGAGGGAGAAAACGGCCAGGGGGACACCCCCGTGCCGGACACCCCCGTTCAGGAGCGGGAGCCGGAGGTCGTCCCGGAGGAGGAACAGCCCCAGGACCGGCGGGCGGAATATGTCCGCAATGCCCTGCTGACCCTGGCGGCGGTGCTGGCGCTGGGGCTGCTGGCCCTGACCGTCCACGCCCTTCTGGGCCGCAGGCGGCTGCGGCAGGCGGCGGCCCGGTATCAGGATCCGGACTGCCGCATGGGCTGCGGATACATTCTGTGCGCCGTCCATGACCTGCTGGGTCAGCCGGGCCTCCCGGAGGCCCCCCTGTCCCCGGAGGACGCGGAGGACCTGGTGTATCTGGAGCGGGAGGTGTGGTACAGCGGCCACACCATGACGGAGGACCAGCGGCGGCGGTGCCTGGCCCTGCTGGAAAGCGCCCGCCGGGTATGGCGGGAGCAGACCCCGGCCCTGCGCCGGTTTGCGGCAAGATTTATCACCTGCAAGGTGTTTTGAATAGAGAAAGAACAAAGGAGGAAACATCACATGAGAGTTACCAAACGCCTGATGGCCGCGCTGCTGGCGTGCCTGATGCTGCTGTCTCTGCTGCCGGTTCCGGCCTATGCGGCAGACGACGGGCGCATCGCCCTGCTGGCCGTGACCCAGGACGGCTATGTCATCGAGCCGGAGTATATCGGCTATCGCTCCGGCGACACGGTGAAGGACGTGCTGAAAAACAGCGGCCACACCTTCTCCGGCATCGACAGCGGGTTCATTACCGCCGTGGACGGCCGGACGGACAACTACTCCCTGCACTACGACGGCGACGGCTATGCCCTGGACGCCTCCGCCAAGGGACTGACGGCCATCTGGTTCACTACCAATGCCAATCAAAGCTACGGCGATGACCTGCTGCACCTGGCAGAGCGGATGGCGGCCTACAACACGTCCACCAACGGACTGAAGGACTACGCCGCCGCCCAGGAGGCCTATGACGCTGCCCACAGCGGCTTCTATGCCGCCGCCAACGCCGCGGCGGCCCCCCTGCGCACCGCCCTGGAAAAGGCCATCGACAAGTTCGAGGCCTTCCAGGCGGGCGACCGGGTGACCGTGACCATCGCCGCCACCCAGGACGGCAATGCCGTGACCCCGGCGGAGGCCGTCTTCACCAGCGAGTTCGGCACCGTGACCACCGTGAAGAACGCCGGTTCCGTGCAGCTGGTGCCCGCCACCTATCAGTTTGACCTGTCCGACGGCGGCATCAACCACGTCCGGGGCACCGTGGAGGTCACGGCCCAGGGCGCGGCTGTGTCCGCTCCCCTGCCCTCCGGCAAGTGGATCAAGGAGCTCCGCCTGGGCATCGACAACCAGTGGAAGGACGGCGAGGACGTCCCCAAGTTTGACGAGACCGACGGCGGCGCCACCTTCTGGGTGCCTGACTATTCCTATGGCACCCTGTATCCCTACATGGTCCCCGGAGACGGCATCGGCACCGGTGAGGGGCAGATGAACGTCCGGGTATACCTGGCCGGGGTGGAGACCCTGCCCAAGTACGCCCGCTCCTGGCAGAGCAAGGCCACGGCGCTGAGCCGGGTCCTTCCCGGCAGCAGCCTAGAGGGCGGGGACGTGGTGCTGGAGGCCCGGTATGCCGTGGACGGCTACGAGCAGTATCAGCCCTATACCCTGCACGTTCTGCGCACCCCCAGCCTGACGGACCTGGTGGTATCCGACGCCTCCGCCCGGCTGAAGCTGGACTTTGACAAGAAAACCCTGAGCTATACCGTGGCCACCACAGAGGACACGGTGACCGTTACCGCCTCCCCCCTGTGCGCCCAGGCCAAGCTGACCGTTGCCGGGAAGGCGGCCCAGGGCGGCGCTCCCGTGAACGTGACCCTGGCCGGCTGCCAGAAGAACGGCAAGGGGCAGTACATCATCCCCGTGGAGCTGACCTTCGAGGGCCGCGCCGTCACTTATACGGTGCTGGTGGAAAAGCGGGAGAGCGTTCTGGTGACCCTGGAGCATGAGCAGGATGTGACGGTGGAGCTGACCAACAACGCCGGGGCGGTGATCGCCCCCCGGCAGCAGACCGGCACCGCCGACGTGTACGCCCTGGTTCCCGGCGACAGCTACACCTATGTCTCCACCAAGAACAGCTATTTCCACACCACCGCCGCCGTGAAGGCCTCCGCCGGGCTGACGGTGCAGGTGCCCACCCCCATTGTGGAGGACTGGCTCAAGGGCCTGGACGCCAAGAGCGGCACCTCCGCCAAGGCCATCCCCTATCCCATGACCCCGGCCTTTACCGCAGGCGTCCACGAGTATGACTTCGCCGTGGAGTCCAACAACGCCTCCTTCTTCCTGAACCGGGCCAGGACAGACAGCACCTATGTGACCACCATGGTCTATTACGGTCACTATAACACCAACTTCGCCGACAAGCTGTATGAAAAGGCGCTGACCTCCAAGGACGATGGCTACGGCTCCGTGGCCAACTTCATGGCCGCCGGCGGCCATGGCAACTCCATGGAGCTGCAGGTGGCCCAGGCCAAGGCCGTAGGCGGCGTCACCTTCTATCAGAGCTATCTCATCTCCGCCCACCGGGTCATGACCCTGAACTCCATGAAGCTGGCGGACAACAACGGCAGCGCCCTGCCCCTGAACCAGAAGGACGATGCATCCAAAGCCTTCGACAAGCTGGTGCTGGATTACACAACGTCCCTGGGCCAGCGGGTGCCGGAGATCCAGCTGACTCTGCGCCCCCTGTCCGGCTATAGGCTGGACGCGGACATGACCGTTACCGTGGCCTGCGGCGACTGGAGCCAGACCCTGACCTATGACGCGGACAACAGGCCCAACGTCCTGCGGACGGTAAACGTTCCCCTGAACACCGCCCTGCAGACGGAGGCCGTCACCGTCACCGTTTCCCACAGCGAGCCCACCTCCGTAGCGCAGACCTATTCCATCCGGATCAACAAGCTGCCGCCGGTGGAGACCACCGTCACCACCGACCCCGCCGACGCCACAGTGTTCCTGACCAGCAACGTCAACGGCCAGCGGATCCTGCCCGGCGAGACCGGCACCTATACCCTGGACACCAACGGAGCCTATACCCTGGTGGTGACCCGCAGCGGCTATGTGGGCCAGAAGCTGGACGTGATCGCCGGGGAGGACAGCAAGAGCATCACCGTGAAGCTGGAAAAGGCCCCGGAGAGCAGCCACAACGACATTCTCCAGCCCGGTGACTGGCCCCTGTTCCGGGCGGACAGCAACAACAACGGCGTGGTCAGCGCCCCCACCCCCATCACCGCCGAGGACGCGGTGCTGGTGTGGGCCAATAAGCTGGGCGAGGGCTACGGCGCCAGCGCCGCCTCCTGCCCCATTATTGCAGGCGGGTATCTGTATGCCTATGCCCGGGACAAGCTGCTGAAGATCGACAAGGACACCGGCGCGGTGGTGGGCCAGGGCACCATGGTCACCAGCTCCTCCTTCGCCATCAACTCCCCCACCTATGCCGACGGCATGATCTTCGTGGCCCTCAGCGGAGGCCGTATCCAGGCCTTCGACGCGGAGAGCCTGGAGTCCCTGTGGGTGTATACCGATCCCCTGGGCGGTCAGCCCAACTGCCCCATCGCCTACTGCGACGGGTATATCTACACCGGCTTCTGGAACTCCGAGACCAAGCAGGCCAACTTCGCGGGCATCAGCGTTACCGATGAGGACCCCACCCAGACCCAGGAGGCCAAGCTGGCCGCCTGGACCTATACCCACAACGGGTTTTACTGGGCCGGGGCCTATGCCTGCGAAAACTTCGTCCTGGTGACCACTGACGACGGCGACAGCGGCTATACCACGGGCTACGGCTCCGTGCTGTCTCTGGATCCCAAGACCGGCGTTCTGCTGGACCAGCTGAAGGCCACCAACGTGGGCGACCTGCGCAGCAGCGTGTGCTATGACCCCGCCACCGACGCCTATTACTTCACCTCCAAGGGCGGCGACCTGTATCAGGTCCGCACCAACGAGGACGGCACCTTCGTGGAAGGGTCCCTGAACCGCCTGCACCTGGACAACGGCGGCAACGACGACAACACGCCGCCCATGTCCACCTCCACACCGGTGATCCACAATGGCCGGGCCTACATCGGCGTGTCCGGCACCAGCCAGTTCGGGGCCTATTCCGGCCACAACATGACCGTGGTGGATCTGGAGAGCTTCTCCATCGCCTATACCGTCCCCACCCAGGGCTATCCCCAGACCAGCGGTCTGCTGACCACGGCCTATGAGGACCAGGACGGCTATGCGTATGTGTACTTCTTCGACAACTATACCCCCGGCAAGCTGCGTGTCCTGCGGGATAAGCCCGGCATGACCGAGGTGGACCACACCTACACCACCATGGAGACCTATAACGGCGATTCCGGCGAGGTCACCATCGAGACCGGGTATGTGCTGTTCACCCCCAGCGGCGCACAGGCCCAGTACGCCATCTGCAGCCCCATTGTGGACGGCGAGGGCAACATCTATTTCAAGAACGACTCGGCCTATATGATGCGGCTGAGCAGCCGCGTCACCGCCCTGGAGATCACCCGGCAGCCGGAGCGCACCGTCTATGAGATCGGCGAGACCTTCGACGGCGCCGGCATGCAGGTGACGGCCCTGCTGGCCAACGGCATGACCCGGGACGTGACGGACTATGTGAAGTTCACCGCCGAGCCCCTGACGGCGGAGGATACGGAGATCACCGTGTCCCTGGATCTGACCCGGCTGGACATCCCCGGCGGCCCCAACTGGGTGTTCTATCAGAATCGGGACGGCCAGACCGGCCAGGAGTGGATCTGCCCCACCGGCACGGTGAACATCGACCTGAAGGACGGCCATGTGTACGGCCAGCCGGTGTGGACCTGGAACGACGATTTCAGCGCCTATGCCGAATTTGCCTGCACCGTGAATCCCCGGCATGAGAAGCTGCATCTGGACGCCCAGGTCACCAGCGAGATCACCACCGGCAGCTCCTGCCAGGAGGGCGGCGTCCGCACCTATACCGCCAAGGTGGTCCTGGACGGCGTCACCTATACCGACGTCCGGACCCAGCCCATTCCCGCCGACGGCCACAAGCTGTCCGCCGTGGCGGAGGTCCCCGCCGCCTGCACCGAAAACGGCGTCAAGGCCCACTGGGTGTGCTCCGTGTGCGGCAAGCTGTTTGCCGATGCCGAAGGCCAGAACGAGACCACCCTGGAGGCCCTGACCATCCCCGCTCTGGGCCACAAGACCCAGCTGGTAGGCGCTAAGCCCGCCACCTGCACGGAGGACGGCTACACCGGAGACGATGTCTGCACCGTCTGCAACGAGGTCGTCAAGAAGGGCGAGGTTATCCCCGCCACCGGCCACAAGACCCAGCTGGTAGGTGCGAAGGCCGCCACCTGCACCGAGGACGGCTATACCGGCGACCAGGTCTGCACCGTGTGCCAGGAGATCGTGAAGAAGGGCGAGGTCATCCCTGCTCTGGGCCACAAGACCCAGCTGGTAGGCGCGAAGGCCGCTGCCTGCACCCAGGACGGCTACACCGGCGACGAGGTCTGCACCGTGTGCAACGAGACCGTCAAGAAGGGCGAGACCATCCCCGCTGCCGGTCACGACTACAAGGACGGCAAGTGCACCGTGTGCGGCGAGACCGATCCCAACTACAAGCCCGATGAGCCTGTGCAGCCCGAGAATCCCGGTGTCAAGACCGGCGATGAGGCTCACACCGCTCTGTGGCTGGCTGCGGCCTCCGTTTCCCTGCTGGCTGCCGCCGCCCTGCTGCTGGGCAAGAAAAAGCACCTGAGCTGACCCCAAAAAGTCAGGTAATAGCAATAGCCCCGGGACGCTATCGCGTCCCGGGGCTATTTGTTGCTTATGGGAGAAAAAGCGGTCCGCTCAGGCGCTTTTTGCGGCCGATGGTCAGGGCCATCAGCAGGGCGGCCGGGATCATCTCATAGCCGCATGCGCAGGGTAAGCAGTATGCTCAGGACGCGTTCTTTCATAGCTTCGTTTTCTTTTCTTTGTCCTCCGGGGCCGCCGGGGCGGCGGCCTGTGCTTCCTCCGACAGGGAAAACTCATAATGCATGGCCAGGGCCTGGAACAGCTTCTGCATCACCTGCTCCGCCACGGTGCGGATGTCCAATCCCTCCACAAAGCGCAGAATCTGCCGCACCTCCTCCTCCGGGACCTTATAGCCCCGCAGGCTCAGGGTCAGGAACATCCGCAGCTTCTTCTCCAGCGTCAGCGTCCCATCGCAGGGGCGGACCATGTAGCCCCGCATAAGGCCGGCGGAGCCAAGCTCCAGAGCGTAGAAGTCCTCCTCCGTCAGCTCCGGCTGATAGGGGCCGAAGATCCGGTACAGCTCCCGGGCGGTGGCCCGGAAAATAAACTCAGACACCTCGCTGTGGGTGTAGCTCTCCACATAGATCTCACGCAGGTTCTCGTTCAGCTCCGTCAGGGTCATCTGGATGGCGGTCTCCGCGGCGTAGACATAGGCGGGAGGCAGCTGCGCCCCGGTGACGTCCCGGGCCATGGAGAACTGGTTGGAGAACATGAACTCCGCCAGCTCCGTCAGGACGCCGTCCTTGGCCCGGAAGATATTCTGGAAAATGCTGTTGGACACCGCCGCCTTGTGGACGATCTCCGCCACGGTGGTTTTTTTGTAACCCTGCTCCAGAAACAGCTTGACGCAGACCGTCAGAATCCGTTTTTTGGCGGGCAGACTGGCGCTTGTGATGGTCGTAATACGCACTTCCTTCCCTATATTTGGCATGCATGCCATAATTGTAACAGAGATTTTCGGAAAAGGCAAGGGGAATTTGGAAAGAAGCCCCGCGCCCCGGGCGGGACGCAGGGGGCGGGTCAGAACAGGTCCAGGGTGTTGTCCAGATACAGGGCCTCCCGGACGTGAATGTGGTACTCCGGGCGGGTCAGATAGTGCAGCAGGAACTCCAGCAGCAGGGCGGTGCCCAGGCTGCGGCCCTCGATCTTGAACTGGGAAAAGCCCATGGGGAGATAAACGTCCCGGATATCGTTCACGCCGATGAAGCCGGGGTTCTCCATGGCCCGGGAGAAGCGATAGCCCCCGGCGGCGTCCGGGGCGGTGCAGCGGTGGACGGGACCCTCCAGTCCCAGGTTCTCCCGGCTGACGGACCGGTAGCAGGCGGCCCGGTCCCGGCAGCCGAAGGCGCAGCACTCGTTGCACAGAAGCTCCGCCTTATCCCGCAGGGCCTGGGGCAGGGTGCCCAGCTGGCGGAAGGCCCGGTTCAGCCGGAAATCCGCCACCACATAGCGGAACTCCGGCCGCTCCAGCTCCCGGCGCAGCAGGGAAAAATCCGTCAGCACCTTGGTGGTGGAGGAGACGAAATACAGCCCGGGATAGGTCCGGCGCAGGTGCTCCAGCAGCAGGTCCGAGTGGACGATGACTCCGTTCTGCGGACCGGGGCTTTCCGCCAGCAGGCGGCACAGCCGGTTGCAGCGGGGGTCCGACAGGTGCTCCGGCCGCAGCAGGGAGTTGCTGAAGGTCAGCCGGGCGGAGATGCCGTATTCCCGGGTCAGGGCCAGCACCTCCCGGGGGTCCCGGTCCCCGGACCCCACCCGGCCGCCGCCCCAGATGCAGTCCGCCGGTGCGCCATACAGGGAGGCGATGCGGCACCAATCGTAAAAATACTCCCGGTGCTGCCGGAACAGCGGCAGAAACACCCGGTAAAAATCGTAAAATTCAAACAGGCCCGGCAGATGATAGCAGGCGGCGGATGCGGACATGGCGAAACGGCTCCTCCCTTGTGCGGATACCCTTACTGTACCACGCCGCCGGGAAAAAGGCAAGAAAACAGCCCCCGGCGGGAATCCGCCGGGGGCTGCGTAACGAACCGTATATGCCCGGAGTCGTCTTACTCCTGGTCCTGCTCGTCCTGGCCGGGAGTCTCCTCCAGCACCTGGGCGGCGTCCTCCTGCAGGGCCTCCACGCCGGTGGCCTGCTCTTCGGACTGCTCCTCCTGAAGCTCCTCCTCCGTCACGGGGACCAACTCCTCGGCGAAGTGCCGATAGGCGTTCAGGCCGGTGCCGGCGGGGATCAGCTTGCCGATGATGACGTTCTCCTTCAGGCCCACCAGGTGGTCCACCTTGCCCTTGATGGCGGCCTCGGTGAGGACCTTGGTGGTCTCCTGGAAGGACGCGGCGGACAGGAAGGAATCCGTGGCCAGGGAGGCCTTGGTGATGCCCATCAGAAGCTGGGTATAGGTGGCCTCCTGCAGAGGTTCGCCGTCCTCCCGGACCTCGCCGTTGGCGATGCGCTGGCGGACGCGCTCGTTCTCGTCCTCCACCTCCAGGACGTCGGCCATGGCGCCGGACAGCAGGCCGGTGTCGTTGGCGTCCTCCACCCGGACCTTGCGCATCATCTGGCGCACGATGACCTCGATGTGCTTATCGTTGATGTCCACGCCCTGCTGGCGGTACACCTTCAGGACCTCCTGGATCAGGTAGTTGTGCACGGCGGAGGCGCCGCGGATCCGCAGCACGTCGTGGGGGTTCAGGGCGCCGTCCTGCAGCTGCTTGCCCTTTTCGATGACGTCGCCGTCACGGACCTGCAGGCCGGTGTGGGGCACGGAATAGGTGCGGGTGTCGCCGTCTTCGGCGGTGACGATGATGTTCAGCAGACTGCCCTTGGTGGCCTCCTCGAAGCGGACCTTGCCGCCGATCTCGGCCAGAGTGGCCATCTTCTTGGGCTTGCGGGCCTCGAACAGTTCCTCCACGCGGGGAAGACCCTGGGTGATGTCGCCGCCGGCCACGCCGCCGGTGTGGAAGGTACGCATGGTCAGCTGGGTACCGGGCTCGCCGATGGACTGCGCCGCAATGATACCCACAGCCTCGCCGGGGCCCACCGGCTTGGAGGTGGCCAGGTTCATGCCGTAGCACTTGGCGCAGATGCCGCTGTGGGCCTTGCAGGTCAGCACGGTGCGGATCTCGGCGGAGTGAATGTCGAAGCTCTCCAGCAGGGCGGCGTCGCTCTCGGTCATCATGTGATCCTTGGAGATCAGCACCTCGCCGGTCTTGGGGTCGGTGATGTCATGCACCGGGAAGCGGCCCCGGATGCGCTCGGAGAATTTCTCGATGACCTGGCCGTTTTCGCTGATCTCGGACACCAGAATGCCCTTCTGCACGCCGCAGTCATCCTCCCGGATGATGACATCCTGGCACACGTCCACCATGCGGCGGGTCAGGTAACCGGAGTCGGCGGTACGCAGAGCGGTATCGGCCAGGCCCTTCCGGGCGCCTCGGGAGGAGGTGAAGTAGTCCAGCACGGACATACCCTCGCGGAAGTTGGCCTTGATGGGGATCTCGATGGTCTTACCGGCGGTGTTGGCCATCAGGCCGCGCATACCGGTCAGCTGGCGGATCTGCTTCATGGAACCACGGGCGCCGGAGTCCGCCATCATGAAGATGGGGTTGTAGCGGTCCAGGCTGGCGGTCAGGGCGTCGGTAACGTCGTTGGTGGTCTTTTCCCACTCGCGGACCACCAGCTTATAGCGCTCCTCGTCGGTGATGAAGCCCATGTTGTACTGGTCCTCGATGTCCACCACCCGCTGTTCGGTCTCCCGGATCAGCTCATACTTCTTCTCGGGGACGGTCATGTCCGCGATGGAGATGGTGATGGAGCCCCGGGTGGAGTATTTATAGCCCGTGGCCTTGATGTTGTCCAGCACCTCGGCGGCGGTGGTGAAGCCGTACTGCTTGATGGTGCGGTCCACGATCTTGCCCAACAGCTTCTTGCCGCAGGTCTCGGTGATCTCATAGTCGAAGAAGTGCTCGGAACGGGTGCCGTCGTCGTTGTACCGCTTCACGAAGCCCAGATCCTGGGGGATGTTGCGGTTGAAGATGATGCGGCCGGCGGTGGCCCGGACCACATGGGACAGCTTCTCGCCGTTCACTTCCTTGGTGACGCGGATCCACACCGGCTGGTGCACGCCGATGATGTGCTCGTTATAGGCCATGAGCACCTCGTCCTCGTCGCGATAGATGTTCATGTGGACGTTGGCCCGCTCCTGGTCGGTAAGCTCGTCATAGCTCTTGCCGGCCAGGGAGAAATCCACGCCCTGGGGCCAGTATTCGTCGTTGTCCATCTGGCTGACGCCGTTTTCAAACCGCTCGAAGGTCAGGTAGTAGGAGCCCAACACCATATCCTGGGTGGGAACGGTGACGGGGCCGCCGTCCTGGGGGCGCAGCAGGTTGTTGGCAGACAGCATCAGCAGCCGGGCCTCGGCCTGGGCCTCGGCGGACAGGGGCACATGGATAGCCATCTGGTCGCCGTCGAAGTCGGCGTTGAAGGCGGTGCAGTTCAGGGGGTGCAGCTTCAGGGCGCGGCCCTCCACCAGCACCGGCTCAAAGGCCTGGATGCCCAGGCGGTGCAGAGTAGGCGCGCGGTTGAGCATCACGGGGTGGTCCTTGATGATCACGTCCAGAGCGTCCCACACCTCGGTGACGCCCTTGTCCACCATGCGCTTGGCGGACTTGATGTTGTTGGCGGAGCCGTCCTCCACCAGCTTCTTCATGATGAAGGGACGGAACAGCTCCAGGGCCATCTCCTTGGGCACGCCGCACTGGTAGATCTTCAGCTCGGGGCCCACGCAGATAACGGAGCGGCCGGAATAGTCCACGCGCTTGCCCAGCAGGTTCTGGCGGAAGCGGCCCTGCTTGCCCTTGAGCATATCGCTGAGGGATTTCAGCGCCCGGTTGTTGGCGCCGGTGACGGGGCGGCCCCGGCGGCCGTTGTCGATGAGGGCGTCCACGGCCTCCTGGAGCATACGCTTTTCGTTGCGGACGATGATGTCCGGGGCGCTGAGCTCCAACAGGCGCTTGAGGCGGTTGTTGCGGTTGATGACCCGGCGATACAGGTCGTTGAGGTCAGAGGTGGCAAACCGGCCGCCGTCCAGCTGGACCATGGGCCGAAGCTCCGGGGGGATCACCGGCAGCACGTCGATGACCATCCACTCCGGCTTGTTGCCGGACAGGCGGAAGGCGTCCACCACCTCCAGGCGCTTCACCACCCGGGCCTTCTTCTGGCCGGTGACGGTTTTCAGCTCCGCATGGAGCTGGGCGCTGAGCTCTTCCAGGTCGATCTGCTGCAGGAGCTTCTTCACGGCCTCGGCGCCCATGCCGGCGTCGAAATCGTCCTCATACTTCTCCCGCATGTCCCGGTATTCCTTCTCGGACAGCAGCTGGTTGCGCAGCAGAGGGGTCTCGCCAGGGTCGGTGACGATATACGCCGCGAAGTACAGGACCTTCTCCAGGATCCGGGGGCTGATGTCCAGCAGCAGGCCCATCCGGGAGGGGATGCCCTTGAAATACCAGATATGGCTGACGGGGGTGGCCAGCTCGATGTGGCCCATGCGCTCCCGGCGCACCTTGGCCCGGGTGACCTCCACGCCGCAGCGGTCGCAGATCTTGCCCTTGAAGCTGATCTTCTTATACTTGCCGCAGTGGCACTCCCAGTCCTTGGTGGGCCCGAAGATGCGCTCGCAGAACAGGCCGTCCCGCTCGGGCTTCAGGGTGCGGTAGTTGATGGTCTCGGGCTTCTTCACCTCGCCGTAGGACCACTCGCGAATCATTTCCGGAGAAGCGATTCCGATTTTAATGGCGTCAAAAGTGGGATAACTCATGCTCTATGCTCCTCCTGTTCCTTAAAATTCATCGTCCGCGCCGTCGTAGGAGGCCTCCACCTCTTCCTCGGGCACATAGTCGAAGCCTGCGTCCGCCAGCTCGCTCTCGTCGGCGTAGCGATTGCGGCGGTCGTCCTCGGCGTCCATCCGGGCCAGGTTGAAGGAATCCGGGGCGTTCTCGTCCTCCTTCAGCTCGATCTGGTTGCCGTCCTCGTCCAGCACCTGGATATCCAGGCACAGGGACTGCAGCTCCTTCACCAGCACCTTGAAGGACTCGGGCACGCCGGGGGTGGGCACGTTGTGGCCCTTGACAATGGCCTCGTAGGTCTGCACGCGGCCGGTGACATCGTCGGACTTCACCGTCAGGATCTCCTGCAGGGTATAGGCCGCGCCGTAGGCCTCCAGGGCCCAGACTTCCATCTCGCCGAAGCGCTGGCCGCCGAACTGGGCCTTGCCGCCCAGGGGCTGCTGGGTCACCAGAGAGTAGGGGCCGGTGGACCGGGCGTGGATCTTATCGTCCACCAGGTGGTGCAGCTTCAGGAAGTACACATAGCCCACGGTGACCTTGTTGTCGAACCGCTCGCCGGTGCGTCCGTCATACAGCCAGCTCTTGCCCTGGGGGTCCAGACCCGCCTGGGTCAGGGCCTCGGTGATGTCCTTATCGGTGGCGCCGTCGAAAATGGGGGTGGCCACCTTCCAGCCCAGAGTCTTGGCGGCGTAGCCCAGATGGACCTCCAGCACCTGGCCGATGTTCATACGGGAGGGCACGCCCAGGGGGTTCAGCACGATGTCCAGGGGGGTGCCGTCGGGCAGGAAGGGCATATCCTCCTGGGGCAGGACCCGGGACACCACGCCCTTGTTGCCGTGGCGGCCGGCCATCTTGTCGCCGGGCTGGATCTTGCGCCGCTGGGCGATATACACACGGACCACCTGGTTCACGCCGGGCCCCAGCTCGTCGCCGGCCTCCCGGGTGAACACCTTAGCGTCCACGATGATGCCGCTTTCGCCGTGGGGCACCTTCAGGGAGGTGTCCCGGACCTCCCGGGCCTTTTCGCCGAAGATGGCCCGCAGGAGCCGCTCCTCGGCAGTGAGGTCGGTCTCGCCCTTGGGGGTGACCTTGCCCACCAGAATGTCGCCTGCGTGGACCTCGGCGCCCACGCGGATGATACCCCGCTCGTCCAGATCCTTCAGGGCGTCCTCGCCCACGTTGGGGATATCCCGGGTGATCTCCTCGGGCCCCAGCTTGGTATCCCGGGCGTCGATTTCGTATTCCTCGATATGGATGGAGGTATAAACGTCCTCCTTCACCAGCCGCTCGTTGAGCAGCACGGCGTCCTCGTAGTTATAGCCCTCCCAGGTCATGAAGCCCACCAGGATATTGCGGCCCAGGGCGATCTCGCCCTGATCGGTGGCGGGGCCGTCTGCCAGCACCGTGGGGTCGTCGCCGCCGTGGACCCGCTCGCCCACGGAAACGATGGGCTTCTGGTTGATGCAGGTGCCGTGGTTGGAGCGCAGGAACTTGATGAGCTTATAGTCCTCGGCCAGCACCACCACCTCGGAATCCAGGCAGATCTTGTGCTCCATACCGGTGCCCACGATGGGGGCCTCCGGCCGCAGCAGAGGCACGGCCTGCCGCTGCATGTTGGCGCCCATCAGGGCGCGGTTGGCGTCGTCGTTGGGCAGGAAGGGGATCATGGCCGTGGCGATGGACACCATCATACGGGGGGAGATGTCCATATAGTCCACGTATTCCGGCTCCACCTGGATGGTTTCGTCCTGGTGGCGGCAGGTGATACGGGGGCCGATGAGGCAGCCGTTCTCGTCCACCGGCTCGGCGGCCTGGCAGACCACATACTGATCCTCCACGTCGGCGGTCATATAGGTGATCTCGTCGGTGACATGGCCGGAGGGCCGGTCTACCCGGCGGAAGGGAGCCTCGATAAAGCCGTACTCATTGACCCGGGCATAGGTGGCCAGATAGGAGATCAGGCCGATGTTGGGGCCTTCGGGGGTCTCGATGGGGCACATGCGGCCATAGTGGCTGTAGTGCACGTCGCGGACCTCCATGTTGGCCCGCTCCCGGCTCAGACCGCCGGGGCCCAGGGCGGACAGACGCCGCTTGTGGGTCAGCTCGGCCAGGGGGTTGGTCTGGTCCATGAACTGGCTCAGGGGGCTGGAGCCGAAGAACTCCTTGATGGCCGCGGTGACGGGCCGGATGTTGATGAGGCTCTGGGGGGTGACAATGTCCAGGTCCTGGATGGTCATCCGCTCCCGGATGACCCGCTCCATGCGGCTAAAGCCGATGCGGAACTGGTTTTGCAGCAGCTCGCCCACGCAGCGCAGGCGGCGGTTGCCCAGATGGTCAATGTCGTCCTTCTGCACCAGGCCGTGGGCCAGGACGTTCATATAGTTGATGGAGGTGAGGATGTCGTCCACGATGATGTGCTTGGGCACCAGGCGGTCCGCCTGCAGGCGGCACTGCTCGATAAGCTCCTCGCCCTGATACTGGCCCATCAGCTCCTGCAGCACGTCAAAGCGCACCCGCTCCTTGATGCCGCACGCCGTCTTGGGGTCAAAGTCCACATAGCGGCTCATGTCGCACATGCGGTTGGTGAAAATGCGGATGACCTCGCCGTTTTCCAGCCGGACCTTCACCATACCCACGCCGATGGCGTCCAGGGTGCGGCAGTCGTCGCCGGAGAGGACGTGGCCCTCCTCCAGCAGAAGCTCGCCGGTGGCGGGGTCGGCCACAGGCTCGGCCAGCTTCTGACCCTTGGCCTGGGCCCACAGGGTCAGCTTCTTGTTGAACTTATACCGGCCCACGGTGCTCAGGTCATACCGCCGGGGGTCGAAGAACAGGCCCTGCATCAGGTTCTCGGCGGAGTCCAGCGTGGGGGGCTCGCCGGGGCGCTGCTTGCGATAGATCTCCAGCATGGCCTCCTCATAGGACTTGCAGGTGTCCTTTTCCATGGTGGTCACGATGCGGGGATCGTCGCCGAAGCGGTCCAGGATCTCGCCGTCGGTCTTCAGACCCAGGGCCCGGATCAGGCAGGTGATGGGGAGCTTGCGGTTCTTGTCGATGCGGACCCAGAACACCTCGCTGCTGTCGGTCTCATACTCCAGCCACGCGCCCCGGTAGGGGATCACCGTGGACGTCAGCAGAGGCAGGTCCGTTTTCAGGTCGATCTCCTTGCCGTAGTAGATGCCGGGGGAGCGGACGATCTGGCTGACCACCACGCGCTCGGCGCCGTTGATGACGAAGGTGCCGGAGTGGGTCATCAGGGGGAAATCGCCCATGAAGATCTCCTGCTCCTTGATCTCGCCGGTCTCCTTATTGTGCAGGCGCACGCTGACCTTCATGGGGGCGGCATAGGTGGCGTCCCGGGCCTTGCACTCCTCCACGTCGTACTTGGGCTTCTCGTCCATGCTGTAGTCGATGAAGCTCAGCTCCAGGTTGCCGGCATAGTCGCCGATGGAGGCCACGTCGGCAAAAACCTCCCGCAGGCCGGTGTCCAGGAACCACTGATAGGATTTCTTCTGGATCTCCAGCAGGTTGGGCATCGCCATGACCTCTTCGTGTCTGGCAAAGTTCTTGCGCAGGGTCTTGCCATAATACTTGTCCTTGGCCATCTTCAATACTCACGCCTTTCTTTTCGCATTTTCTCCGTGCTTTTCCTTGGGAACCGCTCTCCCGGGATTTTGACACGCTCGGCCCGGTTGTTTGTTTTCGCCCGGGCCCACTTGTAATTTCGGGGGAAAGCTGGTATCATAACAGCAGATTGAAATGGGGCATCAGGCCCCATTTTCTCAATATAGCGTCTTATTGTACCACAGGCGCGGCCCCTTTGTCAACATAAAACCCCGCCGGGAGCCCGATTTTTTCGGATTCCCGGCGGGATTTTTCGCAGGCGCCGTATTTTTATGCTGCGCAAGGGATTTTTCGAAATTGCGGGCATTTCCCGCGCGATCCGTCGGACGGAGCCGCGGACGGTCCGCAAGTGCATAGCCTTGCAGCGCGCCGGAAAGCTCCATCCCCGGGTGTCTGGCCCGGGGCCGTTTTTTTGACTGGAGAATGCCGGAAAATTTGGAAAATATTTTGGCATTTTATGCCGATACGTCATTGCATTAAAGCCCAAAAGCTGGTATAATATGTAAATCGCGCTGAACTTTTATGCAGCGGCGGACAATATTTTTTATAGGAGGAACGAGATGACAGCTATCAAACGGTGCTGCGCACTGGCTCTGGCGGTTCTGATGATCCTGACTGCCCTGCCGGTGACGGCATTCGCCCAGGCAGCTGAGCAGGAGGTCAACGCCTCCCTGCAGGAAACCACGGTCAGCGGTATCGCCAACGATATCGCCCGCCAGGTCCTGCGCAGCGGCCAGAAAAACGGCGAAAAAATTCAGATGGAGAACACCGCGAAGCTCGACGACAGCGACGAAGTCGAGATCATCGTGGTGGTCAACGACTCCGTGGCCGACCCGGATTCCCGGGCCCAGGTCAACGCCCTGCTGCGCACGCAGAAGAGCGCCCTGGCCCAGATCAACCGGGCCATTGACGGGCAGGTGGAGCCCCAGCGGCAGTATACCACCCTGCTCAACGGCTTTTCCGCCACGGTAACCTATGGCCAGTACAAGGCCATCCGGAAGCTGGACTGCGTGCAGTCCGCCTTCATTTCCCCCACGTTTGAGCTGCTGCCCGACACCGCCAACAGCAACCGAATGATCGGCGGCGGTATTTATAATACCACGGGCTTCACCGGCGAGGGGATGCTGGTGGCCATTCTGGATACCGGCGTGGACATGGGCCACGAGATCTTCAAGACCGCCCCCAAGAGCCCCTCCCTGACCCGGGAGAAGCTCCAGTCCATGCTGGAGACTTATGATTTCCAGGTGGAGAGCATCGTCAAGGGCATCAGCGTGTCCGACCTGTATTACAGCGCCAAGATCCCCTTCCAGTTTGACTACGGCGACAGGGACAAGGACGGCATGCCCGGCGATAAGGGCAGCCACGGCACCCACGTTGCCTCCACCGCCGCCGGCAACACCGGCGTCAACGAGGCCGCCATGGGCGTGGCTCCCCAGGCCCAGATCATCAACATGAACGTGTTCAAGTCCACCGGCGGCGCGTCCTATGCGGACATTCTGGCCGCTCTGGAGGACTGCATCCTGCTGGGCGTGGACGTGGCCAACCTGAGCCTTGGCTCCGACTGCGGCTACATCGACTATGACAGCGAGGACGCCTTCACCAAGAGCCTGCTGGACGTGTTCGAGCGCACCGGCGAGAGCGGCGTGTCCCTGGCTGTGGCCGCGGGCAACGCCTATAACGCCGCCTATGGCGACGCCTTCGGCGGCAAGGCCCTGGCCTCCAACCCCGATTACGGCCTGGTCAGCGAGCCCTCCACCTATGGCGAGTCCCTGTCCGTGGCCGCCGTGTCCAACGGCATGGTCAAGGGCCCCTATGTCACCGTGGGCGGCAAGAACCTGGCCTATCAGGACAGCGCCACCATCAGCGAGGACGAGAACGCCAAGCCCTTCCGCAGCCTGTCCGCCCGGGGCTCCATCGAGTATGTGGTGGTTCCCAACTACGGCGCGGAGGAGGACTATGCGGGCCTGGACCTGACCGGCAAGATCGCCCTGGTGCAGCGGGGCGGCGGCATGTACTATGAGCAGAAGGAGCGCAACGCCGCCAACGCCGGCGCCATTGGCATGCTGGTGTACAACAACGTCCCCGGCATGCTGTACATGTCCATCACCGACTGGAAGATCCCCTGCGCGTTTATCTCCCAGGCCGCCGGTGAATACATGAAGCAGCAGCAGACCAAGACTCTGTCCGTGGCCTCCGCCGACGCCCTGGTGGAATCCCCCACCTATGGCATGGCCGACTTCTCCAGCTGGGGCGCTACCCCCGAGCTGACCCTGAAGCCGGAGCTCACCGCCCCCGGCGCGGGCATCTATGCCGCCGTGCCCGGCGGTTATGAGAGCATGGACGGCACCTCCATGGCCTCCCCCCACGCGGCCGGCGGCATGGCCATCGTCCAGCAGGCCCTGAAGGCCCGGGACAACAGCATGACCGGCGCCCAGCGCAAGCACATGACCGACACCCTGCTCATGAGCACCGCCCATGTGATCTATGACGACAACGGCGTGCCCTATTCCCCCCGGAAGCAGGGCGCTGGCCTGATGAGCATCAACGACGCCGTGAATACCCGGGGTTATCTGTCCGTGGAGGGCATGGAGCGTCCCAAGCTGGAGCTGAAGGACGATCCCGCCATGAAGGGCATGTACACCATGAACTTCACCGTCCACAACACCGGCAGCGACACCCTGTATTACGACGTGACCCCCATCGTCCTGACGGACACCACCGAGGCCTATGTCAACGGCAGCGGGCAGGAGTTCTCCACCATCAGTGGAAGCTCCCGGCTGCTGCCCCACACCTTCACCACCAACTGCGAGAATAACCGGGTGGCCGTGGCCCCCGGCAAGACCGCCGACGTCACCGTCACCGTTACCGTTACAGGCGAGGGCCGGGCGATGCTGGCCCAGTTCCCCAACGGCAGCTATGTGGAGGGCTTCGTGACCCTGACCCAGGTGGCCGCCGACGGCAGCGCCCTGACCGATCCCATTGATCTGGGCCTGCCGTTCCTGGCCTTCTACGGCGACTGGACCAAGGCTCCCATCATGGATTCCACCGATTACTGGGAGACGCTGGACGGCTCCGCCAGCCAGGCCCAGGCGTACATGAACACCGCCTTCTCCTCCTCCAGCGAGAACACGGTGGACACCTACCTGGGCGACAACAACTACACCACCGTGCCGTATCTGGCGGACCGCAACGCCATTTCCCCCAACAACGATGACTTCATGGACAGCCTCACCGGTATCTACACCGGCCTGCTGCGCAACACCAAGAGCCTGAAGTATACCATCACCGGCGCCAACGGCCAGGTGTACTACAGCAAGGACTGCGAGTATGTGGGCAAGTCCATCTACAGCTACGACTATTACCGCATTGTGCCCGCCGGTGTGGACGCCGAATATGACGGCATCGAGCCCTGGTACGGCACCGATTCCCACAACGCCAAGCTGCCCAACAACACCAAGGCCACCGTGACCATCGAGGCCACCCTGCCCTATGGCGACGGCGTGGGGACCAACCAGAAGCACTCCTGGTCCTTCCCCATCACCATCGACACCGAGGAGCCTCATGCCGACAATCTGAAGGTCACCGAGTCCGAGGGCCGGTACTATCTGAGCCTGGACGTGTCCGACAACCAGTATGTGGCGGCCGTGGTGTTCTACAACATCAAGAACAGCGAGATGCTCTATGGTATGCAGGGCTTCGGCGAGGACAAGCCCGGCGTCACCAGCCACATCAAGGAGTATGACATCACCGGCTTCGGCGAGACCTTCGGCATGATCGTCCACGACTACGCCGGCAACTCCAAGATGTATACCGTCCGCGCTCCCGGCAACCCCGACGATCACGGCACCATCACCCCCACCAACATCCTCTGGACCGAGAACTTCAACGAGAAGTGGCTCCCCGATGACTGGAGCACCGTCAGCCACAGCAGCTCCATGAACCATTGGTACCGCGACCAGGACTACATGGCCGCCGTGGATCATGACGACGACAACCAGCAGGATGAGTGGCTGATCTCCCGCACCACCGATATCAGCGGCGTGGATACCGAGGTCCACATGGTCTTCGATTTCTACACCACCTATTGGTACACCGTGGAGTATAAGCACTGCAACCTGCAGGTCATGGCCTCCGGCGACGGCGGCCAGAACTGGCAGGAGATCTGGAACCTGCAGCGGGATTCCGGCCTGTTCACCGCCTGGACCAAGACCCAGGCCAAGGTGACCATCCCCGAGAGCCTGCAAAACAGCAAGGACCTGCGCTTCGCCTTTGTCTACACCGGTAAGGGCGGCTCCAACCTGTCCCTGGACAACGTTCAGCTGTACGCCGAGGAGCGGGACAACTATGTGGCCGTCACCGCCACCGCCGGTGAGGGCGGCGCCATCACCCCCGCCGGTCAGACCCTGGTGAAGAAGGGTACCAGCAAGACCTTCGACATCACTCCCGCCCAGGGCTATGAGATCGTCAACGTCAACGTGGACGGTACCGACCTCGGCCCCATCTTACAACTGGAAGAACGAGGGCAATGATTCCAAGCACGCTTACATCAGCAACGACTGGAAGGGTGCACAGGATGAGTACCTGATCTCCCCGGTGGTGGACCTGTCCGGTACCCGTGACGGCGTGCTGACCTTCGACTTCGCCTACGGCGAGTACGGCATCAAGAACAAGACCTTCACCGCTACGGTGGAAGCTTCTACCGACGGCGGAAAGACGTGGAACGCTATCTGGAATTTCCAAGACAGCTATACCGGCCAGCAGGCCAGCAACTACATCATTTCCGGCAGCGCAGAGGTTCCCGTGCCCGCCGAGTACAATGTGGACGGCGTCCAGTTTGCCTTCCGCTATGTCCATCCCAATGAGGACACTACCGGCCAGCTGGCCATCGACAATGTGAAGCTGATGGCGGTGGAGGACGGCCCCGTAGCCCAGAAGTACACCATCACCGCCACCGCCGGTGAGGGCGGCTCCATCACCCCTGCCGGTGAGGTGTCCGTGAAGGAGGGCGCGTCCCAGACCTTCGCCATCGCCGCCCAGGAGGGCTACGCCATCGCCGATGTGCTGGTGGACGGCCAGAGCGTGGGCGCGGTGGACAGCTATACCTTTGAGAATGTCACCGCCAACCACACCATCGCCGCCCTGTTCACCAAGACGGCCTCCGACGTGCAGTTCGACAACGACTTCGAGTCCGAGACCTTCCCCGGCCACGGCTGGACCCTCCAGTCCACCCGCAGCGACAGCCCCTATACCTGGTACCAGGGCACCAATAGAAACCTCAACACCACCAAGCAGGCCCGCATCGACATGGATTACTATGAAGATCCCTGGGGCGGCGGCTGGAGCGTGGGCAGCATCCGCAAGCCCCTGCTGCCTATGGCCGGCGGCAGCGATAAGCTGCAGGATGAGTATCTCATCTCCCCGGTGGTGAACCTCACCGGCAAGACGCCTACGCTGAGCTTCGATTACCTGCTGTTCAAGTCCGTCATCGGCAACTACTGCTCCGTGACCGTGGAGGCCACCACCGACGGCGGCCAGACCTGGACCACCATCTGGACCGCAGCCGATCTGGAGCCGGTAAGCGGTTATTGGTTCATGGGCACGGCCAACGTTGCCGTTCCCGCCGCCTTCTGCACGGACAATGCCCAGTTCGCCTTCCACTTCTATAAGAAGGCCAACCAGGGCTATGACGATACCGACGCCATGTTCGCCATCGACAACGTGACCATGACCTACGGCGCCACCGATCCCTGCGCCGATGGTCATACCCTCACCGCCGTGGCGGAGGTCCCCGCCACCTGCGAGGAGACCGGCGTCAAGGCCCACTGGGTGTGCTCCGTCTGCGGCAAGCTGTTCAGCGACGCCGAAGGCAAGAACGAGACCACCCTGGAGGCCCTGACCATCGGCGTGCTGGGCCACGACTATGGCGAGGCCGCCTGGACCTGGACCGGCTACGAGTCCGCCAAGGCTGCCTTCACCTGCAGCCGTGACGCCAGCCATGTGGAGGAGGTCACCGCCGCTGTTACCAGCGAGATCACCACCCCCGCTTCCTGCGAGAGCACCGGCGTCCGGACCTATACCGCCACGGTGACCTTCCAGGGCAAGAACTACACCGACACCCGCACCGAGACCCTGCCCTCCCTGGGCCACGCCTGGGGCGAGCCCGTGTGGACCTGGACCGGCTGCGGCGCCGCCGAGGCCTCCTTCGCCTGCGCCCGGGATGCCGGCCATGTGAAGGTCCTGCCCGCCAGCATCACCAGCGAGGTCACCACCCAGCCCGGCTGCTCCACCGAGGGCGTCCGGACCTATACCGCCACCGTGACCCTGGAAGGCAAGAACTATACCGACACCCGCACCGAGACCCTGCCCTCCCTGGGTCACAAGACCCAGCTGGTGGGCGCTAAGGCCGCCACCTGCACGGAAGACGGCTACACCGGCGACGAGGTGTGCACCGTGTGCCAGGAGGTCGTGAAGAAGGGTGAGGTTATCCCCGCTCTGGGCCACAAGACCCAGCTGGTAGGCGCCAAGGCCGCCACCTGCACGGAAGATGGCTACACCGGCGACGAAGTCTGCACCGTCTGCGGCGAGACCGTGAAGAAGGGCGAGGTTATTCCCGCTCTGGGCCACAAGACCCAGCTGGTAGGCGCTAAGGCCGCTACTTGCACCGAGGACGGCTACACCGGCGACGAAGTCTGCACCGTCTGCGGCGAGACCGTGAAGAAGGGCGAGGTCATCCCCGCTCTGGGCCACAAGACCCAGCTGGTAGGCGCTAAGCCCGCCACCTGCACGGAAGATGGCTACACCGGCGACGAGGTGTGCACCGTGTGCCAAGAGGTCGTGAAGAAGGGCGAAGTCATCCCCGCTACCGGCCACGATTACAAGGACGGCAAGTGCACCAACTGCGGCGAGACCGACCCCAACTACAAGCCCGCTGAGCCCGAGAATCCCGGCGTCAAGACCGGCGACGAGGCTCACACCGCTCTGTGGCTGGCTGCGGCCTCCGTTTCCCTGCTGGCTGCCGCCGCCCTGCTGCTGGGCAAGAAAAAGCACCTGAGCTGACCCCTTTCCGCAAGGGTTCCGTAAGGTAACAGCAAGCCCCGGGATGCTATTGCGTCCCGGGGCTATTGCATAGAACCTTTGATTCTCTGCGCTCCATAAAAAATCCGCAAGGCACAGCCCTGCGGATTTTTTTACTTGATTCGGTTACAGATACTTGCGCATGCCCTCGGTGGCCACGGAAGCGTCGGCGGTGAGGGTCACGGTGAACTTCACGGTGTTGGCGTCGCTGAACCTGTCCAGCCAGTGCAGGAACTTTTCCACGGCGGCGAAGTCCTCGCTATGTACGATCTTACACAGGTTGTCCACATAGACGTGGGAAATATCGTAATTGCCCGCATACAGACCGCTGATGAAGCCCCGCAGGCACTCAAAAGAATCCAAGTGGTATTCACCGGCGTTGACCAGGCGCACAGAGGACTTGATGTCGTAGGTCATGTCCGCGCCGGGCTCGATGCAGACGACACAGCCGCCCTCCTCGGCCACGGAGGCATGAACCAGCTCGATGAGCTGCTTGGTCTTGCCCGCGCCGTTGTCGCCCATAATCAATCTAACCATAAGAGATCACTCCTTTTGCATATATGTATACCATACCATAACTTGACGGAAATGGCAATGGGAAAATATACGGTTTTTTACCGGCCCAGCTTTTCCCGCAGGGCCTGGCCCATGTCCTCATAGCCGGGCTTGCCCAGCAGGGCGAACATATTCTTCTTATACGCCTCCACCCCCGGCTGATCGAAGGGGTTCACGTCCAGCAGATAGCCCGACAGGCCGCAGGCATATTCAAAGAAATAGATCAGCTGGCCCAGGGTGTCCGCGTTCAAGGCCCCGGCCCGCAGGATGATGTTGGGCACGCCGCCCTCCTCGTGGGCCAGCAGGGTGCCGTCCATGGCCTGGGTGCGGATAAAGTCCATGGTCCTGCCCGCCAGGAAGTTCAGCCCGTCGCCGTCGGCGGCGTCAAAGGGCACCGTGCTCTCCTGCTCCTCCGGATCGAAGCGCACCACCGTCTCCAGCAGATGGCGCTCCCCCTGCTGGATATACTGGCCCATGGAGTGCAGGTCCGCCGTGAACTCCACGCTGGCCGGGAACAGGCCCTTGTTCTCCTTGCCCTCGGACTCGCCGTACAGCTGCTTCCACCACTCGGACATGAACCGGAAGGACGGCTCATAGGAGGCCAGGATCTCGATCTTCTTCCCGGCGCGGTAGAGCTGGTACCGGGCCCCGGCATACTGCCAGGCGGGATTCTGCTCCATATCTCCGGCGGTGCAGACCTCCTGCATCCGGGCGGCCCCCTGCATCAGGGCCCGGATGTCGATGCCCGCCACGGCGATGGGCAGCAGGCCCACGGCGGTAAGAACGCTGTAGCGCCCGCCGATGTCGTCAGGCACCACGAAGGTCTCATACCCGGCCTGATCGGCCAGGGACTTCAGGGCTCCCTTCTGCCGGTCGGTGGTGGCGTAAATGCGCCGGGCCGCGCCGTCGGGGCCGTATTTCTTCTCCAGCAGCTCCCGGAAGAACCGGAAGGCCACGGCAGGCTCCGTGGTGGTGCCGGACTTGGAGATGACGTTCACGGAGAAGTCCACCCCCTCCAGCAGCTCCATGGTCTCCCGCAGCTGCCGGTCGGACAGGCCGTTGCCCACAAAATAGATGTTGGGAGTGTCCTTGCGCCTGAGGTTATAGTTGGGGGAGCACAGGCACTCGATGACGCCCCTTGCCCCCAGATAGGAGCCGCCGATGCCGATGACCACCAGGGCCCGGGAATCGCTCTGAATGCGCCGGGCCGCCGCCTGGATGCGGTCGAACTCCTGCCGGTCATACTCCTGGGGCAGGCGCACCCAGCCGGTGAAGTCGCCTCCGGCTCCATCGTTCTTCTGCAAGTGGTTGTGGGCGATGCGCAGGCGGGGCGCCAGCGCCGCCTCATAGGGCAGGGCGATAAATCGCCGCATATGGGTCAGGTCCACCTGGATCATAGGGATTACCTCCTGTGTAAATCGGATTTTTCATCACACCGTATCTTACCGCGTTTTCCCGGAAAATACAAGGGGATTCCCGTCGAAACGGTGAAAATCCTATCCGATCACATGGTCCGCAGCTCTGCCCGGGGCGCGGTCAGGTCCCAGCCGCGCCCATCCCGCAGCAGCAGCTCCGCCGGACCGCCGGGGATGTGCTCCGGGGCCCGGTCCACCCGGGCGTCCACCATCAGGAGCCGGGGCAGCGGCGTGCTTCTCAGCCAGTCCGGCATGGGCGGACGGTCCCGCAGCAGCAGCGGCAGCCGGAACAGCTGATCGTCGTTGCCGCTGAACATCCTATAGGCGGTCGTATCAATAAGATACCGCTGCGCGCCGAAGCGGATAGCCGCCGGACTGTTGGCCCGCGCCCATTCTCCGCACTCCCTCCGGGAGGACGCCATCAGCAGGCTGAGACTGCCGTAATACGCATCCCGGGTAAAGCCGAAGGCGTACCACTCCCGCCCGTCCGGCAGGCACAGAACGCTGCCCAGGGGCCGGACCTCCTGGATATTGCCGCTCTCCCAGGCCAGGATCTCCGGGGTCAGATATTGAAGAATATTTTTCAAGGCTTCATGCACCGCCGTTTCCTGTATGTGGATTTGCCTTTATTATAGCATAGCCCTGTCTGCCCGCAAGTTCAGCTTCCGCCAAGGATCACCCGCAGAAGCACATGGTCCGGGCCAGGCGCAGGAACATCTCCCCGAAGGTGAGCTTTTCCACGGTCTCCGCCGCCCGGATGGGCACCTCCAGCAGCGTTTCGCCGTTCTGGGTGACGGTCAGGGTCCCCAGAATGTCCCCCTGACGCACCGGGGCCGCTGCCGACTCCGGCAGAGTTACCGTCTGCTCCAGTCCCTGGAGCCGGGCCTTTTCCGCCAGCAGCAGGCCCTCCGCCGGGTCCACCATAGACTGCACCGCATCCCGGGTCCCCAAGGTCACCGGCACCGGCGGCAGCGGCTCCTCCGGGGCGGCATGGACCAGGCCATAGGTGGAGAACCCATAGTTGAGCAGGGTCTTGGCGTCCTCGAACCGCTGCTGGCCGGTGGGGGATTTCAGCACCACGGCGATCAGCTCCATGCCCTCCCGCTCCGCCGTGGCGGAAATGCAGTATCTGGCGGAGTCCGTGGACCCGGTTTTCAGCCCCGTGGCCCCCTCATAAAAGCGGATGAGCTTGTTGGTGTTGGACAGCTGGAACTGTCCGTCCCGAAGGGTGTCCATCCAGATGGTGGTGAAGCGCCGGATGTCCGGGTGACGGCGGATCAGCTCCCGGGACATCACGGCGATGTCCCATGCGCTGGTGACGTGGCCCTCCGCCGGAAGGCCCGTGCAGTTGACGAAATGGGTGTCCTGCATTCCCAGCTCCCGGGCCCGGTTGTTCATCTGCTCCACAAACAGCTCCGTGACCCCCGCCGTTTTTTCCGCCAGGGCCACGGCGGCGTCGTTGCCGCTGGACACGCACACCCCCTTCAGCAGGTCCTCCACGGTGATCTGCTCCCCGGGGGACAGAAAGATCTGGCTGCCGCCCATGGAGGCGGCATAGTCGCTGACGGTGACCACGTCGTCATAGGCCAGGGTCCCCCGGTCGATGGCCTCCATCACCAGCAGCAGGGTCATGACCTTGGTGACGCTGGCCGGTTCCAGGGCCTGGTGCTCGTTTTTGGCGTAGAGCACCTGTCCCGTCTCCTTCTCCATCAGCAGCGCCGCCTCCGCCTGCACCGGCAGCTCTACCCCCCAGGCCGGACACAGCGTCAGCAGCAGCACCAGCACCGGCAGTGTCCCCAGCAGCTTTTTCATGGCAAACCCCTCCCCGTTTTTTCTTCACCGTATGCGCCCGGGGGCAAAAAAAGAACGCCCCCGCCGGGGCGTTCTCTTTTTCAGGTTCAGGCGTTGAGGATGCTCATAAACTCCTCGCCGGTGATGGTCTCCTTTTCGTGCAGGAACCTGGCCAGCTCATCCAGCTTCTGCCGGTCGTCCCGCAGGATCTGCAATGCCTTCTGGTGCTGCCGCTCCACCAGCTCCACCACCAGCCGGTCGATCTTGGTCTGGGTCTCCGGCGAGCAGGCCAGGGAGGCGTCGCCGCCCAGATACTGGTTGGTGACGGTCTCCAGGGCCACCATGCCGAATTCGTCGCTCATGCCGTACCGGGTCAGCATGGCCCTGGCCAGCTTGGTGGCCTGCTCAATGTCGTTGGAAGCGCCGGTGGTGACGGAGCCGAACACCACTTCCTCGGCGGCCCGGCCGCCGGTGAAGGTGGCGATCTTGTTTTCGATCTCCTCCCGGCTCATGAGGTAGTGGTTGCCCTCCTCCACCTGCATGGTGTAGCCCAGGGCACCGGAGGTCCGGGGAATGATGGTGATCTTCTGCACCGGGGCGGAGTGGGTCTGGCGGGCCGCCACCAGGGCGTGGCCGATCTCGTGATAGGATACGATCCACTTCTCTTTGTCGGTGAGGATGGCGTTCTTCTTCTGATATCCGGCGATGACGGTCTCGATGCTCTCCTCCAGGTCGGCCTGGGTCACCAGCTTCCGTCCGTCCCGCACCGCCCGCAGGGCGGCCTCGTTGACGATGTTGGCCAGCTCCGCGCCGGACGCGCCGGAGGCCATCCGGGCCACGGTGGAAAAGTCCACGTTCTCCGCCAGCTTGATCTTCTTGGCGTGGACCTTCAGAATCTCCTCCCGGCCCTTCAGGTCCGGCAGCTCCACCGGCACCCGGCGGTCGAAGCGGCCGGGCCGGGTCAGGGCGGGGTCCAGGGACTCCGGGCGGTTGGTGGCCGCCAGGATGATGACGCCGGAATTGTCGTCGAAGCCGTCCATCTCCGTCAGCAGCTGGTTCAGGGTCTGCTCCCGCTCATCGTTGCCGCCGTACTGGCCGCCGCTGCGCTTCTGGCCGATGGCGTCGATCTCGTCGATGAACACGATGCAGGGGGCCTTCTCCTTGGCCTGGCTGAACAGGTCCCGGACCTTGGACGCGCCCATGCCCACGAACATCTCCACAAACTCCGAGCCGGAGATGGAGAAGAAGGGCACCTGGGACTCGCCTGCCACGGCCTTGGCCAGCATGGTCTTGCCGGTTCCCGGAGGGCCCACCAGCAGGATGCCCTTGGGCATGGAGGCTCCGATCTCCTGATACTTGCCGGGGTCATGGAGATAGTTCACGATCTCCTGCAGGTTCTCCTTGGCCTCATCCTCACCGGCCACGTCGGAGAAGTGGATGCCCTGGGTGGACTGCACATAGATCTTGGCGTTGGATTTTCCCGCGCCGAACATCATGGAGCCGGGGCCTCCGGCCCGGTCCGTCAGCTTCTTGGTCATCAGCTGGCCGATGGCGATGAAGATGATGATGGGCAGGATCCACGTCAGCACAAAGCTCAGCAGAGGCGAGGTCTCCTCCACAATGTCCCGGGTGAACTCCGCCCCGGCGTCATACAGCCGCTGGGTCAGGTCCGGGTCGTTCATGGGCCCGGTTTTATAGACCTTGCTGCCGTCCTTGTTGGTGAAGATGATCTGGTTGTCCTCCACCTCCACCTTGCCGATCTCCTTGTTTTCGGTCATAGTCATGAAGGTGCCGTAGTCCACCTCCTGCACCGCGTGCCGGGCCACCAGGGGCACCAGCAGAAAGTTGATCAGCAGCAGCACCACCAGGGCGACGCCGTAATAATAGATCAACGGTTTTTTCGGGGGCTTTACTTCTTTCATATGCCGTCCTCCTGCGTCAGCCGGGTCCGAATCCCCGGAATTTTGGGATATGATACCACGCCGTCCCGCGAAAATCAACAGGATTTTGTGAACAAACCGGGGGGGCGAGGAAAAGAGGACGGGGCGCTGCCCCGTCCTCTTTTGGCACTCAGAAGGTCTTGTTCACATAGTCGTTGTACTTCTTCACGTCCATCTGGCCCTGATAGGTGTTCTGGAACCGCTTCACCGTCAGGCTGTTGAACTGGACGATCTGGCGGTATTTCAGGAAGCCCACCACCAGGGGCAGACCGCCGGACAGATAGCTGATGGGGGCCTGCCGCCACACGCCGTAGCCAAAGGCCGCCACCACCACCAGAGAGATAATGACCCCGGCGATCTCCTTTTTGGGATGGAGCTTGTGCACCACGTCCGCCTGCACCACGCCCAGGTCGATCATGGTCTTAGCGAAGCGCTTCTGCACCGTGAACAGGCTGACGGCGTTGAGCACGCAGGGGGCCACCACGAAAAACGCAAACAGCGCAATGATGGCCTGGAAAATGAAAATCATCAATCCTTCGTTATCCAAAAATCTATCCTCCTATTATAATAATTAGTCCACAAATTTCACGGTCACGTCCTCCCGGGCGCTGGCATACAGCATGGTCAGGTAGATCACGTCGAAATCCACGATATCCCCCACCTGCGGGCAGGGGTCGCAGTCCTCCACGTCCAGGATGCAGTGGTCCGACGAGCCGCCCACCACCGTCATACCCGGCGTCCGGGGATGCAGCATCATGATATCCCCCACGTCGGCCCGGCCGATGCCGGCAATGGCCCGGCGGCGGATGCCCCGGTCCTCATAGGTGGGCCGGTTGCAGAAGCAGTCCACCATAATGGGTCCCACCGGGTGGGTGGGCTTGTCCTTCACCTCCACGATCTGGGCCCGCAGGGTCATGCAGTCCATCCGCAGATAGTCCATGTCGTGAATGCCCCAGTCCACCTGTAAATCCTTGGCCACTAAGATACCCTCGCCGATGCGCAGGTGGTTGATGCCCTCCGGCATGGTGCCCCAGTGGACCAGGGTGAAGGAGCTGGTGGCTCCGCCGGACACGATCTCCAGCTTCCGGCCGATGGTGTCCTCCACCCGCCGGGCGATATGTACCAGCTGACCCAGATTCTCCGGCGTGGGCTGGATGGAGCCGTAGCACCCCAGGTTCACGCCTACGCCTGCCAGCTCCACATGGGGCAGGTCCCGCTCCACATGGACGCACACCCGCACCATCTCGTCCTGGTCCCAGAAGCCCTCCCGCAGGTCCCCCAGGTCCGCCATGATCACGGCCTTGTGGACAGCTCCCTGCCGGGCGCAGGCCTCCTCCAGGGCGTCCAGCGTGGCCCGCTCGCTCTCCAGAGAATAGTCGCACCACCGGGCCACGTCCTCCAGCTCGCTTTCCATGGGGATCCGCAGCAGCATATACGGCCCCGGCACCCCGGCCCGGCGGCAGCGGACGATCTGCTCCAGGCGGCTGCTGGCCAGCTGGGTGGCCCCGCAGTCCCGGAACATACGGCCCACCTCCGGCAGGCCGCTGCACCCCTTGATGACGCCGCACACCTGGATGCCCCGGGCGGTGCAGCGGGAGATGACCTCCTCCATATTGTGCCGCAGGCGGCTGCGGCTGATTTCCAGACAGGGATATTGCCGGTTCATATGCGAAAGCCTCGATTCTGGCAGATACATAATATATGAATTATAGCATACTCTTTCCCATCTGGCTACCAATTTTCCACATTTTCCAGCTTGTCAAAAAAGATTTTTTTGACAAGCTGAGTGCGGTCAGAAATAGATGGTCACGTCCGGGTGCTGCTGCAGCTCCCAGCGCAGGTCCTCCAGAAACAGGGCCGCCTCCCGGGGCAGCTCCACCGCCCGGGGGGCGATGAGATAGCTGATACGGTCCGGCGGCGGGGCGGTGAAGCGGCAGATCTTGGCCCGGCCCGCCCGGCGCATATGCTCAGCGGCAATGGCCGGGGCCGCCGCCCACACCCGGCTGGTAGGGGGCCACGCATCCGCCAGCTGCATGGTGTCGGTGTTCAGCAGGGGCCGGGCATCGGACCCGAACCAATAGTCGTTCCACACCTGCACCTCCCGCCGCTGGGACACGTTGATCTCCTGGGACATGTCCAGGTCGTGGGGGTTCACCAGCTCCGGATAGTCGCTGCCCTCGGAGCAGATCATATAGAACGACTCCCGGAACAGGGGCGTCACCTGCAGCTCCGGGTTGAAGCCCACGTCGTCCTCCACAATGGCCATGTCCAGCTCCCGGCGGGTAACGGCCTCCTGGGCCTGCTGGCTGGACAGGGTCTCCACCCGCAGAGCCACCGGCAGGTCCCGCTCCAGAAACCGCTTGTATACCGGTGGCAGCACATATTGGTTGGCGGTGTAGGCAGCGCCGATGCGAAAGTGGGTCCGGGCCTCGGCGGCGGCAATGCCGTGCATCTCGGCCATCAGCCGCTGCCACCGCTGGGCCAGGGGCAGAAACCGAGTTCCCGCCTCCGTCAGCTCCAGCCGCCGCAGGCCCTTGCCCCGGACAAACAGCGGCGTCCCCACCTCGTCCTCCAGGGTCTGGAGCCGGGCGGAAAGGGTGGGCTGGGTGATATAAAGCGCCTGGGCGGCGGCGGTCATGGACCCGCTGCGCAGCACCGTCAGAAAGGTTTCGATCTCCATATCCGTCATGTCGGAGCCCTCCTGGAATTATAGATTGCGACCTATATTATAAGGGAAAAGAACCGATTTTACAAATCCCTTTTTTCGTGTTATCTTATCACTCGCCCGAAGGGGAACCGCACCGGACGCGGCGCGGGATCACAGCAGAAAGGTGTGTTCTCAAATGACTAAGACGAATCGCACCGGTATGGTAGTTGCAGCCGTTGTTGCTTCTGTATTGATGGCACTCACGCTGGTGAGCACGGCCACCGGCCACTTCTATGGCCTGACGGTGGTGCTGGCGTTTCTGATGCCGGTTCTGGCTTTCGTGGAGCTGGACCTGCTGTGCAAGCTGCTGTAACGCAAATTCGCTTTTCCATCCTTTTCCATTCCGCATATACCCTCCAAGTTTTTCTCTCTTACAAATGGTCCGCCGCTGCCGGGCGGCGGACCGCAAAAAACACCGCAGGGCTGCCGGGTCCTGCGTTTTTTGCGCCCAGCTTGTCAAAAGGTCTTTTTGACAAGCTGGGTGCGGTTTTCAGAACTTTTCAAGTTCTGAAAACCTATGATTGCAAACGAAAGACACCCCTGATGGGTTTCTTTCGTAACTATCTTCCTTTCCGATGACGGAAGATTTCCAATTTTTTTTGGAAACGGTGCTCCGTGTCCGAATTGTGAACAAATTGTAAACTTTAAAAATCATCTTTCCTTGCGAGTTCTAATATGGTATATTAGATGTCGAGAAAACGCGAAAACTATACCTTCCAAGGAGGTTTTTCCCATGCGCGAATATGTTCTCATGACCGACAGCTGCTGCGACCTGCCGGACCAGATGGCAAAGGACCTGCAGCTGGAGGTGCTGCCCCTGACCATGCACATGGACGGGCAGGACTATCCCAACACCCTGGATGGCGCGGCCATCAGCAACGAGGAGTTTTACCGGCGGATCCGGGCGGGCAAAATGGCCACCACCTCCGCCGTCAACGTGGGCCAGTTTGAGGACGCCATGTCCGCCATTCTGGAGCAGGGGAAGGATATCCTGTGCATCAGCTTCTCCTCGGCCCTGTCCACCACCTATCAGTCCGCCTGTATCGCGGCGGAGACCGTTCTGGCCAAGCACCCCGAGGGCCGCATCCGGGTCATCGACTCCCTCAGCGCCTCCCTGGGCCAGGGCCTGCTGATGTACCTGACCGCCCACAAGAAGCTGGAGGAGAACCTGACCCTGGACCAGCTGGGGGACTGGGTGGAGGAAAACAAGCTCCACGTCTGCCACTGGTTCACGGTGGACGACCTGAACTATCTGAAAAAGGGCGGTCGCGTGTCCGCCGCCACGGCACTGGTGGGCACCATGCTGTCCATCAAGCCCATCATGCACACCTCCGACGAGGGCAAGCTGACGGTGGTGGGCAAGGCCCGGGGCCGCAAGAGCAGTCTGAACACCCTCATCGACACCGTGGGCCGTCTGGGCATCAACCTGCAGGATCAGGTGATGTTCATCTGCCAGGCGGACTGCCAGGCGGAGGCGGAGACCGTGGCCGCCCAGCTCAAGCAGCGCTACGGCGTCAAAGAGGTGTATATCAACTACATCGGCCCCGTCATCGGCAGCCATACCGGCCCCAACACCATGGGCCTGTTCTTTGTGGGAACGGAGCGCTGAGCATGAAGTGGCTGGAGCTGAAGATCGACGCCGCCCCCGCCGGGCTGGAGCCCGTCAGCGCACTGCTGGAGGACCTGGGCATCACCGGCCTGGTCATTGACGACGAGGGGGATTTCCAGGACTTTCTGGAGCACAACCACGCCTATTGGGACTATGTGGACGACCAGCTGATGCAGAAGAAAAAGGGCCTGTGCCGCATCACCTTCTATCTGGAGGACAGTCCCGACGGGTACAACACCCTGGCTCAGGTCCGCATGGCCCTGTCCCGGGTGAAGCAGGAGCACCCCGAATACGGCCGGCTGCTGCTGACCATGGAGAACATGGAGGACGCCGACTGGGAGAACAACTGGAAGCAGTTTTACAAGCCCATGGAGATCGGCGACCGGCTGACCGTCATCCCGGAGTGGGAGAGCGCCGGTGTGCCGGAGGGCCGGGTGGCCCTGCGGCTGAACCCGGGCCTCACCTTCGGCACCGGCAGCCACGCCACCACCCGCCTGTGCCTGACGGCCCTGGAAAAGCATATCACCGGCGGCCAGACGGTGCTGGACCTGGGCTGCGGCAGCGGCATTCTGTCCATTGCCGCCCTGCTGCTGGGGGCGGACCGGGCCGTGGCCTGCGACATTGACGAAAAGTGCATGGACGTGGCCTATGAAAACGCCGCCCTCAACGGCGTGGGCCGGGACCGCTACACCGTCCGCTGGGGCGATGTGGTAACGGATCAGGCCCTGCGGCAGGAGCTGGGCGGCCCCTATGACGTGGTGGTGGCCAACATCGTGGCCGACGTCATCAAGGCCCTGGCCTCCACGGTGCGGCCCCTGGTGAAGGAGGGGGGCATCTTCCTGTGCTCCGGCATCATCGACGACCGGGCGGAGGAGGTGGCCCAGTGCCTGCGGGATAACGGCTGGACCATTGCCGAGACCCGCAGCAGCGAGGGCTGGTTCTCCTATCTGTGCCGATAAAATCAAAACCTCCGGCAATGCCGGAGGTTTTGATTTATGGCGCGCAGGAGTCCTGATCCAGGCCGCTGCGGTATTCGTTGGGGGACACGCCGATGACGTCCCGGAAGGCCCGTGCGAACTTGCTGGCGTTGTCATAGCCGAACTGTCCGGCGATATCCAGCACCGTCCGGTCCGTGGACCGCAGCAGCTCCGCCGCGCCGTGCATCTTCTGCAGGCGCAGCCAGGCGGCGGGACTGCGGCCGTAGACTCCCCGGAAGCTGGCCTGGATCTGGGCGGCGGAGGCCCCGAAATGCCGGGACAGCTCCTGCACCGTCACCTTGCTCTCGGTGTTGGCCAGCAGATAGTCCGCCGTCTTTCTGGCCAGGGACACCTGCCCCCGGGAAAGGCCCGGCGCAGCCGCCTGGGGCTGGGCGGGCACCTCTAAGGCGCTGAGGAACAGCAACAGCTCCAGGATCTTCACCTTCAGATACCCCCGGCGCAGGTCCTCCGGCACCTGATACAGCTCCGAAAACACGTGCTCCACCCGCCGGGAGGACCGGGCGGCAAAATACCCCCCGGCGGCGCAGAATTTTTCCGCCAGGGCGGCGGGCTGCACCTCCACGTCCTCTAAAAAGCAGGACAGGCACCGGGGCGCCAGCCCCGGGTCCACGGTAACGGTGATGCCGTGGTAATGGCCGGTGGGAAAGGCGGCCAGGGTGGGCAGCACGTCCTGCCGGGCCACGGACAGGTCCCCCGGGGCCAGATAGAAATACCGGCTCCCCAGGCGGTACTCCATGCGCCCCTCCCGGCAGTGGCTGATCTCCAGCACCCCCGGGGCGGCGGGTTCTAAGGGACAGGAGGCGGCATGGACATCGTGATAGTGGATGTCAATGCCGGGAAACACCGGATAAAGCGTCACCGCCGCCTGGCCCCCGTCCGGGGTCTCCCGGCGGACGGTGTGCTCCGGCAGCGGCAAGGGTTCATGCAGACACGCAGATTCCATGGTCACTTTTTCAGGTGGCCCAACAGGCCCCGCTTTTCCAGGGGACGGGACACCACCTCCCCGGCCTGATAGCCGGTGTCGTTGATGACCCGGACCAGCTGCTCCCGGTCCAGGGGCTCCTGGGACTGGATCACGGTCTGGCCCTTGGTGTGGGAGGAGGACACCTTCTTCACCTGGAAATGGCTGCGGACGGCGTCGTTGATGTGGCTTTCGCACATGCCGCACATCATGCCGTCCACCTGGACAATGGTTTCGATCATAGCGTTATACCTCCTTGAGGAAATGGGTTGTTTTTCCGGCGGGGCTATTGCTCCGCCGACAGCAGGCGGTCCCGGAGCTGGGGCAGCCGGTCCTGGGACTGGGCCAGGATGGCGCAGACCGCCGTCTGACAGGCGTCCTCCTCCAGGCCCAGGGCCTGCTGCATCCGGCGGCACAGGGGGCCGAAGCACGCGGCGTATTCCGCGGCGGCCCGGCGGCCCTCCGGCGTCAGGAACACCGTGCCATAGCGCTCCTTTTCCACCAGGCCCGCCTGACAGAGATTCTGGAGCATGGAGTGGGCGCTGGGCTTGGACACGTTCATCCGGGCGGCGATTTCCACCGAGCGGACGCCCCTGCCCTCCCGGCACAGATCGTCCAGCACCAGCAGATATCGGATGGAGGCCGGGGTCATGGCCTGTGGGCAATTAGACATATCTAACCTCCTGGGTGAAAGGGCGGGGGAGACGCGGAGCTGCCCACGTCTCCCCCGGGGATCAGGTCACGGCTGGCTGCGGTGGCACTGGCCATGCATGGCGCAGTGGGCGCACCCTGCGCCGCAGGAGGACTTTCCCTGCTTTTTCTGGCGGATCAGACTGCGGATGATAAGGACTACAATGGCAATAAGGACCAGGGTGATGAGAATGGTGGAGAGATTGGCGCTGATCCAATGCAGCATGGAATTTCACTCCTTTTCGGAAAATGTCGTAAGATGGGTTGGAACAGATCAGACGGTGGCGTTGAGCTTGGTGGCCTCCTTATAGGGGCGCACCAGCATATAGGCCATCAGGGCCAGGGCCGCCAGGGCGAAGATCAGGCCGATGACATTGACGCTGCCGGTGAACAGGCCGCCGAACTGGTTGATCATCAGGCTGATGAGATAGGCGAAGCCGCACTGATAGCCGATGGCGAACCAGGTCCACTTGCGGTTGTTCATCTCCCGCTTGATGGCGCCGATGGCGGCGAAGCAGGGAGCGCACAGCAGGTTGAACACCAGGAAGCTGAAGCCGCTGATGCCGGTGAAGGCCGCGCCGATGTTCTGATACACGGTGCCGTCGCCGCCGCCATACAGGATGCCCAGGGTGCCCACGATGTTCTCCTTGGCCACAAGGCCGGTGATGGAGGCCACGGCAGCCTGCCAGTTGCCCCAGCCCAGGGGCTTGAAGATCCAGGCGATGACGCCGCCGATGGCAGCCAGGATGGAGCTTTGGATCTCGCTCTCGTCCAGCATACGGAAGGTGCCGTCCACCCAGCCGAAGTAGGTGGTGAACCACACGAAGATGGTGGAAAGCAGGATGATGGTGCCGGCCTTCTTGATGAAGCTCCAGCCGCGCTCCCACATGCTGCGCAGGACGTTGCCCAGAGTGGGCCAGTGATAGGCGGGCAGCTCCATCACGAAGGGAGCGGGATCACCGGCGAACATCTTGGTCTTCTTCAGCATGATGCCGGAGACGATGATGGCGGCCATGCCGATGAAGTAAGCAGAGGTGGAGACCCATGCGCTGCCGCCGAAGATGGCGCCTGCGATCATGGCGATGAAGGGGACCTTGGCGCCGCAGGGGATGAAGGTGGTGGTCATAACGGTCATCCGGCGGTCGCGTTCATTTTCGATGGTACGGGAAGCCATGATACCGGGCACGCCGCAGCCCACGCCGATGAGCATGGGGATGAAGGACTTGCCGGACAGGCCGAACTTGCGGAACACGCGGTCCAGCACGAAGGCGATACGGGCCATATAGCCGCAGGCCTCCAGGAAGGCCAGCATCAGGAACAGAACCAGCATCTGGGGCACGAAGCCCAGCACCGCACCCACACCGGCCACGATACCGTCATTGATCAGGCCGCTGAGCCAGTCGGCGGCGCCGGCAGACTCCAGACCATTGCTGACCAGCACGGGGATACCGGGGACCCACACGCCGTAGTCGGCGGGGTCGGGGGCGTCAAAGCCGTTTTCAGTGAGATACTTCACGGCGTCCACAAAGGTCATCTGCACCACGTTGTCCATCTTGTCCGCGCCCTTGGGCAGGGCGTCATAGTAGGCGGTCATGGTGTTGATGGCCAGGGTCTCCTCGTCCTCCACGTCCACGGTGGCGGTGGAGGAGCTGGGCTGGAAGCTCTGCATTTGGGCCAGCAGGGCCTGGGCGTCAAAGTCCTCGGCCTCGGGGTCGATCTCCGTGCCCAGGAAGGCGTCCACAGCCTGGATGGCGGCGGTGTAATCGTCGTTGACGGCGTTATACTCCTTGCTGCCAATGCCCAGCAGGTGCCAGCCGTCGCCGAACACGCCGTCGTTGGCCCAGTCGGTGGCGGGAGCGCCCACGGCTACCATGGCGATCCAGTAAACCAGGAACATCACCACGGCGAAGATGGGCAGGCCCAGCCAGCGGTTGGTGACCACCTTGTCGATCTTGTCGGAGGTGGACAGCTGGCCTTTGCGCTTCTGCTTGTAGCAGCTCTTGATGATCTCGGCGATGTAAACATAGCGCTCGTTGGTGATGATGCTCTCGGCGTCGTCGTCCAGCTCCTTTTCGGCGGCCTGGATGTCCTGCTCAATGTGCTGCATCACGTCGGCGGGGATGCTGAGCTTCTGCAGCACCTTGTCGTCCCGCTCGAAGATCTTGATGGCATACCAGCGCTGCTGCTCCTCGGGCAGGGTGTGGACGGCGGCCTCCTCAATGTGGGCAATGGCGTGCTCCACGGGGCCGGAGAAGGTGTGCATGGGGATGGTCTTGGTCTGGCCCTTGGCGGCCTTCACGGCGGCCTCGGCGGCGTCCATCACGCCGTCGCCCTTCAGAGCGGAGATCTCCACGATCTCGCAGCCCAGCTGGCGGGACAGCTCCTTGACGTTGATCTGGTCGCCGTTCTTGCGGACCACGTCCATCATGTTCACGGCGATGACCACGGGAATGCCCAGCTCCGTCAGCTGGGTGGTCAGGTACAGGTTGCGCTCCAGGTTGGTGCCGTCAATGATGTTCAGGATGGCGTCGGGGCGTTCGCCGATCAGGTAATTCCGGGCCACCACCTCCTCCAGGGTGTAGGGGGACAGGGAGTAGATGCCGGGCAGGTCCATGATGACCACGTCATCGTGCTTCTTCAGCTTGCCCTCCTTCTTCTCCACGGTGACGCCGGGCCAGTTGCCCACGAACTGGTTGGAGCCGGTGAGGGCGTTGAACAGGGTGGTTTTACCGCAGTTCGGGTTGCCCGCCAGGGCAATTTTGATCTGCTTATCCATATGATTCTCGTATCTCCTTTCCGGGAACTTATTCCACTTCGATCATTTCGGTGTCGGCCTTCCGCAGGCTCAGCTCATAGCCCCGGACGGTGACTTCCATGGGGTCGCCCAGAGGGGCCACCTTCCGGACAAACACCTGGGTGCCCCGGGTGATGCCCATGTCCATGATGCGGCGCTTCACGGGGCCCTCCCCGTGGAGCTTCACCACCTGGACCGTCTCGCCGATTTTCACGTCGCGCAGTGTTTTCATGTGGATTCTCTCCTTTTATGTATTTTAGTTTCTCAGATCATGATCTTCCGGGCCATTTCCTCGCTGATGGCGATGCGGGCCTCCTTGACCTTGACGATGACGTTTCCGCCCAGGGCCGCCACCACTGTGACGGTGCCCCCGGCCACAAAGCCCAGGTCCTCCAGATGCTTTTTCACCTCGGGGCTGCCGCCCACCCGGTGGATGAGATTTTCTTCGCCCATATTGGCTAATGTCAGCGGCATCATAGCTGCTTCCCTCCCTGTGATAGCGGTTAGGGGTCGCTAACCGATCGTGAAAAATGAATGGTTAATCTGCCTTAACCTCTTTGCCAAGAAAAAGGTTAAGCTCCCTTAACCGCTGGATAGTTTAACACCTCTAACATTTCTTGTCAACCCCTTTTGGCGAAAAATTTTTCCTCCTTGCAATTTTGGTTAAAATATGCTAACCTATAAATAATTTTGCGGGAAGGTTGGTACTGTTTGCCATGCAGATCTTGAGAGCCTCGGAGGATTACCTGGAAACCATGCTGATGATGAAGGAGAAGCATGGCTACATCCGTTCCATTGACATTGCGGAGTATCTGGGCGTGACAAAGCCCAGCGTCAGCTACGCCACCAAGCGCCTGCGGGAGAGCGGCTATATCACCATGGACAAGGAGGGGCTCATCACCCTGACGGAGTCGGGGATGGCCATTGCCGCCAGTATGCTGGACCGGCACAAGACCCTGACGCAGTTTCTGATCCATCTGGGTGTGGACCCGGAAACCGCCGAGGCCGACGCCTGCAAGATGGAGCACGACATCAGCCAGCAGACCTTTGAGGCCATCTGCCGCCACGCAGGCCGGTCAGAATAAGTCCTCCGGGCAAATCCACATTTCCGCCACGGACAGTGCCGTCCGCCCCTGCGGATACGGGCACCGGCATGCTCTCTGTTCGGATTCGCAAAAAAACGTCCATTTTTATTTGACAAATTCGTCCAAAAGCGTATAATGGTTTTGTATAAGTATCGGAATATTGTGGCATATCGGAAAGGAGACGGACCATGAAAAAGCTCTTGCCCCTTCTGTTGGCGCTGTGCCTGACGCTTTCGGCCTGCGCCGCCCCGGCGGCTGTGCCGCTGCCCGGCGATTCGGTGACCGCCGTCACCGTTACCTACGCCGGAAAAACCGTTACCTGCACCGACCCGGCCCAGGTCCGGGCCATGACCGACGCCGCCCGGAGCCTGGAATTTGTTCCCACGGACGCCTCCGTCACCACCCCCGGCGCCATGTCCATGGAGCTGACCTTCACGGACAGCAGCGGCAGCGCCGTGACCCTGACCCTGCCCCTGACCCAGTCCGGCGGAAAAGTCTATGACGCCGGAGCAGACAGCATTGGAATTTTTGCCGAAATTTTAGGCGAATAGGTTCAAAAAACAGCGGGACGCCCAATACCGGGTGGTCGTAAAACAGTAAAATCAAAAAATGGTGAAAACCTTGTGTTTTCAAGGGGCGGCGTGACTTCGGTCACGCCGTTTCCTTTTTCATCAGCTCATTCAGAGGGATAAAGCCCAGCCCGTCGTACTTGATGTGGATGTGCTGTACCCGCTTGCCGCTGGACTTGTCCGGTGCATCCACATAGACGGCAGACACCAGCTCACGCAGCGCATAGCCGTCCAGTTCTTCAATGCCGACATACTTGTGCGCTTTCTGAATGAACTTCTCAATGTTTTCGTTCCGTCGTTCCTGTACTTCGATCTCCTGCTGCAAGGTGATTGCTTCCGCTTCTAACTGCTTCTGCTCCGCTTCATAGGTCTGGCTCAGCATATCATAGCGTTCATCTGTTAACCGCCCGCTGGCGTTGTCCTCATAAATCTTGATGAACAGCCTTTTCAGCTCGGCAATGCGCCGTTCGTTGCTTTCCAGCCGCTTTCTGCGGATGCGGATTTGTTCACAGCTTTCCACGCGGAGCTGTTCCTCCAAGTCCTGATCGAGATCACCGTTGTTGGATGAACCGTACAGCATTTTGGAACCGCAGTCCGCACAGTAAACAAGTCCGGAGAAAATGCTGCTTCTTCCCGTGCGGGTCATCCGGTGACGCTGCTGGCGGATCTCCTGCACCTTTTCAAATACATCATCGTCGATAATGCGCGCGTGGGTATTGGGGAAAATCGCCTGCTTTTCAATGGGATTATCCCTTTGTTTCTTATCCCAGATAGAATTGGTGTAAGTCTTGAAGTTCACCGTGCAGCCTGTGTACTCCCGGCGTTCCAGAATCCTGACAACTGTGCTGTCACCCCAGCCATACGGGTCCTCCGGTTTCTTATTGGGGCCTTTGATCCCCTGCAAGGTTTTGTAGGCAGTCGGTGTCAATACTTTGTCCGCTTTCAGTTGGTTTGCAATCTGCTTTGGACCCCTGCCCTCCATGCACATGGAGAAAATATGCCGCACCACATCGGCGGCAACAGGGTCGATCTTCCAGCGTCGGGGATTGTCCGGGTCTTTCAAATAGCCGTAGGGAACATTGGTTGTCAAAGGAACGCCGCGTTCACCCTTTGCCTTATTGACAGCGCGGATTTTGCGGCTGGTATCTCGCGCATAAAACTCGTTGCACCAGTTTTTGATACCCGCAAAATCGTTATCGGTGCTGTTGGGATCAATGGTATCGAAATTGTCATTGATGGCAATATAGCGGACACCGTACTGCGGAAAGGTGAAATTGGTATAAAGTCCTGTCAGAGCGGAATTTCTACCTAGGCGGGATAGGTCTTTGGTGATACAGACAGCCACTCGTTCCGCTTCAATTTCCGCAAGCATCGCTTGAAAACCGGGGCGGTCATAGGTCACGCCGCTCACGCCATCATCCACAAAAAATGTGGGATTCGGGAAATGGTGCTCCCGTGCATACCGCATAAGCATATCCTTCTGAAACGAGATTTGTCAAGGGTATTTTATACGTGAAGCACATGGTTGCACGTGGTGCAAATCTCATTCAGTAACACATCAAGAAATTCCATTCCTTTTGCTGACCGCTTCCTGACAACTTATATGAAGAAAGAATTTGGGTCACATCCCATTGCGCAGATTTTACACCGCTGTAATCATTAACGCGCTTTCAACTCCAGCCGCTTATACAGGATGAGGCCGTTATTCTCCTAGTATATCCTCCTGCACACACCCTTAATGCGGTTTCACCGTTGCTTCCGCCGCAATGTTGTAGCAACGGCCAACAGCTCCCGCTCCCATCGGTTGTATGTTGTTGCGATAGTGCCTTCTTGTTTGCATCACGCCTGCACCAGCAGTCCTGTTTTCGTGCCACACACTTCCAGTGTATAAACTCTGTACTCGTCATTTTGACATTCTATATGATAATAACGGAACGTTGCACAGCGTTCCGTTATTATCATATTATTCCTAACCGCACATAGTTAGTTTTGCGTTTGCTGCAATTCAAGTACAGACAGGGTCCTTCACCGGATTAGAGGAACTAACGCAAACCTTATCGCTGAAGAATTTGCCACAGCGGTTGCAGGCCCAGTACTTGATGCCGTCATCTTACATGTTCTGCGTGTATTGGACAGTTTTACATGGGTGGAAGCTACCGCTCACCACTTTACGGCGGCGCTGTTGGTGACGGCAGAGAGGATCTGCCGGGCTTCCATGGCGCTGATCTTCCCGTCGCCGTTGAGGTCGGCGCAGAGCATTTGTAGAGCGTTCAGGCTGTCGGCGCGGGTAACGGCTGTCATGACCCGCCGGGCCTCCTTGGCTGTAAGCTTGCCGTCGCCGTCCAGGTCGCCGCGCACTGCCACAGTGACCTCCGACACGCCCTCAGGCAGGGTATAGCTGTAGCTGCCGTCGGCGTTGGCGGTGGGAATCAGGCGAACGTAGTTTCCATCCGCATCCTTATACGCCGCCACGCAGGCCCGGTCACAGGTCACTGTCAGCGTCTGCCCGTCCACCCGGCACGCCGGCGCGTTCTCCCCGCCGATAACATTAATGTTTGGTTCTCCGCTAACATATGTCAGTGTTTTCCAGCAAGGCGTCCGGCTGAACACATAGCCTGTCTCCAAGGGTTTTGTAATTTCCAGTTCGTTGAAGAAGCTGCTGCTATTTTGGAAGCTAACAGTTTGGACGCCCTGACCGTCCAGCACCACCTTGTGAGTCCCGCTGGCAGCAAAGTTATCTCCCCAGCCAAAACTCTCCAGCTGTGTG